>Ga0074193_1000945_pt1 | contig 41233 bp, 33 predicted proteins | sample EPASupsiteHSE605_FD_64523 | JGI IMG/M metagenome (GOLD analysis project Ga0074193, IMG submission 64523) | Bioremediated contaminated groundwater from EPA Superfund site, New Mexico - Sample HSE6-05 | ecosystem: Environmental > Aquatic > Deep subsurface > Groundwater > Contaminated ...
ATTTTAATCACACCGTAGGAAATGGCCTCACGGATTTCTTCGCGTGCAGAACCGCTACCGCCGTGGAAAACAAAATTCACTGGTTTTTCCTGTGTGTTGAATTTATTCTGAATATAATCCTGACTGTTTTTCAGAATCACCGGCATCAATTTCACGTTGCCTGGTTTATAGACTCCGTGTACGTTTCCGAACGAAGCTGCGATGGTGAAATCGGGCGAAATCTTCATCAGTTCTTCGTATGCATAGGCAACATGCTCGGGCTGCGTGTACAGCTTCGAATTATCGACATTTGTGTTGTCTACGCCATCTTCTTCGCCGCCGGTGACGCCGAGTTCTATTTCGAGTGTCATGCCGATTTTCGACATACGCGCCAGATATTTTTTACATATCTCAATGTTTTCTTCCAGCGTTTCTTCGCTCAGGTCGAGCATATGACTGCTGAAAAGCGGCTTGTTGTGCTGTGCGTAGAATTTTTCACCGGCGTCGAGCAGGCCATCGATCCATGGCAGCAGTTTTTTAGCAGCATGGTCGGTGTGAATTATCACCGGCACACCATACATGGCGGCTACGCGATGAATGTGTTCGGCGCCTGAAACCGAGCCTGCAATGCTGGCCTGATAGGCATCGTTCGGCAACGCTTTGCCGGCATAAAATTGTCCCCCACCATTCGAGAACTGAATCATAACGGGTGCTTTAGCCTGCATAGCTGCTTCCATTACTGCGTTTACCGAGTCGGTACCGACTACATTCACGGCAGGGATGGCGAAATTATTAGCTTTTGCATGGTTCAGCAGAACGCGCATTTTTTCCCCGAAAACAAAACCGGGTTCCAATAAAGTTGACAGTTTTTCCATGGTGTAATTTTTTTCAAAGTTACAAAAAAGAAAATATTTCAGTCTCCCTGTAACAAATCAAAAACACCTTCGTCTTATGCCCGGTTGGTTTATTTTGCAAAAAGGTATCGGAGGGCGAGGATTTCCTCAGGTACCTTTTTTTTATTGCCGCCAGTAAGGAACAGTTCATAAAGTTCATAAAGTGGAAAGTGGAAAGGCGTTTTCTAGTGGTCAGTAATCATCGGCCGCGGCGGAGTGAGTTGTCAGTGAAGTCACCCACTCATAACTCATAACTTATAACTCATAACTTATAACTCATAACTAATAACTTGCAATGGCAAGTTGTTAGTAATGAAGGTTGCGCGTTGTGCGGATTTTGAAAGGTGCTTGTATATACTGATTCAAAGCTTGTCGAATGAAAGGTGTGGACGACAATAAAATTCTTACTTTTACCCAATAAAATTTTAAGCGCTATGAAAGATTTTTTCAAAATGATGTTTGCCTCCATGAGCGGCTGTTTGCTCACTTTGCTGGTATTTTTCATCATCATTTTCGGTGTTTTCTTCGGACTGCTTTCCAAAAGTGGCGGAGTGGAGATTAAAGACAAATCCGTTCTGGTTCTCGAACTGAACAAACCTATTGTTGAACGCTCGTCTGATAATCCTTTCAGTAAATTTGACATTGCCTCCATGTCGGCGGAGTCATCGGTTGGACTAAATACTATTCTGAGAACGATCAAATTTGCCGCTTCGGATGACCGCATCAGTGGTATTCTGCTTGATCTGAGCAATATTGACGCGGGCTATGCAACCACGCGCGCTATCCGCAATCAGCTCGCAACCTTCAAAGCCAGTGGAAAATTTGTATACGCCTATGCTGACACATACTCTCAGAAAGCATATTATCTGGCTACCATCGCCGATAAAGTATACATGAATCCTGAAGGATCGGTAGATTTTAAAGGTATTTATATGGAAACCATGTTTTTCAAAAAAGCGCTTGAAAAACTCGAAGTGAATATTCAGGTTGTACGTCACGGGAAATTTAAAAGTGCGGTAGAACCATATTTGTATGAAAAGATGAGCGATGAAAACCGTCAGCAGCTGCAGACATTCGCCGATGGTATCTGGCAACAGGTTGTCCAGGAAATTGCTGCATCGCGAAAAACCGATACCGCTCACCTGAATATGGCAGCCGATAGTTTATATGGAATTCACGCCCGGACCGCACTCTCTGCAAAACTGGTCGACAAGCTGTTATACAAGGATGAACTTGACAAAGAACTGCTTGCAAAAACCGTTGAAACAGGCGATATTCCTTATATTTCGCTCAGTGACTACTACCAGGGTGTAAAGGAAGATATGCTGAAAGCAGCTGAGAATCGCATTGCCGTTATTTATGCCTTTGGCGAAATCACCAATGGTAAAAAAGAATACGGTGTTATCAGCGGCCGTCATATGGCCAAAACCATTCGCGAAGCTGCAGAAGATGAAAACATAAAAGCCATTGTATTGCGCATCAACAGTCCTGGAGGAGATGCCCTGGCGTCGGATATGATCTGGCGCGAAGTGTATATGGCCAATAAAAAGAAACCGGTTATTGTTTCCATGGGCGACTACGCTGCTTCGGGTGGATATTATATTGCCTGTGCTGCAAGACGTATTTTTGCCGAGCCCACAACACTCACCGGCAGCATTGGTGTTTTTGGAGTTATTCCGAATCTGCAGCCGTTGATGAATAACAAACTCGGCATTTCGTTCGACCATGTTAAAACCAATGCGCATTCCGACTTCATCAGCACTACCCATGCAATGTCCGACTTTGACCAGAAAAAACTTCAGGCCACCATCGAAGATATTTATTCCACATTTATCAAACATGTAGCCGATGGCCGGAAAATGAAAGTAGCTGAAGTCGACAGCATTGGCCAGGGACGTATCTGGTGTGGTACCGATGCGTTGAAACTGGGACTTGTTGATCAAATGGGCGGCATCAACGAGGCAATTGAATTCGCTGCCAAAGCTGCCAAAGTAGACGATTACAATGTGGTTGACCTTCCTATGCAAAAGGACTTCTTCTCGGAAATCATGGAAGATCTGAATGCTGAAACCAAAACGGAAAAACTCATACAGAATGAGCTGGGTGAATTTGCCTCGTTGTACGAAGCATGGAAAAACATATCAACTGTAACCGGCTATCAGGCTCGCCTGCCGTACTTTGTCATTATACATTGATAAGAATTTACAAGGCACAAAAAAAGGCAGAATTTTTCAATTCTGCCTTTTTTTTGATGTAGCTGAAATTATTTTTTCGCAGCTTCTTCAGGACTATCCTCAACAACCGAGCGGGTTGGGTTAACAATAACCATCACGTTGTTTTCAGGAAGCTGAATTTTATAATCGGCTGACTGAATATCTTTCACGCGCACTGCATCATTGATTTCGAGCGGAGTAATGTCAACAATAACTTTTTCCGGCATTTTGTCGGGTAAAGCACTGACTTTTACTTTACGCACTTTCTGCAGCAGTTTTCCACCTTTAAGTACACCAGGAGAAGTTCCGGTCACTTCGAGAGGAATAGAAAGCATTACCGGTTTATCGTTTGCAAATTCGAAAAAGTCGACATGCATAATGCTGTCCGACACCGGATGATACTGAACTTCCTGCACCAGCGACAGATGTTTCTGACCGTCGATGTTAAGCTCAACGAAACATGCTTTCGGTGTGTAGATGATGTCTTTGAATTGTTTTTCCTGGGTGAAGAAATGAAGCTGTTCTTTCTGACCGTACAATACACAAGGCACCAGGCCTTCTTTACGGAGACGCTTCGCATCTTTTTTCCCTACGTTCCCGCGAAGGGAACCGCTCATAGATACTGTTCTCATTTTTGTTTAGATTAGAGTGTTTAAATTGAAGTGAGTACTGATTGACTCACAGGTTAGATTTCGTTTAATCACATCGGCGAGTAATTCCGCCACAGACAGCACTTTCACTTTAGATGATTTGTGGTCTTTGATGATGGTGTCGGTAACAATAAGTTCGCTGAGTACGGAATTTTCAATATTCTCATATGCTTTACCGCTGAAAATACCATGTGTACACATAGCACGCACACTGTTGGCGCCGGCATTCATCATCAATTCGGCCGATTTGCACAGTGTTCCGGCTGTATCCACAATATCATCGAGTAAAACAACGTCTTTGCCTTTTACATCACCGATTAAAGTCATATTGCTTATCTGATTTGGCTTCGAGCGCTGTTTGTAGCAAATAGCCATATCACAATCGAGATATTTTGAATAGGCGTTGGCACGTTTGGTCCCACCTGTATCGGGCGAAGCCATAACAATATTATTTCCCAGATTCAGACTTTGCAGATATGGGATAAAGATGGATGATGCGAACAAGTGATCGACCGGGATATCAAAAAATCCCTGGATCTGATCGGCATGAAGGTCAATTGTAATTACGCGGTCGACACCAGCTGCCATTAACAGATTGGCGACCATTTTGGCACCGATGGCAACACGAGGTTTGTCTTTACGATCCTGCCGTGCAAAACCGAAATAAGGAATCACTGCATTGATATGATGCGCCGAAGCACGTTTGGCAGCATCAACCATCAGCAACAATTCAAACAGATTTTCGGTCGGCGCCATGGTCGACTGAATCAGAAACAATTCCGATCCGCGCAGTGTCTGCTCAAAAGAAACCTGAAACTCACCATCGGAAAAGCGCATGAGTTCAACATTCCCTAATTTTGTTCCATAGGCTTCAGCAATCTTTTCAGCTAAAGGACGCGATGCCTGACCGGAAAACAGAGCCACATTCGGATCCATATTTCAAATTTTTTGCAAAGGTAAAAAAAAATCCCACCCGAGGCATACCCCAAAAGAGAAATATTATTCAATTCTAAAAAAGCCCATGAATGACAAATTCAGTAGTCAGTGCTAAATGGTCAGTTGTGAATTTTAATTTCATTCATAACCCATAACTCATAGTTTATAACTCATCACTTATAACTGAATGCTGACTACTGGCTACTGACTACTGGCTACTGACTACTGAACACTGGCTACTTCAATCATCTGGTCCAGCCAAGCATTTCGCCGAATTCGCGCACGCAGCCTTTTCCTCCTTTGGTCCTTAATACAATGTTTACTTCCGCTTTCACTGCCGGAGCTGCATCGGACGGGCAAGCGCTCAATCCAACTTTACGGATCACATCCAGGTCATTGATATCATCGCCAATGTAGGCCACCTGCGACAATTCAATGCCCAGCTCTTTGCACCAGCCTTCGAGAACAGGAAGTTTTTTGTCATTACCCACGTAATAGCGCTCCACATAAAGCATTTGAGCCCGATAGCCAATGAGGTCTTCCATCATGCCATTGCTGATAAAACCAACCTCAATATTATTTTTCTTGGCAATGCGCAAAACCAGTCCGTCACGTGTGTTAAACTTCTTCATTTCTTTCTGATCCGAAGTGACGTACATGCCGCCATCGGTCATTACACCATCAACATCCAGTGCCAGTAAACGACATTCGAATGTTGCAGGAATTTCAAACACCGGCAACAGCAAACTTTCAAAAGGCACTTTCATACACGCCGCCATCTGAGCCAATTCCGAGGGTTTTGGCCAGTATTTTTCATTCATAAAATTCTGCACAGCATCCTTGTCAAGCCCGCATCTGATCGAAAGATCAGCTGCATCCAGACCTTCTTCTGTCATTAATTTTTTCAGATTGCTGATGAATGTTTTCATGGTTAGCTTTGTATTTACTCTTTACCGCTGCTGTTACTCTGAGCCCAGCATGTTGCCGGATATACTCTGTCGAAGAGAAACAAAAGAATATTAAACAATTGTTCGTCCGACAGCAGCAGCAATGGGTTTCAGCGACTCAAACAATTTTCCGAAAGTATCATGATTCAATTGCTGCGCTGCATCGGATTTGGCTACCGAAGGATCAGGATGCACTTCAATCAGTAATCCGTCGACATTCATGGCCATGCAAGCCCGCGCCAGATCAGAAACTCCGTATGCATACCCCATGGCATGACTCGGATCGAGAATCACCGGTAGATTGGTGTATTCTTTCAAATACGCCACTCCGCACAAATCGAGCGTGAAACGCGATTTAGTTTCAAAGGTTCTGATGCCTCGCTCGCACAGCAACACGTTTGGATTTCCGCCAGACAACACAAATTCGGCAGCCTGTACAAATTCCTGAAGCGTTGTACCGAATCCGCGTTTGATCAGAATCGGTTTCTGAGAACGGCCACAGGCACGCAGAATGCCATGATCGTACATGGCCTTTGCACCAATCTGAACAACATCGGCATATTCAAGAACCATCTGAACATGCGTGCTGTCGCGCACTTCGGTAACAACCGACAATCCGTATTTCTCACGCATCCTGGCCAGCAGCTTTAATCCTTCTTCGCCCATACCCTGAAAACTGTATGGTGAAGTGCGCGGTTTGAAAGCTCCTGCCCGGATAGTAGACAGTCCGGATCCGACAATCAGCTTCGCGGTTTGCTCAATCATCTCTTCGCTTTCAACGCCACATGGGCCAATGGTTAACAGCGTCTGGTTGCCACCAGTAGTACATTTTCCAATATTGATTTTTCGTGTGTCGCTTTTAAATTTCCGCGATGAAAGCTGAATATCGGAATCCATCACCCATGAAGTATCGATAATACTGTCGAATTGAGCATCCACAGCCTTGAGTGCCGATGGAGTAACTACAAATACATTTGAGTCATAGTTCACCACAACACCTTCGCAAGTGGCTGCCAATCTGTCAATCTGAGATTCCGAAATATTTTTTCTGCACTGAATAATCATAATTCACCTTTTATGAGATTGTTGAATTTCACTGTTCCTGCTAATTTTCCATGTTCATCAATCACCGGCAGGAACAAGACCGGAAATGACAGATTTTTTACGTACTCCAGCATGTCATACACGCTGTTGTTGCTGTGAATCAATGCCGGATGCGGATTCATAATATCTTCGACACGAAGATGATTCAGATCGGGCCAATGATTCAGCAATGCCTTACGGACATCGGCCATAGATGCGATTCCAAGCAGGGTGTCATTTTCATCTACGATATTGGTAAATCCGAGTTTAAAATCATCAATTACCTTTAGTAGTTGCGGAAAAGAATACTCATTTCGTTTCACTGCCGGAATTTCGTCACGTTTAAGCATAAAATCGCTTACACAGTATTCGCTTCCGGTATTGCTGCGCAGTTTCATCATGGCGGAACCGATGAATTCCTGACGCAACAGATATGAGCCCACCACTACCGCAGTAACACCCATATTGCGCAGAATAAATGAAAGTTCTGCGTTTATACCGCCATCCACATGTATTTTTTTATCCGGATAGCGGTTTCTGAAATCACGGATTTTTCTGAAATTTTTTTGTTGAAATGGTTCACCGCTTTTTCCCGGTGTTGTAGCCATAAACAAAATAAAAGAAACCTGACCGTTAAAGCGGTCAAATACATCAATGTCCGTATCTGTGGTAATGGCAATTCCGAGTTGCCCTTTAAACGCATCCGGCATGGGGTGCCAGTTTTCGATGTTTTCGAATTGCAAGGTCACATACTCGACACCGGTTTCAACAATCTGCGAATAGTATTTCTGTGGCTCAGGGCTAATGATATGAAGATCTATTGGAGTATCTGACAATTTTCTGATTTCGCGGATATCGTCAAAAACCGATGGATCATCGTTGCAGTCAATATGAAACCAGTCGGACTGATAGGCGTCGAGTTCGCGCACCAATTCGCGTAAATCGGCTGTTCCGGCACTGTATAATGAAGCTGAGATTTTCATGTGTTTCTGAATACGGTGCAAAGATACAAAATAGTTGTCAGTAGCCAGTTGTCAGCTGAAAGCGCCGACCGAAGCGTCGGTGTAGTCAGTTGTCAGTTGCGAAGCCATGAAAAAGCCACTAAGTACAAAAAGGCTCTGAAGGAGCCAAATATCAATAGCTCGGGGTAAACCCGCCGGGGATAATAAAAACGCGCGCAGCTCCCATAAAAATCCGTTTGTTACAAAAACATTTTGTTTTGGATAAATTATCGTTTATATTTGTTGGCAATAAAATGTTATTAATGCGAAAATATATCTTTGTTTTTTTAATGATTCCAATTTTATCAGCCGCACAGGATTCGCTCCGTGTGCCTGTTTTGTTTCCGGGTGAAGTTTGTTCCGTTTTTCCGCAGAATCCCGGCGAAACCTTTATTAAATTATCAGCCGGCCCCGATTTTTCAGTTGACAAGCCATCGCTGTACTTCAATTCCGATGCGGAAATCTGCTCCAATCCTTCGGAAAAATCGCGTTTCACCTACACGGCAGACTGGAATAACGCAGCATCATACATGTACAATTATTCAAATGGCGGAATAAGCGTGCTGTACGATTTCTTAAAAAATACGGATTATGCATTGGCCGCAGGAATGTCATTTCATATACTTTCTGCCAAATTAAACTGGGGAAGCCTGATTTTTCCGGACCAGCTTTCCATTCCTGACACTATGATTGAAACAAATCAAAGTAAACCTATGGATAGACTGGACAAATTAGTTGCAACATTTCACGGACATCTGATATTTACAACTCCACATGCATTTCTGACTGCAAGATTCTACGACCTGACAACGCCCAATATCAGTTTTGTTTCATACAATGAATACACAGGTGGAATGAGGGTTACAGGAGGATATCACCATGATACACGGAACGGATTCCGTACTATTGCAGCAGGATGGAGAATGAATCAATTTCGTCATCACATTTTTAATATTGAATCAACCTTTCAGTTCAACCGAGTTTGTATGGGAATTCAGCTCTCGACCAATAAATCGGGAGGACTCATGCTTATGTATTCCGGGAAGAAATTGACTGCAGGAGTAACCTCAATCGCTTTTATCAGGCCCGTTTCAGAAGAATTTTGTTTACAGCAATCGCGACTTGTTTTTTCAATTAATCTCTGATCTCATGAAAGCAAAATATATTTTTATCATTATTGCTTTCTCATTTCTTTATTCGTGTGAGAATAAATATGACCATAACTGGGATGAGCGAGTCCGCATTCCAAATTCTTTTTCACCCGACGGTGACGGAAGAAATGAGATGTGGTGTATCGATGCCGACAATGTCTCGAATTGTTTGCTGATTGTGACCGATCAGGATGGAATTGAGATGTGGCGGACGACCAATGTTTTTACCTGCTGGAATCCAGGAAGCAGCATTCCAGGCGGAATTTACTACTATTATCTGCATGCGGAATTCGCCGACGGACTACAACACGATTACAGCGGAGAGTTGTATTTGTTGCATTGATTATTAAAACCAAACAAAAAAATTCAGAATGCCACTTGTAAAAATTGAAACCATAAAAGGACATGACCGCGAATTTCTGCAATCGCTGATGAATTCAACCATGGACTGCATTCAGTCTGTTCTGTCGCTACCTGCCGATGACCGCAACATCCGGCTGATGGAGTACGAAAATGACTTGTTTGTCATGAAAAATCCTTATAGGTATTTGATTGAAATCACTTTGTTTTCGGGAAGATCAAACTCTATCAAAAAAACACTATACAAAACCATTGTCAGCGTTCTGGAAGAAAAATGTGGCATAAAAAAAGAAGAAATTTTTATCGTATTAAACGAACAGCCTCTTGAAAACTGGGGTGTAAGAGGCGGTACAGCTGCATCCGAAATTAATCTCAATTTTAAAGTCGACATATAACATGAAGCGCAAAGTCCTTATTCTGATTATTTCTCTGTTTCTGATTATCATTTCAGTGCTTGTTTTAATGCTGAAAAACAAAAACACAGATGTAGCCAGTTATATTGACAAAAAGCCGGTAGAGAATACAAAGGATTTCACCATTGGTGATAAAGTTGACAGTCTGAATGGTGTTTACGTTTACTACAACGGGCCCGTAAACAATGTGGTTGGCCGCAATGTTGCAGCCGACGGATACAACATCGGACAAAAATATCAGTGCGTTGAGTTTGTAAAAAGGTATTATTATCAGTTTTTACATCACAAAATGCCGGACAGTTATGGACATGCAAAAGATTTTTTCGACACAAAACTGAAAGATGGGCAGAAAAACAACTCGCGGGGTCTTACTCAATATTGTAATCCATCCCGATCAAAGCCGAAAATCAATGACCTTGTGATTTATGGAGGGACAAAATATAATCCTTACGGGCACGTGGCCATTATTTCTTATGTCAGCAATCATGAAATAGAAATCATTCAACAGAATCCGGGACCAAATGCCATCTCCAGAGTAAAGTACCCTTTGGAAAGAGTAAACGGAAAATGGAAAATTCATAATGAAAATATTTCTGGTTGGCTGAGAAAATAAGAATAGGATTTTAAAAATCAACTACATTTACTTCAAAACAGACTTGCTCTTCAACTATAAAAATCGTATCTTAGAGAAATATTTCAGACTGGTATAAATATTCTGAAATCAGTCATTATGGACACCAAAAAACGACTCGAGAATTACCCAATCTGGATTGTGCTGCTTTCCAACCTGGTTTCGCTGGGCATTGTTGCTTTGGGATTTCTGATTTTTCTGAAAATGCATCTTTTTGCAGCGTTGGGCTATGTACTGTATTTTCTGTTTCTCGAATACCGCCTGATTCGCTATCATTGTACCGATTGTTACTATTTCGGCCGCACATGCGCGTTTGGACATGGCCGTATCAGTGCCGTATTTTTCAAACAGGGGAATACCGCCAATTTCTGCAATCACAGTATGACCTGGAAAGATATGATTCTTGATATCATGATTTCGCTGCTGCCCGTGTTGGCAGGAATCATACTTATAGTGATTGAATTTGATTATTTTATTCTTGCAGCAACCCTCGTCATTCTATTGCTAACAACACTCGGAAACAGTTTTATCCGGGGCAGGCTTGCCTGTCGTTATTGCAAACAGCGTGATCTGGGATGCCCTGCCGAAGCGCTTTTCAATAAAAACAAAAATGAAAGCGATGGAAACAAACAATGAAGAAATGCTCATTGCTCCATGCGGCATGAACTGCGGCATCTGCATGGCTTATCTGCGCACAAAAAATCATTGTCCGGGATGCCGCGCTGCACACAACAGCCCATATAAATCGATACAACAATGTATTATCCGCAACTGCGCAAAACTCGATGCAGACTATTGTATGGACTGCGATGGTTTCCCATGTAAAAGAATGAAAAGTCTGGATAAAAGATACCGGACAAAGTACCACATGAGCATGATTGAAAACCTGAATAACATTAAAACAAATGGAATTCAGCATTTCCTGCACGAAGAAAAACAAAAATGGGCATGTCCCGAATGTGGCGGCACCATTAATGTGCATCGATACGTTTGTTCTGCTTGTGGAAAAATAATTTTCTGAATTAACACACCATTACACTTCTTCTCCTTTTTTCATGCTACATTTGAGCAGAAAATATTTTCTGTCACAACAAACAATTATGTGTTTTTCAGCCACAGCCAGCTTTGGCGCAGGAGCCATTCTTACAGCCATCGGTGCTGTTTCGCTTAAAACAGCCAATACGCCAAAACAACTTCCCTTTGCCAGCATTCCGCTGATTTTTGCTGCGCAACAAATCGCCGAAGGATTTCTCTGGTTGTCGCTCACCAATCCGGAATACGCCCGGTTTACAATTCCCTGCACTTATTTATTCTTGTTCTTTGCACAGATTTTCTGGCCAACCTGGGTTCCTTTTGCAGCGCTTAAATTAGAAGCAAATGAACGGAAAAGTAAACTTCTGAAAATCATGACAGCGTGCGGCGCCGCAGTATCACTGTATTTTACGGCGTGCATCATAATTTTCCCCGTTGAAGGCATGGTGCAGGATTGCCACATTTTATATGTATTCGGTTATCCACAAATCATGACACCTTTTGTAACTGGTTTTTATGCCATTGCCACCATTGGCGCACTGATGGTGTCATCGGTGAAAGGAATGAAAACGTTTGGCATTTCCGTTTTGGTTGCGTACGTTGTCACTGCTATTTTTTATCTCGACTTTTTTGTATCGGTCTGGTGTTTCTTTTCGGCAATTCTAAGTATTCTGATTGTGTCGGTGGTGTATAACCTTCGGAAAAGCAGCACGGCAATTCAGGCTGACACAGGAAAATAAAACTTGCAAAATTATTTACGATTTAAACTCGCTTCATATTCCCGCACCACCACCATGGCATTATCTTCGCCCGATTTTGAAAGGAAGATAAAACCACGGTCGCAAAGCATGGGATGCAAGGGTGCAAGCCGCAATGCGTCTTCATCTTCGTAGCGGCCATATTGTCCCGAGCGACTGTGCAGCACAATATAATTGTCAATTTTTGTTATGCGTCCCCCGCCCTCAATCCCGATGCGGCGCCCTTTTGCAGCAAATTCGCTGATGGCCTGACCAAAAATTTCAACATGCATATTGGGCAATGTGTAATCGAAATAAATGGCAAAGGCCTCGCCCGTCTCATGATCAGTAAGAACGACGAATTTCAGATTGTTTAAGTATTTGTCGGGAATGGATTCGGGCATGTGGTGTATTTGATTTCAAAAATAATAAAAAGGACGCAAAAGTTTCAACAAATAAATCATCGTTCATTGAATAATTCGTAATATATTGTTTATATTTGCTTTTTATCAACATCAAAAAACATTCAATCATGAGAACATTATTCATGAATCTGTTCATTTTATTCATACTGAGTTTTTCAATTAACAACCTGCAAAGCCAGACCAGCACTGAATTCTGGGGAATGACTGCCAATGGAGGAGACGGTTTTGGCGTTATTTTCAGCACAGATGGCAATGGTGATAATCTGCAATGTGAGCATATTATGGGTCATCAGGCAATAGGTAGTCCTATATATACACATCTTTGTGAAGCGCAAAACGGTAAATTGTATGGAATGACATCGGAAGGAGTGAATTCAGGTGTCATTTATGAGTATGATCCGGCAACAGCCGTATTTGAAATAAAAGCGGTATTCAATGGTTCAGGCAACGGCGCTTTTCCAACCGGGTCACTCGTATTGGCTTCGAACGGATTGTTGTATGGAATGACCAGAGACGGCGGCCTATATAATGATGGAGTACTATTTGAGTTCAATCCAACCACGTCGGTGCTGATAAAAAAATTTGATTTTGACAACACTGTCAACGGAGGAAATCCTATGGGGTCGTTGATTCAGGCCGACAACGGAAAATTATACGGCATGACCAAAACCGGAGGGACTGAAAACACAGGTGTTATTTTTGAGTATGATCTTTCAACAGATTCATTGATACTTCTACATAGTTTTTTATCCAGCACTGCTGACGGACATACTCCTTTTGGATCGCTTATACAAAACACAGACGGGAAACTATTTGGCATGACATTATATGGCGGCATCAATGACTACGGTACTATATTTTCGCTGAATACCGATGGTTCCGACTATTCAAAGTTGTTTGAATTTGATTCCACTGTAACAGGCGCGCATCCTGAAGGATCGTTGATGCTGGCCGATAATGGACACATGTATGGATTGACTGCCATTGGCGGATCGCCCAACAGCGGCACTCTGTTTGAATTTGACCCTGATAGCGTTATTTTTATAAAACGATTCAACTTCAATTCATTCTTCTATGGCGCGGTTCCAAGGGGAACATTGATGCAGGCTTCCAATGGAAAATTATATGGAATGACATGCTATGGAAATTCAGATGGGTATATTTTTGAATTTGACCCCATCAGTTTCAGTTATTCAATACGACATAGTTTTTACGATAGTCCGGGAGCAATGCCAATGGGCTCTCTGATGCAGGCTTCAAACGGAAAACTCTATGGAATGACGCGTGATGGAGGTTGCTGTGGAAATGGAGTACTCTTTGAGTTTGATCTTATTGATTTTTCTTTATCAACCCCAATTGATTTTTCCGGATTAGATGAAGGAGGATTTCCGTACGGATCGCTGGTACAGGCGTCAAACGGAAAGCTATATGGCCTCACGTACATGGGCGGGTCTCAAAATAACGGAACCTTGTTTGAATTTAACCCGGATAGCTCACTGTATAAATTTATTAGTTTTGACCCCAATGTTACAATTGGAAAATATCCAATCGGATCATTGACACAAGCCCCAAATGGCAGGTTGTACGGAACGACCATTTCTGGCGGACTAACAAATTCAGGAATAATTTTCGAATTTTATCCAAATAATTTTACCATATCAAACAAATATACATTTATCACCTCAGCTTATGGTGAATCGCCCAATGGGTCAATGACGCTGGCAACAAATGGCAAACTCTACGGATTAACAAAATCAGGTGGTATTTATGAAGCCGGAGTATTATTCGAATATGATCCAAATCACGTTGAGTTTTACAAATTATATGATTTTATTTCTGATAGCGGCAGCAGTCCGCGTGGCTCAGTCATTCAAGCCAGCAACTTCAAATTTTATGGGGTAACGGAATCGGGTGGTTCACATGGACTGGGAGTGTTATTCGAATACGATTTGTCAGCATCAACCTACACCGTAAAATACAACTTCGATGGTGGTATTTGCGGTTCAGAACCATCGGGATCGCTCATTCAGGGCTCCAACGGAAAGTTGTACGGGCTGGCCGTTGGTGGCGGACAAAACAATATGGGTGTTTTGTTTGAATACAATATCGTCAATGGCAACATGGCCAATAAATTCAGTTTTGATGGCACCGACCATGGCCGGGCTCCACGCGGCACCCTGATGCTTGCATCGAACGGGAATATGTATGGATTGACCAACGTCGGCGGGGTAAACGATCTTGGCGTATTATTCGAATTCAATCCATCTACCGGAGTGTGTATAAAAAAAGCCGATTTCACAGGCGCAAACGGGGCTTCACCCATGTATACACAGTTGATCGAAATCAATAAAACCATTGGAATTGAAGAAGCTTCTGAAAATGGTTTTGATATTAATGTATATCCAAATCCCGCATCAGAACAACTTTGTATTGAACTTCCCGACTTATCGGATTATCAAGTAGCGATATACACATTGCCTGGAAAATCTGTTCAAACATGCAAATCAAATCACGCAAAAACTGTTTTCATTAATATTGCAGATCTGGCTCCGGGAATGTATCTTGTTAAAATCGGGAATACTCAGACTTCTGTTGTGAAACGAATTGTTATTGAACGTTAGCCTTAAGAGAAAAATTCAATCAGGAATTCCTTTTTACTTCAGATCAAAATTCAGATATCTTAAATCATTCCTTTCTTCGCGGCAAGAGTGCCGCAGGCAGCTGCGATATCGAGGCCGCGCGAACGGCGCAAAGTCGCTGTAGCCCCTTTATTCAGCAATTCGTTCTGGAAAGTCACCACATCCCGTTCTGTCGGAGCTTCGAAAGGCAGCCCGGGAACAGCGTTGTAAGCAATCAGGTTGATATGAGCATGGCAGCGCATGGCTATATCAGCCAGTTTTGCTGCATGACTCTTCGACATATTGATTCCCTTAAACAATATGTATTCAAACGAAAGCTTGCGGTGGCGCGGGATATCAGCATGTGCAACAAAGTCAAGAATATCGTTCACAGGATTTGAATTCTGCGCCGGCATAATGTGGGCGCGCTCTTCAGGAAACGGGCTGTGCAGACTGATGGCAATATTCACGCGTGTTTTTTCAACCAGATCGCTGAAATGCTCATGAATACCAATGGTTGAGACAGTGATACGACCTGCGCCCATATTCATCATTTTATCCGATGTCAGGATTTCAAGCGATTTGTATACTTCATCCCAGTTGTCGAGCGGTTCTCCCATACCCATATACACAATGTTGGTAATCTGCTCGCACTCATCAATGGCCATCAGCTGATTCAGAATTTCTCCGGCGGTCAGGTTGCCATGAAATCCGATACTGCCGGTTGCACAAAAACGGCAACCAAAGCGACATCCGGCCTGCGACGACACACAAACGGTCAATCGGTCATCATCGGGAATCACAGCCGTTTCAACACTTCGACCATTAGAAAATTCAAACAAATATTTTTTAGTTCCGTCTTTCGAAACCTGTACATCCGAATATGGGACAAGTGTTACAGGAAATGCTTCCGTTAATTGTTCGCGCAATTGTTTGGGCAAATTGCTCATGGCGTCGAACTGATAAACGCGGTTCACGTACAACCATTCAGCAATTTGTCTGGCCGTAAAGGCACGTGCGCCGAAAGGCTTGATCAGTTCAGCGATTTCGGAAGGTAATAATCCGAAAAGAGAGTTACTATTCATTATTATATCTGAGGAAAATCAAGGGAGAAAATTTTCGAAACGTTTACCGGCATCGCGTGGCATTTCGAGACGCAGTTTCTGACCGTCGTTGCGGGTTGCGTGCACCACATATTCGATACCGTAATAAGGGCCACCAGTTTCGGTTAATGAGACCAGGTCATCGGTATGGGCTTTTTCGCGTGCCACAAAAAGGCTGTCGCCCACCGGAACAAATAATACTTTCTTTTGTGTTCTGGTTGTTCCGTGTGTGTTATCGCCCAGCAGGAAAGTCACACGGATTGAATCGCGCACGCCGCCTACATTCAGAGCGTAGCACTCTACATCGTATGCATACGCAGTCCTTTCATCGTCTCCTGCTTCCTCAGTGTCACCCGCTTCACCACCAACAACACCCGGATTACTGCTGTTATTTGAGCAAGACACCAGCATGATTCCAAAAAACAACAAGAGTAAATATTTCATGTTTTTTATTTCAAAAGTAATGAATTTCGCAAAAACCGGTCACAAAAAAACAGTTGCCCGCAAAGACAACTGTTCGGTTTTTTGTGGAGCATACGAGAGTCGAACTCGTTACCTCTTGACTGCCAGTCAAACGCTCTAGCCAAATGAGCTAATGCCCCAACTTTTTCGGACTGCAAATATACGAAGATTTTATTTTCTGCAAAAAATATTTTTAATGCATTTCCCTTCTGAAAGCAAAATGGTTCAAACATCCTCGTGTTCACGCAATGGATGCTATAAATTTCAGGCCTTTCTTATGTCACAATTTATAATCGTAAAATAACAATAAACATGACACTCGCCATGCGGCTCACGAGAAACGGCTTGTCACAGCTTGCCGCGTTTTACGCGGTTTTACGTGTTGAATTCTTCGGGCTATTATTCTTGGACTACGCCTGTAGTCCCTTTCAAAGGAACCAACTATCGTAATTTTTTTAGGTAAACGTGTTTAGCTCTGTGAATAATTTTGCAGCGGGAGACCGTAAACTGCTTAACCTTGACCTCAACCTTGTCCTTAACCTTGTCCTTAACCTAACTGAATACTGACTACTGAATACTGACTACTTAAAATAGATTATCTTTGTTTTCGTTCCTAAACACATGCGGCGATTAATCGGTTTTATTGTTTTTGGCCTGCTGCTTCAGTACGTGTCGGCTCAACAGAATCCCGGCATGAAATCGCTGTTGCTAAGGCTTCCGGTGCCCGATTCGCTGCAACTCGATTCGTTTACGGTTGACCCTGCCAACATCAAAATTCTGCTGCCGGATGGAACCATGGCCGATCCGACTTCATTCAACTATAATATCAGCAGCGGCAAACTGTATTTTAATAAAGCAAAATTTCCGGCCGAAGGCGAGCTCAATATCACATGGGAAGCCATGAGCGTGAATCTGTCCGAAGAATACAAACATAAAGACACAACCCTGCTCTTTCCCGAATTGAATAATTTCTACAATCCATTCAATGCTACAACAGGTCAAAACGCTGGCTCATGGCTCGAAACCGATGGGCTGAATAAAACCGGAAGCATCACACGCGGATTCAGTGTGGGAAACCGGCAGGACTTTTCGCTCAGCTCATCGCTCAACCTGATGCTGTCAGGGAAATTAAGCAACGATCTGAATATTGAAGCAGCCATCACCGACAACAATGTGCCCATTCAACCCGACGGCAATACGCAGCAGATTCAGGAATTCGACAAAATATTTATCCGGCTTTCGAAAGACAAAAACATTTTCACCGCAGGTGATATTGAAATACAACCATTGGCAAAAAATTATTTTCTGAAATACAACCGCAAATCGCAGGGAGCCGATTTCCAGACCAGCTTTTCACCCGGACTTTCTTCGAGCGACGAAATGTTTGTGCGGGCCAATGGATCGTTTGGAAAAGGGCGTTACATGCGGCAAAACATCAACGCAATTGAAGGAAATCTGGGGCCATACAAGCTGAAAGGAAGTAATAATGAGACTTTCATTATCGTTCTGGCCGGAAGCGAAAAAGTTTTTATTGATGGATCCTTGCTTACACGAGGCGAAGACAACGATTATATTATCGACTATAATACCGCTGAAATTACCTTTACCACCAAAACAATCATTACGTCAAAGTCGCGTATAGTGGTCGAATTCGAGTACTCCGACAAAAATTATTCACGTTCATTAATCACGTCTGATATTGATTATAAAGCCGGGAAATTTTCTGCAGGCTTCAGTATTTTTTCGGAATCGGATCTGAAAAATCAAACCATACAGCAGGATCTGAGCAATGATCAGAAGCTTATCATGTCGTTGGTGGGCGATTCCATTCAAAATGCCTACACCAGCGGTGTCAATCAAATCGGTTTCACAACCGAACGCGTTATGTATGCAATGGTCGACAGCCTTGGATACGATAGTGTTTTTGTGTATTCGACCAACACCGACAGTGCCGTGTATGCTTTGACATTTTCGTATGTTGGAAAAAACAACGGCAACTATGTACAAACCGGCAGCAGTGCCAACGGACGTGTGTTTAAATGGGTGGTACCGGTTGCGGATGTTCCGCAGGGCGAATATGAGCCCATCATGAAACTTATCACGCCGAAGAAAAAAGAAATGTATGCTTTCCGCGCCGGTATTGACTTTGATAAAACCACTTCGCTGCATGCCGAACTTGCTATCAGCAACAACGACGTAAATTTATTTTCGGACATGAACGATGGCGACAACACAGGGCAGGCGCTGACACTCAGTTTCAGGGATATTCAAAGCATCGGACACGACACTGTAAAAAAATGGAAACTCACAACACAGGTACGCACCGAAATGATCAACAGACGTTTTCAGGAAATTGACCGTTTCCGCAGTGTTGAGTTTTCGCGCAACTGGAATCTGGACCTGATGGAAAACACCGGCAACACCTGGTTTGGTCAGGCCGATGTGATGCTTCACAATGAATTGAACGACAAAGTCCGGTTGAGTTCAGGGTTTTTTATGCGCAATGCCGAAAACGCATCGTATCAGAATCTGCTTCAGATAAACCGGCATTGGAAAAACACGATACTGAATTCAACCGGCTCGTATCTCGCATCACCAGCGGCCGGCAACAAAACCGACTTTCTGCAGTATCAGAACAGCCTGATTCAGAAATTCGGAAAACTGAGTCTGGGCGCGGAAGCCAACGGAGAATCAAAACTCATACATCTTGCCGACAGTAATTTATTGCACACAGGATCATTCAACTGGTGGCTGGGGAAATTTACTTTCGGGTATGCTGACTCGAGCCGCAATACAAAACTTTTTTATCAGTACCGCGAAGATAAAATCAGCGACAGCAATCATTTGGTGCCGCAGTCGTACATGACCGATATCGGCATTGAAGGCGGCGGCCAGCTGACGGCCTCCAGCCAGCTGATGCTGCGGGCAACCATACGCGAAGTGAATTATAAAACAGGCACAACACCCAACGAAAACTTTTTATTGGGTCGCGCCGAGTATACAGGCCGGATAAAAAAGCGCTTTGTCATTTTTGGTGTCAACTATGAGGCCGGATCGGGCATGGAAGCTAAAAAGGAATTTTCGTACATCGAAGTTACTCCCGGGCAGGGCGTATATACATGGAATGATTACAACGCCAACAACATACGTGAGCTGAATGAATTTGAACCTGCCATGTTCAGCGATGAAGCCAATTTTATCCGGGTATATACGCCCACCAATGAATACGTGCGGGTTTTCGCATCACAGCTGAATGGGAACATGGCTGTATCGCCTTCAGAAATATTGAAAAAAAATCATTTTACGGGAAAATTCATTTCAAAGTTCTCCGATCGCGCAGCTTTTTCCTGGGATAAAAAAACATCTTCGGATCGTGCAACAGATATGTATGTGCCATTTGGAAACAATGATCCGGACTCGCTTTTGGTAACACAGAACGCCACATTACGAAACGTGCTCACTTTTAAAACCACCGATTCGCGCTTTTCAATCAACTGGATTCACACCGCCAACCGCGCACGGGGACTGTTTACCAATGGTATCGAAGACCGCCAGAGTCAACAGAACGAAATCAAAATCAGTAAAGCTTTCTTCGCCGATTGGATCTCCGAATTATCGGCAATCAGCGGGCTGCGTGATTTCACCTCAGAGTATTTTGTATCGAATAATTACAGCATCGAAGAGTTTGGAATTAAACCATCCATTTCGTGGCAGCCAGGCACCACCTTTCGCTGGACCATGTTGTTTCAATATGGAGAAAAAGACAATGTGTTGTCGGTCGAAAAAGCCATCGTACGCAAAGCAGGCACAGAGCTGAAGTTCAGCAAATCGGGTACAGGGCTGGCCATGATTCAGTTCAATATGCTGCAGATCAGTTATGGCGGCGAAACCAATTCCAGTCTGGGTTACATCATGCTCGAAGGGTTGCAGCCCGGGCAGAATTTCACCTGGGGATTCAGTATTCAGCGCACGCTGGGCAGCAACATGCAGTTGAATTTTATTTACGACGGCCGCGCCAGCCAAGGAAATCCGGTGGTACATACCGGCAATGTGCAGGTGCGCGTGTTCTTTTAAAAATTAAAAAATAAACATGCTAACCATAGCGTGGATTTGCAACCAACAAAAACAAGCTTAAAAAACCATAGCGCGGATTTGCAATCCGTGATATGGTTGTCTCCAAATTTAAAGCTCAAAAAAGGCGAAGATTGAGCTTTATCCGGCTAAAAAATGAGCCTGAAACCGCGAATTAAGAATATTTATGTCGATTTTAGCCGTAATATTTGGAATCCTATTCCAAATTTCGCCGTGTTTTTTGGATTTCAATTCCATTTTTCACCGCGTTTTTTGGTATTCTATTCCAAATTTCGCCGTATTTTTTGGAATTTAAAGAAAAAGATCGTATATTTGCTGTCTGAAATCTGCATATATGAAAAACAGACAAATAGGCAATTACGCGAAAAAAATCAGTAAATCCGGGCTGGGAAGGATTCTTGTTTTCACGGGGGCACGGCAGACCGGGAAAACAACGCTTGTCAAAAAGCTGTTTCCTGATTATGCCTATTTATCAATCGAAGACCCTCTTACCAGAGCTGATTTCACAGGTCTTACAGCAGCCCGATGGCATTCACTTTATCCAAAAGCCATACTTGATGAGATTCAGAAAGAACCGGTTTTGATTGAAAGTATCAAAGCCGTATACGATCAGTTTTCCGAACCACGCTACGTTATACTTGGCTCCAGCCAGTTGCTTCTCATGGAAAAAGTGCGTGAGAGTCTGGCCGGACGATGTGTCATTATAGAAATGTTTCCATTGACACTGCCCGAAATAAAAGCAGATGATCCGGAAAAATCGCAGCTGTCATTGTTTCAGAAAATGCTTAACAATCCCGGTCAGAAAATGGATTTTTATCCATCCTTTAATCTGGATCCGGAAATGGCGAAAAAACAAACAGCCTACTCACATTATTGTACTTTCGGTGGCTACCCTGCACTGACAGACACACAATTATCAGATGAACAGAAATACATCTGGATAGGTCAATATGTAAGAACCTATCTTGAACGTGATATCCGCGATCTCGCATCCTTTCGCGAACTTGAACCATTTGTTATTCTTCAGCGGGCTCTTGCTGTACAGACTGCACAAACAATCAACGCTTCAACACTCGCCACACAAACCGGCCTCAGCGTGAAAACAGTTCAACGATATATTCAATATCTGAATATCAGCTACCAAACTATTTCGCTGCAGGCATGGAGCCGGAATCAAACAAAAAAACTAACGAGAGCGCCTAAAATCCATTATCTTGATCATGGTGTACTTTCAGGTATTCTGCAAAAAAAAGGAGGTATGACCGGTGCTGAATTTGAAAGCCTTGTTGTTGCTGAAATTTATAAGCAGATGAAAACAATGAACATGCAACCCATATTATATCATTTGCGAATTCAGGGAGGAAGAGAAATTGATTTACTGATTGAACTGCCGGAAGGCTATATCGCATTTGAAATCAAAATGTCTCAAAAGGTTTCTGCATCAGATGCACGCCATTTATCAGGACTTGATGAAATTCTTGATAAACCCTTATTACATTCCTTCGTAATTTCAAACGATGTAAAAACACAGCAATTCCCCAATGGGTCTACGGCTATTAATGCCGCCATGTTTTTGGGATAAAATCAAAAATATCAACAATTATTATTTCAGCAATGAACGCAATGGAATATTTCAAAAATAATCAGCAATCGCTCGCAGAAAAAATCCTCTCCAACCAACGCATCAGCGAAGAAGAAGCCTTGATGCTGTTTGATCTGTTCGACCTGCCGCAGCTGGCTATGCTGGCTACACACCGCAAAGATATTATTTCTGGGAAAGATGTGTTTTACAACCGAAACATACACATCGAACCAACGAACATCTGCGTGTATAATTGTCGCTTTTGCAGTTACAGAGCCACTTCAGAAAATGACAGCTACATTTTTTCCGCTGAAAATATTTTAGAAAAAATTGCAGCCGTGGCCGGCAACATCACCGAAGTGCACATCACAGGCGGTGTTCATCCCGACTGGGGTATATATTTCTTTGCTGATTTATTGAAAAAAATTAAAACAACTTTTCCTCATTTGCACATTAAAGCGTTTACTGCAGTGGAAGTCGCGTATATGTGCAGCATCGATAAGCTTGAAATCGCCGATGGACTGCGGATTCTGAAAGAGTCAGGATTATCATCGCTGCCCGGTGGCGGTGCCGAAATATTCGATGATTCGGTACGCGAAATCATCAGCCCTGAAAAACCTTCCGGACAATTATGGCTCAGCGTGCATCGCACTGCACATCTGAACGGACTTCCGGGCAACGCCACCATGTTGTTCGGCCACGTTGAAAGCCGCGCCCAGCGTATTGCGCATATGTCCGCACTTCGCGCATTGCAGGATGAAACGCATGGATTCAATTGTTTCATTCCGCTGAAATTCCGCCGTGCCAACAACCGCATGTCGGACATTGCAGAGACACCGGTTGTGGAAGATTTGAAAACCTACGCCATTGCGAGGATATTTCTTGACAACATTCCCCACCTAAAAGCGTACTGGCCGGCTGTTGGGCGCGACTTCGCACAGATTTCACTTCATTTTGGCGTCGATGATCTCGACGGCACCATCAATGATTCGACCACCATTTATACCCGTGCAGGCAGCAGTGAAAATCCGGATATGAGCACACCTGAGTTACAACGTTTGATCGTTGAAGCCGGCTTTCAGCCCGTGGAGCGCGATTCGGTGTATAATAAAATCTGATTTGCCCCAGGACATTCCATAGTCCGCAACAAAGTGAAGGACATGGAATAGTCCGCAGATAAAGATAAAAACAACGGTTCCATGTCCTTTCGCTCCTTCGTCGCTTTCGGACGATGGAATGATGTTTTTATCTGCAAAACGCAGAAATGATCCGCAGCATTTTCAAGCATTTATGTATCTTTGAATTGATTTTGCACTCATGCCTAAAAAACACATTCTGATAACTGCAGCCACCGCCATGGAACTGGACTTTCTTTTTGCACGCAGTGTAGAAAAAGAAGGATTGCGGGTTATTGAAAATAAGACAACACAGTTCACACTGCTTGTAAGCGGCATTGGATCGGCATTGACAGCCTTTTCGATTGGGAAAATACTTCAGCATCATACATTCGGTGCAGCATATCAGTTAGGCATTGCGGGCAGTTTTAAGGACGATCTGCTGGTGGGTTCTGTGGTAAAAGTCAGCTGCGATATTTTTGCCGATTTATGTTTGAGCGACAATGGCAAACCCATACATGAAGCCAGTTTCAGCGACTTCAGAACTCCGCCATTTACCGAGGGAAAATTAATTCCCGATTCAGCTTTATATAAAAATACAGATCTGCCCGAAGCCAGCGCCATTACAGTAAATTCAGTAACCGCCACGGCCGAAAAGCGCACATTCTGGCAGCAGCGATATAACCCCGGTATTGAAACCATGGAAGGCGCTGCTTTTTATTATGCCTGTATGAAAGAAAATATTCCCAGTGTGCAGATCAGGGCTGTTTCGAATTTTGTAGGACAAAGCAACACTAAAAAGTGGAATATTTCGTTAGCGATGCAAAATCTTATTGATTTTGCGAATAATAATCTGCTGAAATAATAGTTGTGCCCACCCTCTCTCTCGCTATATCGCCCTGTCCGAACGACACACTGATGTTTGATGCATTGGTGAACGGGAAAATTTCGCCGGAAGGGATTTCCTTCATCGAAGAATATCACGACATTGAGCAACTCAACAATGGCTTGCTGAGCGGCAAATGGGACATTGCAAAAATGAGTGCCGCCGCTTTTCCGCTTGTACGCAACGAATATGTGATGCTGCAAACCGGCATGGCCATGGGATTTGGCAATGGTCCGCTGATTGTGGCCAAAGACCAGCAAACTGATTTAAAAAAGTTCAATGGCCCCATGCTGATTCCCGGCATTCACACAACAGCAAATCTGCTGCTGACGCGGTTTTTCCCGAATGTTACAGACAAACGGGAGGCCTTGTTCAGCGACATTCTTTCTATGATTGAAAACGAAAAAGCAGCTGCCGGTCTTATTATTCATGAAAGTCGTTTTACATTTCAGCAGCATGGATTATTTCAATTGGCCGATCTGGGTGAATTGTGGTTTCAACAAACCAAATTGCCATTGCCCCTGGGCGTTATTGCAGCACGACGCAGCCTGGGAAATGAACAGATTAAAAAAATAGAAAATCTGATCCGGAATTCTGTGCTGCATGGACTTGAACACCGCATAGAAGCTATGACTTACATTAAAGCACATGCGCAGGAAATCAGCGAGAACGTCATCAACAGCCACATTGATCTGTACGTGAATGAATATTCATCAAATCCGCAACAAGACGGACTTCGGGCAGTATTAACCCTGTTGCAGTCGCTGCCTGAAAATCATTCATTATCTTTGCAAGATATTTTTTCACCATGGGTAAACTGAACATTCTGACCGGAGCTGCCGGATTTATCGGATCTGTGCTGGGACGCCAATTGATGGAGTCCGGGATGGAAAATATAATTGCCGTTGATGACTTTTCGAAAACGGCCAAAGCCAATAATTTTGAAGGCCGGAAATACAAGGACTTTATTCATCGTGACAAACTGAATGAATTTCTTGAACAACACAAATCGGATATTGATGCGGTATTTCACATTGGAGCCCGCACCGATACTACAGAATTTAACGTTGAGGTTTTCAACAAACTCAACCTCAATTACACCAAAGACCTTTGGAAATTCTGCGCCGAAAGAAATGTTCCTTTCATCTACGCTTCATCAGCAGCGACGTATGGTGATGGTGCGTTTGGATACAAAGACGATCATGCCATTGTAGAACAGCTTAAACCGCTGAATCCGTACGGCGAAAGCAAAAACGACTTTGATAAATGGGCTTTGCAGCAAACGCAAATGCCGTCATTCTGGGCAGGTTTGAAATTTTTCAATGTGTATGGTCCGAATGAATATCACAAAGGCCGCATGGCATCAGTGATTTTTCACGCCTTCAATCAGATTGGTGAAACAGGCCGCATGAAATTATTCCGCTCGCACAAGCCCGAATTTGCCGATGGCATGCAGATGCGCGATTTTATTTATGTAAAAGACATTGCATCCATCATTTCTTTTCTTTTCGAACACCGCCCTGAGAGCGGCCTGTACAATGCCGGCACAGGAAAAGCACGTGCTTTTTTACATCTGGTAGAAGCTGTTTTTGCAGCACTGGACCGCAAAGCAGAAATTGATTTTGTAGACACTCCCGAAGATATTCGCGACAAATACCAGTATTTTACCGAAGCTGATATGGGTAAACTATTGTCAAAGGGTTATCAGAAGCCCTTTCACAGCCTTGAAGAAGGTGTGACCGAATATGTAACCGAATATCTGAAAGATCATAAATATTTTTAATCATGATCAGAAAATTGTTTTTTTTCGCGACACTGTTGATTGTTATTTTTGGTAATGCTGCAAAAGCACAGGATACCGCTAAAGCCAACAGAATTTTCAGTGCGCATTTTCAGTACGGATTTCATTTACCTGGCGCTGATATGAAAGACCGCTATGGTATCAATCAGGTTGCAGGTTTTGCACTGTCGATGAAAACGCCCACCAATTGGATGTTTGACGCGGACTTCAGTTATTTTTTCGGCGGTGATATAAAAATTCACGACAGCATTTTTGCAGGCATCGCCAATGATGACGGCTATATCATTGACGGCAACGGACAGTTTGCCGAATTGTACACCTACGAACGCGGTTATTATGTTACGCTGGGTGTGTCGAAAATACTGCCGGTGTGGCAGGCCAATAAAAACAGTGGTCTGACATTGGGCGCTGGTGCGGGTTTCATGCAACATAAAATCAGGATTTACAATCCCGACAATATTGTTCCGCAGGTTGCAGGTGATTATGCAAAAGGATATGATTATCTGACCAACGGCACTGCGATCAGGCAATTTGTCGGTTACACTTTCTTTTCGCCACGGCGTGTGTATAGTTTTAGAGCCGGATTTGAATTTGTAGAAGCCTTCACCATGGGACGCCGGGATTATTTATTCCCGCTTGGCGGGCCGGATACCGAAAAGCGCCTCGAATTTTTGTACGGTTTTAAATTGTACTGGACCATTCCATTCTCCGAGAAAAAAGGAGAGACTTTCTATTACTATTGATATGCGGCTGCTGTACACTTTTTCAATTCATTTATATACTCTTGCCATCCGGATTGCGGCGCTGACAGGCAATTCCAAAGCACAACTCTGGCTTTCGGGTCGTAAAAACCAGAAATATATTTTTAACGAATCGCACAACGACAGCCAATGGCTTTGGTTTCATGTTTCGTCATTGGGTGAATTCGAACAGGGCAGACCACTGATAGAGCACTACCGGAGCCATTATCCGGAGTATAAAATCCTGCTTACTTTTTTCAGTCCTTCGGGATTTGAAGTGCGGAAAAATTACAAAGAAGCTGATCTTGTTTTATACCTGCCATCCGATACACCAGGTCACGCGCGGCATTTGCTCAACAACTTCAAAATTGTAACAGCCTTTTTTGTCAAATACGATTTCTGGTTCAATTACATGAATGCATTGAAAAAAAGAAGTATTCCATTGTATCTTGTTTCCGGAATTTTTCGCGAAAAACAACATTTCTTTAAAGGATACGGAGGCTGGCAACGCAGACAATTAGCGGCTTTCACGCATTTTTTTGTTCAAAACGAATTGTCAGCTTCCTTACTGAAAAAAGCCGGATACAATGATGTTACAATCACCGGCGACACCCGATTCGACCGCGTTGTGAAAGTAGCCGGTGACGCAAAATCATTTCCTGAAATTGAACAGTTTATTCAGCAAAAGCCCGTATACATGGCCGGTTCATCGTGGGAGCCCGATGAAAAATTTATTACCCAGCTGATTGAAAAAAATCAGGAAATAAAATTCATTATTGTTCCACATGAAATTGATGATGAGCGGATCGCGCGCCTGAAGCAGTCTTTGCCTTGTAAAGCTTCTTTATATACCGAAAAAGATCAGCCTGATTTCAACGACAACCGCATATTAATTATCAATACCATTGGCATGCTGAGCAGTTTGTATCGTTATGCAACGATTGCTCACATTGGAAACGGCTTTGGAAGCGGCATTCACAACACACTCGAAGCTGCTGTTTACGGAGTACCCGTCATTTTCGGACCGCATTATCAGAGATTTCAGGAAGCCAAAGACCTGATTGCATGCGGTGGTGGATTTACTTTCGCCACCGATACCGGATATCACGCATTGTGCGACACATTACTTAACAATACGGAAGCTTGCAAAACCGCATCTGAAGCGGCGAAGCAATATGTTTTGAAAAATGCCGGTGCCACCGGAATCATTGTTGATTTTATCAAACTGTAAGTAAAACGCATTAAAAAAGCCACCCGAAGGCAGCTTTTTTCAATGTTTTAAAAACAGATCAATCCTCTTTACCGTCATCATCTTTGTCCTGCAGCTCGCCGCGGAACTCACCTTTGTCATCAAAGAGATATTCTTTTCCATTAATTTCTACCTCAAACAAAACAACACCATAGCCATCTACTTTTTTCACCGCTTCCGAAATTTCTTTGCCGGGCATATTATCAGCACAGTATTTCTTTGCGGCTTCAGGCAGCTTTGAAGGTTCCAGTCCTGTTTCAGTTTCCAGTAAAGAACCGGAAGCATTGTAAACAACAGATGTTTCGACATTGTCCAGTTTAAATTCTGCTTCAAAATTTCCTTCTTCAGCTTCCCACTCTGCATCTTTTACATTGGGATAGGCCTTGGCAAAAGCATCTTTAACGGCATCCGGAACCTGTACTGTTTCTTCTTTTGTGACAGTTGAATCCTTTGTTGTCTTTTCTTCTTTTTTTGAGCCACCACAAGCGGTGAGGCCAATTACAATAAAAATAATCAGAAGGTTTTTCATGATTTTGGATTTTGGTTAGGAACAAATATAACAATAATAAACCGATAGATCTGAAACATTGTCAGTCTATTGAATAAGTCAGGTAAAATTTGAATACGGGATTTTATTGAGCTTCTTCCGGTTTTCTTTTAATCAGCGCTTTCATTGTGGCTTCGAGAACCAGCTTTCCGCCAACATATCCGTTTCCGGCCATTTCGCAGATGCCTCTGCGTATGGGACTGATGAGTTCAAGATAAAACACAATGGTGTCGCCCGGAACCACTTTGTCACGGAATTTAATACCGTCGATGGTCAGAAAAAAAGTCAGATAATTTTCGGGATCGGGAACTGTATTGAGCATGAGAACGCCGCCCACCTGCGCCATAGCTTCAACCTGAATAACACCCGGCATAACGGGAGCACCAGGGAAGTGGCCCACAAAGAAAGGCTCGTTCATGGTCACGTTTTTTATGCCCACAATACTGTGGTCGTCCATGAGCATAATTTTGTCAACAAATAAAAACGGGGGCCTGTGAGGCAAAAATTTTTGAACTTCCACCACGTCAAACAACGGTTTGGCATTGATGTCAAATTCAGGCAATTTCAATTCCATAGGTCTTTTGTATTTGGTTCTGAATCATTTTGGCAAACTCAACGTTGGTTTTGTGTCCCGGTTTATTCGCTATCACATGACCCGAAAAACGGCATCCGACCAGACACAAATCGCCGAACACATCGAGTGTTTTATGACGTGCAGGCTCGTTCGGATAATTGAGTTCAATATTGTTCAGCACGCCTTCCTTCAGTACATTGACTTTGGGCTGATTAAACACAGTGGCGAGATGATCAAGTTCTTCCTGCGACAACATGCGGTCTACAAAAACAACGGCATTGCGGATGTCACCACCCTGAATGAGTTTGCGCTGTAACAACATTTCTACTTCCGACAGGAACACAAACGTTCTGGCTTTCGAAAACTCGGCATTAAAATCGGCAATGCTCTTCAGCAGTGCATTCTGCGATGAAAGCACTTTACTGTTGTAATCCACCATGGTTGAAATACGATAGCTATCATCGGGTACCAGCCACATTTCAACATCCTTGTCCGCATCTTTGAGATATACTTTTTTCTGAACATTATACACAATGCGGATTGCATCCTGTTCAACAATGCCGGCTTTCTGAAGTATATTTGTAAATGGTGCTGAACTGCCATCCAGAATCGGTGTTTCTTCGCTGTTGATCTCAATCATAATGTTGTCGAGATCACAGCCCAGCACTGCTGCAAGCACATGTTCAACAGTCCGGACAATCGCATCACCTTCACGAAGTGATGTGCCGCGGCTGGTATCGAATACATTCTGCGCAAGCGCACGTACAACTGGTTTTCCTGGTAAGTCTACCCGGCAAAATGAATATCCCTGATTGGGGGCAGCCGGCAGAAACCGCATGGTGGTCATGCAGCCTGTATGGATTCCCTTCCCCTGGATTTCAATTGGTTCTCTGATTGTTTTTTGTCTGCTCATTGAAATTTAATCAGACAAAAGTAACAATTTATTTCTTCTCGAGGGCATTCACACGGAAAGCCAGCTCATCGAGTTTCTTAAATATAGAATAAATCTTGAAAAAGCGTGTTGCCGAAACAGCCGGAGCCCCCATCACCGAAGAGTGATCTTCGAGACTATCCATGATACCCGACTGTGCCGCAAACCGGCAATAGCTGCCAATATTCAGATGCCCGGCAAATCCAACCTGACCTCCGACCTGATTGTGATCACCAATTTTTGTTGATCCGGCAACGCCAGCCTGAGCTGCAAACACATTGTGTTTTCCAATCTCGCAGTTATGGCCCACCATGATCAGATTGTCGAGCTTTGTCCCTTTCCCAATGCGGGTTGAACCCATGGTAGCTCTGTCAATTGTAGTGTTGGCGCCAATTTCAACGTCTTCCTCAATAATCACATTTCCCAATTGGGGAATCTTGCTGAAGTGGCCGTTGGCATCGGGCGCAAAGCCAAATCCATCGGTGCCGATGACCACGCCAGGATTCAGAATACTTCTGTCGCCAATCACGCAGTCATGCATGATTTTCACGCCGGGAAACAAAATCACATCATTGCCGATTTTCACATTTTCGCCAATAAATACCTGCGGATGAATCTGAACATTTTCGCCAATTACCGACCCAGCCTGTATTACAGCAAATTCGGCCACGAGGCACGATTCAGGAACATGCACGCCGGGCGCTACAAATGCGCGTTCCGAGATGCCTGTGTTTTTGGGTTTCTGCGATTCGGCCAGCGCCATCAGCTTTGCAAAGGCCTCGTAAGGATTCTGCACACGAATAAGAGCTGCAGCAATATTTCCCGATGGCTTGAAATCTTCGGACACAATTACAGCCGATGCTTCGGTTGAATAAATATAATGCTCATACGCCATATTGGCCAGAAAACACAAATCACCGGCTTTGCCCTGTTCAATTTTGGCAAAGTTGCTCAGTTTTGCAGTGGCATCTCCATCTACCTTCCCCCCGATGAAAGAGGCGACCTGCGCTGCAGTAAATTCCATCATAACGTTCAGAAATAGAGCGCTAAATTAATATAAATAATTTTATTGGGGGAGAAATGGTGCCTAAACAGTCAATATATATGCAATTTTCTGAATATGTAATTATTTAGTTATAATGTATTGAAACATTTTTTATATTTGCCTCAAACAAAAAAAAGCGATCCAACCTTTCGGCGGACCACTTTAAATGTTTTCACAACGGAATAATCCTTATTGTGATTTGCTTAGTTCTGCGACAAAGATAGAAAGAATTTTTAAAAATACAACATATGAAAAAAATTTTGGGGTTGGATCTGGGGACAAACAGTATTGGGTGGGCTTTGGTGAATGAAGCTGAAAATTCTGAGGAAAAATCATCCATTATTAAACTTGGCGTAAGGGTAAACCCGCTTACAGTGGATGAACAACAAAATTTTGAAAAAGGTAAAAGTATAACAACAAATGCTGACAGAACACTAAAACGCAGCATGAGAAGGAATCTTCAAAGATACAAGCTTCGAAGAGAAAACCTGATATCAATATTAACAAAGAATAATTTCATATCTGAAAATACAATTCTTTCAGAAAATGGCAATTCAACTACATTTGAGACATATCGACTGCGGGCAAAAGCTGCTATCGAAGAAATAACATTGGAACAATTTGCCCGCGTCCTTCTCACGATTAACAAAAAACGCGGATACAAAAGTAGTCGTAAAGCAAAGGGGTCAGATGAAGGGGAGCTTATTGACGGAATGGAAGTAGCAAAAAAGATGTATGATGATAATCTTACTCCCGGACAACTTTGCCTGAACTTATTACAAGCCGGGAAAAGAAATATTCCTGTCTTTTACAGATCAGACCTTCAAAATGAATTCGATTCAATTTGGAATAAGCAAAAGGAATATTATAAAGATATTCTTACAAATGAACTAAAGGAAACATTAAAAGGTAAAAACGAAAAGCAGACGTGGGCAATATGCCAAACCCCTTTCAAAATTGTTGGTATCAAGCGGACGACAAAAGGAGAAGAATTAAAAAAGGAAAACTTTGCATGGCGGGTAAAATCATTAAGTGAAAAAATTGATTTAGAGGAATTAGCGGTTGTATTGCAAAAGATTAATGGTCAGATTAAGAGTTCAAGCGGATATTTAGGTGAAATCAGCGACCGCAGCAAAGAATTGTATTTTACAAAACAAACAGTAGGTCAATATCAAATGTCCATTTTGGCTAAAAATCCCAATGCCAGCTTAAGAAACATGGTGTTTTACAGACAAGACTATCTGGATGAATTTGAAAAAATCTGGGAAACGCAGTCTCAGTACCATAAAGAACTTACTTCAGAATTAAAAAAAGAAATACGCGATGTTGTTATCTTTTTTCAGCGCAGATTAAAAAGCCAAAAAGGATTGATCAGTTTTTGTGAACTTGAAAATCAGCAAAAAAGCGTTATTGTTGATGGGAAGCCAAAAATCATTACTATAGGACGAAAAGTTTGTCCAAAATCATCTCCGCTATTTCAGGAATTTAAAATATGGCAAATTCTAAATAATTTAGAAATAACAAACAAAATAAACGGCGAAAAAAGACTATTGGAACAAGAAGAAAAGGACAGTCTGTTTCTCGAACTCACTATCAAAGATAAACTAAGCAAAGATGAAGTATTAAAATTATTGTTCAATAATTTTAAGGAGCTTGATCTGAATTATAAATCAGTTGAAGGCAACAGAACGCAGGCAACCCTGTTTACAGCATATCAACAAATTATTGAAGTAAGTGGGCATGGAGAAAATGATTTCTCAAAAATGAAATATGCCGACGTTATTGAAATTGTTGAAGGAGTATTCACATCACTCGGCTTCAATACTGAAATATTGAAGTTTAATGCTGACCTTGCTATAAACGAATTAGAGAAACAGCCTCTTTTTCAATTATGGCACTTGCTATATTCATATGAGGGAGATAATTCCAACACCGGAACGCAAAAACTTATTGAAAAAATCAGCACAAAGTATGGATTTGACAAAGAGTACGCTGCAATAATTTCGAAAATTTCCTTCCAGGATGATTATGGAAGTCTGAGCACAAAAGCCATTAGTAAGATATTGCCCTATTTGAAAGATGGGGATGAATACAGTAAGGCGTGTCTTCATGCCGGTTATAATCATTCCAAAAGCTCACTAACCCGCGAAGAAATTGAAAACAAAACGCTAAAAGATAAACTTGAAATCTTACAAAAAAACAGCTTAAGGAACCCGGTCGTTGAAAAAATTCTTAATCAGATGATCAACGTTGTCAATGCAGTTGTTGAGACATTTGGCAAGCCAGACGAAATACGCATTGAACTGGCTCGTGAGCTTAAGAAAAGTGCCAAAGAACGTGAAGATATGACCAAAGCCATTAATGATTCTACTGCAGCACACGAAAAAATCAAACTATTACTGCAAAAAGAATTTGGACTCAGTCATGTTTCAAAAACCGACATCATTCGGTATAAGTTATACAGTGAACTTGAACCAAGAGGATTTAAAACAATTTATTCAAACACTTATATTTCACCTGAAAAACTTTTCTCAAAAGAATTTGATATTGAGCATATAATCCCCCAATCAAGACTTTTCGACGATTCATTTTCCAACAAAACCATTGAAAGCAGAAGTACGAATATTGAGAAAGGAAACGAAACTGCCATCGATTACATTGCTGCCAAATATGATGAAAACTATCTTCAGGATTATTTATCCAATATTGAAGTACTCTTCAAAAATGGCAATATCTCGAAGGCAAAATACAACAAGCTTAAAATGCGCGGAAAGGACATACCCACAGATTTTATCAACCGCGACCTGAGAGATACTCAATATATTGCCCGAAAGGCAAAAAGCATTCTGGAAGAGCTTGTTCGGGAAGTGATATCAACATCTGGTGCAATTACGGACAGGCTGCGGGAAGACTGGCAATTGATTGATGTTATGCAGGAATTAAACTGGGATAAATATGACAAACTGGGCCTGACCGAAATTATTGAAGGACGAGACGGACAAAGAATCAGGCGCATTAAAGAATGGACAAAACGCAACGATCACAGGCACCACGCCATGGATGCGCTCACAATTGCTTTCACAAAAAGAAGCTACATTCAATATCTGAATAATCTGAATGCCCGGAGTGATAAGTCAAGTTCTATATACGGCATTGAACAAAAAGAGCTTTATCGCGATAATCTTGGAAAACTACGTTTTAAACCACCTATTGCAATTGACTCTTTCCGGGCTGAAGCCAAAAAACATTTACAAAACACCCTCATTAGCATAAAAGCTAAAAACAAGGTAGTTACTTCAAATATCAATATTACTAAAAAACCGGGGCCAGATAATAAAAGAAAACAATTAACACCCAGGGGGCAATTGCACAACGAAACAGTGTATGGTCAAATTCATCAGTATGTAACAAAAGAAGAAAAAATTGGTGCTCAGTTTTCAGTTGAATATGTTCAACATGTTGCAAAAAAAACATACCGCGATGCATTATTAATGAGACTTTCAGAAAACAACAACGATCCTAAATCAGCATTTACCGGAAAAAATTCATTGAGCAAAAATCCAATTTTTATTGATGAAGCACATTCTATGGCTGTGCCCGAAAAAGTAAAGCTGGTATTTAAAGAGCCGGCATATACTATCAGAAAAGAAATTTCTGCTGATCTGAAAATCGAGAAAGTGATTGATGTAAAAATCAGAAATATTCTTGAAGCACGGCTTAAAGAATTCAACAATGATGCAAAAAAGGCCTTTTCAAATCTTGATGAAAATCCGATATGGCTCAATAAAGAAAAAGGAATTTCGATTAAACGTGTTACAATTACTGGTGTTAGTAACGCCATTCCTTTGCATGATAAAAAAGATCATCATGGAAATATTATTACTGATGCACAAGGAAGAAAGCAAGCTGTGGATTTTGTGAGCCCAAGTAATAACCATCACGTAGCCATATACAAGGACCAAAACGGAAATTTACAGGAAAAAGTTGTCTCATTTTTCGAGGCAACAACCAGAGCCAATCAGGGACTACCAATTATTGACAAAGAATACAACAATACGGAAGGTTGGAAATTTCTTTTCAGTATGAAACAAAATGAATACTTTGTTTTTCCTAATGAAAGTACCGGGTTTAATCCATCAGAAACGGATTTGCTTGATCCTGACAACTATCATTTGATTAGTCCAAATTTATTTAGAGTTCAGACAATGTCAAAAGTAATGTATGGGAACAGTATTATTAGGGATTACAAATTTCGACACAATTTTGAAACAACTGTAAAGGATGACAAAGAACTTCAGAATATTACATATAAACAATGTAAATCACTAGATTTTGCAAACAGCATTGTTAAAGTCCGAATTAATCACATAGGTCAAATTGTTTCAGTTGGCGAATATTAATCACAACCTTTTGCCAAACAATCCGTTAAAAGAATAAATGTTCTTTTAATGATTAAAAAAACCATTTACATCGGGAATCCGGCGCGATTGAGTCTGGATCATGGTCAGATGGTGATAGAGAGACCGGAAGAAAAGTCACGCAACACGGTTCCGGTAGAGGATACGGGGATTCTGATTCTGGATCATGCTCAAACGTCGCTTACGCATGGGCTTATGGAAGCATTGATTGAAAATAATTCCGCGGTTCTGATGTGCAACGACAAACACATGCCACACGGATTGGTACTGCCCATGGATGTACACAGTACTTTCAGCGAAAATCTGAAACATCAGATCGGTGCGAGTGAGCCATTGAAAAAACAATTGTGGAAACAAACCATTGAGGCGAAAATCAGCAACCAGATTGGGGTGCTGAAGCAATGCGACAAAAGATCATCACGCATGGAATATTTGCAGAAAAATGTGCAGAGCGGCGATAAAACAAATGCCGAGGGACAGGCGGCGGCCTTGTACTGGAAAATAATTTTCGATGATGTTGAGCATTTCACACGTGGTCGTTTCGACATGCCTCCGAACAATCTTTTTAACTACGGATATGCTGTGCTTCGGTCGGTGATTGCCCGCAATCTGGTGGGCAGTGGCATGTTGCCGGCTCTGGGCATTCATCACCGCAATAAGTACAATGCATTTTGCCTGGCCGATGATATTATGGAGCCGTATCGTCCGTATGTAGATCGATTGGTACTCGACATTATTCGCGTTCCAGGGTTTGAATGTCCCGAAGAACTCACCAAAGAATTAAAAGTAAAGCTGCTGCAAATACCTGTAATTGATGTTGAAATTTCAGGCATGAGTAGTCCGCTGATGGTAGCAGCACAGCGCACAACAGCAAGTCTGATGCGGTGTTTCGAAGGTGAAAGCCGGAAAATAATGTATCCGGAAATATGAAACCATATTTGACCAAAACCGAGCGATTAAATGCATACAGAATTATGTGGGTATTTGTCTATTTCGATTTACCAACCGAAACAAAAAAAGATCGCAAGGACTATGCGCAGTTTCGCAAGAGTCTGATCAAGGATGGATTTTCGATGATTCAGTACAGTATTTATGCGCGACATTGTTCGAGTATGGAAAATGCCGAAGTGCATAAGCGCCGCACCAAAAGCTCCATGCCGGAAAAGGGAGAGGTGATTATTTTTATTATGACCGACAAGCAATTTGGTCAGATGGAATTTTATCGCAGTTCAAAAGTAACAGATCGTCCCGGTACACCTCAGCAACTTGAACTTTTCTGAAATTTAAACAGGCCTGCCCCGCTGTAACACTAAGCCACCTCTGCTGTCATCCTGAGTTTTTCGAAGCGTAGCGTAGAAAAGTATCGAAGGAGGCAGCAGGGTAAACTACGCCTTAAAAACACAGAATATAAAAGTTCAGAAATAAAAAAACCGCCTCAAATAAATCTGGGCGGTCAGAAAACAGTTTTGTTTTTTCATCCTGATATTTGCATTAACCAATTGATTCACTGATATTTTACAGCGGGTATGCTGTTGCAAATATCATGAAAAGTAAGAACTAAAGCAAATCACAACTTAAAATGAACTACAAACACAACCGCGCCAGCTGTTGCAAATATCATGAAAAGTAAGAACTAAAGCAAATCACAACCTTAGAGCAATTCGGGAGATTTCCCCGCGGCTGTTGCAAATATCATGAAAAGTAAGAACTAAAGCAAATCACAACAAGCAGCCATGCAGGCAATTCGAGGCCCAGCTGTTGCAAATATCATGAAAAGTAAGAACTAAAGCAAATCACAACTGGATGCACTCAAAACAGCCAAATGGGTAGGCTGTTGCAAATATCATGAAAAGTAAGAACTAAAGCAAATCACAACTGGGCGGTTTGGGGGTCGTCTGCTATTTTGGCTGTTGCAAATATCATGAAAAGTAAGAACTAAAGCAAATCACAACTTTCAGGAAAAAATACAGAACAATGGTTACGCTGTTGCAAATATCATGAAAAGTAAGAACTAAAGCAAATCACAACATGACTATGTGGTTCCTTTATCTCGTCTTGGCTGTTGCAAATATCATGAAAAGTAAGAACTAAAGCAAATCACAACACATAGACTTTGTAAAATGCATTGTCAGAAGCTGTTGCAAATATCATGAAAAGTAAGAACTAAAGCAAATCACAACAGTAACAGCGCAGATTTCAGAATGTTGGCGGCTGTTGCAAATATCATGAAAAGTAAGAACTAAAGCAAATCACAACCCGGTTATGGTTGTAGGCGGTTATTTGCTTGCTGTTGCAAATATCATGAAAAGTAAGAACTAAAGCAAATCACAACGGATTCCCGGATTCAATGTAAAAGGCCATGCTGTTGCAAATATCATGAAAAGTAAGAACTAAAGCAAATCACAACACGATGCACCTTTTAAGCTCGGTTGTATAGCTGTTGCAAATATCATGAAAAGTAAGAACTAAAGCAAATCACAACTCTTTGCCTATTGATGAAATTTTTGATGCGCTGTTGCAAATATCATGAAAAGTAAGAACTAAAGCAAATCACAACAGGCTGGAAGAAAATGACCGCTTCTGATGTGCTGTTGCAAATATCATGAAAAGTAAGAACTAAAGCAAATCACAACGCCGTGCCGTTAATGCAACATCCACATAGGGCTGTTGCAAATATCATGAAAAGTAAGAACTAAAGCAAATCACAACTGGTTTGGAGAAGCGGATTTTATTTGGGATGCTGTTGCAAATATCATGAAAAGTAAGAACTAAAGCAAATCACAACTGCTCTTTGCTGATCGGCACACAGCTTCCCGCTGTTGCAAATATCATGAAAAGTAAGAACTAAAGCAAATCACAACAATTTTCGTTCTGTTTTTCCATCTGTTTTTGCTGTTGCAAATATCATGAAAAGTAAGAACTAAAGCAAATCACAACATACAACGACCGCATTGAGGCAGAACGCAAGCTGTTGCAAATATCATGAAAAGTAAGAACTAAAGCAAATCACAACCATATCGCTATTTCGAAAAAATTTCGTATAGCTGTTGCAAATATCATGAAAAGTAAGAACTAAAGCAAATCACAACCATCCGGTAAAACTAAAGATAACACGGTTGGCTGTTGCAAATATCATGAAAAGTAAGAACTAAAGCAAATCACAACCGAAAACACACCAATCATAATTGGTATAAAGCTGTTGCAAATATCATGAAAAGTAAGAACTAAAGCAAATCACAACGTACAATGAGCGATTAATGATTGAACAGCAGCTGTTGCAAATATCATGAAAAGTAAGAACTAAAGCAAATCACAACATTGCTCGATGCCGGTATCAAGGAAAACGAGCTGTTGCAAATATCATGAAAAGTAAGAACTAAAGCAAATCACAACACACCGTGTTGCCTGAAGATATGTGCGTAGCTGTTGCAAATATCATGAAAAGTAAGAACTAAAGCAAATCACAACACTGGCGGTAACAAGGGCTAAAACGCAACGCTGTTGCAAATATCATGAAAAGTAAGAACTAAAGCAAATCACAACTATTTTTGAAACACTATATATCAATGCAAAGCTGTTGCAAATATCATGAAAAGTAAGAACTAAAGCAAATCACAACCGAAATATGAACACATCAAAGATTTTCCGAGCTGTTGCAAATATCATGAAAAGTAAGAACTAAAGCAAATCACAACCACAGATCAGCTGTATTCGATTATTAATCGGCTGTTGCAAATATCATGAAAAGTAAGAACTAAAGCAAATCACAACGGCGCTGCAATGGTTAAAAGAGTTGTACAGGCTGTTGCAAATATCATGAAAAGTAAGAACTAAAGCAAATCACAACTTTTGTTATGACACTATCAGAATCCATCAAGCTGTTGCAAATATCATGAAAAGTAAGAACTAAAGCAAATCACAACTGTTATCGGAATTGGTCACAAGCGAATCGAGCTGTTGCAAATATCATGAAAAGTAAGAACTAAAGCAAATCACAACGCCCTTCGTGACGTGCTTCGTCAGGCGTTGGCTGTTGCAAATATCATGAAAAGTAAGAACTAAAGCAAATCACAACAACCAAGTCTCAAACGCTATGGACTTGAACGCTGTTGCAAATATCATGAAAAGTAAGAACTAAAGCAAATCACAACTTCAATCGATGCCGAGCGATTTTTCAATTTGCTGTTGCAAATATCATGAAAAGTAAGAACTAAAGCAAATCACAACGACTTCGCCTACAGCCATCAAAACCTCCCAGCTGTTGCAAATATCATGAAAAGTAAGAACTAAAGCAAATCACAACACGACGCTAACCACTACGGGAACAAGGCGAGCTGTTGCAAATATCATGAAAAGTAAGAACTAAAGCAAATCACAACATGGACAAACAAACAGAATTTGCAGGAAAAGCTGTTGCAAATATCATGAAAAGTAAGAACTAAAGCAAATCACAACTGGGGAGCTTTCGGGCAATACGCTTTATAGCTGTTGCAAATATCATGAAAAGTAAGAACTAAAGCAAATCACAACCGCGATGGTAAACGATATCTCGATTACTATGCTGTTGCAAATATCATGAAAAGTAAGAACTAAAGCAAATCACAACCCGAACGCGAAGGAACGGTAAAACTATTTCGCTGTTGCAAATATCATGAAAAGTAAGAACTAAAGCAAATCACAACAATTTTCCACATGCACTATCCGTCCACTTGGCTGTTGCAAATATCATGAAAAGTAAGAACTAAAGCAAATCACAACGACATCGTTACCGGCGGATTCCCATGCCAGGCTGTTGCAAATATCATGAAAAGTAAGAACTAAAGCAAATCACAACCGCCAACAAGTCAGTTGCAGTCGTTTGATGGCTGTTGCAAATATCATGAAAAGTAAGAACTAAAGCAAATCACAACACGAACCGTGTGTCATAACAAAACGGTTTTGCTGTTGCAAATATCATGAAAAGTAAGAACTAAAGCAAATCACAACGACCGCACGGGCGGGAGCTGAAAGGACAACGCTGTTGCAAATATCATGAAAAGTAAGAACTAAAGCAAATCACAACATGCAGAACCTGAGCAAAAGCACCATGAAGGCTGTTGCAAATATCATGAAAAGTAAGAACTAAAGCAAATCACAACTCCGAACTCACAGCGAAAACAAGCCCACTCGCTGTTGCAAATATCATGAAAAGTAAGAACTAAAGCAAATCACAACGCCTGACGACCTCCCGTATTTTCCCGAAAGCTGTTGCAAATATCATGAAAAGTAAGAACTAAAGCAAATCACAACATTAGCGCGGTGAATCAGTCTTAACCAAAAGCTGTTGCAAATATCATGAAAAGTAAGAACTAAAGCAAATCACAACAGGGATATTTCGGTTATGTCTTTGGGTGAAGCTGTTGCAAATATCATGAAAAGTAAGAACTAAAGCAAATCACAACCGCATCGAAGTCATTTCGCTCGGAAAAACGCTGTTGCAAATATCATGAAAAGTAAGAACTAAAGCAAATCACAACAGCGTTTGATTAACCTGTTGCAAATATCATGAAATGTAAGAATCCGCCAAAGGGTGGACAGGCTACTCAAATCAACAACCTCACTTTCCTCCTCCGCTACGCA
>Ga0074193_1000946_pt1 | contig 41200 bp, 36 predicted proteins | sample EPASupsiteHSE605_FD_64523 | JGI IMG/M metagenome (GOLD analysis project Ga0074193, IMG submission 64523) | Bioremediated contaminated groundwater from EPA Superfund site, New Mexico - Sample HSE6-05 | ecosystem: Environmental > Aquatic > Deep subsurface > Groundwater > Contaminated ...
CTCTTGGTGCCATGGTTCCAAAGGTAATAATTTGAGATACATTATCCTTGCCGTATTTTTCTACTACATAATCGATAACCTCTTGCCGTCTTTCGTAGCAAAAATCCGAGTCTATGTCGGGCATAGATATTCTTTCTGGATTCAAAAACCTCTCAAATATCAAACTATACTTAATAGGGTCTACCTTGGTAATACCAAGAGTGTAGGCTACAAGTGACCCTGCAGCAGAACCCCTACCTGGTCCTGTCATTATTCCTTTTTCCATTGAAAACCTGAAAAAGTCCCAAACAATTAGGAAATAATCCACATATCCCATTTGATTTATAATATCCAGCTCATACTCAAGTCTTTCTTTCAATTCTTTTGTTATGTCTTCATATCTTACGGAAAGCCCCTTATAACATAGGTCCCTTAAATACTGAAAATGATCAGCTCCTTCTTCAAGTGGGAACATTGGCAGCTTTGATTCATGAAATACATAATCAAAATTACATTGCTCAGCAATTTTTACTGTGTTCTCTAGGGCCTCTGGCACATAGGAAAACCTTTCATACATTTCTTCTGAAGATCTTAAGTAAAACTGCTCCGGTTCATATCTCATTCTATTTTCTTCATCAACGGTTTTTCCCGTTTGAATGCAAAGCAGTATGTCATGAGATCTAGAATCCTCTTTATTAATGTAATGAACATCATTAGTTGTAACTAGTGGTATGTCTAGTTCCTTTGAAAGCTCTACAAGCATTTCATTTACCTGAAGCTGTTCTTCTATTCCATGATACTGAAGCTCCAGATAAAAACCATCTTTAAAGGTTTCTTTATAAAACAAGGCAGCTTCTTTAGCTTTTTTGTTATTTCCAGTTCTTAAATTATAAGCAACCTCTCCTGCAAGACATGCACTTAAGGCTATTAATCCTTCACTATGCTCTTTTAAATACTCATGGTCAACCCTCGGCTTATAATAAAATCCATCTAATGCAGCCTTTGAAACTATCTTCATTAGATTTTCATAGCCTTTCTGGTTTTTTACTAACAGCACTAAATGATGATTTCTGTTTTCCATATCGTTTCTTTTAATATCCATGGATTTTGAGGCAACGTATATTTCTGAACCAATTATAGGTTTAATACCTAATTCCTTTGCCTTTTTATAGAAATCTACACATCCGTACATGGCTCCATGATCTGTAATAGCAAGGCTTTTCATACCTAAATCCTTTGCCTTTGAAATCAACTTACCTATTTTACCAGAACCATCTAAAAGGCTGAATTCAGTATGCACATGAAGGTGAACAAAATTCATATTCTCCAATTAACCTCCTCCTTTCCTTGTTATTTATAACTGAAAAAGATTTTTAGTTTTAAATGTTTCAATATTTTTATAATACCACAATATAATACTAAGTAGAATTTTAATATTCTAATCTAATTTTAATCTTTCACTAAGAAAACTCTAATCTAACTGCATTATTATAAAAGCATAAAGTAAATTAAAAATAAATGGAGGAATCAAAATGTCAATACGTTTAGAAGATGTTGATTTAATTAGAAAAAGAACTGGTGTAAGCTATAATGATGCAAAAGAAGCATTAGAACAATGTAATAATGATTTGGTAGAAGCCCTTGCTTATATTGAAAATAAAAATAATTTAAAAACAAATAAAGTTTGCTGCGGTGAAAATTTAATGTCTAAATCAAAAGATTTAATAAAAAAGGGAAATAAAACCCGCTTTATTCTTAAGAAAAAGGATGATGTAGTATTGAATTTACCTGTAACTATAGCAGGAATAGTTTCAATTGTAGCTTTTCCTTTAGCTGCTACCGGCTTAGTGCTAGCTCTCGCTACTAATCACAAGGTAAAAATCGAAAAACAAAATGGAGAAGAAGTTAAAACCTCAGAAGTCTTCGATAAAATGTCTTCCGCTGTAAATAATGTTACTAATCAATTTTCTAAGTAAAACAATATTCCCTTAAATAACCTACATGAAAATAATGTAGGTTATTTAATTCACTTTTAGCTTAAAAGTAAGATATAATTATTATAAAATGTTTATATACATCACAGGGGGAAATAAAAGTGAATGATAAGAAAATTCTTCTTATTGAAGATGAAGTAAATATATCTAGGTTTGTGGAGTTAGAGCTTAAATATGAAGGATATACTGTAGATAAAGCTTTCGATGGAAGATCTGGCTTAGATAAGGCTCTTAAGGAAAACTTTGATTTAATTATTTTAGATGTTATGCTGCCTTCTCTTAATGGAATGGAGGTTTTAAGAAGACTTCGTCAGTCCTCTGAAACTCCTGTTATCATGCTGACTGCTAAAGATCAAATTACTGATAAAGTAATGGGACTTGATATAGGGGCTGATGATTACATGACAAAACCCTTTGCCATCGAGGAGCTTTTAGCTAGAATAAGAGTAGCTTTAAAGCGAAATATTAACAATTCTAAAAAGCTAAACTTACTTCAAGTTGGTGATTTAAAGTTAGACTTAGAAAAATACACAGTTTCCTATAAAGATGAAGGCATCGAACTTACGAAACGTGAATTTGACCTACTTAAATACCTTATTGAAAATAAAAATATAGTTTTAACAAGGGATAAGATACTAGATCAAGTGTGGGGTTATGATTATGTTGGAGATACTAATATTGTAGATGTATATATAAGATATCTAAGGACTAAAATAGATGAAAAATTTAATGCAAAATTCATACATACCATACGAGGGGTGGGATACCTTTTAAAATATGAATAGTATAAAATTTTTTTTCAAAATGCTGTTAAAACTTCTTTTATTATACCTACTTAGTGTAAGATATTTACTTAACGCAACACTAAGTATAATAAAAAATCTTTATAATAATCTAGGTAAAAGGCTCCGATTTTCTATAGCTTTTAAAATGACAGTAATATATACTTTCATATTTTCCATAATTCTTTTTTTATTCACCAATGGAATTTTGTTTGGTTTTAGGCACTTTTTAATTTCTCAAGCTGTTAGTGATGTAAAAATGATTACTTATTTAAGAACCTTGTTTATTATTTTAATCATAGCAGATCTTATTTCTCTGTTAACTTTAATCATCTTAAGTTCAAAAACTAGTAAAAAAATGCTAGCTCCTGTTGAAGAGATGACTAGAACAGTAAAAAAAATCTCCGTTGACGCCTTTGATACAAGATTGAATGTCAGTGGTTCAAAAGATGAGTTAAAGGATTTAGCTGAAACCTTTAATGATATGATAGACAGAATACAAAAGTCCTATGAATTACAAAATCAATTTGTCTCAGATGCTTCTCATGAGCTTAGAACACCTATAGCAGTAATCCAAGGGTATGCAAATCTCTTAGACCGTTGGGGAAAAGACGATAAAAGCGTTTTAGAAGAATCTATTACTGCAATAAAAAGCGAATCTGAAAACATGAAAAACTTAGTGGAAAATCTTTTGTTCCTTGCAAGAGGAGATAAAAATACTCAAAAGGTTGAATTTCAAGAATTTCTACTTAATGAGCTAATAAACGAAATAATAAAGGAAACTAGACTTATAGATGATAAGCATACAATAATCTGCAGGGATAATTTTGAAATAAAAATAAATGCTGATAGAAAGCTTCTTAAGGAGGCTCTTAGAATCTTTATTCACAATAGCGTGAAATTCACTCCTCCTAGTGGAACTATAGAACTTAGAACAGAGCTTAAGAAAAGAAATATTAATATAGTAGTTGAAGATACTGGAGTTGGTATTTCAAAAGAAGATCTTCCTTACATTTTTAATAGATTCTATGCAGCAGATAAGTCCCGAACAAAAAATGCTGGTGGGAATGGACTAGGTCTTTCAATTGCAAAATGGATTATTGAAAAACATAACGGAAAAATAGATGTAGAAAGCATCTTAGGAAAAGGCACTAAAATCACAGTTTGCCTTCCTATAAAAGTATAAAAAATCAGCCCTATATACTTTATTAGAATATAAGGCTGATTTTTTTATACCTTAAATTTATATTTGACTTAAAGCATTTTCAAGATCGTTTATTAAATCCAGTTCCCCTTCTATACCTACTGAAATTCTGATCAATTCAGGTGTTACTCCAGCTTTTAATTGACTCTCTGCGTCTAATTGTTGATGTGTTGTAGAAGCAGGGTGAATTACTAACGACTTAGCATCACCAATATTAGCTAGTTGAGAGAATAGTTTTAGAGAATCAATAAATTTTACTGCACTTTCATAGCCACCCTTTACTCCAAAAGTGAAAACCGCCCCTGGTCCCTTTGGAAGATATTTTGCAGCTAGCTCATTATACTTATTATCCTTAAGGCTAGGATAATTTACCCATTCAACCCTAGGATGATTTTTTAAGAATTCTGTAATTTTCCTTGTATTTTCTATATGTCTTTCAATTCTAAGAGATAAAGTTTCAAGACCAATTAAAAGTAAGAATGAGTTAAATGGAGAAATGCATGCTCCTAAATCTCTTAATAAAGCAGTTCTTGCTCTAATAATATAAGCTGCTTCCTTGAAAGTATCATAGTAAGAAAGACCATGATAGCTCTTATCTGGTTCAACTAGCTTTTTAAACTTGCCATTATTCCAGTTAAACTTTCCTGAATCTACAATAACTCCTCCTATGGAAGTTCCATGACCACCTATATATTTTGTTGCAGAGTGTACAACAATATCTGCTCCGAAATCAAAAGGTCTGCAAAGATAAGGTGTAGCAATTGTATTGTCTACAATTAGTGGAATTCCATTTTCATGAGCTATATCTGCAACTGCCTGTATATCAATAATGTTTATTCCAGGATTTCCAATAGTCTCTATATATATAGCCTTTGTTTTTTCATTTATGGCTTTTCTGAAATTATCTGGTTCATCCGGATCAGCAAATACAGCCTTTATCCCAAAGTTATTTAGAGTGCTATCAAATAATGTATAAGTTCCTCCATAAAGAGTAGAAGCTGAAACTATTTCATCTCCGCTACCTGCAATATTTAATATTGCATAAGTTATTGCTGACATTCCTGAAGCCGTAGCAACTGCTCCTATACCACCTTCTAATAAAGCTATTCTTTTTTCGAAAATATCTGTTGTAGGATTTGTTAGCCTAGTATAAATGTTACCAAATTTCTTTAGTCCAAATAAATCTGCGGCGTCCTGAGTGTCATCAAATACATAAGATGTGGTTTGGTAAATAGGAACTGCTCTAGATTTTGTAGCACTATCTGGCTCTTGGCCTCCGTGCAATTGAATTGTTTCAAATGATAATTGTTTTGACATAATAAATTCCTCCCTTAAATTAAATAATTTTTGGGAACTTCTTTTCAATTTTATTATTCTATCGCTATAATAACTAAAAAAATCTTCCTGTAGATAAGCTACAGGAAGATTTTTTCTTCTTGTTTCTTATCTTTCAGATATAAAATACCTGCTGGAATTAGCACCATCGAACATTTCTGTTCAGGTTGCCGGACGTCATAGGGCCAGTCCCTCAGTCACTCTTGATAAGAAGTTCCGTATTAAATTAATATTTATATTATCAAACATAGCCTACATTGTCAATATGTCTTATAATAAATTTATTGCGTTTTTTTCACATTCTTCAATTATCTCTTCTGACCAAATGGAGGATTGAACTTCTCCAATATGAGCTTTTCTTAAGAAAAACATACATATTCTAGATTGACCTATTCCGCCACCCATTGTAAATGGAAGCTTTTCATCTATTAGCATTTTATGAAATTCTAAATTTGCCCTCTCCATGCAGCCTTCTTTTTCTAATTGATATAAAAGAGCTTTTTTATCTACTCTAATACCCATAGAAGATAGTTCTAAAGCACAATTTAAAACAGGATACCAAAATATAATGTCACCATTTAAACTCCAATCATCATAGTCCGGAGCTCTTCCATCATGCTTTTTTCCAGAAGCTAAAGTATCACCTATCTTCATTAAGAATACTGCTCCCTTATCTTTAGTAATAGCATTCTCTCTCTCTTTTGGGGTTAATCCAGGATACATATCTTCTAATTCCTGTGTAGTTATAAAAGTAATTTTTTCTGGTAGAATTTTATCTATTTCTGGATATTTAGAGTTTACAAATTCCTCTGTTCCTTTAAAAACCTCGTATATATCTTCTACAGTTGACTTTATTGTTTCAACAGTTCTCTCTTCCCTTTTAATTACCTTTTCCCAATCCCATTGGTCAACATACATTGAATGTAAATTATCAAGAGTTTCATCTCTTCTAATAGCATTCATATCTGTATACAAACCTTCTCCTGGATTAAATCCGTATCTATATAAGGCCATTCTCTTCCATTTAGCTAAAGAGTGTACAACCTGAATTTCATCTCCTTTAACATCTAAAGCATCAAAGGATACTGGTCTTTCTACCCCATTTAAATTATCATTTAATCCAGTTGAGCTCTTTACAAATAAAGGTGCAGAGACCCTTGTTAAATTTAATTTGTAAGCTAGTTCCCTTTCAAAGTAATCCTTTAGCTTTTTAATTGCTATTTCTGTTCTTCTAAGATCCAAGCTGGAATGATATCCTGCAGGAACTAGAACTTTTTTTGTAAATTCCATAATTATGCCCCCTCATTTTATTATTAAACAATCCAATTAATTCAAGAAGAATTATAATACTACTATTTTCAAAAATCAATTAAATTAATTTTATAAATACTTACCTTAATATTTTTGCTGAAAGCATAGTCTTTGCTATCAAATCTTTCTTCTTATACATATTAACTTCAACCTTACAAAAACTCCTGCCAATATCTATAATCTCAGCACATATCTCAATTATACTATCCATTTGTACTGGTTTCATAAAATATGTAATTATACTGTCTACAGAAATATTTATATTATTTCTATATCTTAAACCTAGTATTCCTGCAGTAGACAACAACATGTTCATAGAACTCCAAGAGGCAGTACCCAATTGATCCAGCATTTCAGGGATTATTTTTCCTGAAAACTTCATAATATTTTCATGAACTTCATATTGGAAATTCTTTAAAATTAAATCCTCTACATTTTCACCTACCTGTGGTTGTCTAGTTATATATTGAAGAGCTTTTATTACTTCTTCTCTCCCAACAATTCCTATAAGCTTTTTACCATCTACTACTGGACAAATTTCTATTCCCTCCCAGCCCATTACATGAGCTGCATAGGCAACAGTAGTTTTATTGGTTACTGTTATAGGTTCCTTGCTCATTATTTTACTTATTGTTACCTTATCTTTATTATTCTGAGGAATATCCTTAATGGTTACTATGCCTATTACATTACCTTCCTCATCTAAAACTGGATACCGTTCATGACCAGTCTTTTCTATTTTCTTTCTTAAATCCAAAACATAATCTGTACCTTTTAAATATTCTGGACTTGACTTCATAATGTCTTCCACTAATATTATATCTTTTTTTATTAAGCTTTCTGATATTGCCTTATTTATCATTGTAGCAACAGTAAAGGTATCATAGGTGGAAGAAATTATAGGGAGTCTTTTAATATCTGCAAGCCTTTTTATCCTATCACTACAGCATAGCCCTCCTGTAATAAGTACAGCACACTGATTCTCTAAGGACAGTGCTTGAATATCTTCTCTATTTCCTACAATAGTTATACACCCTGGAGACATATATTTTTTAGCTTCTTTTTCCTGCATTGCTCCAATAATAAATTTACTGAGCCTTTTATGAATTCCAGCCTTTCCAGCCAAAAGGGTACCCTCAACAATGTTTACTACTTCAGCGTAACTAAGTGATTCTATACTTTTCTTTGCAACCTTTTCGATTCTCACAGTTCCAACTCTAGGGATAGTAGATACAATGTTTAAATTTTCAGCATCCTTTATTGCTCTATAAGCAGTACCCTCACTAACACCTAAATCACTAGCTATACCCCTAACAGAAATTTTCGTTCCTACCTGTAGGGAAGATATATATTTAATTATATCTTGATGCTTTGACATTATTATACCTACTTTCCTTCTTTCCTAAGTTCTTCTGCTATTTTTTCAATTTTTCTTAATCTGTGATTAATTCCCGATTTACCAACAGGTGGATCTATCATTTCTCCAAGCTCTTTTAAGGATTCATTTGGATAAATTAACCTCAATTCTGCTACATCTCTTAGATTTTTAGGAAGTCGCTTTAATCCTAATTCTTTTTCAATTAATTTAATGCTGTCGATTTGCCTTACTGCTGCATTTACTGTTTTGCTTAAATTTGCTGTTTCACAATTTACTAGTCTATTTACATTATTTCTCATTTCCTTCATTATTCGGACATTTTCAAGCTCTAGGAGAGATTCGTGAGCTCCTATTACATTTAATAAATCAACAATTTGTTCTCCTTCTTTTAAATAAATTACATAGCTGCCCTTTCTTTGAATTACCTTTGAATTCAAGCCATAGCTATTTATTACATTACATAGCTCTTCAGCATATTGTTCATGGTGAGTCACAAATTCAAGGTGATAAGTTTTTTCAGGATTACTGATACTTCCTCCCCCTAGAAAAACTCCCCTAATAAATACTCTTTTACATTCATCATTGTTAATTATTTTTTTGGGGATGCTGTAGTCTAACGCTATCATTCCATCTTCCTCTTTAAGCACTCCAACTTCCTTAAGTAATTCTCTAACACCCATTTCATTATCAATAATTACTGAATAAATATTATTCTTTTTAAGAGAATTGCTTTTCTTTACAAATATCTTTGTATGAATATTAAAGTGTTCTTTTAAGAGCTTAAAGGTAAGCCTGGCTATTGCAGGATTTTCTGTAGAAATTCTAAAATTCATCTTCATATCTCCACTAAATCCTAAGGTACCACTTACTTTCATTATTCCAGATAACATAGCAAGTGCTTGCTCTTTAGATAAATTTACTTGCCTGCATACTTCATTTTTTACCTTTGAAGAAAACGACATTACTCCCTACCCCTTACCTTTTTATTTTCCTTTAGTCTTCTAGATAAATAAAAATATTCTATTATTTTTTTTCTATCGAATAATAGCTTTTTATCCATAATAATTTCCATCAAAAATCTAGCCAGTTTATCTGGATCATGTCTCACTAGTCCATTTCTCACGGTAATAAAATCTCCTTCTATTACCTTTACATTCAAATCAATAATATTTTTCTCATTTATTAAAACGGGCTTTGCATTTTTCTCTAAATACCTATCTTTAATAGCTTTATTAATTTCTTGAGTATTAGTAGCTACATAATCAATTACTCCACTGCCAGCATGTTCAAAAATTGCCTTGATATGATCTGCAACTTCATAGTTATCCGTTTCACCCTCTTGAGTCATTATATTACATACATAAATTTTTATCGCTTTACTCTCCTTAAGAGTTTTACTAATTTCTTTAACTAATAGGTTAGGAATAACACTAGTATATAAGCTTCCTGGTCCTAGTATCACTGCATCAGCTTCTTTTATAGCTTCAACAGCTTCCTTTAAAGCAGTTGCCTCATCAGGTTCAATAAAAATACTTTCTATTTTACTCCTTTGCTTTATTGCCTCTCTAGGTATATTTGATTCTCCTTCAACAATATTTCCATTTTCCAGCTCTGCTTTTAAGATCATGTCATCAGTGGTAACAGGGAGTACTCTTCCAACAACCGCTAATACTGAGCTCATCTTCTTCACTGCCTCTTCGAAATTTTCAGACACTCCATTCATGGCAGCTAAAAATAAATTCCCAAAGCTTTGATTTTTTAAATTTCCCTCTTTAAATCTGTATTGTAAAAGTTCCTCCATTAGAGGTTCTGTATCTGCTAAAGCTAATATACAGTTTCTAATGTCCCCTGGAGGAAGCATCCCCAGTTCCTCTCTTAAGGTTCCTGAACCACCTCCATCATCTCCAACTGTTACTATAGCTGTTATATTTGAAGTATAATATTTCAATCCACGAAGCATAGTAGAAAGTCCCGTTCCTCCACCAATTGCTACTATTTTAGGTCCCTTTACAAGTAATCTTTTTTCATATATAAGATTTTCTAGCTTTGATGAATCAATAGACATATTTAAGTATCCTTTATTCATTAAAACTATTGTTGACTTTAATCCTTGTGTTATGGAAATATATAGAGTGAAAATTCCTGCAACAATTAAAAATATATAAAAAAACATATAAAATTTATTTATATTATTTCTATTAAAAAACTCTACTGCTGCAAATACTATAAATAAAATTCCCATAGAACCCATTGCTACCCATCTCTTTAGCTTAATTCCAGGTTTCAGCCATTGGAGGATTTTCATAGCTTAACGCCGCCTTTTTTAATATCTTCATTTATATCTCTATGCTCTATATTTACTTTATGACCATTTTCATTAAGTCTTTCATATATATCATTAGCAATAGTAACTGAACGGTGTCTTCCCCCAGTACATCCAATTGCTACAATAAGCTGCCTTTTACCTTCCTTAACATAGTTAGGAATTAAAAATTCAAGCATATCTAATAACTTTTTTAAAAACTCCTTTGTTTCTTTAAAGCTCAACACATAGTCCTTTATGGCCTTATCATTTCCCGAAAACTCTTTAAGCTCAGGTATATAAAAAGGATTCGGTAAAAATCTAACATCGAATACTAAATCTGCATCCACAGGAATACCATATTTAAATCCAAAAGATAAAACATTTATAATAAGTTTATTTTCTAAATGACTATCCTCTCCGTAGATTTGGCTTATTTTCTCCCTAAGCTGCATAGGTGTCATTTCAGAAGTATCAATAGTGTTTGTTGCACTGTATTTTACTTCATCTAGTATTTTTCTTTCCAATTCTATACCCTGTAAAATTCTTCCTTCAGGTGCAAGTGGATGCTTTCTTCTAGATTCTTTATATCTTTTAACTAATACCTTATCGCTGGCATCTAAAAATAATATTTCATATTTGTAATTATGTTCACTTAAATATTTCAAATTTTCAAATAATGCATCAAAAAACTCTCCACCTCTTATATCTATAACTAAAGCTATTTTATCTATTTTACCATCAGTTTGGTAACAAGCTTCAGCAAATTTGCCCATTAAGGTTGGTGGTAAATTATCTACGCAAAAGTATCCTAAATCCTCTAAGCTTCTGATTGCCTGACTTTTACCTGCCCCAGATAACCCTGTAACAATAACAAATCTCATAATTATCCCTCCTATCATTGGTACAGTCTTATTTTTTTATTATAACACGTTTTTTATATAAAATCTCTTGGAACTTAAGTCTATATTTTACTTAAATTAATGCACTAAATAAAAGGACTAATTTAGTTTTACCTAATATTAGTCCCTTTTACTCATATACAAAAACTATTTTATTAATTTGCTTTATTATACTCATCTTCTCCAACTATTCTCACTTCAGTGCTTAAGTCTATTTGGTATTTTTCTTTTACAACCTGTTGAACAAAAGTAATTAAATCTAGTATTTCCTTTGCTGTAGCATCTTTCTTATTAATAATAAATCCTGAATGTTTTTCAGATACCTCTGCTCCTCCAATTTTTGTTCCCTTGAGTCCACTATCTTCAATTAATTTAGCAGCAAAAAAACCTTCTGGTCTTTTAAAAGTACTTCCTGCTGAAGGGTATTCTAAAGGTTGTTTTTCTCTCCTTCTTCTCATTAAATCATCCATTCTATTTTTTATGGTATTGTAATCTCCTTTTTCAAGCTTAAAGGTTGCCTCTAAAACTACATAACCATATTTTAAAATAGCACTCATTCTATAACTAAGCTCTAATGCTTCTTTATCTATTCTAACAATATTACCTATATCATCTATAACTAGTGCACTTTCTATTACTTGAGAAATTTCACCATTGTAAGCACCTGCATTCATAGTCACAGCACCACCTACACTTCCAGGTATACCATGTGCAAACTCCATTCCCTTTAAGCTTCCTTCAAGAGCTGCTACTGCTGCTGCAGATAGTAGTGCCCCACTCTGAGCAATTACTCTGTCATCTTCCATAGATACTTTATTTAATTTATTCATGTTTATGACTACGCCCCTAATTCCACCATCTTTTACAATAAGATTAGAGCCATTACCAAAAATAAAATAAGGAACATTATTTTCTTTTGAAATTTTTATAATTTCTCTAACTTCTTCATAACTTTTGGGCGTAACAAAAATATCTGCAGGACCACCTACTCTAAAGGAAGTATGTTCCTTCATAGACACATTTACTTCTAAATTTTGCTCCCCTAAAACTTCTATAAATTTATTGTTTAATTCAACATACTGAACCATTTGCTTCTCCTTGATAATTATTAAATATGTACTTATAAAGACCTTAATATGCTCCAACTAGAATTAGATATCCTTTAATCTACCTTTGCTCTTTAAATATTCTATTATCTTGTTTTCATTTGTGTTCATTATTAATTCTTCTGGCATTCCCATATCCTCTACTATTGAGGCTGCTTTATCAAAATTGCCAATGGTAAAACAGACATGTGAATCAGTTCCTAGTATCACCTTAGTTCCATACCTCATACATAAACTTGCTATTTTTATACAATTAGGTTCGCTTCCTTTTCTCGAAGTCTTAAAAGAACTATTATTAATTTCAATTAATATATTCTTTTCTTTAGCTTTTTTTACTACCTCTTCTTCATGTATAGGATATTGAGGATTACCTATATGCCCTAAAATATGAACATTGGTATTATCCATTACTTTTAATATAGCCTGTGTGTTTTCTTCTATTGTTCCTGGTTCAATACAGGGTTCATGAAGACTAACTATCATTATATCAAGCTTTTCTGCTATCATATTAGGTATATCAATATTTCCATTATAATCTACTATGTTAGCTTCGCACCCATGAAGCATTGTAACACCATATATTTTTCTTGGCAATACTGAATAATTTCCAAAATGCCATAGATGAGGTGCATCAGGCATTTTAGGCCCATGTTCTGTAGTACCTAGAACCTTTATTCCTATCTCTGATGCGTATTTTGCATTTTCTAATAAGGTTGTATATGCATGGCCGCTTACAATAGTGTGAGTATGGACATCAATAACATATTTCACATAAACCACCCTTTCTATTTCTCTTTATGAAAAAAGTCAATAATACTCTTCGCTGCCTTTTCATTTATAGCATCTGTAGCTATAAGTTCTTCATAAGATGCTTTTTTTATATTATCTATACTTCCAAATTTTTTTAGAAGTTCTTTCCTTCTCTTAATACCTACATCAGGTATATCCTCTAGCACTGAATGAAGTATTCTCTTATCCCTTAGGCTTCTATGATAGGTTATTGCAAATCTATGCACTTCATCCTGAATTCTAGTAATTAAGTTCATTATTCTACTGTTAGTTTTTATTTCTATCTCTTTATTATTATACACTAAAGCCCTTGTTTTGTGTTTATCATCTTTCACCATTCCACAAACAGGTATGTTTATATTCAAATTTTGGAGTACCTCTAAAGCTACATTTACCTGTCCTTTTCCTCCGTCCATTAATATTAAATCTGGAAATACGCTAAACTTTGCTCCTGTTAATAACAGTTCTCTATTCTGTATTTCTTTTATCTCCTTTAGTCCATGCTCAAACCTTCTAGTTAAAATTTCTCTCATACTGTCATAGTCATTTGCACCCTTCACAGACTTAATTTTGAATCTCCTGTAATCACTATTTTTAGGTTTCCCCTTTTCAAATACTATCATTGTACCTACAGAGTCTACCCCCTGTATATTTGAAATATCATAAGCCTCTATTCTATAGAGCTGTTCCTGAAGTTCTAATAAATTAGCTAATTCATTTAAAATATTTTGTTGAAACTCCTTATCAGTTTTTATCTTAAGCTTAAACTGCTCTAGTGTATTTTTTGCATTACTTTCTACCAGCTCTAGCAGTCTTTTCTTTTCACCCTTTTGTGGAACTTTAATAAAAACTCTAGCCCCCTTTTTTGAAGTAAGCCATTCCTCTAAAAGTTCAATATCTGAGGCTTCAGCTACATATATTGTCTTTGGAATAAAGGCAGTTCCTCCGTAAAAGTCTTTGATGAAGTTTGATATTACTTCTGCTTTTTCTGTGAAAATGTTGTTGTCTAAAATAAAGTGTTCTCTTCCTATTACCTTGCCACTTCGTACAAAGAATATTTGTGCGCACCAATCCTCTTCATCACTATAGACATTTATAACATCCTCATTTTCAAAATTGCTTGAAATTATCTTTTGCCTTTCTCTAATCTTATCAATAGCTATTAATTTATCTCTAAAAGCAGCGGCCTTCTCAAATTCTAAGTTTTCCGCTGCATCATTCATTTTTTCTTTCAACTCACAAATTATTTCACTTTCTTTTCCTGATAATAAATCAATTATATGCTTTATAGTTTCTCCATATTTTTCTTTATTAATATATCCTGCACAGGGAGCAGCGCATAAATTTATGTGATAATTTAAGCATGCCTTTGAAGGCTCTCCCTTTTCCTTAATAGATAATCTACAAGTTCTAATTGGAAAGACCTTTTTAATAAGCTCAATAGTTTCATAAACCGGTGAAACCTCTGGATATGGTCCAAAATACTTTGATCCATCCTTAGCCCTTATTCTAGTTACAAAAACTCTTGGGAAGTCTTCATTGACTGTAATCTTAATAAATGGATAATGCTTATCATCCTTTAATAGAATATTATACCTAGGTCTATACTTTTTAATCAAATTACATTCTAAAATAAGAGCTTCCATTTCTGAATCAGTAATTATATATTCAAATTCTTCAATATTCTTAACCATGGCTTTAACCTTACTTCCATGATTTTTTGAATTCTGAAAATATTGTTTAACTCTATTTTTAAGAATTTTTGCTTTTCCAACATAGATAATCTCCCCAAGGGAGTTTTTCATCAAATAAACCCCTGGTTTTTCAGGGAGCATTTTAAGTTGATACTCCAAATCGAACATGTGATGATAGCACCTCGTTTAATAATATTCTAAATATTTTTCTTAAAAAATTCCCGGGAATCTATAAATAATATAAATAATTCCTAATATAATTAGTAAATCTTCAAAGGCACTTCCCCATTTTGAGTTAGCATTATAAGTCCATGGGAGCCTGTATTTCTTATTTATTAATGGATAAAATAGAGGAACTCCTCTTCTAGTTATCATATCACATAACAAATGGCTCCCATAGCCAATCATAAAATAATACTCAATACCAGTAATGTTATACTTTTTACCTAAGTACCCACAAACTAGAGTAAATAATCCAAGTCCCGCTAAACTGTGAGTTAATCCATTCCTATGTGAAGAAATAGCAATACATATAAGACATAAAGCTAAAGCCTTAAGTGCTGGCTCATTTGTATAGAAATAATCAAAGTATAAAACAACAACAGCAATACATATATATACAGCAATTTTAGCTAATTTATTTTTAAAAGGTAATATATATCTATTAATAATACTTTTAGGGTGATCTATATCAGGCAGTAAAGAACCAATGATTACTATAATTAACCCAATATAACTAAAACCACCTGGAATTTTATCATATATAGACATGAACGTTACTGTCCCGATGCCAACGTGAGTTTTTCCTTTCATGATCTCTCCTTTATTAATAATAATATAAAAAAGCCAAGATTCAAGCATTTCTTGACTTTATTATAGCATTATTATATTAAAAGAAACATATGTTCTAGTATTATTATGAGGATTTTTGTCAAATATATTTGTTTTCGATATTATACGAATTAACAATCTTAAAAATAGCCTACTTCTTTAAAGCTTCTCTTATTACTTCCCTTGATATTTCTGCTGCTATTCCTCCTCCTACTCCCCCATTTTCAACAATAACTGCAATTGCTATTTGAGGATTTTCTTTTGGAGCAAAGCCTACAAACCAAGAATGAGGAGCTTCGTTAGGCTTCCCAGTATCCGCAGTTCCAGTTTTTCCACAAACAGAAACAGAATTTAAAGCTGCATTTCCACCTGTACCTTCACTTACTGTTAAAGCCATATATTCCTTTATTAATTTTGCATTTTCAGCTGTTGTCACTTGGTTTAGTTCCTGTGTTTTAGTCTTTTTTATACTATCCCCCTTTTCATTTAGCACATCTTTTACTAAATAAGGCTTCATCATATGACCATCATTTGCAATAGCTGCAACTACCATAGCCATTTCTAAAGGTGAAGCTAGAACTTGTCCTTGGCCTATTCCACACTGAGCCATATTACCTTTTTCGCTTTTGTTCAAAGTAGGAAACCTACTAATTTTAGACGTAAAATCAGTGTTTTCTAATTCTTTATTAAAGTAAAATTTTTCTGATGTCTCTTTTAAGGCTGCATTTCCAAGCTCCATACCTAGAGTACCAAAAACCACATTACTTGATTTGTAAAAAGCCTTTTTAAGATCTATATTTCCATAAACTGCACCATTAAAATTTTTTAGAGTTTCCTTTTGATTAAATACAAGCACTCCTTCATCATCAAAGGTTCTGCTAGTAACTCCATTAATATTTTCTAAAGCGCTTACAGCAGTTACTATCTTAAAAGTAGAACCTGGAGGATACAAGCCTAGGATTGCTCTATTATATAAAGGAATGTCTTTATTGCTATTTATGTTTTGCCAATTTTTCTCTAAGTTATTAGGGTCAAAGGAAGGTTTTGAAACCATAGCTAATATCTCACCACTTTGGGGATTTAAAGCAACTACTGATCCTTTATTATTTCCTAACATTTCAAAAGCTTTCATTTGGATATTATAATCCAATGATGTCCTCAAGCTGTATCCAACCTTATCTTCTTTTTCAGTTATGGAATTTAGAAACTTACCTATATCCATTGTATCTGATCCTATCAATATAGAATCATACTGCTTCTCTATTCCTGTCATACCATACTTTGGATTTATGTATCCTAAGGCATGGGCAAATACTTCTCCAGCTACGTAACTTCTCTCTTGATTGAGGGTGTTTATCTTTTTACTTTTAGTCAATGCTTTCATATTTCTGTCATAAATTGTCCCTCTTAATATTGCATTTCTTTTTGCCTGAAGTCTTTTATTATAAGGACTTTCAACTATTTCATCTGCCTTCAATACTTGAAAATAAGCTATATATGACATAACTCCCATGAAACAAATCAAAAAAACCACTAAAACCTTTTTTATATTCTGAGATATATCATTCACGTCTAATTACCTCCTCAGAAATTTTTTGCAATACTCCTAAGGCAAAGAAGGTAGTAATCATGGAACTTCCTCCATAGCTTATTAAAGGGAGTGTAATTCCTGTTAATGGAATTAAATTTATTACCCCTCCAACTATAACTAATACCTGAGTTGCAATCATTGAACTATACCCAACTGCAAGCAGAGCAGAAAATCTATCCCCAGCATAAACTGCAGCTCTCATGCACCTATAAAATAATAAAAAGTACATTATTATTATAGCAAATCCCATAAGCCCACCCATTTCTTCACTTATAGAAGCGAAGATAAAATCTGTAGAATTAACTGGAACCCATTCAGGATGACCTTGCCCAAGACCAGTTCCAAAAAGCCCTCCTGAAGCAATGGCTATCATAGATTGAACAACTTGATATCCTTCATTATTTGCATAGGCCCAAACATCCTTCCATATGGCAACCCTCACTCTCAAGTGGTTAAATAATTGAAAACTGACAAAAGAACCTGCTGCAAACAATACAAAGCAAGTTATTACATATTTTAATTTTGAAGTTGCTATATAAAGCATAGTTACTGAAATTCCAAAAAAAATAAGAGCTGAGCCTAAGTCTTTTTGAAGTACCATAAACCCAAGGGAGATCATTACAACTATGGCTGGCTCAATTAAATCCTTATAATGCTCATACTTTTTTAAAGCGGAAGCTAAATAAGCAACTAAAAACAACTTTCCGAATTCAGAAGGCTGAAACCCGAAGCCTCCAAGATAAATCCAATTTTTAGACCCATGTTTCTCTTGACCTAACAAAGTACCTAAAGCCATAAGAATAATAGTACAGATTAAGTAAAAGTACTTGTATCTAGCAAATCTTTTTAGATCAGGCAAAATCACTACTATCAAAATAAAGCTTACTATACCTATAGTAAACCAAATTACTTGTTTAAGTGCACTTGTTGAATCTATTCTGTATAACATTACTATACCTATTACTGTTAAAATGCATGCAAAAATCTGAATGTATTTATCTCCATCTGGAAAGAATTTTCTAATAATGAAATGTCCATAAGCTATTAAACCACATACTATTAATCCCATTATCGCCGCAGTAGTATCTATTGACTCCTTTGGCCAACCCAAAAAGCTTAAATTACCAAAGCATACAACGCAAAATATATAGGTATAAATCAATAGTTTTTTTTCATAATCCTTACTATTCATAATTTTATTTCCCCACTTTTATTACCCTATTATCTTGAAAACATATTCCCCGATGGCAATCTCGTCATCAATATTTAAATAACTCTGCTTTTCTAGCTTAATATTGTTTAGCAAAGTACCATTTGTACTCTTTAAATCCTCTATCACATAATCAGTATTTTTAAGAAAGATCACAGCATGATGTCCAGAGACGTACGGATCTTTAAGAACTAATTGATTATCTTCATTTCTTCCTATAGTTAACTTTGAATGAATCGGTATAACTGACCCTAGTTTTAATACGGAATTATCTTCTCCAAGTTTCATTATTTCTAATCCTAATCTCTTACCATGCTTTTTCTTTTTATTTCCGCCCTTTATATCCTTATACATTATCTTTAGCGACCAAAAAATAATAAAATATATTATTACTATTATTAAAATTTTAAAGGCCAACCTAATTAGAGGCACATTCCTCACCTACTTAACAAATAATTTAAGATATTAAAGACTAGCAATATTATATATGCTAGTCTTATATTTTGTTTTTATTATAACATGTTTTTCAAATAATATCCTGTATAAGAATTTTTATTTTTGCATATTTTCTCAGGAGTTCCCATATATATAATAGTTCCTCCTTTATCTCCCCCCTCAGGACCTAAATCAATTATGTAATCAGAACATTTTATTACATCTAGATTATGCTCAATTACAACAACTGTATTTCCATTATCCACTAGTCGTTGAATAATTTCTATTAATCTTTTTACATCATCTGTATGAAGACCTGTTGTAGGTTCATCTAAAATATACAAGGTCTTTCCTGTACTTCTTTTAGAAAGCTCAAATGCAAGCTTAATTCTCTGTGCTTCTCCACCTGATAATTGAGTTGATGGTTGCCCTAGCCTTACATATCCAAGTCCTACGTCCATTAGAGTATCTAGCTTACTTTTCGCCCTTGGAACATTTTCAAAGAAACTCAAGGCCTCTTCCACTGTCATTGCTAAGACTTCATCAATATTTTTCCCTTTATATTTTACCTCTAGAGTTTCTCTATTGTATCTCTTTCCTTTACATACTTCACAGGGAACATATACATCAGATAAAAATTGCATTTCTATCTTTATTATTCCATCCCCATGACAAGCTTCGCATCTTCCACCTTTTACATTAAAGCTAAATCTTCCTGGCTTGTATCCCCTCATTTTTGCTTCTGTAGTATTTGAGAATATCTCTCTTATTATATCAAACAAGCCTGAGTAAGTAGCCGGATTAGATCTTGGAGTTCTTCCTATAGGACTTTGATCAATATTTATTAACTTGTCTAAGTCTTCATGACCTAATATATCCTTATGCAAGCCCCCATTGATTTTAGACCTATTAATTTTTTTATTTAAACCTTTATAAAGTATTTCATTTACTAAGGTGCTTTTACCAGAACCTGAAACTCCAGTAACAGAAGTTAAAACACCTAACGGGAATTCCACATCTATATTTTTTAAGTTATTTTCTTTTGCTCCAAGAATTTTTATTTTTTTACCATTCCCTTTTCTTCTTTCTTTTGGCACAGATATTAACTTTTCGCCCCTTAAATATTGACCTGTTATTGATTCTTTGCAGTTTCTTATTTTTTCAATATCTCCTGCAACTATAATCTCTCCACCATGTTCTCCGGCTCCTGGGCCAATGTCTACAATATAGTCTGCTGCTTTAACAGTATCCTCATCATGCTCAACTACTACAAGAGTGTTTCCTAAGTCTCTTAAATGCTTAAGGGTTCCTATAAGTCTATCATTATCCCTTTGGTGAAGTCCTATACTTGGTTCATCCAGTATATATAAGACTCCAACTAAACCTGAACCTATTTGACTAGCTAGTCTTATTCTTTGAGATTCTCCTCCTGAAAGAGTTCCAGCCTTTCTGTTTAAATTTAAATAATCTAAACCTACATCCACTAAGAAGTTTAATCTGCTATTTATCTCCTTAAGTATTTGGGAAGCAATTATTGAATTTTTCTCTGATAGCTCTAATTCTTTTAAAAAAGTTAACTCATCTTTTATTGACATTTGTGAAAACTCATAAATATTCTTGCCTCCAACAGTTACCGCTAAGACTTCTGGATTTAGTCTTGCTCCGTGGCATTTTGGACAAGGAGTATCACTCATATACTGTTCTATTTGTCTTTTAATATAGTCAGAATTTGTCTCAAGATATCTTCTTTTAAGATTATTTATTACTCCCTCATATTTATGATTATATACCCCTTGCTTGTCTTCCTTGATATACTCTACAGTTATTTTATTTCCACTTAGTCCATATAAAATATAGTCTAAGATTTCTCTAGGTAATTCCTCTATTGGAGTATTTAAATCAAAGTTTAACTCTTTAGCTAAAGCCTTAAATATACTAAATGTCCATGAATCTTCCTTTAAGGATCCATCTCCTTGAGAAATGATTGCTCCTTCCATTATGCTTTTACTCTTATCAGGTATTATTAAATCCTCATCTATCTCCATAAGGCTACCTATTCCATCACATCTATCGCATCTTCCAAAAGGTGCATTAAAAGAGAAAAGTCTTGGAGTCAATTCATCAATGCTAATTCCACAGTCAGGACAAGCAAAATTCTCACTAAATAAAACTTCCTCTCCACCAATTATATCAATAATAACCATGCCTTCCGAAAGCTTTAAGGCTGTTTCTATGGAATCAGTAAGTCTACTGCTTATCCCATCCTTAACCACCAATCTATCGATTACAGCTTCAATATTATGCTTCTTATTCTTTTCAAGATTTATTTCCTCTTCTTGAAGATCAAAAATTTCTCCATCTATTCTAGCTCTTACAAAACCATTTTTCTTTATATTATCTAAAATCTTTGTATGTTGACCTTTTCTTCCTTTAATAATTGGAGCTAAAATTTGAATTTTAGTCTTCTCAGGAAGCCCCAAAACCTTATCTACCATCATATCAATAGTCTGCTGTGATATTTCTTTTCCACATTGAGGACAATGAGGAATACCAATTCTTGCATATAATAATCTTAAATAGTCATATATTTCAGTAACAGTACCTACAGTGGAACGTGGATTTCTGCTGGTGGTCTTTTGGTCTATAGAAATAGCTGGTGACAAACCTTCTATGTATTCTACATCTGGCTTATCCATTTGTCCTAAAAATTGTCTAGCGTAGGATGATAGTGATTCTACATATTTTCTTTGACCTTCTGCGTATAGAGTATCAAAGGCTAAAGAAGACTTACCAGAACCTGAAAGTCCAGTGAACACCACTAACTTATCTCTTGGAATTTCTAAATCTACATTTTTTAGGTTGTGAACCTTAGCTCCTTTTATAAATATTTTATCCTTCAACGTTTTTGCTTCCTTTCTTTTAAGTTACTTATTTCATCTCTCAGTTCCGCTGCTCTTTCAAATTGAAGTTCTTTTGCTGCTTCTTTCATTTCTTTTTCATATTTTATTATAAGCTTATCAATTTCCTTTTCAGAAAGTACTTCATTATTATTCCTTAAGCTGTATTCCTCAGTCTCCTCTGCTACCTTTGTTTGAAGCACATCCCTTATTTCTTTGTAAATAGTCTTTGGAACTAAATCATGCTCTTTATTATATTCTCTCTGTATTTTTCTTCTTCTGTTTGTTTCATCTATCGCAACCTTCATTGCTTTAGTTATTTTGTCACCATACATTATTACTTTACTTGCAGAATTTCTAGCAGCCCTTCCTATAGTTTGTATTAGTGAAGTCTCTGACCTTAAAAATCCTTCCTTATCTGCATCTAATATAGCTACTAGTGCAACCTCAGGTATATCTAATCCCTCTCTAAGGAGATTAATTCCTACAAGTACATCGAATTCTCCTTTTCTAAGATCCCTTATTAGCTCCATTCTTTTCATAGTGTCAATACTTGAGTGAAGGTATTCAGTCTTTATTCCCATTTCTTTAAAGTATTCTGTTAAATCCTCTGACATTTTTTTAGTTAGGGTTGTAACTAATACTCTAAAGCCATTATTAATAGTATCCTGTATACTAGCATATAAGTCATCAATTTGACCTTTAACAGGCTTTAGAATAATTTCAGGATCTAGTAATCCTGTTGGTCTTATAATTTGTTCTGCCACATTAGTTGAATGCTCCAATTCATAATTTGCTGGAGTTGCACTTACAAAAACTGTTTGATTTAACTTCCCTTCAAATTCTTGAAACTTTAGCGGTCTGTTGTCATAAGCACAAGGAAGCCTAAATCCATATTCCACTAAATTGTCTTTTCTTGATTTATCTCCACCGTACATAGCCCTAACTTGTGGCAAAGTTACATGGCTTTCGTCGATAAACAACAAAAAATCTCCCGGGAAATAATCTATAAGAGTTTGTGGTGGGCTTCCTGCGGCTCTTCCGTCTAGAACTCTAGAATAATTTTCTATTCCACTGCAATAACCTACTTCTCTCATCATTTCTATATCAAAATTTGTCCTTTGTTTTAATCTCTGAGCTTCAAGGAGTTTATCATTTTCTACAAGATATCTAACCCGTTCTTCCAGCTCTTCTTCAATTTTATTTATAGCTATTTCAAGTTTATCCTTAGAAGTAGCAAAGTGAGATGCTGGAAATATAGATACATGCTTTCTTGTAGATAAAACGTTTCCTGTAAGTGAATCAAATTCTCTTATTTTATCTATTTCATCTCCAAAAAACTCAACTCTTATAGCAACACTACTAGAGGATGCCGGAAATATATCTAAGGTATCTCCTTTGGCTCTAAAAGTACCTCTCACAAAATTAATTTCATTTCTTTCATATTGAATATCAACTAGTTGTCTCATTACTTCATCTCTATCTTTTTCCATGCCTTCTCTTAAGGAAACCGTTAGCTTTTTATATTCATCAGGATTTCCAAGACCGTATATACATGAAACTGATGCCACTACAACCACATCTCTTCTTTCTAATAAAGCTGAAGTAGCTGAGTGCCTTAATTTATCAATTTCCTCATTTATTGATGAGTCCTTTTCAATAAAGGTATCTGTTTGAGGAATATATGCTTCTGGTTGAAAATAATCATAGTAGGATACAAAATATTCAACAGCATTTTCCGGAAAAAACTCTTTAAATTCTGAGGTTAATTGAGCAGCAAGAGTTTTGTTATGTGCTAAAATAAGTGTTGGTTTTTGAACTCTCTCAATTATATTTGCCATAGTAAAGGTCTTGCCGGACCCTGTTACTCCTAAAAGGGTTTGAAACTTTTCCTTTTGATTAATTCCATTTACTATTTTATCTATAGCCTGTGGCTGATCTCCCGTTGGTTTAAACTTGGAATGTATTTTAAACTCTCCCATTTACTCATCTCCTATGAACATTAGTTCGTCATAATAAATTTTATCCTTTTAAATATTTAATGTCAACATATTTTGTAAATTACATTTATAAATAGAAAAAACGCCTTTTAGAAGCGTTTTAATTCTTTTTATTTTTTAATTTTTCTAATATATCACTAAATTTGCTTTGATCTACATTAATCACCATATTCTCCTCAGGTACATTAGTTGGAACAAAGACTATACCCAATCTCTTAGAATTACTCTTGTTGCTATATCTAATTTCTTCTAGGTTACCCGCTGCCCTTTTTATTTTAAACCAAGCTATGTTAGAAGCTTCCCTAATAGTTTTTAGTATATCATCCTCTTTAAAAATCTTTGTATGGTTTACTTCTAAAATCATATCCCCACTTTTAATTCCCATTTGATAGGCAGGTGAATTAGGTGCTACTTCTAAGATCATAATCCCATCTTCATTACTTACATACTTTGGCTCCTTATTTACCTCCCTGTATCTTTGTATATATATGAAGCCTTCATGAGCAAGCGGTGCAAATAACACAACAAATAGCTTAAAGAAAATATTTAATACAGCTAATCTTGCAAAAACAAATAATAGAATACTGTAACCTATTATTATAGTTCCAGAAGAGAAGGATTTTTCCTTTTTAGTCTTTGTAAAAGTAACTGCACTATATCCAATCACACCATAAAATGGCATTAATAGTATTGCTGCATTTTTTATAACACTATAAGAGGTAGTTGGATTTAAGAAAGTGTTCCAGTTAACTAGAGGTACCACACTGTCAATGTTGTAAAAGCTTGAATTTACTATTAAAGCTACAGTTACAGGAATTGCCCAATATCTCTTAAGTGCAAATCCTCCTATAATTTTATTATTCTTCTTGGTAAATACAGGTATAGAACCTTTGCTTCCATCTAGTATTACTAAAATCCCCTCAATAAAATGTAGTACTGCCACAAGGGTCATAAGGGCAACCACATCAATACTCAAAAATCCTAATTGAGAAATCTCTACATTATACATACCCTTCATTATTTCTAACAAGATACTAATGAAACCTAAAATAGCACCTGAATAGGAAAAGCATATAAATCTTGGATTCATCAACATTAACAATATGGATAGTAGAAAAATTAATTCAATAGAAGTATTTTCGCTAAAGGATACCCCTAAATATGCTAAAATAATACTTCCAAGTAATCCCGCAATTAGTCCTAATATAATTTCAGATATGGTTAATTCAAAAGGAGAATTTAATCTTTCTCCTATTATCATCTTTTGAACCATAACTACTTTTTTATTCTGCCTATAGAAGCTTATAGCAAAAATTATAAGTATAAATACATATGGCGATGTTACTATAGCATATGCAGTGCTTCTCAGCGCATTAAATGCAATATTCATCTAAGATTATTTCCCCTCTCGCTTCTCTTATTTTAATTGATTCTTTAACACTTCTATAGCCTTATTTAATTGAGGATCATTCTTTTTATCATATGGCTTTTCTAGTAATTCTTTAGGATATTTCACTTCTATATTTGGAGCAATACCTTTATGATGGATGTTTTCTCCATTAGGAGTATAGTATTTTGAGGTAGTTACCTTTAAAGCAGTGCCATCTCCAAAACCATATTTCTTTTCATTAAGAACGCTTTGTACTATACCTTTTCCAAAGCTCTTTTCGCCAATTAAAGTACCAACCTTATAATCTCTTATAGCACCTGCAAATATCTCTGAGGCACTGGCAGATCCTCCATCTATTAAAACTGCTAGTGGAAGTCCAATGAAATCTCCGCCCTTTGACTTATATTCTTCTTTGTTATTATATTTATCTTCAGTTGAAACTATAACTTTATCCTTTGGCACAAATTGAGAAGTAATATTAATAGCCTTTGTCAACCATCCTCCTGGATTTTGCCTTAAATCTAGAACAAGGGCCTTCATACCTTTTGCCTTTAAATCACTTGCTATCTTTTTAAATTGCTCGTCAGTATTCTCATCAAAAACCGTTAATGTAATTAATCCTATCTTATCATCTAACATCTCACCGGTTACTGTAGTTAAAGTAATTACAGCTCTTTTAAGTTTAACTTCGAAGGTGCCTTTTCCTTCTCTTGTAATTGTTAAGGCTACACTGGCACCTTTTTCACCTCTCATCATAGAAACAGCCTTCTCATATTCCTTAGAGGTTATTTTAGTTCCATCTACCTTTTCAATAATATCGCCGCTTAATATACCGGCTTTTTTTGCTGGTGAATCTTCAAAAGCAGAAATAACTACTACCTTATCATCTTTAGTTCCTACCTGCAATCCTACTCCCACATAATTACCTTCTGTTTGGGTACTAAATTCCTTATATTCCTTCTCGTTCATATATACAGTATATGGATCATTTAGAGTCTCTGTCATACCTTTTACAGCACCATCAATCAACGCATTCTCATCAATTTTTCCATCGTAAAAGCTTTCTAGATTATCTTTTACAATAAATAATTTCTTAAATTGTGTTAAATTTTTGTAGTTTTCTTCACTTATTCTTACAGTACCCTTTAAAGGTAACCTTGATCCTAGTATATAACTAGTAAAATTCGTTAAAACTAAAAATAAAACAATTATCAGTCCCCATATTACTTTGCTATCTTTGAAACGCTTTTTATCCTTTGTTTGATTATTTTCCTTATAATCCAATTAATATCACCTCTTGTACTAGTGTTACTTATATTTTTACGTTAATATCTATATAATTATACCTTAATATTAGAGTAAATATTAAGGTTGGCTAAAATGCCAACCTTAATAATGTAAATTAAACTTTTAAGAACTTCCTGATAGATAATATACTTCCAAGACCGCCAATTAATATTCCTGAGAGCACAAACATCCATAGTACATTCAATAAGAAATAACTTGGAGTAATTAAATTAAGCATTATTATATTAGAAGTAAGCTTATTATATACAACTCCATAAGCGTAATGTAGAAGTAATCCAGATAATAAGGAACCTAATAGACCTATTATTACTCCTTCAATTATAAATGGCCATCTTATAAACCAATCTGTAGCTCCTACAAACTTCATTATATTAACTTCTCTTCTTCTAGAGTAAACTGCCAGCTTTATGGTGTTTCCTATAAGTAGCAAACAAACTGGCACAAGAATTACCAGAGAAACTAAACCTGTCCATTTTACTCCCTTAGTTATAGAAGATATTCTATTAACTAAGTCCTCATTTGCAACAACTCTCTCAATACCTGGTAGATCCTTAGTTTTTGTTAAAACAGCAGCTATAATATCTGAATTTTTTACTTTTACTGCATAGGATTCTGGAAGTGGGTTTTTTTCATCGAAGCCCCTAACTAAGTCCTGATTATCTTTACCCAATTGTTCCTTCCACTTTTCTAAAGCTTCTGCTTTTGTTATGTATTTTATTTCAACAATTCCGTCAATTCCTTGTAATTCTTGCTGAATCTTCGCTTTCTCTTCTGTTTTTATGTTATCCTTTAGGAAAACTGAAACTTCTAATTTTGACTCTACGCTTTTTATTACCTCATTAGCATTTAACATTGTCAGTAAAAAAATACCAAACATTATGAGAGTCAAAGAAACAGTAACAATGGATGCCAAACTTAAGGTTGTATTTCTTCTTATACTTTTTATAGCATCAATTAATGAGTATTTTATTGAACTAATCTTCATAGCCATATCTACCTCTCTGCTCGTCTCTAACTATTACACCCTTCTCAATTGCTATAACCCTCTTTTTCATATGGTCAACTATACTCTTATCATGAGTAGCCATAATTATAGTAGTTCCTGCATGATTAATATCATTTAGTATTTTCATTATTTCAAGTGATGTTTCTGGATCAAGATTACCTGTTGGCTCATCTGCTATAATAAGTGAAGGGTTATTTACAATTGCTCTTGCTATTGCAATTCTTTGTTGTTGACCACCAGATAATTCATTTGGAAAACATTTGAATTTATTAGATAATCCTACCATTGCAAGCACCATAGGAACTCTTTTCTTAATTTCTCTTTCTGAGGCTTCTACCACTCTCATTGCGAAGGCTACATTTTCATAAACATTTAAAGTAGGTATAAGTCTAAAATCTTGGAATACCATTCCAATTTTTCTTCTATATAAAGGTATCCTATCCCTATTAACCTTTGTAACGTCTTCTCCTAAAACAATAATTCTACCTGTTGTTAAGTCTATCTCTTTAAAAATTAGCTTTATAAAGGTAGATTTACCAGCTCCGCTGGGTCCTACGAGAAATATGAAATCTCCTCTGTCTATATCTAAATTAATATTAGAAAGTGCAAAAACATTGTTATCGTATATCTTAGTTGCATTTCTAAATTCTATCATACAATATTTTCTCCTATCCTAGTTTCTATTGTAGTCATAGACTACACGTATAATTATAACATAAGAAACTTAAATTTAAATTAATATATTATGAATATTTATTTACTCTTCTATTATATCTTTAAAGCCTTCACCCAAAACCTCATGGGCTTCACTTACACTTATAAATGCTCTTTTGTCAATTTGTTTAATAAAATTTTTTAGTTTGATAAACTGTTTTCTGTCTAGCACTGTGTATAATACACTTATACTATTCCCGCTATATGCTCCCTTTCCTTCAAAAATTGTACATCCTCTATCTAATTCTTCAATGATATATTTATTAATGGTTTCATTTTTTGAGCTCATAACTACTATTGCTTTACAAGAATTTAAACCTTCAATTACCATATCTATCATAAAACCATTTAATATTACTGCCAAAAGACCATACATTCCAAGCTCTGGAGAAAATGAAATTCCTGCGACAATTGTTACAATCAAATCAACACTAAGTAAAGACTTTCCTATATCCAAGTGAAAGAACTTGCTAATTATTTTTGCTATTATATCTGTACCACCTGTTGAAGAATTTTGATTAAATACCAACCCCATTCCAATTCCGCTTATTAAAGTTCCAAAAATGGTAGCTAAGAGTAAATCATGTGTTACCGCCACGTTGCTCGGAATAAACTTATCTAATAAAGTAATTAAACCAGATAATCCAAGAGCTGCATAGAGAGTTTTGGCACCAAATTTTCCACCTATTACAACAAAGCCTATTATAAACAATATTATATTCATAAAAAACATAAGAATGCCCACACTTAGCTTTGGTATAAAGTTGTTTATTATTATTGCTATTCCTGTAACTCCTCCAGCGGCTATTTTATTTGGTACAAGAAAAAATTTTATGGCTATAGCAAGTATTATAAATCCAATTGTAATAAAGACATATTCTTTAAGCTTAATTTTCATAAAGACACCCCCAAATTGTAGTTAAAAAACCTAAAAAGGAAGGAGAATCTATATCCCCCTTCCTTAAATGAAATTATTTTAAAGAAATACCCTTTTTAACTGCCTTAACTATATCTTCAGCAGTTAATCCATAAGCTCTTAATAGTTCATCTGGTTTTCCACTTTCACCAAAGACGTCTTTCACTCCAACTCTTACAACTGGAACAGGGCAATTTTCACTTAAAACCTCAGATACCGCAGAGCCTAAGCCACCAATTATGTTATGTTCTTCGGCAGTTATAATTATTCCTGTTTCTCTTCCTGCCTTTACAATAATTTCTTCATCTATAGGTTTAATAGTATGTATGTTAATTACTCTAACCTTTATTCCTTCTTCCGCAAGAATGTTATATGCTGCAAGTGCTGCATCAACCATTATGCCTGTAGCTATTATGGTAGCTTCTTTTCCTTCTCTTAAAGTAATACCTTTTCCTATTTCAAATTTATATTCTGGATTATCATTAATAATAGATACTCCAGATCTTCCTAGCCTAACATAGCATGGGCCGTCATATTCAACAATAGCTCTGATTGCAGCTTCTGTTTCAACTGCATCGCTAGGAGATATAACCGTCATATTTGGAATACTCCTCATAATGGAAACATCCTCAATGGCTTGATGAGAAGCACCATCTTCTCCAACTGTAAGTCCAGCATGAGTTGCACATATTTTAACATTTAACTTAGGATAACAAATAGTATTTCTTATTTGCTCAAAGGCTCTTCCTGCCGCGAACATTGCAAAAGTACTAGCAAAAGGAATTTTACCACAGGTTGAAAGACCTGCAGCAACTGCCATCATATTTGCTTCAGCAATTCCCATATTTATATGCCTTTCAGGAAAAACTTTTTTAAAATCACTAGTCTTTGTTGATTTAGACAAATCTGCATCTAATACAACTATATTAGGATACTCTGCTCCTAATTTAGCTAAAGCTTTTCCATAAGCCTCTCTTGTAGCTATCTTATTTGCCATTATATTTCGCCTCCAATTTCTATCAATGCTTGCTCACATTGCTCCTTATTTGGAGCTGAACCATGCCAAGATGCTTCATCTTCCATGAAGGACACGCCCTTACCTTTTATTGTTTTCGCAACAATCATAGTAGGATGACCTTTAGTGTTCTTCGCTTCCTCTATTGCATTAATTATAGCTTCGAAATCATGTCCATCAATACTGATAACATGCCATCCAAAGGCCTTAAACTTTTCATCAATAGGTTCTGGAGACATAACATCTTGGGTTCTTCCATCTATTTGAAGACCATTAAAGTCAACAAAGGCTGTAAGATTATCTAGCTTAAATTGAGCTGCTGCCATAGTAGCTTCCCAAACTTGACCTTCTTGCAATTCTCCGTCTCCCAATAATGTAAATACTCTATAGTCTTTTTTATCTAACTTACCAGCTATAGCCATGCCAACTGCTGCTGAAATTCCCTGTCCTAAAGACCCTGTGGACATATCAACCCCTGGAACATAATTCATATTTGGATGTCCCTGTAGAATCGACCCTAATTTTCTAAGTCCATTAAGCTCTTCCTTGTTAAAATAACCCTTTTCAGCTAATACACTATATAAAACTGGTGCCGCATGTCCTTTTGAAAGTACAAATCTATCTCTTTCAGGATCTTTTGGATCCTCAATATTTACTTTCATTTCTTTAAAGTATAGCGTAGTTAAAATTTCAACTGCTGACAAAGAACCACCTGGATGACCTGAGCCTGATGCCGTTAGCATTTTTATTATGTCTTTTCTAACTTCCCTCGCTATCTCTTTTAGCTCTATAAAATCTCTTGACATTTTGAACGCCTCCTATTTTCTATCTTTTATTATTATAACAAGATATTAAAAAAAATACACTATAGAAAAACTTAAAAAGGGCATCTCTGCCCTTTAATTTATAATCCTATACTTATTAATAATGCTTCATCAACTTTTCTCATATCTTTTTCTGACATATGCCCAATCTTTTCTTTTAATCTCTTTTTATCCAAGGTCCTAATTTGTTCTAATAGTACAACTGAATCTTTATTTAATCCATACTCTTCAGAAGAAATTTCTACGTGAGTTGGTAGTTTTGCCTTGTTTATTTGAGATGTTATAGCGGCTATAATAACTGTAGGACTATACTTGTTTCCTACATTATTTTGAACAACAAGCACAGGTCTTATGCCACCTTGTTCAGAGCCTACTACTGGGCTTAAATCAGCATAAAATATATCTCCTCTTTTCACTACTATTGTCATCTGGAAAATCACTCTCCGCTAGCTTGGCTTCATATTCTTTTAAACTTAACATATCATCAGCAAAGCCCATTTCACAAAGCTCTAAATTGATTTGTGCCATTTCTATATATCCTTTTTTCAATTCATCTATTCTGCTTAAATTTTTTTTGTCTCTTATATATAGTATTAAGGATTCCTTAATAAATTCACTCTTTTTTCTATATTTTTTAAAATATTCTTTATTATTGTCTTCCTTTAGTACTTCATGTGGTATTGCAACTAATTTCCTTGAACTTGACATAGAGTTATTAATACCTCCTAAACTAACATAAAGAAAATATGTATATTTCAATTATACTTTAATGTTTGTCAAAATGTCAAAGAAAACTCAGTTATTTTGTTTCTATGTTCGTATGTATTTTCTTCCTTATATGCTTAAAACTACACATAATTCCTAACCTTTACGACTTTTCCATCCTTTATGTACACCCTAGGAACTCTTTTAGTTATCATGCAGACTACTTCATAATTAATGGTACCTATCATTTCTGCTATATCTTCTACAGTAATTACTGCATCATCTTTTTTCCCAATTAATATCACTTCATCTCCTACCATAATTTCGCCCTTAATGTCCGTAATATCTACCATACATTGATCCATACATATACTTCCTACCACTGGTGCAAACTGACCATTAATAATTACTTTTGCTTTATTAAATAAAAGTCTAGTATATCCATCAGCATATCCTACAGGTAGTGTTACTATAATACTTTCTCTAGTAGCTCTAAATTTTCTTCCATAGCTTATATAATACCCTGAAGGTACTTTTTTTATGTGAGCTACATTAGTTTTTAGTTCCATAACAGGCTTTAATTTAATCTTATTTTTGTCTACTTCTTTTGAAGGATAATACCCATATAATATTATACCTGGTCTAACGGCTTCAAAATGGGCCTCTGACATTTCCAACACTGCTGCACTATTCCCTATATGTCTTAAACTTATTTGAAGTCCAGCCTTCCTTAATGCTTCATAGAATTTATTGAATTCTTCTAATTGGTGCTTAGAAAATTCTTTATTCTCCTCATCAGCAGTAGAAAAATGAGAAAATATACCTGTCACTTCTATATTTGATAGCTTGCTTATTTCTAATATGTCTTTTAAGCTTTCATCATTAGGCATAAACCCTATTCTTCCCATACCAGTATCTACAGCAATATGTATCCTTGCCTTCTTATGCTTCTTTTTTGCTAACTCTGATAGTTCTTTAGCATAATTGTAAGAGTATACAGTTTGTTGAATATCATATTTTAATAGATAATCCATTAGACTTGGAGGAGTAAATCCAAGCACCATTATAGGGCAATCTATTCCCCCTCTTCTCAATTCAACTCCCTCACTTACTACTGCAACTGCAAGACTTGTAGCACCATTTTCTAGTAAAATTGGTGCAGTGTCTAAAGCTCCATGACCATAGGCATCAGCTTTTACTACAGCTATAATTTCCTTACTATTAGATATTTTTCTTATTTGTTTCATATTATAGGCCACATTATCTAAATTTATTTCTGCCCATACTGGTCTTAAGTGTTTAAACATTTTATTCCCTCCAAATAATAATCCTTAATCTTCTGTTTATTCTATATAAAACATTTCCTTTGGTATTTTTATATTAGGTTTAAAATCATTGTAATTAAAACTCAATACTTCATTATCTTTGTAATCGTATATCACTAACTTTTCTGGAAAGTAATTTTCTAAATTTATATATAATACAGACTTGCTTATGTTCTGATTATTGCCCGGTATTGTAAGCCTGATAAGCTGATATTCTCTGTTTTCAATAGTTTTAAATGAACTAGAAATATCTTCATCTGTATATAATAAAGCTATATATTCATGAATAAATCCTAAATTGTAAACACTGTCAAAATTCCTATCTACTGAGTATACAAGATTATTATTTAAATCCTTAATCTTAATAGTACTGTTATTATAGATTAATATCCTATCTTTATTTAGATCTAATCTATGTCCTAATTTGCTATCATAAAACTGATTTCCATCTGTATCAATTTCTTGCTTTTGATTTTTTATATGTATATTAACTTGGCAAGTATAACTTTTTAAATTTTTTAAAAAATCAATAGCCTTATTAGGATCTTTGGGTCTTCTTGTGCATCCTATGAGCATTAATAAAACTAGTATAAATACTAAAAATAGTATTATTATTTTTCTGTTCATTTAAAACCTCCAAAACATACTTCATTACAATACTATTCTCTATTAAGCTATAATATTCTTAAATAGACTAATGTGTTAATCCTTTAATTGCCAAAGGCAATTTATTAATAACTTCCCTAGCAGTAACGCAATAATTCTTTTCACTTAAGATATCTCCACAATATCCATGAATATACGCAGCTACATAAGCTGCTTTTAATGGTTCAAGTCCTTGCCCAATAAAGGAAGTAATAATTCCAGTTAAGCAATCTCCCATACCTCCAGAGGCCATAGAGCTATTCCCAGTGGTATTTATCACCAAAGTATCCCCGTCTGTAATAACTGTGTTGAAGCCTTTCAATAGTACTATAACATTATATTCTTTTGCAAAAGTCTTAGCAATGTCCACTCTATTCCTTTTTATTGTCTCTACTGGTATACCTGTTATTCTTGACATTTCTCCTAAATGAGGTGTCAAAACTATTTGATTTCTCTTTCCCTTGAGTATATTTAAATTATTCTTTAATACATTAATTCCATCTGCATCAATGACAATAGGGCAATTAGTATATTGAATTACATCTTTTAATATCTTAAAGGTTTCTACACAATCTCCCATTCCTGGTCCAATCGCAATAGCATCACTCTTCATTAAGATATCATTTAACCTTTCTTTATCCTTAAAGCTCACTGTCATGGCTTCTATAAGCTTATTACTCATGATTTCCTTTATACTATCATGACAGCATAAGGTAACAAGTCCCGCACCACTTCTTACAGCGGCTTCTGTAGCAATATAAGCCGCACCAGAAAAGTCTCTTGAACCTGCAATAATTGAAACTCTACCAAAATCACCCTTATGAGACTGCTTTCCTCTTACTGGAATAGCCTCAGCTATGAAACTTTTTTCAGAAATAAATTCCTTTAAACTAAATTCATCCTTAACTAGGTCAGGTATCCCTATTTTTTCAACCACAACTTCACCTGTATAAGCTTCTGCTCCATATCTTAAAAAACCTCTTTTGTAATACTGAAAAGAAACTGTTCTATGTGCCTTTACAGCACATCCTAAAACTTCACCAGTATCAGAATTTAAGCCTGATGGAATGTCTATAGATAATATGGAAGCAGAACAATTATTAATTAAAAGAATCGCTTCTCTAAGAATACCCTTTACTTCTCTTGAAAGACCTGTCCCCAATATAGCATCCACTAATAAACTGCTTTTATCTATAGCCTTTTTTAAAGAATTAAGTTCCTCATTACTATTAATGAATTCTACATGTATGTTCATTTTACAAAGTATATTATAATTTATTTCACAATCCACAGTAAGCTTACTTTTTTCACCTATGATAAACACTCTTACGTTTTTATTCATTACAAAAAGATGTCTTGCAAGGGCAAGTCCATCTCCACCATTATTTCCACTACCACATATGATAGTTATATCCTCATACTTATTTATATCAATATTATCTAGCACTTTTAAAGCTGCATTTTCCATTAAAATAATACTAGGTATTAATAAATTTTCAATACAAAAGTTATCTATTTTCCTCATTTGCTCTGCAAGAACTATTTCCATCCTCTATTCCCTCCAAAATAGCATAAGCAATTGCATTTTCCTTACTGTGGGATATGCTTAAATGTATTTTATAATTACCCCATTTTCTATCCATCTTTTTTGCTTTTCCTCTTAATATAACTATTGGTTTCCCTAAAACATTCTTATCTATTTCTATCTCATTAAAGTCAAAGCCTCTAAAGCCGGTCCCCATTGCTTTTGCCACTGCTTCCTTTGCAGCAAATTTTCCTGCAACAAATTCTGGTCTCATATTCCTGCTTTTCAAATATTCAATTTCATTTTTACAAAATAATTTATATATAAAATTAGGGTTTCTGCTTAATGCCTTCTCTATTCTTTTTATTTCTACTATGTCTGTACCTATGCCAATTATCAAAAATACACCCCCTTGCATATTTAATTTTACACCTAAAATCCTCTTTTTTAAAGAAGCTTTAATTTCCAAAATAAAAAAGGAGGATTTAACCCTCCATTTAGCATATGTATATATCTTTTAAAATTTCGTCATAGTCTGTTATGTATTCATCTATATATTCCCCAACTACATCAACCACATGTATTGGTGATACTAAGTTATCGTAAAGCATTTTAGCAAGGTTATGCACCTTATGTCTATGAGGGCTAATACATTTTATAAATTCTCTCTCTACCTTGTAAAGTTTTCCGTCAATTAAATCCTGTCTCTCTACTTCAATGCCATAAGATTGAATATCGAGCTTATCATACTCTGAAAAACTTATTCTATCTTTTATGATACGGTAAGAATAATTATACTGGATGTTTTCGTTAATTTCGCTTCTAATTAAATTTTCTACAACCAACATCTGATTTCCCCCTATGCAATAGTATATACATATATTATCACCGAAACATTAAAAAAACTGTCATTTTATATTATGTGTGAATAATTTTTTTTATCTATCTTATGACAATATTGTACTTATTGATCTTAATTTATTATGATTCTACTCTAAGTTATATCTATTGCCTCAAATTCTTTGTTTAATAATGTCGAAAAAGTCATAATTTTTTCGATGATATTATTTTGTTAAGACTTTTTATAAGCTCTGTTTTCTCTATCTTCAAATAACCACATATGTCTTCAAGTATAAGCAAGCCACATATTAATATTGGTAGATCTTTATTTTTATATTCTTCTACCTTATACTCCTTCACGTATTCATCTAAAATTTTTTTATTGTATTTAATGTCTTTATAAAGTTCCTCCATTACCTTGTGAATAGTATTATACGCTACAACAATGAAATCTTCTTTGTTCTTTTCATTTCCATTAGTAACTTTTTTAATTATATTATTAATGGCTATACCTTTATATTTACTTTCTATTAATGCAATAAAACTGTTTGAAACATATCTTCCGATTATTGCAGCATCAATAATTGCCACTTCTTCCTCAGTATTAAATATTATACTAAAGTTAATGTTCCCTTTCCCTTTGTTCTCTGCCTCCTCCACAAGCTTCTTCATTCTGTAATTAAAGGCACTAGTAAACTTAGAATCATATATAAAATATTCTAATTCTCTTGAACAAGCTTCTGATAAAAATTCACTAAAACTTTTATAGTTTTTTTTCATAAAGTCTTTTCCCATAATATTAGTTTCTACCTTTCTTACTAAAATTAATATATAGTTCTATTTTAGCTTTGAATTTAAAAATTATTCAAATTAATAAAATAACAAAAAAATCAAACACAAACTTAGTTTCCTAAGCTTGTGTTTATAAATGTAGGTTAATATTATATTTTATGCTGAAGCATTTGCCTTTGCTTTTACTTTTTTAGCAGCTACTGTGAAAATAACTAATGCTAATACTGCAGCTACAATTCCTACTGGTAAACCAACCCCCATTGATAATTTAAATCCTTCTGGAGCAACTATTATATAAGTAGTACATACAGCTGTCATAAATGTAGCTGGAACAGTTGCCATCCAGTGGTTTCTTCCAATATTAACCAAATACATTGCTGCAGTCCAAAGTACTATTGTTGCTAAAGTTTGATTTGACCAACCAAAGTATCTCCAAATAATACCAAAATCTATTTTAGTTAATGCAAAACCAATTACAAATAGAGGGATACTAATCATAAATCTATTCTTGATAGGTCCTTGACTAAATTTAATTGAGTCAGCTATTGTAAGTCTAGCACTTCTAAATGCTGTATCCCCTGATGTTATAGGACATGCTACAACTCCAAGTATTGCTAGCGTTCCACCTATAGTTCCAAGTAAACTTTTGCTTACAGTATTAACTACTAAACCTGCATTATTTTTATTCGCAGCCATGAAGTTTGATAAACCGTCTACTCCTCCAAAGAAGCTCATTGCTGCTGCTGCCCATATTAAAGCAACAATACCTTCTGCTATCATTGAACCAAAGAATATACTTCTTCCTTGACTTTCCTTAGTTATACATCTAGCCATTAAAGGTGATTGTGTAGAGTGGAAGCCTGAAATAGCACCACAAGCAATAGTTATAAATAGCATTGGGAATAATGGATAGCTTTCTGGTTTAGCATGCATATTTGTAAGATGAGTAGGGATTTCTGGAATTGGGTAACCACCTATAATCAAAGCCCCACCGACACCTACTGCCATTATTAATAAACAAATTCCAAATATGGGATATATCTTACCTATTAATTTATCTATTGGAACCATTGTAGCAATAATATAATATGCAAAAATTATATATAAGAAAGTTACTTTACTTACCCCTGGAATTAATCCATTTAGTATTCCAGCAGGTCCTGTAACAAATACAACACCAACTAGAACAAGAAGAATTACTGAAAATACTCTCATAAATTGTTTGAAACCGTTTCCAAGATACTTGCCAACAACCTCTGGAATACTAGCTCCGTCATGTCTTACAGATAACATTCCTGAAAAATAATCATGTACCGCTCCTGCGAAGATACACCCAAATACAATCCACATAAATGCTGCTGGTCCCCACATAGCACCTGCAATAGCACCAAATATTGGACCAAGTCCTGCAATATTTAAAAATTGAATTAGAAAAATTTTCCAAACCGGCATTGGAACGAAGTCAACTCCATCTTCAAGTCTAACTGCTGGAGTTTTTATATTGTCATTAGCTCCAAATAACTTTTCAGTTATCTTACCATAAATAAAGTAACCAATTACTAAAGCAACAATTGATAAAATGAATGATACCATACTGCGAATCCTCCTTATTTATTAACTTATTGCCTTAATTATACTAAGAATATTTTAATTTATATCAATTCATGCATTAAAAAGCAAAAAGAGCACATAAAGTGCATTTATATGCCCATTAAGTGCTTAAAGCTATTAATATTATTTCTGCTCACAGGAACTTCTTGTGAGATACCTTTGATTTTAATCATATAAGTATTATTAAACCAAGGAATTATTTCATTTATTTTATCCAGATTTACAATATATGATCTATGAGTTTTAAAAAATATATCCCTTGGAAGCTTCTTTTGAAATTCAGATATACTACAATTTTCAATATACTTATCACTTGAGGTATATATTACTGTTTCTCTTTCTTGGGCTTCACAAAAGCATATTTCAGACACATCTATTACCTTTAGTTTATTGTCTTTTCTTAAAGTAATTTTTTTACTTGCAAGTATTTTTATACTATTACCTTCTATTTTCTCAAGCTTTTTTAAAGTACTTACTATTCTATCTTCCGAATAAGGCTTAAGAATATAATCAAAGGCCTCAATTTCAAAAGCATCCACTGCATGCTCTCTATATGCAGTAATAAATACAACTATGATTTTCTTTTCAAAGTTATTTACTATTCTTCCTAATGCCATTCCATCTAATCTTGGCATATTAATATCTAAAAATACAATATCTGGTTTATTTTTTTCTATAAATTCTAAAGCCTTTATAGAATCATCAAACTCCCCCTCAATTTTTATGCTACTAAATTTAGATATAAAATGCTTAAGCTCTTCTCTAGCTGGATATTCGTCATCAACAACTATACAATTCATAAAATCACCCTTTCAAAGATTTTACAATAAATGTTGTCTTTGTCCCTTTAGGCAATCTTTCAATGTGAAGTCCTTTTCCATATAGATACTTTAGCCTGTTGTTAACATTTGCAATGCCTATTTTATTTTCTTTTATAGTTCCTTCGTAAACCTGCTGTATTATCTCATCAGGTATTCCTATTCCGTCATCTTCTATAGTTATTTTAACCTCATCGTTTGAACATTTTAAAATTTGAATTTTAACTGTTCCGTTTTTACTTCCTTGTAAAATGCCGTGCTTTACAGAGTTTTCAACAATAGGCTGAATTATAAGACTTGGTATTTTAATATCTATATCTTCGTCTATATTAAACAATACATTTAACTTTGATCCAAACCTTGCCTTTTCAACTTCTATGTAAGCTTTCACCTGCTCCAATTCCTTGTGTATATCTACAAGATTATCTCCTACCTCTAGATTATATCTTAAATAGGTAGATAGGTTAATAATAAGTTCCCTAGCTCTATTAGGATCTATTCTTACAAAGGAAACTATTGTGTTTAATGCATTAAAAAGAAAGTGTGGATTTATTTGTGCTTGGAGAGCTTTTATTTCTGCTTTGTTTGCCATTTCCTTAAGCTTACTTAACTTACTTATTTCTAATTGTGTAGAGATAATCTGCGAAAGACCTATTGCTAAATTTTTATTTCTAAAGGAAATAGCCTCCTCTTTAGCATAATAAATCTTTAAAGCTCCAATTATATCTTCTCCCTGTCTTAAAGGAGCTACTATTCCAGATTTTAATGGACATCCTTCATGTGAGCAATCTACTTCATTTCCCTCATTTACCTGTACTATCTCTCCATTATTAATTACCCTTTCTGTTGCACCAGTTAATATTTTCATACCAGCATAGTGATGATCAGCTCCTAATCCTACATGGGCTAAAATGTGCTCCTTATCAGTAATTGCCACTGCATCAGCTTTAATGGAATCCTTTATTATTTCACATACCTTTTCCATACTATCATTTTCAAAGTCTCTAAAATATGGTAAAGTTTTATTTGCTATTTCAAGTGCAAGCTGAGCTTGTCTTGCAGCTATTTCTTCTTTTTCTTCAAATATATTTTGTACTAATAAGATCAGTATAGATACACCTATAGCATTTGTAAAACCCATAGGTATATAAATATTCTTTACTATATCAAGGGCTACAGGGAAAGGCTTAGACATAATTAAAATTAAAAGCATTTCCATGCTTTGCATTATTACCCCACCTATTAATCCATATATCCACTTGTTATCTTTATTAGAAAACCTATAAAGTCCTGCTGAAACTACACCAGCAATAATTGTAGCGATAGAGCAGGGTATAGCAGTAAATTCTCCTATACTTATCAAGCCTCTATGTAATCCAGCAATAAGTCCAGATACAATTCCAACAAAAGGACCGCAAAGTACTCCTCCTGCAATTACACCTATTATCCTAGTGTTTGCAATTGCACCATTAACTTCTGTACCAATGTAGGTACCTAAGATTCCAAAGGTTCCAAATATGATCGATAATATAATTAAATCAGATATTTTATATTTATCCTTTTGTATTATTTTCTTAAAACTATTTGATTGTGAAATAATAAAGGCTATTAGTATAACATAACCCATATTATTTGAAAGATTCTTTATTAACTCGATCATAATTTTCACTCCATTCTCATGAACCAAAAACAGCTGAAAATACTCCTTTGAATACAGTCAAACTTAAAGTAAGTATAAAAGCTGAAATTGCTGCCCCAGCCGCAGCACAAAACATGGATTTTTTAAAGTCAAATTTTAAAAATGAAGCAACTACAGTTCCTGTCCAAACTCCTGTAGTTGGAAGTGGTATTGCTATAAAAGTAATCAGTCCGATTTCTTCATATTTTTCCATTTTAGCAGAATTTTTATTTATTTTATTTTCAATATAATTATTTATCTTAGCAAAAAACTTATATCTTTTCATCCAATCAAATATTTTATTAAATAATAATAGTATAAAAGGTACTGGAAGAAGACTTCCCAAAA
>Ga0074193_1000948_pt1 | contig 41190 bp, 37 predicted proteins | sample EPASupsiteHSE605_FD_64523 | JGI IMG/M metagenome (GOLD analysis project Ga0074193, IMG submission 64523) | Bioremediated contaminated groundwater from EPA Superfund site, New Mexico - Sample HSE6-05 | ecosystem: Environmental > Aquatic > Deep subsurface > Groundwater > Contaminated ...
ATTAAGACCGAAGAGGGCACATTCACTGCCTCGCAAATGCTGGAACGATTTTTATTTACCTCGGAGCTGCAATATACACGCATTGGAAAGCTTAGCGGCGGTGAAAGGCGGCGGCTCTATCTGCTGAGCATCCTTATCGCCGCTCCGAATATTCTTTTGCTCGATGAGCCTACAAATGATCTGGACATCGAGACTTTGACCATTTTTGAGGATTATCTGGAGTCATTTCCCGGCGCTGTAATTACCGTATCCCATGACCGATACTTTCTTGACAAAATTGCATGCTCGATTTTTGAGGTGACGGACGGCGGAAGAATTACAGCATACACAGGAAATTATACGGACTACTCCGAAAAGCGCCCCATAGCGCAGGAATCAAACGAAAAAAAGGAAAGCGCACAGGCGGGGCTCTCTGCAGCAGATAAAAGCGAAGTGAAGCCTAAGCAAAAGAAGCTGAAGTTCTCCTTTAATGAGCAGCGGGAATTTGATACAATCGATGACGAAATCGCCGCAATAGAGACTAAAATCTCAGAATGCAGCAAGGAGATAGAGAAAGCTTCCAGCGATTATTTGCGGTTGATGGAGTTGTCATCGCAGATGGAAATGATAAAAGCAGAGCTTGAGGCAAAGACCGAGCGCTGGCTGTATCTTAATGAGCTGTCCGACCAGATCAATGCGCAGAATTAGTCGCAAGCCAGTTTGGGGGAGAATAAGAAATGCAGTTCACACAAATGAGAAAACGCGCAGCTTCGCTTGTAATTACCGTGGCTCTCATTTTGACTTTCATGCCTGTCAACGTACTTGCGGATAATGGAAGCTACCGCGATATTTCCGGCCATTGGGCAAAGGACGCTATAATCCGCTGGTCTGACTACGGCATTCTAAAGGGCAACAATGGATATTTCCGTCCCGACGATACGGTTACGCGCGCGGAACTTGCCGTAATTCTTCAACGCATGCTTAAATATCCGGAGGTGACAGATAACCCATATACGGACGTCAATGCTTCCAATTGGTATGGCCCCGCGGTTCTCGCCCTGGCAAAGTACGATATTGTCAGAAGTGACGACGCGAAAATTGCGCCTAACGAGCCCATTGACCGCGAGGAAGCCGCATTTATGATTGGCAAGGCCTTCGGCGTTAAACCCTATAGAATTCTATACAAAGAGTTCAGGGACTGCAACGATATTTCAGCCTGGGCGGAACCATTCATCTGCGCTATGTATTATTACGGCTTTGTTAACGGTACTGGAGACGGGCTATTCCAACCCAAAAGCAACGTCACGCGTGCGCAAATTGTGACGATCCTAAACAACATGGTCGACACATTTGTTTCTGCTCCGGGTACATATGAGGTAACGGGCACTGACGCTAGAGTATTGGTAAACTGCGACGGTGTTACGCTTAAATTCAGCGCTTGTTCGACGATAGAGCTCTTCGTTTCGCCAGGAGCGGATGGTGGTATGTTAACGGAGGACTTTTCTGGTTGTGTAAATGAATTGAAAATGACTCAATTCAATGTCGGAACGTCGATTATCAATGCGTCTCAAATCCCACCTAACGGAGCTTTATCCGGACAGAGCGTTTATCCGACTCTGGTTTTCACAAGCCTCTCAGAAATCGCCGCCGATACTGGGTTTGCCGGCGGAAAGGGTACGCCGGATGACCCGTACCTGATTCGAACTCAAGAACAGCTCAGGCATCTCGATAATTACTACGCCGCCGACTATGGCTATTACTGTAGTCCTTATCTCTTCTTCAAGCTGGATAATGACATTATTTTGTCCGGTAACTGGATTCCGATTGCAGATCAGAGCCGCCAAATAAAGCTTGGACACAGTATTCGCGGTTTCTACGGCGAGCTCAACGGTGCCGGGCATACTGTCAGCTATAACATTCAGTCCGACGATTCGCAAATTAAAGATCCGGGACTTTTTGGCGGTCTGTGTGGGCTCGTCAGAAACCTGAATGTCAAGGCTTCAATTTCCGGTACGAGTGACTACTGGTCGGAAATCGGAGGTATTGCCGGAGTAGTGTCAGCTTACGGGCCGGAACACGGCAGCATACAAAACTGCAGTGCCGAGACATTGATAAACGCGAGCGGAAACCGCGTAAATGCGGGCGGAATCGCCGGAAGCTCGCTTGGTACTATTTCCGGCTGCAGCACCAAGGTGACGATAAATCTTGTCGGTCAAGCAGCCGCCTTTGCCGATGGTATCGTCGGCAACGACTATGGAAATACAGATGATTGCAGCTCTGTGGGCTCCGTGACTGCCGTATGCAATTCCGGCTAGACATGTTTTATTTAATCATCTTTTTGATACCAGAAAAATGGAGGGAATAAGCAATGAAGCTATATCTTAAGCAGAAGATTCTTTCTTGGGTCGATCGTTTCACAGTAAAAGACGATAATGGAGAGGATAAATATTATGTTGAGGGTGAGTTTTTCTCTTTTGGAAAGAAGCTGCACATCTTCAATATGGGCGGTGCTGAGAGCGCGTTTATACAGCAAAAGGTGTTTAGCTTCATGCCACGCTATTTTGTTTTTATAGACGGACAGCAAATAGCGGAAATTGTCAAGGAGCTGACTTTTCTGCGCCCAAAATACAGCATTGAAGGGCTCGGCTGGGAGATAAACGGCGATTTTTTTGCACATGACTATGAGATCATTCAGAGCGGACGGACGATAGTGTCAATTCACAAGGCCTGGATGACTTGGGGTGATTGTTATGAGCTGGAAATTGCGGATGAAAGAGATGAGATTGTCGCCCTTTCGGTGGTGCTTGCCATTGATTGCGTGATTGCTGCCTCATCCGCATCGGCTAATGCGGCCGCCATGAATTAAACTAACGATGCTAATCACGGCGCTTTTTATGGGGTCCATTACAGCAGTATTTAATAACACGATCTCTATTCCGTTTCAATATGGAAAAACCAGAGAACATAACTGATTGCAGCTCGCCATTGACCATACGCCTTGAAGTATAACAACCAGGAGAGGCTTGCGCCCTTTCCCTGCTGTGAGCAATATACGAATATTCGCTTATTCGAATCCTTCTCCCGCTGCCAGATGAAAACAGCCCGGAAACCATTGATATTTCAAGGTTTCCGGGCTGTTCCGTTTTTTTTAACTTAAGTGTTGACGAAATCCATATATGCGTATTTAAGCGTTTTTAACCGTCTCAGTGGTTAAAGACATTTTATCGCGTGGCTACATATTATACTAGTTATTCCCGTCACGGTACAGTATTTTGCACGGGGTTTATGTTTATATACCTTCCTTCAATGACGACATTCGTCAATATGTATGATCGGCTCCGTACTCATGCATGAGGTCCAATACTTCGGTCAGGGTCGGCATGGCGGGAATCGCGCCGCGTTTTTGCACACAGCAGGCCGCAGTAGCGTTGCCCCAGTTGGCGCAGTCCTTTGCTTCAGTCAGAGTCAGCGTGTGCGGACGCTTGCCGATTGAGAGCATACGGTACAGAAATCCGCCCATGAACGCGTCACCCGCTCCGGTCGTATCTACCGCAGGCGGCGGATAAGCGTCTACGACAGCAGTTTTGCCGCTTATGCAGACAAGCACACCGCGATTGCCGAGCGTAACGGCAGCGCACGGAATCCCAGACATATTGAGATATTTGCCGGCGCTCTCCGCATCCTCATAGTCCGTCAGCAGCGCCGTCTCTTCTTCGGACAGCTTTATGATGTCCACTAACGGCAGCAGCTCACGCATATGTTCTTTGGCGGTCTTCTCATCTTTCCAGAGCGACGCGCGGTAGTTCGGGTCGTAGGAAACAACCACTCCCGCCTCTTTTGCCGCAGCTATGGCGTGTAGAGTAGCGCTGTGCGCCGGCTCATCCGTGAGCGAAAGCGAGCCGACATGAAGAATCTTCGCGCCGCGAACAAGCGTTTCGTTGACCTCGGCTGCTCGAAGCTGCGTATCAGCTCCGGGTTTTCTGGCAAAGGAAAACGTCCGCTCGCCCATTCCGGATATTGCCACAAATGCAAGCGTGGTGAAAAAGTCCGGAGTCATTAAAAGACCGGTAACATCAATCCCCGCATCTTCGAGTGTTTTCTTGAGGAAGCGCCCATGCATATCGTCTCCGACTTTTCCGAGAAACGCCGTGCTGCCGCCCAGACGCGAAACCGCCGCAAGTACATTTGCTACCGCTCCGCCCGGATTGCGTTCAAAGAGCATCATACCGCTCGACGAAGTTCCGCTTTCCGTAAAATCTATGAGAAGCTCTCCGAGAGCCACTAGGTCCGCCATACGCTCATCACTCCTTCGCTATCGGATATTCGTTGCAAAGCAGGCGATAAGGCGGTTCGTCCTCTTCGATTTTAGGAAACCGCCCGACAGGAGGATTAAAGCGGTTATCCGTGTTATCGTCGTTGCACTCGCTTACCTCGCCGATGAGAACCGCGCCTGTTCCCGGTTCAACCTCAAAGTCGTGATATAAATATGGCTGAATCGAGATACTCATTCCGGGCATCAGCTTTATCTGCGTACCGGCGGACACCACCGTTTTTGCGCCGTCAAGGTGCAAAGTTACGCGGCTTACCTTGTCGACCTCTTCGTCCGGCAGGGAATTAAACACGCGGATAAGCAGGTTGCCGCCGCCGCGGTTGATTATGTCCTCCATCTTTTTCCAATGAAAGTGGTTCGGAGAGTATTGCCCCTCCTTCAGATAAAGCAGCTTTTCCGCGTAGGATTTAGGGTATTTCTCTTTCAAGGCGAGGTTGCCGTTACGAAGTGTAATCAGCGAAAACCCCACTCTGTCAAAGTCTCCCAAGCCATAATCCGTGATGTCCCAGCCGAGCATATTGTCGCGTATTTCGTCGTATTCATGCCCTTTATCCCGCCATTCCTGCGGTGTAAACGAGCAAAACGGCGGCAGGCTGAAGCGGCAGGCGTCTGCCATTGCGTCCAGCTCACGCAAAGCACGGTTAATTTCGGATCGTTTCATTTACTTCAAGTTTCCTTCCTTATGCTTACGGCAGGATTTCCGGCGTTACGGGGAAATAATCGGAGTTCTGTTCGGAAGTGTTTGTGTTTTCAACAATCAGAAGCGACGTGCCGGATGTAGCCGTCAGGTTGTGCCAGACCCCTTTTTTTACAGTGTAGAGCTTTTTCCGCTCCATCGGCAAAAGCGAGATTTGCCCCAAATCGTCCTTCCCGTCTCCCAAATAAAGCGTGCAGTTTCCTTCCAGCAGAACGAACACTTCGTCCGTTTCGTTGTGGCGCTCAAGATACGGCATATTTTCACGACGAAACTTCGGCGCGTCGTTTAATATGGCGACCCGCCAGCCGTTGTAGTCTATGAGCGGCTTGTAGTCTTCTCCGGTATACTCTGAAATCTCAACCAACTGTATCATTTTTCCATCCCCATGTAAACGGTCTGTTTTCAAAATTACCGATCCTTCCCAATTTTGCCTGAATTGTCAGAAAGCGCTCAATTTGCTTTTATGAACGCTTCCGACCCATGTATTCTCTTTGACATCCCTTTGCCGTCTCTCCCTACAGCGGGAAAAACCGCCTACAGCTTTTGGTTGAACTCGACCTTTTCTTTGTCTGGGCCTTCAACGGTGAAATACCTCACGCCGCTATCGAAGAACGGCAGGCAGCAGATTTCGCCTTCTATCGACGTGAATCCGGCGTTTCTGACCAATTCGTAAGCGCGCTCAATATCTGTTACGTTCAGCGTAAAATGGTCAATCGCGCCGCTTCTCGCGGTCGGTTCCGGCACGGTATAGGCCTCGATAACTACATTCTTCAGGGAAAAGAATCTAACAAGCTGGTTTTTATCCTTTATCACAGTACGGTAAGTCTCCCGAAAGCCGAGAGCGGCAAAGAACGCGGCAGTTGCCTCCATATTACCTGTCGGGATACCGATATGCTGGATTCCCGTTACTACATCTTCTATAATATCGTTCATTTTCTTTTTACCTTATCAAATAAAAGCTTTTGCGGGCTTTGCCGCAGGGTCATATTTTTTGTTTGTTCTTAATCGTGCTGAGCAAAACAGCGAATATAATCAGTGCGCCTCTTACTATGTACTGGACATAATCATTCACGTTAAGCAAGGTCATACCGTTTGTAAGGATGCCGATGAATACAATTCCGAGCAGGGTTCCGCGCATGTTGCCGATACCGCCCGCAATACTTGCACCGCCGATGATGACGGCGGCAATCGCATTCATCTCCCAGCCTTTGGCAAACGAAAATGTACCGGACATTACTTGCGAGGAAAGCATGATACCGGAGATTACGCAGCAGATTTGGATGAGAACCATCGCCTGAATTTTTGTTTTTTGCACGTTAATGCCGGATAAGCGCGCTGCCTCTGCGTTGCCGCCGCAAGCAAATGCTGCACGGCCGAACTTTGTGTAGCTGAGCAGAAAATAAGTTACGATAAACATAATGACCAGTATTACGACCGGCACGGGGATTTGACCGAATATACGCCCTGAACCTATGTAGCTGTACCATTCGGGAAACGTAACGATAGGGAAGCCCTTTGAAATGACAGCTGCGATGCCGAACAGGACATTCTGCATTGCAAGCGTAACAATCATCGCGGGGATTTTAAATCTCGTTATCAGCCAACCATTCACATAACCCACAACGATGCTGACGACCAGCGCAGCGGCAATGCCGACCAGTACGGCATATTTTAACGGCATTATTCCGGCGTTGCTGAGGTTGCCTCCGATGAGTCCGATAAGCACGCCCGATAGCGCAACGCTTGAGCTAATTGAAAGATCAAGTTCTCCGCTGACGATTACAATCGTCATTCCGAAAGCTATAATGCCCTGCAGCGCGATATTCCGCAGCATATTCAGAATGTTGTTGGCCGTAAGGAAGTAGTCTGAAATTAACGACAGAGCAATAAAAAGGACAACCAGCAAAACTTCAAGTGTGTAATTTGTCAGCGCACCCAGGACTGAAATCTTTTTCTTTTTGATTTCCATGTTTTTTACTCTCCCATGCATATAGCGTAAAGGTCTTCTACCGTTATGTTCTCCGGCAAAACTTCTTTTTCAATTCTGCCGTTCCTCATAATCAGAATTCTATGGCAAATCTCCAGCAGTTCTTCAAGCTCAGTCGAAACAATCACACTGGAAATACCCTTTTGAGCCTGATCCCAAATAATTTGGAAAATCTGCTGCTTCGCGTTTACGTCAATGCCTCTTGAGGGTTCGTCCATCAGGATAACCTTAGGTTCGATATTGAGCCAATTTCCAACGACAATCTTCTGTTGATTACCTCCCGACAAGGAAGACACGAGAAAATTAGCGTCCGCTACCTTTATGTCAAGGCTTTGAATCTGCCGAGACACATAAGAACGTTCCATTTTACGATCCACAATCGAACCCCTGCCAAGTCGTCCGAGCGAAGCATAACAGAGATTATCAAATATTCGGCCGTTGACATTGACGCCGATCCGCTTTCTGTCTTCCTGAGTCATAGCCATACCGAGCTTATTCATTTTTTCGGGTGTTCGGTTGTCTATATTTATACCGTTTAGAAATACGCTGCCGCTCTTTGCTGGCTGTGCACCGAAGATGCAGCTCAATAGCTCTGTCCTGCCAACGCCAAGCATGCCGGCTATTCCAAGTACTTCGCCCTTATGCAGCTCAAAATTTACGTCGGAAAACTTTCTGCCGTCGGAAAGGTTTTCGACCTTCAGAACTACCTCCTCAGAGTATTTAAGCTCAGCGGGCCGCGTCTTGATCTCCACTTCGCCGAACATCATTTTGATTAGTTCACGCCGATCAATGCGGTCCATATTCTTTACGCCGATCAGCCTGCCGTCGCGAATTACTGTGCAGGTATCTGCGATATTCCAGAGCTCCTGCAGTTTGTGAGTTATATAAAGGATAATAACATCCTTTTCCTTCAGTTTTCGTATGATCCGAAACAGTGATTCAACCTCGTTCTGGGCAAGCGAGGACGTCGGTTCATCCAGCTGCAGCACCTTGGGCTGAATTCGCATTGCCTTCGCGATTTCAACCATCTGGCATTGCCATGCGGACAGGTTAGCAACCGTTTCGTCCGGAGAAATGTCGATTCCCAGCTCGCTTAGCAGCTCCTGCGCCATTTTCCGGGTCTTTTTCCAGTCCACGGAAATGCCCTTCATCGGAAGCTGACCGATAAAGATATTCTCCGCTACGCTCATGCCGGGAACCAGACTAAGTTCCTGATAAACCGTAGCGATGCCCCTTGCCTGCGCTTCCGCGGGCGATTTGAATACTATTTCCTCGCCGTTGAGAAGAATTTTGCCGGAGCTTGGACATACCGCGCCCGAGAAGATATTAATAAGCGTGGATTTCCCCGAACCGTTTTTCCCGATTAGAGCGTGTATCTTTCCGCTTTCAAAGCTGGCGGTTACGTTGTCGAGCGCCAGCGTACCGGGATATTGTTTTGAAATTTTCTGCGTTTCAAGAACACTCATACTGTCCTCCATGGTTATGTACTTAATCCGAACATGTATTCAGCGGGCATTTCGCCCGCTGAATACACCTTAAACCTCTGCTAGTGTCAGGACTTCGTACTGTTGAGCAGTTTTTCGTAATTATCGATTGCATCCGTGTCGCCGCGCTTGAGCAGCGTGCCGGAAAGATTTGTGTTTTCGCCTGTCGGTGTGTATTCGCCCTTGATGTACTTGATAAGCATTTCCATGGTCTGGTAACCCATGCCGTATGCATCCTGCGCGGTAACGGCCTGAAGGATATTGTCATCGGAACGAAGCATAGCGATTTGCTGCTCGCCGCCGTCAATACCAAATACCGCTATCTTGCCGGCAAGACCTGCGTTTTTCACCGCCATAACCGAACCGACGGTGCCGCCGTCGTTGCACGCGAAAATAACGTTGATTTCAGGGTGAGCCGTAATCATATCGCCGGCTGCCTGAATCGCCATATCCTGTACCCAAGCTTCTGCTTCGGCAACAACTTTAACGTTGGGGTTTACAGCCTTAACAGCATCAACGAAGCCGTTTTCTCTTTGTGTAGCCGGTTCCGAATACTGAGACTTAAACGTGATGATACCAATGTTGGCTTCGCCGCCGAGATTGTCTTTAATATATTCGGCAGCCGCTTCGCCGGAGGGTCTTCCAAGTTCGGAATGCGGGGTCGTCACACAGCCGACAACGAACTGCTTATAGGTATCATTCATTTCGCTGTTGAGCAGGGAAATCGGGATGTTGTACGTGTCGTAAATCTGCTTGATTGCCTCGACCGATGTCGTTTCGCTTGCAGGCATGATTGCAATGCCGTCCACCTTCTGCGCGGCGTATGTGTTCAGAAGTTCGATTTCCTTGGCGGGGTCTCCGCCGCTGATACCGTGAACCATTGTTACGCCATAATCGTCGCAGGCGGCCTGGAAGCCGAGTGCGCACCAGGAGGAGAACTGATCTTCCTGCAGGTTAATTCCCGCAACAACGATCTCCTTCTCGGCGGCCTCTTCTGAGGCTGCGGGGCTGGCGCTGCTGCTTGCACTGCCTGAAGAGCAGGCTGCCAAGGATAGAACCAACGCAAGAGCCAGTACTATTGGCAATAGTTTACTTTTCATTTTTTCTACTTCCTTATAATTCCAAAATTAGATTCCAAATTGAATTGGGGTAAAGAAAGCCAGGAGCACGATGCTATAAAATCGATTGCGCAAACGATTTACTACGTCTAGATTATAAGCAGCGATTCTTTGTTCTGTCAATACATTTTAGAAGGCAAACACAACAATTTGGATAATAATCCAGCATATCTGTGGATATTTTAGTCACTATGAACAAATCCGACGTCAATATTACTTCTTTGTTTCCAATTTACTTTCCTGGATTCGTGTGGTATTATGAATTTAATCGATTGCTTATTAGAACGATAGTATTATTTGTTAGGGTGATTTCAATGGGAATTAAAATTTCCGATGTGGCAAAGCAAGCAGGCGTTTCCACGGCAACCGTTTCTCATGTGGTGAATAATACTCGATTTGTCTCCGTTGATACTCAGCGTCGTGTCCTGGAGGCTATTAGGGAGCTTGAATATACGCCCAACGCCTCCGCTCGAACATTAAAAACCGGCAAAACACATATGATAGGCATTGTTATTCCCGATATTGCCAACCAATTTTTTTCCTCTATCGTACAGCAGGTTGAAGATGTGGTTGGAAAAAGCGGGAACTGCCTGGTAATTGCAAATACAAAAGAAACATGCTCCATAGAACAGACACATATTAAAAACTTAACCGCCGGGATTACGGACGGAATTATTCTTGCATCCGCTGCTGAGCAATATTCCGACATACAGAATTATATCCCCCGCGGGTTTCCCTGCGTCTTCTTCGACCGTAAGCTTGGAGGAGGCGCGCACGACACCATAACAATTTCCTCGGCACAGGCAATGCGCAACGCGACAGCAGCTCTGATTGAACGCGGACACAGTAAAATCGGGTATATCTCGGGCCTGTCGAAGATCAGCACAACAAGTGAACGTCTTACGGCTTTTACCGAGACTCTTGAGCGATACGGTCTGCCTATTGACCCCGATAAGATTCAGCACGGGGATTCCATCTCTCTGCGAACAAGCGCCGCAATTGATTCGTTGCTGGCTCAGAACTGCACCGCTATTGTCACGTCCAACAATTTAATGTCTTTGCAGGCATCCTATCGGTTATCTTCGCTTGGAATTAACATCGGGCGCGATGTCGATTTGCTGGTCTACAAGGACTACGAGTTTTATAACAGTTTCCTTTCCCACTGCGACATGATTGTGCAGCCCGTCATAGAGTTTGGCAACGCAATCGGAGAGGCGATACTGGAACGCATCGAGCATCCCGACGCGCCGATTAAGGAATTGGTGCTGACAAGCGTTTTCCAGACAAAGACCACCTGACACCTGTGTTTTGAGGCTTCATGTTCGGTATTCGGACGGGAAAGCCTTGAAAAATGTGGGTTTATGAGTATTCCATATAATAATGAAACAAGGAGAAAAAGATAATGTCCGGTTTCTATAAGGCAACTAAAATTGCGGAAAAGACATGGTGTATACTTGAATGCGGGTTCGACGCGATTTATTATCTTGAAGGAGATACGCGCGGACTTCTCATCGATACCGGTATCGGAGCAAGCGACCTGAAAGCGTTTGTCTCCACGCTTGCGACAAAACCTTATGACGTCGTGCTTACCCACGGACACCTTGACCACATCGGAGCAATCTGGCAGTACGACAGTATTTATATTAATTCGCGGGATATTCCGCTTATCGAGGTGACAACGGATCAGAACCGTATTGATTTCATGCGGGACATGAACGCCATGTCTGAGGGCCGCACTCAGAATCAGGATACACGGGAGTTTTGTCATAGCGGAAAGAACCCCGAGTTTCTTAACGTTTCCGAGGGCGATGTGTTCCATCTCGGAAACCGCGACGTGGAAATTTTTTGCACGCCGGGACATACGGAGGGCAGTATCTGCCTTATTGACCGTTCCACGAACCTACTATTCGTCGGAGATACGATTATTTACCGTCTGCTCCTTACAAACCCGAAACTTTCCATTGCAGAGCGCGTTAAGCAATGGAGGGACGGAACACGCCGAATATACGATCATCTTGACAGTTTTGCCGCGCTCTATATGGGGCACTGCGGTATCGTCCCGGAATATACAATTCGTGAACTGGATGAAATTATCAATAAACTCAGCGCCGACCCCGACGATGTTGACTACTCGGAGGGAGTTCCGAAATGCTTAATCGGATCCACGCAGGTGTATTTCGGGCTTCCGTTTGTTTCTCCGTATTAATTGGCAAACCGGAAAATGAACCGTCCCTCTCCGGAAGAACGTTGTCAAAATGAAAACGAGCATCCCGATGTGTTTGTAAGAGGTTTTAAGTGAAACTTTGCTTCAGTGGCCGCAACCATTCTGGCATAGACGTCAGGGTGCTCCTCCATATACTCCGAAAGCAGATACAGCAGCATGTCGGGGCCCGGGGAGTGTCCCGCGAGAATAAAGGGACGCCCATACTCCGGCATCATGTTTTATAAGTCTCTGCATTTAATGAGCCGGAACCTGCCAAAATAACAGCCCGTTTTCTATAAAAACGGGCTGTTATTCTAACTTTATAAGGCGAATTCGGAACATTGAATATTTATCACTACCCCGGTTTTGCCCCTGCCGAGTCGAAAACTCAGCTGTTTTTCTGTTGCGGTACCCATGCACGGGAATACTTTTTGTGCTATAAAACGGTATAATTACCGCTGGACGCGGCCGCTGCCGTCCCCTCCGGCAAGCTTTTTCACCTCGTCTACATTTACCTGATTGAAATCGCCCTCAATACTGTGCTTCAGGCAGCTTGCCGCAACAGCAAATTCTATGGCTTCCTGCGGAGCAAAGCCGTTTATCATGGAATAAATAAGCCCTGCGCCGAAGCTGTCGCCGCCGCCGACCCTGTCGACTATGTGTATGAGGTAGTTCTTTGAGAAATAACAGTTGCTGCCGTCATATAGCACCGCAGCCCAGTTGTTGTCGTTTGCGGAAACAGAACCTCGAAGCGTTATTGCAACAGACTTAAAATCAAATCTGTCCGTAAGTTTTTTCGCAACGCTTTTATACCCTTCATGGTTGAGCTTGCCGCCTGTAATATCGGTATCGTTGGCTTTGATGCCGAACACATCACTGGCATCTTCCTCATTGGATATGCATATATCAACATATTTGACCAGCTCGCTCATGACCTTACCCGCTTTTTCCCTGCTCCACAGGTTCTTTCGATAGTTTAGATCGCAGCTCACGGTAAGGCCCTTTGCTTTTGCTGCTTTAAGCGCGTCCAGACAGATTTCGGCGACATTGTCGCCCAGTGCCGGAGTTATGCCGGTAAAGTGGAACCACTCCGTGCCCTCGAAAATCTTATCCCAGTCGAAGTCGCCTTTATCAGCTGTAGCTATTGATGAGCCGGCTCTGTCGTAAATAACTTTTGATGGGCGCTGGCTCGCACCCTTTTCAAGAAAATAAATACCCACCCTGTCTCCGCCGCGAGTTATATCGGAGGTATCAACGCCATAGGAACGCAGACAGTTTACGGCCGCCTGACCTATTTCGTGCTTAGGCAGCTTGGTTACGAACTTTGCGTCAAGCCCTAAATTGGCAAGAGAGACAGCCACGTTTGCTTCTCCGCCGCCATACGTAGCGCCATATTCGCTTGCCTGGACGAACCTGTAATAACCTCTAGGTGCAAGCCTGAGCATTATTTCGCCGAAAGTCACTATTTTCCCCATTTTCAGACTCACCTCTTACTTTCTCTGTAAAATATGTACGGCAAAGCCGCCTATTTCATCCGCAAGATATATTGCTGCCGGCTTGCCGGCGGAATCGAGCTTCATTGAACTTTCATTGAAGCGATACCCCTTGTTTTCCAGGTATCTCACCGCTCGGAAGAGATAATTGGTCTTAAACGCAATATGACCCTTAGCGCCGGGACCCTGAGATTTCATCACTTCGATTGCGGAACCCGCAAACATAGAACTGTTTCCGTCCTTAATAGGCAGGCCAAAGAGTCCGTTAAACGCATTGGCTATTTCCGCAGCCTCTCCCGCTGATGTGGTATTTATACCGATGTGCGCAAGCTCAAAGCCCAGCACCTGTTCCATAGCCTGCCTTGTGAGTGAGGTGATCTCGTCAAATTTCCCTTCCTTTATTAAACTGTCGCTTACCATCCAGCTGCCGCCGCAGGCAATCACTTTGTCAAACGAAAGATAGTCATTGAGATTCTGGGCGTTGATACCGCCGGTTGGCATAAACTTCATTCCCACATACGGAGCCGCCATCGCTTTTATCATTTTAATTCCGCCCGACGCTTCGGCGGGGAAAAACTTCACGACATCAAGTCCAAACTCGATTGCCTGCTCTATATTGCTGGGGTTGGAGCAGCCGGGTGTAATAGGAATACTTTTATCGATGCAATATTTTACGACCTTAGGGTTAAAGCCGGGGCTGACTATAAACTTCGCACCGGCCTCAACAGCCTCATCAACCTGCTCGGTCGTAAGCACAGTTCCCGCACCTACAAGCATGTGGGGCAACGCTTCGGTTATGAGCCTTATCGATTCCTTTGCTGCGGAGGTACGGAAGGTTATTTCAGCGCAGGGAAGACCGCCTGCGCAAAGCGCCCGGGCAAGCGGCACCGCGTCCCTGGGGTCATCCAGCTTAACAACCGGAACAATACCTATTTTGCTGATGTTTTTAAGTATGTCGTTCATTTTGTTATAACTCCCTAAATCCGGATATGCTTTATAATAAACCGACCGGAAATTTATATGCCGAGGAAAGCCCTGTATTGCTATCGAATACAGGACCTTCTTCAGCCTTTTACTTCAGTCATGCATTCATGCTTGAAACGGAATCCCCAGCCGTCACCCTGCCTCGGAACTGCGTAACCGTCTTCAATCTCCATCTGGTTATCAATAATAGAATCAATCCAGTCAAATGATTCCGCACCGCATGGCATCGCAGCCGTGCAAAGCAGCGGTACATCATAATCCTTATAATAATGTGGCAGCACAGGAATGTTGTGCGCGTTAGCTAAAGCAGCCGATTCACGCCACGCTTCCACACCGCCGAGACGGATGATATCCGGCTGCCAAAGATCCAGAGAACGACGCCCTATCAATTCCCGCAGCGCAACAATGCTGTATTCGCGTTCGCCCATGGCCAGAGAGATTTTCGTATTTCCATGAATTGTGGCATAACCGTCAAAATCGTCATTCTTAATCGGCTCTTCAAACCAGAATATTCCGAGATCATCCGCAGCCGAAATCAGCTTGATTGCAGAAGGAACGTCCATACCCTGATTCGCGTCCATCATGATTTTCACGTACGGACCCAGCGCTTCTCTGCATTTTTTCAAGCGCTCGACATCCCTGCTTATGCCGTCCGGGTGACCAACTTTAATTTTGACGGCGGTAAAACCGCGTTTCTTGTAGTTGATTACTTCCTCCAGCAGTTCCTGTTCCGTATAACTGATCCAGCCGCCGCTGCCGTATACCGGAATTTTTTTACAGCTACCGCCCAAAACTTTCCATATCGGCTGCTTCAGATATATGCTCCATGCATCCCACATAGCAACATTCATTGCGGCCAGCGCCCATCTCTGCAGTCCGACAATACCGAAGTACTCGGATTCAACCTCAAATTCCTTTTGAAAGCGCATCGTTTCATTGATGTGATAACTGCGCTCTAAAACAAATCTCTTCATATCTTTCAGCGCACCCGCTATCGCCTCGGGCGAATAGTGGAAAGAAAGCAGATATCCTTGTCCCGTCACACCGCTTTCCGTATCAACTTCCAGTACGTAGAAGGCAATTTTGGAAATATCGTGTGTGGAATCTGCGATATGCTGCGAAATCTGTGATGTGGCCTGATAGATATGTATATCTTTGATTAATGTGTCGTCCACGGAAAAACCTCCTGAGTTAATGATCCGTTGCTTAATAAAATACCGACGGATCGGTTTCATAGTAATGCTCAAACAAAGTAAATATAACAATCTGATTTGCCGCTTCTGAAATCCCGTATCCTGCCGGTTAGGTATGGGATTTCGGTACAGAAGTAATCAAAATAGCTACCAGCAGGAAGCCCTGAATCAGATTTTGAAGTGTCGCGGGCAGTCCGGTAACATTAATAAAAGTAGTCAGAAACGTCAGCATAAGCACACCTGTGACACAGCCGATCACGCTCGATTTTCCCCCTGACGCGCTCGTTCCGCCAATTATCGGTGCCGCTATTGAAGTAAGCAAATACGACAAGCCCATATCGGGGAAGGCGCCTCCCAAATACCCGTTGAGAAGGATTCCGGTAATGCCGGTAAAGCAACCGCACATTGCAAACGCAATAATTGTCGTCGTTTTTGTCTTTACACCGGCAAGTCTCGCCGCAACGATGTTTTGTCCAACAGCATGCAGTTCTTTGCCATAGCTTGTCTTATACAATATCAAATATAGCAGCGCGGCAAAAGCAGCCGCGCAGAACGCAATCGGAGAGATTCCGAGTATTCTGGCTTTCTGTGCAAAATAGGAAAGCTGCTGGTATGATTCGCCGGTAGTTCTGGATGAAATCAGCAGCACGGCCGAATAGGTAATATATCCGATTGCCAACGTCGTGATGATTGCAGGTATCTTCAGATACTGCGTCAGCATGCCGTTGAGCATTCCCACGGCAACACAGGCAAGCAGCGTCAGGATAATGCCTAAAAACATCCCGTTACTCTTTATTGCGATAGAAGCGATGTAGGCGGCAAAAGGTATTACATATTGCACAGATAAGTCGATTGCTCCGTTGCCGCTTGTTATTACCACCATCTGCCCTAAACAAAGGAAAACGAGAAAGCTGGCCAGAACTACATTTGAGATCAGCATGCTGATTATAGGAGTTTTGGAGATCATACAGGAAGCCAGAAGCAAAATAACAGCGCCTAAAAGCGGCCATATCCAGGTATTCTTATCAAACCATCGTCTTGCCGTCATATTATTTCACCAGCTTTCTGCTCAGCAGCTTAATTGTCAACGCCAGCATAAGGATTACTCCCATTACGGCCGATTGCAGATTGGAATTGACATTCATGAAAGTAAGCAGCGTAGTAATCCCGGACAGCGAAAGAGCGCCGATGACCACACCAATCGGGGAACAAATGCCCCCCGCCATTTCACATCCGCCGATAATGATTGCCGCAATGCTCAGAAGCTGATATGACCCATAGGCGTTGCAGTCTCCTCCATTGGCTACAGCTGTAACAAACAGACCGGCAAGTACAACAAACAGCCCTGAGATCATATAGGTAACGACGACCGTAATGTACTGCGACCAGCCTGCCCGAATCACAGCGGCAGCATTATTTCCGGCCCCGCGAATTACAATACCGTACTTTGATTTCATAATAATCCAGTAAGCCGCCAAGCCGCCAAGCAGAGCCAGAAGGATACACATCGGAACAAGCGGCAGATTGAAATTGAAAAGGGTCGCAAGCCATCCGGGACATTTGCCTCCCGGTACCGAAGACACCATCAGACCAAAGCCGAGCCAAACATAAGACGCGCCCAAAGTAACAACTATAGGCGGAATCTTGGTCAAATAGATAAGAGCGCCTATTGCTCCGTAGCCAATGATAATAAGAATCAAAAAAACAATTCCAAGGGAAGGATGCGTTCCGAGCATAAATGCGGTAACAACATTTACCAGACCAAGGGCCATGCCGTTACTCAGGTCCATGCCTCCCGAGACTACCATAAACATTTGCCCCAGACCGATAAAGACCAGAGGCACCGCTGATTTGAACAGCAGTTTGATTCCGCTGTAAGTGAGTATTGACGGACGCAGAATTACGGTTATGGAAAAGATGAGCAGGAATATAATGCTCGGCATTAGTATTCTGGTGTCAATCGCAGCTTTTCTGCCGCGCTTTTTCTCTGTTTCGTGAGGAGTGTTTTTATCTTCGTTCTGCTTAAAAGAAGCCGCAATGATATTATTTACGGAGATTTCGCTTCCGGACAATTCGCTGGTGACACAGCCGTTCTGCATGATCAGCACCCGGTCACACTGTTCCATTTCCAGATCTTCCGTACTGTGCCAGATAATCGTGCGTCCGGCGTCAGCAGCCTCTTGCAGCAAGAGGTAAATGTCCTTTTTTGTCTCCACATCGACACCGCAGGTCGGGTCATTCAGAACAATGATATCCGCATCCGACGCCAGGCAGCGGGCGATTAGGGCTTTTTGCTGATTTCCGCCGCTGAGGCTGACAATGTCATCATGGATACCCAGCGCCTTGAATTTCAGCTTATCATACCAGGTGCCTGCAGCGGAATTGCAGGCTTTGTTATGCAAAAACCCATATTTGGAAAGATTGCGGAACGAAGATATATTGATGTTATCCGCTATATTCCAAAAGGAGAAGATGCCTTCTGTATTTCGATCACCGCTGACATAGGATACTTTTCCGGTAATTCTCAGTCCGCGTTTTTTATCAGCGCGGCCGGAATTGAAAATTGTATTGATCAGTTCGCGCTGTCCTGATCCAACAAGCCCGGAAACGCCGATTATTTCGCCCTTTTTGACATGTAGATTAATATCTTTCAGACTGACCGAACTATAGTGTTCAAAGGAGAGAACATCCGTTACACCTGCGGTGCTTTCTTTTCTTTCAAACCTGCCGGAAGTATTCCCGCCCATTTTTTTAACAAGATCACCGACTGAGGTCTCATTTATATTCCCGCTCCATACCTGTCTGCCGGAATTCATAATGACAACGCGGCTGCACACGTTTATGATTTCATCAATCTTATGTGATATATAAACTACAGCGATTCCCTGTTCGCTCAACTGATGTATTTTTTCATGCAGCTGCTCAATGCGATTTACCGTCAGCGACGAGGTCGGCTCATCCAGGATAAGAATGCTCAGGTTTTTCTGAGAGAGTGCAGAGCAGATTTCTACCATCTGCCGCTTATCAAAAGTCAGGTGTCCCAGTTCCTGACGAACATCGATATCTGCGTTGGGGAAGGTTTCATTGATGATTGCCCTCGTATCCGCAATTGCCGCTTTTCTCCAGCCCGGCTTTTCCAGAATACTGTGGCTTGCTTTTTTGAGAACGAAATTCTCATATACGGATAGGTTGGTACATAAAGACAGTTCCTGATAAGCACAGGCAATGCCGCGATTTTTAGCGGTGCCGGCGGAATAGGACCGAATTGTTTCATCATCACGAAAGATGATACTGCCTTTTGTCGGGGTATATATGCCGGTCAGTATTTTCATCAGGGTTGATTTACCGGCTCCGTTTGCTCCGACCAGTCCGATAACGTCACCGGGGTTAATTGACAAACTGATATCCTGCAGAGCCTTTGTCGGACCGAATGTTTTACATATCTCCCTCAGTTCAACTATTGGTTTATCTTCTCTATCCTTAGCCATTTTGTTACCTCGTGCAAAATTTGAAAGCCACGGTCAGTTTTGATCGCTGAATGTCACACAAAACTGGTGGCTTTTTGAAAAACACTTTCGGATTTTGCTAAGGGATACCACCCCGAAGAAGGGTGGCATCCCTTTTGCTGTTTCGAGTATTACTATCCGTTCTTTTGGGTATACAGGTTGTCCTTCACCCACTGGTGATCGAATGCCTCATACGGCATATCATCAGCAGCCATATCGGCATACTGGTCAACCGTATCCTGAGTCACGTATACTCCGGGCATAAACATGTTTTTCGGTACGTCAACGCCCTCAATTATATCCTGCAGGATATATATTCCGGCTGCAGAATGCCATGCATTGCAGCCCCAGCCAAAGGTTTCATAGCCGGTCTCCGCCTTCTGCTTTGCCCACCAGCTCAGGAAATTGCCGCGGTTGCCGGAAATGATAAGAGGTATGTCACGGTTTGCAGCTTCAAAAGCCTGCAGTGCGCCATATTCCTCGCCGCCCTCGCCAATAACTGCGTCAACCTTATCAAGGCCGGGAAGAACAGAGGCAATCTGCTGCTGTGCAACGGAAGAGGTCCACTCTCCATAGATTTCCGCAACAACTTTGATATCGGGGTACTGCTTAAATACATCCATCATGCCGTTGTAAAAATCTTCATCGGCGGCAGTACCGGCAATGCCTCGTACAACGATAACGTTGCCCTTGCCGTCCAGCCTATCTACAACATATTCAGCGGCTTTCTTTGTAAACTCATAGCAGGGCTGGTTAAGCTGCCAGCACTTATCAGTGGTCACAGGACCGTCATTGATGACCAGCACAGGAATATTGGCGGCTTCGGCTTCCTCAATCGCGCCATTTACGCCGGTGGCAGAAGCCGGGTCTACCATGATTCCGTCATAGCCATCCAAAATGCAGCTTTCTATCTGAGATACCTGAGTTGCGACATCACTGTTGGATTCCAGTATCTTGTAGCTTGACAGTACGCCGCTTGCCACCAGCTTGTCCGCTTCTTCAGTGAACAGTTTCTCCTGAAGCTGGCGATAACTGTTGCCATTATAAGAATTGCAGAATGCAATCTTATATCCGCCGCCGGCCGCTGTGGCTGTGCTGGAACTTTCGGGTGACGCTTCCGCCGAGGGGCTTGCGCTCTGTGTGCCGCATCCGGCAATTGCAAGCAACATTGCACACAAAGATAATACTGCGATGATAACCTTTGCTCTTTTCATTTTTTACTCTCCTTTATTTTTTCTTGCATCATGAAGCACGATACAAACAGATCCCTTTATTCGTAAAAGTAAGGCGCCAGCTTCAACGTACAGAACTGCTCATAATCATGTGAAAAAATTATTTTAGCATTGAATTCTGTTTCCAGCTTCCGCAGCTTTTTTATAGCCGCCGCATAGGCAAGAGAATCATACATGAAGGCCGAGGAACGGACAGGAGGTCCATAGTTGACGCGGCTGATTACCGCATCAGACGGGAAAATATAAGTCCCGCTGTCGAGAGTGAGCATCAGACCAAGCACGCACGGCGTATGTCCGCCAAACGCAATGAGTCGGACACCGTCTGCGATTTCACAGTCTTCATCCACGAATTCGAAACCTATGCCTTCAAAATCGAAATTCTTTTTTATGTACCCACCGTCAATGCCCGTCAAGCTGGCATGGGAATGTGCGATGCCATAGGAATAGTCCGCTTCCGATGTCAGAATCCTTTTTCCGGCTTTGGTGTTTGAAAAGAGCCCTGCCCCACCCATGTGATCCCAATGCGTATGAGAAAGGATGACGAGGTCTATATCATCGGCCGTGAGCCCAACGGATTTCAAGCGGTTTTCCAGATAGTCCTCTTCGGAAGCATATAACGGATAATAATCTGTGAAAGAAGCCGGAAGTCTGTCTCGTTCATCGCCGGGGCAAACACCGCAGTCAAAAAGAATCCATCCCGCTGTCGGATGATATATCAGCACGGAAAAGCACGGGAACTTCCCCCAGATAGCCGGAGGGTTCTTTTGGTGTACTGTGCCGGGATTAGCCATTACCGTATTCCAGGACAGATCATTCTCAATAATACCGTGTTTTAGTATTGAAAACTTGATATTTCCCATATTTATCCCAACTTTTCTGTTTTAGAATTTTGGGCGCGTCTATGCCCCGCGCCCATTTAGACGGCATCTTCTTTTACTTATTTATAAAGCCGGATTTGGCTTCTCTTTTTAACTGATATATCACTATTCGAATTATAGCATAGTAGTTGTAATATAGCAATAGTATTTTAAAATTATTTCTTAAATTTTGTTTCAATTGTCAATTTTCAAATATCTTGATAGCACCTTCAATCTGGATCAAATGAACTAATATGTACCGATAATAAGGAAATTATGCTGAATACCGCGAAACATTTAACTATTCTATCGACATTATTTGTGTTTTCAATATCTTGCTATAATGAAAAAACTGTGATATGATTACAGTAATTAGATCGTGAAATTGGGTGGTATTTTTGACAAATATTGATGAGATTCAGGCAAAATCCCAAACTGAGCAGGCTTATGAATATCTGAAAAGGGAAATATTGAACTGTGAATTGCCGCCGGGACAGCAAATATATGAAAAGCAGTTATCCAGCGAGCTTCCATGGGGCAGGACGCCTATTCACGAGGCGTTGCTTCTCCTCAAAAACGATAACCTCATTGATATATACCCTCGCAAAGGTATGCAGATCAAAGAGTACACAACAGAGTCCATACATGAGCTCTACCAGATTCGAAAGCTCCTTGAGCCATCAATCGCTCAGGCGTACAAGCAGGTATACTCAAAAGCCAAACTGTTGGAATACGAATCCTTTTTCACCCATTCCGATTCTTTGACGGACTCAGACTACTACCGGCTGGATGTACAGTTTCACACTTACCTTATCAACATAACGCAAAACAGCCTCCTGATTCGCCTATGGGATGAAGTAATGCTGCACCAGTACAGACTGGCAATGTATGCCATTAAACTGAATACCACTTTTCGCTCTGATAATGACCCACAGCATAAAATGATTATTGAGGCATTGATCAGAGAGGATGATCAAGGTATTCAGCAATCGTTGATTACTCACATCAACTATTCACTTATCTCTTCAATGAGAGCTGTTCAGATTAAAAACGAAAAAACGTAGTTTTTCTTTGCAGACCTTTATGCGCTTTGCCTGCCGAGCTAACGCCGATTTCAGGACACATTTGTTTATACTTGCCTGCCTAGCAGCTTTTGCATCATATGCCTTATTGCATCTGTTGTGACCTAATCTGACAAGAAACAGCCTGTTTTCAATGAAAACGGGCTGTTTCTCTAACTTTATTAAGGAACATTGGGGGCTGAATATTTATTACTACCCCAGATAAGTCAAAACTCCGTTATTTTACTGTTGCAGTACTACTATATTGCGGTACTTTTTTCATCTAAACACGAGAATTTAGAATTATATACATGCCTTGTTCGCACCTTGGGATTATCGAGAGCGATATGCAATGTCAGATGCTTGGCATCAAGATGATTGCCGAGCAGAATAGCAAGCCCCACTCTGACCGTATAGCCAAGCTCGAACGCGACCTAAAGGAATTCGTCGAGGATCACCGCGACGATCTCGGCAAGGCCAAAACCAAGGCGCTCAACTTCGGTGAGGTGAGCTTCAGGCTTTCGACGTCCGTCTCTCTCCCAAAAGCGAAGGACAAGCTCGATGAGATTATTCGGAAGCTCAAAGCACGGAAGATGAACGACTGCATCAAGACCGAGGAAAAGGTTCTGAAGGATAACCTCAAAAAGTACGGCGAGGATGTCGTTGTCGCCGTGGGCGCTGGCTGGAAGCAGAAGGACACTTTCGGCTACGAAGTCTACTTGGAAAAGCTCGAGCGGCAAATGACAGCCGGGAATTAAGGAGGCGGGTGTGATGGCAACAGCAGCAGCCGTGAGAGGCGGACGACAGCCCGCCTCCCTCCGCACCCTCTGGGCAATCGCAAAGTCTCCGGAGCTCTCCATGAATGACGACGACTTCCGCGCCCTTGTCTGCAGGGAGACGCGCAAGTCTAGCATGAAGGATCTCACTCAGGGCGAGATTAACAACCTCGCCCGCGTCCTTCAGAACATGAAGGACGGTACCCACAGCGACGCCAGCAGCAAAAGGACCGACGTAGGCGGAGACCCCCGCACGGTCCCGCAGCGCCGCAAGATATATGCGCTCTGCGAGGAGCTCGGCTGGAACGATGACAACCGTCGAATCAACCGCTTTGTCAAACGGATGTACGGCGTCGACCGTGTCGAATGGCTGACAATCGCGCAGTGCAGCGTTATCATTGAGGCCCTCAAGAAGATGCTCGCGAGAGAAAGAGGGCAGGATTATGATAGAGACTGAAAGAGCAATCGCGTATTTAGAAGAACAAGAAGTGTACTTGGTGGAAACAATGGCGGACGATGAAACAGCGTCATATTACGCGCGAGCCGCATTAGCACTTCGCGAAAAGCAGGAGCGAGAGAACCCTCAGCAGCTGACGCTGGATGAACTGAGAAAAATGGACGGGCAGCCGGTGTGGATAACAGTATCCGGAAACTGTGCTGCCTGCAACTACAGCGGATGGGCTATCGTCGGTCGATATTACAGAAGTCCGCCGAGGTCGGAGAGTACCTCCCGATTGAGGAAATCAACAGCACCCAGAACAAGGACGCCCGCATCCAGTCCCTGCGGCCGTATGTGAAAAACGGCTACATCAAGTTCTCCAAGAAACACAAAGCCCTTTTGAAACAGATGACCGAGTACCCGATGGGCAAGAACGACGACGGCCCGGACGGTCTTCAGCTGGCCGTCAAGCTGGCGCTCGACGTCAAGGTCGGCACAAAGGTCGACTACAAATCAGTTCTCTCACGCGCTCTCGGGTTCAAGCGCGGAACTTATTAACGCGAATCGGCACAAAGGGAGTCTTCAACATTAACAGTTCATCAATTAGAGAAGTGATCCACGGCGACAGTCTCAGCGTATTAAGGCAGATGCAGGACGAAAGCGTGGACGCGATAATTACCGACCCGCCGTATGGCATCGACTATCAGAGCAAAGCGCGGAACATCCGGATGGCGAAAATCCAGAACGACAAAGCCCCTTTTATCTGGTGGCTATACGACGCGTTCAGGATTCTAAAGCCGGAGGGCAGTCTATACCTTCAAGGATGTTGCAAGTGATGCCTATACGCCAAGGCAATAGCCTGGGGCGATGAAAATGTGATAATCAAAGGTTATGATGCAGACCGCTATGGTCCAAATGACCTTATCACGCGCGAACAGCTTTCGGCGATACTCAACCGTTATGCGGCGTACAAAGGCTACAACGTTTCGGCAACGAATGATCTCAGCGGGTTTTCGGATGCGTCGTCAGTATCCGACTGGGCGCTTGAAAATGTTAAATGGGCGGTAGCAAGCGGGCTGATGAACGGCGTTGGCAACAACACGCTTTCTTCAAAAGCGCAGTCCACTCGCGCTCAGGCAGCCACTATGCTCATGAGATTCATGGAAAACTGTGTCAAGTGAATTTTTACTTATAGCAAAGATCCCGACCCGTAATAAATTATCGAGTCGGGCTCTTATTATAAGGATTGGTAAAGATATATAACTTCTATTTAATACAGCGTTCTGTTAAAAGGATTCGTAGGTTCAAATCCTGCCTCCGCAGCCACTGAAAAAGTGTAGGCTGCCCTAAGAATTTTAAGAAATAAGCTGAAAAATAAACTAACAGACAGCTGCATTTTGCGTGACATTAGTAACGTACGGCGTTATAATTGTCAAAACAAAGAATTTAGAAGGAACAAAATGAAATGATAGAGCTTGTTGCCTGCGATATTGACGGAACGTTGCTTCACGCAGGAGAAAAAGAGATCAGCCCGGAGGTCTTTGAGCAAATCGGAAGGTTGCAAAAGAAGGGGATTATATTCTGTCCTGCCAGTGGCAGGCAGTATTACAGTTTACATCGGCTGTTTGCCCCGATTGTGGACATGCTTTACTTTATTTGTAATAACGGAGCTATACTCTTTGGTCCGGACAAAGGCGGCGACATATCTGAAAGAATTCTCTCTACGACCGCGTTGCCACGCAAACAGGCTGAGAGCTTTTGTAACTATATCCTTTCACGAAATTGCTTTGAACTGGTGGTTTCCGGTAAGTTCACAGATTACATCTGTCCGAAGAAAATTGATTTAACTGAGCATTTGGAGAGTATTGGCTACAATGTTGCAAGAGTTGCTAAGCCGGAGGACATTCCGGAGGACATATTAAAGGTGACAGCCTTTTGCGAGGACGGGACAGGACCCTTTTTTAAGGAACTGACCGATTTATGGGGCGGTAACTATCGCGTGGCTGTGTCAGGAGAAAAATGGATTGATGTGACTCTTTCTGACAAAGGTGCCGGCCTTTCAAGCATATGCAAGATTCTGAACATACCGATTCAAAACGTGATGGCGATTGGTGATAATTATAATGACTTGCAGATGTTGAATATTGTCGGGCATGCTGTTGTTATGGAAAATGCTGCTGAGGAAATAAAGCTGAGATTCAGTAAGCAGTGCAGGCGAGTAGAGGACGTGCTTGCTGAGTTGACCTGACCCGAGCTTCAGCGACTTGATTAGTAGATGCTAGTCACAAAAAATATAGAAAAATGGTGGGCAAAATTAGAGAAGCAGACTTTGGATGGAATGGGTCAAAATTTCAGTGTAAATCGGCAATCCCAACAGTCAAGAAACAAGAGTCAGCGGCTGCATTTAATGTGCACGCCTTCGCCACAAAAACCCCTGTTTTTAACGAAATCAAGGGTATTTCACAACTTTTCTATCGCTTTCAAAGCGCCCGTTTTTGCATTTAGCACACTTTTGGCGCACAAAACCATAGAAATCGGGTATTAAACGTAAAGCAGGGCGGTCTCCTAAGAGGGGTAACGTCCTGCTTTTTAAGATCACTGCTCACGAAGGCGGGCGCTGCTGTTGCTAGTTCATCGGTTAGGCTGTTTTTGTTACTGCTATCTTCTTAGAGAGTTTTAACCGAAACCTGCGCGATGAGTGTTTGAATTAAAACTGGGTTTTCAATACATACGAAGCGAGAAATGTTATTGCAAAGTGGCGGATGGAGTACAGTCATCTGCGTCCCCGTTTGCCGCTCGGCAATCTTATTCCAGAGGAGTATGCGGCAAAGCTGTTTCCGGCATTACCCTATAGCCTGAATTTTCATGGTTTCCTTTTGAAAAAACAGATCGAAGGAAATATCAATGTAAAACTGCAAAAACGCTGTAAATATCCGCTGGAACAAACGATTTTCACGAGCATTATCATAACAACGACATGCATAATATATCAACGCCTGCAACTGTGGCAGTACCGGCCTCTTTTTTTTATATCGTTGGTTTTCGCGCCTGCCTTACAAAGCCGCAAGGACTTGGGAAGCCGTTTTCCCAAGTCCTTGTTGATTTTGCTTTCCGAAGGCCTTATACCTAACCGGAAATGGAGCCGGATAGGTCTTGACTCCGTATTCTTATGCTTTTTCTGCGGCCCTGCGGATTGCTATGTTGTGCTTGCGCTCTTCTTCATACTTTTCAAATATTTCGTTCCTGCTGAAGAACTCAACGCTTTCAACATTGTACACTTTCTTTATATGGATAGCGTCAAACTTACATTTTGTGGTGCAGACGCCGCAGCCGATGCACTTGTTCGGGTCAACTATGGTAGCGCCGCAGCCCAGGCAGCGAGCGGTTTCTTTCCGCATCTGCTCCTCGGTAAAGGTGATGCGGTCATCGCTGAAGCTCTTGGCCTTCTGTGCATCGTGAAGAGGACGCTGGCGCGGGGTGTTGTCATAACCTGAAACGATTGCGTTCTTATCGAGGTTGCCCTTGTCGAGTGCCTTGAATATGCGGCGGTTACGACCGATGGTCAGACTCTGGCCCTCCCAGACGAAGCGATGGATAGAGATTGCGCCTTCCTTGCCGGCCGCTATTGCGTCAATAGCGTATTTGGGTCCGGTGTAAACATCGCCGCCGACGAAAACATCGGGCTGGGCTGTCTGATAAGTGAGGCTGTCCGCTACAGCGGTGTTGCCGCGTCCGATGACGACCTTGCTGCCTTCCAGCAGTCCGCCCCATTCGATGGACTGACCGACGGAGAGGAGAACATAGTCAGCCGGTACGGTGATGGTGGTGTTCTCGTCATATTTCGGAGCGAACTTGCCCTCCGCGTCGAACACGGAAACGCACTTCTTGAACTCAACGCCTACGACCTTGCCGTCTTCTACAACGATTTTTTTGGGACCCCAGCCGTTGTTAATTTCGATACCGTCGGCTTTTGCCTCCTCCTGCTCTTCCGGCAGGGCGGGCATTTCTTTTTCGCTCTCCAGGCAGTACATCTTGGTGGATTCTGTTTTGTCCATGCGTACAGCGGTGCGGGCCACGTCTATTGCCACATTGCCGCCGCCGATGACCACGACATTGCCGGAGATGCGGATTTTTTTGCAAAGGTTTACCTTGCGCAGGAAATCAACGCCTGAAATAACACCCTCGGCATCCTCACCCTCGATACCCAGCTTACGTCCGGCCTGAGCACCGATAGCGATATAGAAAGCTTCAAAGCCCTGCTTGCGAAGTTCGTCCAGTGTGACATCCTTGCCGACCTCAACGCCGCACTTGAACTCGACGCCCAGTCTGCGCAGGACTTCGATTTCCGCATTGACGGCACCCCTGTCCAGACGGAAGGATGGGATTCCCTGAATCATCATGCCGCCGGGTTTCTCTTCCTTTTCAAAAACGGTAACCTTATAGCCGTCCTTGGCAAGATAATATGCGCAGGAGAGGCCGGCAGGGCCGGAGCCGACGATTGCGATGGGCTTGCCGTAATTGTGCAGCTTTTCGGGGATGAACATGCCGTCGAGCTTGAGCTCCTGATCTGCGATAAATTTCTTTATCTCATCAATAGCGATGGCTTCGTCAAAGCTGCCGCGGGTACACTCGTTCTCGCAGTTGTGGGGGCAGATGCGTCCGCAGATTGCCGGGAACGGGTTTTCCTTCTTTATGAGATCAAGCGCTTCAATATATCTTCCCTGGGAGGCCAGCTTTATGTATCCCTGAACAGCGATATGAGCAGGGCAGGCAGTCTTGCAAGGTGCGGTGCCTGTGGGGACGACATTTTCGCGGTTGTCTCGGTAATCCGGGTTCCACTTTTCCGGACCCCACTCAGTGTCTATTGGCAGGTCCGCAAATTTGTATTCAATGGGCGACTCCGTGCAGAGCTTCTGACCGAGCTTAAGAGCGTTGTTCGGGCAGTATTCAACGCACTGACCGCAGGCAACACAGGCTTCCTTGTCGACTTCGGCCACATAGTTGCTGCGGGAAGCGTCGGGAGTGTTGAAGTACTGAGTTGCACCAAGTGCCAGGCAAGTACCGGGCATGCAGTTGCATATAGCCACCGATTTTCCGGGCTGCAGCGTGGTTATCTGGTGGACACAGCCGATTTTTTCAAAGTACTTGAGCTTTTCATAGGCTTCATCACTGGTAATCTGCTTGCCTTTGCCGTTGGCAATGAACATATCGGCGGCGAAGCCCAGGAACATGCACATTCCGGTTTCGAGATCTGCACCACCTTCAAGGTCGCCGGCGCCTTCATTCATGAAGCGGCGAACACGGCGGCACTGGCAGGGGAGAATAGCGATATGATTCTTGTTTGCTTCGACGTAGGTGCTCAGGCGATCACATTTCACCTGCTCCGTATTAACAGGGATAGCCTTTTCCACCGGGATAGCGCGCATGACACCGGCGCCCATAGGGATATTGTGTATAACTTTTGCATAGCTCTTTGTCGCGTGTCCGGCGAAGGATACGGGCACTTCGGGATGAGCCTCGCAAAACTCATTGTTAACGAGCATAAATTCAAAGGCGCCGGGAGCGTAAACCAGAAGAACAAAAAGCTCCATGCCGCCCTTTTCAATCCTTTGTACAACGCCAATGTCCGCCATCTCGCGAAGCATATCCGTGACTTTTTCCTCAGATTCGCCGATGTCGTATGCAACGGATGCAGGGAGAGCCGGAGTCAGAAGTTCCATCGCCATGAGAATCTTTATCTGTTCATCCGTCATCCACTTCTCAAAAGTCTTGTACTCCGCACAATTTTCGTCGATCTCATAGTGGCCGTGAGCCATCTTTTCGCAGAGCTCGATCAGGTTTTGTCTTGCTGCCATTTGTACTCCTCCAATTATTCTCCATATTTGCTTTTCTGTGCCGGGGCCTGTCAACCAACCCATATCATAAAACCAGTCTACTCTTAAGTATAGTATAAATAGCTAAGAAAGAAAAGAGATAAATGCTTTTCTTATCGATTATTTCATAAGCCCGCAGGGAAAAGGTCTGTTTTCCTTGCGGGCCGTATGATTTTAAGGTCGATAGTTTTGAAAATTCAGCTTGTTTTCAGCATTGTGTGTAGTAAATATCTGCGTTCAAAAAGCCGCGCGGGGAGGTTAAAAACTCCACACGCGGCTCGCTGCGGCTTGTTTATGCCTGGAAGGGCGGCACGTCGACGACGATGTCGCTAAGCGGGAAAGTACAGCACGGATGGATATAGCCGTACTCAAAATCGGCCAAGCGCCGTCCGTCCACGGATTCGGGAACGTAAACGTCACCGCTTAAAAGCCTTGAATGACACCAGCCGCATATTCCGCTGCGGCAATGAGCCGGCACGGCGATGCCGCAGCGCTCCATTGTCACGAGCAGAGAGTCGTTGGCATTGCATTCAAGCTGCTTTTTTTCTCCGCAGATAATCACGGTCAGTTGGAATTTATCTCCCCTGCCCGAAGGATAAGCGCAGTCACGGGCGGGGTTTCTGTATTCGCCGAAAAGTTCGTGGCGGACGAATTTACTTCTGAGACCCAGCGAGGCAAGCTCTTTGTCGACAAAGTCGTACATGGCCTGAGGGCCGCATATAAAAAGCGAATAGTCCTCATCCCTCGGCGCGTACTTTTTGATGTGCTCCGCGGTTATGAAGCCCTGCTCGCAGCCCTCGGCGCACTCGTCGCTCAGCACGTTCACCAGCCTGAAGCTGGGACAGGCGGCGGCGAGATTTTCAAATTCCTTCAGAAAGAGCGCGTCGGCCTTCGTCCTGCTGCCGTAGATAAGGGTAAGCTCAGCATCCTCGTCGCCGTCGGCAATCGCCTTAGCCAGCGACCGGAAGGGCGTGATGCCGCTTCCTCCGGCTATACCGATTATCCGCTTTGCGTCCCGCAGGGGCTCATAGGTAAACACGCCGAGGGGCTCCGATGCCGTTACCTTCGTGCCTGCCGTCCATTTGTCGAGGATATACTGGGACGCCAGTCCGTCATCCACACGCTTTATCGTAAGCATGTATTTTCCTTCAAGGGATTCCTTGGGGGAAGAGGAAAGAGAATACGGGCGCGTAATGACGGCGTTACCTATGGTCAGGGATATAGTCAGATACTGGCCTGCACTGAAATACGCCAGGGCCTTGGTTCCCATTTCCGTATCCGGGACAAGAATGAAGCTTTTTGTATCCTTTGCGCTCTCGATGATTTCCGCAACCTTAAGATACTGGCACTTCGGATGCAGCGCTGACGCAAGCTCATTTGCCTTGTAGGAGTCGGTCGAAGGCAGGGGCTTGGCCTGAGCTTCGCTTATTTTATGCTTTCTGTTGGGGACGACCTTCAGAAAGTCCATTTTGTTCAAAGAACGTATGTTCGGCTTTGACATCTCAGTTACCTCCCTTTATCTTCGAAACTATACGCTTGCCGACCGTATCGCCGGTGACGTATGCGCTGCTGTAGCCATCGCCGCGGAAGGCGTGACCGCCGCAGAAAGTGAGACCCGGAATGGTGTATTCGTCCTTTTCGCAGGAGATGCGGGCTAGAAGATTATCCCAGTCCGAGAGAATGTAGCCGTAGATCGTGCCTTCCGGAGTTCCGAGATAATGCGCAAAGGTGACAGGCGTCGCCACCGAAATTTCCTCGATGTGCGGCATGACTGAAATTCCCATCAGCTTCTCATAGTCCTTGATATACTTGAGCGCTATGTCGTTTTTGTATTTTTTGTAGGCCTTCGGGCTGAGCTCCTTCGGCAGGTCGGAGCCGAACACGGGAATCGTGAAGAACATCGTGCAGGTGCCTTCTGGCGAGCTGTCCGGAATGACCTTGTTGAGGCAGTTGACGATATACAATCCGTCATTCTCCCGGTTGTCGTACTGCTTGCGGGGGTTGGCGTCGCCCATTATAAACACCGTGTAGTCGTCTATGCCAAGCTCCTCCATCGTGCAGTCTATTCCGAGATATACGGTTGCAACGGAAATGCCGAACTTGCGCGCATTCGCAAGCTTAAGGTCAGTCTCAGGGATTTTGCCGAAGTCCGACATATTGAATACGTTGTGCGGAATCACATTTGAGATGACTTCCTTTGCAAAAATCCCCCTGCCGTTTGCAACAACGCCGCGTACCGCGCCGTCCTCATTGTAAAGGAATTTTGTAACCTCGCTGTTGTACCAGATTTGTCCCCCGGAGTCGAGTATCACCTTTGCAAGGGACAAAGAAAGCTCGTGTGAGCGCCTGTATGGCATAGCCGCGCCGTCGACAACATAGGTGTTGAGCATGCTCAGAAAATGCATGGCGTTGAGCTCGTCGGTCGGCACGCCCAGATAGCCCCAGTAGGTGTTGATGATATTGCGTGCCTTTTCGGGCATATCCAGAGCCTTCATAACGTCTTCGACGGAATGGGAGGCCACCCGCATAAAGTCGCCGTGCTTGAGCATCATCGTAAGACCGTTGGGCTTGCCTTTCATTTTTGTTATGTACGCCAGAGCCTCGCTATTCTTCTTAACAAGGTCGAACAGCGCGCTTACACTGGCTCTGCAGCCGGGCACGGCCTTTTCCATGGAATCGCAGAACGCTTCGACTCCGGCTTTAAGGGTCACATCATAGCCGTCTTTGCCCTTGACTATGGCGCGGAAAGTGTTGTGCTCGTAACGCCAGTCGATTTTTGCCCCCAGCCCGTCGAAGATTTTGTATACCAAGTCGGGATTTTCCTTTGTGCCGACGCTCGCCAGCTCATGCAGGGACGGTTCGAACTCGAAACGTCCGCGCCTGAAGCTTGTTGCGCAGCCTCCGGGTAAATTGTGTTTTTCGAGCAGCAGAGTTTTTAGCCCGTTTTTCGCGGTTGTGGCGGCGGCGACAAGCCCCGCGTTGCCGGCACCGACCACGATCACATCAAACTGATTTTCCATGTAACTCCTCCTTTGATTTGTGGTATTACCAATATAGTGTAAACAAATGATATACGCTATCAAAATGAAATTCAAGATGCTGGTTTAATTTTCGGCAAATCAGCAATATGGGCCTTGACAGCATGGTAATACTGCTATAATATTATGCGGTACACAAAATGGTAATACCACGTACAGGCAGTAAGGTTGGTGACAGTATGGGTTTTCAGAAAATCAGCACTTTGTCTTTAACGGATTTATTCGTCCGGCAAATCGAAAACATGATACTTTCCGGTGAGCTGGAGGTGGGGGAACAGCTGCCCGCGGCTCGGGAACTATCCGCAAGGATGGGCGTCAGCAGACCGGTAATCTCCGCCGGCGTCGTGGAATTGGAAAAGCTGGGCTTTGTTGAAATTCGTCCGCGTCAGGGCGTTTTCGTAAGCGATTACCGGCGAAAAGGCACCCTTGAAACGCTTGTGGCCATCATGCGCTATAACGGCGGGGCCATGCGAAAAAATGAAGTCAAGTCCCTGCTGGAGACAAGAGACGCATTGGAATGTCTGTGTGTTAGGCTGCTGATCGAGAAAGCGACGGATGAGGAGCTCGGGTCACTTGCTCCGCTGCTTGAAAGCATTCAGACTGTAAATGACAACGATGAAGCGGCGGAGCAGGTTTTCCGCTTTCATCATGAAATGGCGGTGCTCTCCGGAAATGTGCTGCTGCCGCTGATGTACCATTCGTTCCGTCCGGAGAGTGTCTATCTGTGGTCGCTCTTCTGCAAACACAGCGGAATCCAGACTTTGTACAAAATCAAGTTGGACCTTTACACGGCGCTGCTCAATCGCGACAAGGAGAGTGCGGAGAAGCAGACCGACACGGTAATGGCGCGGGCAATCGAAAACCTGCCGATTTACGTATCGTGAGGATTATTGGAGGGAAAAATATGAAAAAACAAATGATAGGCATTGCGCTGATTCTTCTCGGGATGTATTTTGTAATTACATATGAACTGTTCTATGGATGGGGGTCGGTCATCGGACTTGTACTCGGCGCTATCGGATTTCTGATCGTCGTTTGGTATTCGGGTGAGGAACACCGCCCAAAATGAGCGTTGCTGAACAGCCGTATTCACTGATTTTTTTGACCATGCGTTCAACAGACTGTAAAGGAGAGATGGAATATGGAGCATAATTATGATCTACGGAAGAGCAGTCTACAGCGGAAAATCAAGGAAGCGTCTCTTGATGCCTATCTTATTACCTCTCAGGAGAGTATTTATTACCTTACAGGCGCTACATACAGACCGATAGAACGCCCGTTTTTCATCATCATGCGGCCGGAAGGCGAACCGGACCTTATTGTTCCCGAGCTTGAACGCGAGCATATGCGCAAAGCAAAGGGCTTCGGAGATGTGCAGACATATTTCGAATACCCGTCTGTCGCGGGTGAAAACTGGTTTGATAAACTGGGGAATATACTCGGCGGAGTTAAACGCCTGGGAGTTGAACCCTCCGTTCCCGCTGAAATCACATCGGAGCTGTCCTCCTACAGTCTCGTCACCTGCGGGCTCGTGAATGAGCTTCGGCTTATCAAAAACGAGGACGAGATTGAGTGCATACGCTACGCCGCCCGCTTTGCGGACAAAGGTATGGATAAGTTAATAAAGAACCTCTATGCGGGAGTTTCGGTAGCCGAGCTGTTCTCGCTTTCCCGCAGTCTGCAGATGGAAATAATCAAGTCAGGCAGATACGATCCTCTGGACACAGAATTTTTAACGGTGGGCTGGCCGGCGCCTAAAAGCGCCCAGCCCCACAGCGTGCCCGAGCTTGGAGACAGAATGGGAAAGGGACCGCTGGGCATGATGTGCGTTCTTCGCGTCAACGGCTACGCGGCGGAATGTGAGCGAACCGCTTTTCTTGGAGCGCCGACTGAAAGCGACAGAGAGCTTTTCGAGCATATGAAAAAAGCGAGAGAAATTGCGTTTGCTATGGTTAAGCCCGGGGCGTCCTGCTCGGATATTGACGCGGCCACAAGGGATTATTTCGCTTCTCAGGGGCTTTCAAAATACATACTGCACCGCACGGGACACGGCTTCGGACTGGGCGGACATGAGGCGCCGTGGCTGAGCAGCGGTTCTAAGGATATATTGGAGAAAAACATGTTCATCAGCATTGAGCCCGCCATATATTTGCCTGAGATCGGCGGATTCCGCCATTCCGATACGATACTGGTAACCGACAGCGGATATGAGTGTCTTACAAAATATCCGACGTCCATTGACGAGCTTACCCTGCCGGTTTCAAACCCGCTGAAGGCAATAAAAGGCGGTATAGTCAGGCGCGCTATCGGGCTGAAGTAATCCGCGGGAAACAAAAAGATAATTGTGGTTTGAGAAAAAGAGCAGCTTACGGCTGCTCTTTTTCCTTCGTAAGTCCCTGCTTCCGGCCGAGGCAGCTAAACGCTGTCGGGAATTTCTATCTAAACCGGGGCTGCGGCGGAAAACGACGGGTATTTTGGTTGCTCATCGCGCAACCCCTTTTTCAAATACTATTGAAAAAGGGATGCGACTTATATACACTTATATTATCAAGGGATGGGGGGTGCCGAAATGCAGTATACAGGCGGTGAAATCGTTGTTAAGCAGCTTGTTGCCGAAGGCGTGCCATACATAATCGGAATACCGGGTCACGGTGTTCTGGGTCTGGTTGACGCCGTAAGGAAGGAAGAGGCCGCGGGCAATATAAAATACTTACAGGTTAAGCATGAGCAGGCGGCAGCCGCAATTGCCGACGGATATTTTCGCATCAAGGGCAAACCGCTTGCCGTATTTTCATCTATCGGTCCCGGAACGCTCAATCTGAGCGTAGGCCTGGGCACGGCATATGCGGATTCAACGGCGTTTTTGGCACTGTGCGGTGATACGCACGTGCATATGAAGGGCGTGGGCGTGCTGCAGGAGCTTGAGCGCTATCAGGACAGCAACGTCATAAGAAGCCTTGAGCCGCTTTCAAAACGCAGTTGGCGCGCGGAGTCCGTCCGTCAGCTCCCCAGAATTATGAAGCGTGCTTTCAGTCAAATGGTTTCCGGGCGGCACGGACCGTGCGTCGTGACTCTGCCGATGGACGTTCAATGTGCTTATTGCGACTGTAAAATTGGCGGAGGAGCCAGGGAAAGCGACGTATTTAAGCCCTGTGCCGATACCGCCGCAGCCGAGCGCGCCATAGCGCTTATGAAGACGGCAAAGCGTCCGCTGATACTGCTCGGCGCGGGCGCACTGGGCGCAAGGGCGGGCGAAAAAGCAACTGTGCTTGCAGAAAAGTGGGGCGCCGCTATTATAACGACGCTTGCGGCAAAGGGTACGGTTGCGGAGACGCACGGGCAATACTGCTTCCATACCGGCTCGAAAGGTACCGCTGTCGGCTTGCAAATAAGCCGCGAGGCGGATGTGATTCTGGCTCTCGGCACGCGCTTTGCAGACGAGACCACCTGCTCCTACAGAAAGGGCGTTGCCTTCAATTTTCCGGATACAAAGCTTATCCATGTCGATATAGACCCCGGCGAGCTCGGAAAAAACTATGAACCGGACGTTGCCGTCACAGCGGATTTGAATGATTTTCTGAGCGCGGTTCTGGATATGGACCCCTTGTTTGATATCAACACCGAGTACCTTGCTGAAATCACGCGTCTTCGAAACGAGTGGTTTACCTATCTTGACGGCGTGAGGGCGGCGAAAACGGAGAAGATAACCATTTCACAGCTCATTGCCGTGCTCCGAAATACGCTCCCCGACGACACGATCATCACCACCTCGTCCGGCAACACGCAGGCGCAGCTGTTTCAGGAATACTGCTATAAAAAGCCTTACTGCAACCTTACGACGGGCGGCTTCTCGACAATGGGCTGGACGGTTCCGGCCGCTATTGGAGCGAAGCTCGCCGTGCCGGAAAAACCCGTAGTCGCGCTTTTGGGCGACGGTGATCTACTCATGACCGTTCAGGAGCTTTCGACTATCGCCCAGTATGACATACCGGTTGTAATAGTTGTCGCCGACAACAGCGGCTGGCTTGCGATAAGTGACCTGCAAATGGACGTACTCGGCGAAAAAAGTGTGTTTGGAAACGATTTCACCACGCGTGACGGAAAAAGCTACAGCCCCGATTTTGCGGCTCTGGCGCGCTCCTTCGGGATAAAAGCCTATGAAGGGAGCACGGCGGAGAGCGTTGAAAAGGCGCTGCGGGACGCCATCAGGTCAAACGCTCCGGCGCTTATAAATGTGACTGTGTGCAGGGATTACCCGAATTCGGGTGGAAAGGCTTTCGGCTGGTGGGATGTGCCCATCCCTTCCTATATGGACGGGAAACGCGAAAAGTATGAGCGTGAAGCCGCCGAGGAAACCGTATAGCTCCGAAGCGGGAGGACGACCGGAACGTGAGGTCTGCTCTGAGGAGCAGGGGGAAATGATATGGAAAAAATGAAATTCGTCCTTGTCGGCTGCGGCAGGATTGCCACGCTTCACGCCGCCGGATATAAGGATAATCCGGATGCGGAGCTTTGGGGAGTCTGCGATACAAATGCGTCCGCCGCGAGAAAATTTGCTCAGGAGCACGGCGTTCAGAAAATCTATAAGGATTTCGACGAAGTGCTTGCGGACAGGGAAGTAACCGCTGTCGAGCTGCTTTTGCCCCATCATCTCCATTGCGAGTACTCGGTCAGAGCCTGCAGGGCGGGCAAGCACGTTTCCGTGCAGAAGCCTATGGCGCTAAACCTTGCCGAGTGCGACGAGATGATAAGGGCCGCGGAGGAAAACGGTGTTAAGCTCAAGGTTTTTGAGAACTTTGTATTTTACCCGCCTTACCGTTATGCAAAAAAGCTGCTGGATGACGGCGAGATCGGCGAGCCGGTCGGCATACGCCTCAAGATGAACAACGCCTCCCTCGCCTCGCGCAATATACCCATTGTCGGCAGCAAGCCGAAAAAGGGCGATCCCGAGACGGAAGCGGTCACGAAAACCGGCTGGGAGGTCGACCCCAAGTCGTGGCTCTGGCGGCTCAATTCCACGCTCTCCGGCGGTGGTCCCACAGTTTTTGACGACGGCTACCACAAATTCTCGACGGTTATGTACCTTCTGGGCGACGTGGAGAAGGTTACGGCATGGATAGACAAAACGCCGGTAATTCCCGGCGTATACAACGACTCTCCCGCCGTCATCATGTGGAAGCACCGCGGCAAAAAGCTCTACGGCGTCTGGGATATAATGAGCTCCGACGACATGTATGTTCAAAGTAAGTATTATACCTGCGACGAGCGGGTGGAAATCACCGGCTCCCGCGGCGTCCTATGGATAACGCGCTGCACGGCCACTATGATGCCGGAGGTCGCGCCCGTCATCATGTACCGCGACGGCAGGCTGACGGAGTTTTGGGATATGAAGCATGACTGGGCGGATTCCTTTGAGGCCTCCACACGCGATTTTGTTCACGCCGTCAAAAACGGCCGTGAGCCGGTGCTCAGCGGGCGGCAAGGCAGGCAGGTGCTCAAATTTGCGCTTGCGGCAGTTGATTCGGCAAGGCTCGGTTCCGAAGTTTACCTTGACTCCTACGAGGATAAGCCTCTGCTGAAAAAGCGCGGGTTTATAGGAAATCTTCTGCACGGAGGGAGATAGAAATGGACAGAAAAGAGACGATGACCGCCGCAGCCGAAATCCGGAAGCTGACAATAACGGCCATGGCGGCGGCGGGCTACGGGCATATAGGCGGCAGTATGTCGATTTGTGACACGCTCGCCGTGCTGTATAAGGACATTCTCAACATCGACCCCACAGACTGCGCGAAGCGCGACCGCGACTGGTTTGTGCTCTCAAAGGGGCACTGCGGACCGGCGCTCTATGCCGCCCTCGCCTACCGCGGCTATTTTGACAAAGAGCTGCTTAAAACTCTCAATGCCAACGGAACAAAGCTCCCCAGCCATTGCGACAGGCTTAAAACAGCGGGCATTGACCTTTCCACGGGCTCGCTCGGACAGGGCCTTTCCCTCGCCGCCGGTGCGGCTATGGGAAACCGCCTTCAGGGTATAGGTAGTACAGTCTTTGCAATGGTCGGCGACGGAGAGCTTCAGGAGGGGCAAAACTGGGAGGCGATCCAGTTTATTGCCCACAGGCAGCTCCCCAACCTTGTGCTCCTTGTGGACAATAACAGGCGCCAGCTCGACGGGTTTACCGAGGACATCTGCAGGCCCTTCAGCCTGCGGGAAAAATTCACTGCGTTTGGACTCGAATCGGCGGAGGTCAACGGTCACGATGTCAGCGAAATTTATGACGCGCTCCTTGCCGCAAAAAGCTCGAAGAAGCCGTCCGTAGTCATACTCGACACCGAGAAGGGTCACGGCTGCTTCTTTGCGGAGATTAAGGGATTCAACCACTATATGGTCATCACAGAGGAAATGGCAAGGGACGCAATAAAAGATATTGATGCGAGGCTTAACGATGAACTTTCTGCTTGACAACCCGACAATGGATGAGCGTGAAATGCGCGCCGCTTACTGTGACGCGCTGATAGAGGCTGCACGGGAGAACCCTCGCATTGTAGCGGTGGATGCCGATGTTCAGTATTCCATGGGCACCAAACGCTTTTACGACGCTTTCCCCGACCGCGGCATAAACTGCGGCATCATGGAGGCGCACGCAGTCGGTATGTGCGCCGGAATGTCGGCGACGGGAATTATTCCGTTTTTCCACGCATTCGGAACCTTTGCCACCCGCCGAGCTTTCGATCAGATTTTCCTTTCCTGCGCCTACCAAAAGCTCAACGTGAAAATCATCGGCGGAGACGCGGGGGTTACGGCAACGGCAAACGGCGGGACGCATATGCCCTTTGAGGACATGGCGCTCATGCGCGCCATCCCCGGCGCAACGGTCATCGAGCCTGCCGACACCGCTATTTATAAGACGGTGGTCAAGCACATGGCGGATACTTACGGCGTATTTTATATGCGCTCAAGCCGCCGCAAGGTCATGCGCATATACAGCGACGGCGCGCAGTTTACCGTCGGCAAGGCGAATGTTCTTGAAGAAGGCTGCGACGTCGCAATTGTCGCCTGCGGGATTATGGTGCTCGAGGCGCTGCGGGCGCGCGAAATGCTGCTGAAAAAGGGAATTTCGGCGGCGGTGCTGGATGTGCACACCGTAAAGCCCATTGATGAGGAGGCCCTTGTCAAGGCCGCACAAAACTGCGGCGCGGTGGTTACAGCGGAAAACCACAACGCCGTCGGCGGCCTGGGAAGCGCAGCAGCCGAGGTGCTTTCGGGAAAATGCCCCGTACCGCTGGAGTGCGTGGCGGTTTTTGAGAGCTTCGGCGAAGTGGGCACGCAGGACTATTTACAGGAACGCTTTCATCTGACGGCACGGGACATAGCCGAGAAAGCAGAAAGGTGCATAAGGAGGAAATATGAGAATTGCAGTCATCAGTGAGGTTTCCGCGAGGGATAAAAACCCTTATATAGTCGAGGCCCTGCGGGAAATCGACGCGGAGGTTTTCAACATCGGCATGACAGAAGGGGGCTCCGAAGCGGAGCTTACGTATATCCACACCGGACTTATTGCGGCGCTCGCGCTTGAAACGGGCGCGGCGGACTTTGCAATAGGCGGCTGCGGCACGGGGATGGGATTTCTTCTGTCCGCAATGCAGTATCCCGGGGTCTTTTGCGGACATATAACCGACCCTTTGGACGCGTGGCTGTTTTCGCAGATAAACGGCGGCAACTGCGTCTCGCTGGCGCTTAACAAGGGCTTCGGCTGGGCGGCTGACATCAATCTCAGATATATCTTCGAGAAGCTCTTTTGCGACGAGGCCGGCCGCGGCTATCCCCCGCACCGGAGCGAAAGCCAAAGGGCGAGCCGAAAACTGCTGGAGGAAATCAGCGGCACGACGCATAAGGATTTCGCCGCAATACTGGAGAAAATCGATAAAAGCACTCTCGAAACGGTACTGGGGCATAAAACCTTCATTGAGTTTATACGCGATTACGGAAGCGAAGGGGAAATAAGAGACATTATCCTAAACCGATAAGGAGGGCACCATGAGCCAGTCGTTGAAAACGGGCATAGAAGCACTGCTTTTTCTGGCAACGCGCAGGAGCGTGGGTGTAACGGAGCTTGCTCAGGCGCTGGACATAAACAAGAGCACAGCATTCCGCATCCTGGATACTTTCCTCGAGGCCAACATGGTGGAAAAGACGAAGGACACTCAGAAATATAAGCTGGGTCCCGCCATTTTGATGCTTTCCGAGCAGTATTACAAGAACTACAGCGTCATAGCCGAGGCAAAGCCTCTGATGGACCGCCTCGCCTTGGAAATCCGCGAGTCCGTACACCTATGCGTATGCGCGAACAGCAAGGCGGTCGTCATAGAACAGACCATGTCCGACTCGCTTCTGGTTGTCAACGCCAAAATCGGGAACAGCGAGCCGCTGCACTGCTCGGCTGTCGGCAAGTGCCTAGTGGCGTTTGCGCTTGAGGAAGACAGAAAGAAAATGTGCTCCGGTATCAGCTTTGAGGCGTATACGGACAGGACTATCCGCAGCGCCGAGGAATTTGACGCTGAAATTGAACGCGTCCGCGCGCAGGGCTGGGCCACAGACGACGGCGAGCTCAGTGAGCATATCAGGTGCGTGGCCGTTCCCGTCCTTGATAAGAAAGGCGTTTGCCGGTATTCGCTGGGTACTTCCGGCGCAAGCAGCCGGATGACCCGTGAGAAGATTGACAGGATTATTCCGCTAATGCTCAAAACCGCGGCAAGTATCAGCAATTAAAAAGGAGGCACGCTTATGAAAGGTCGGCTAAGCGAGAAGCTCTGTTATGCCTGCGGCGACATATACGGCGGCGGAGCCTTTATGGTTTTCAGCCTGCTGTTTATGAACTTTCTGGTGCTTGTGGAGGGTCTGCCTGTTGTATCCGCTACCCTCATCATCTTCATCGGAAAGATA
>Ga0074193_1000950_pt1 | contig 41160 bp, 32 predicted proteins | sample EPASupsiteHSE605_FD_64523 | JGI IMG/M metagenome (GOLD analysis project Ga0074193, IMG submission 64523) | Bioremediated contaminated groundwater from EPA Superfund site, New Mexico - Sample HSE6-05 | ecosystem: Environmental > Aquatic > Deep subsurface > Groundwater > Contaminated ...
TTATAATGGAAGACATAACAGAAAAGAAAAAAATGATTGACGACCTGGTGATTGCCAAGGAGAGAGCAGAAGAGAATGACCGGTTGAAAACAGCTTTCCTGCACAACATCTCACATGAGATCCGTACCCCAATGAATGCGATAGTAGGATTCTGCGATTTGCTTAATGATCCCGACCTCAAGGCAAATGAATACAAACATTATACAGACATCATTACTCAAAGCAGTCATCAGCTTCTTTCAATTATCACAGATATTGTCAACCTCTCAACTATAGAAGCCGGACAGGAGAGAATCCAGGCGAATGCTTTAAATATAAACTCGATATGCCATCTTGTCTATGAGCAGTTCTTCCAAAAAGCAAAACATAAAGAGATTTCAATAAGTTACCAAACTGCGCTGCCTGATAGTGAAGCAATAATCATTTCAGACGAGACGAAATTAACACAGGTCCTCACCAATCTTTTAAGCAATGCTGTAAAATTCACTAATCATGGTTCTGTAGAATTTGGTTATCTTCTTAAAAACGACATCCTTGAATTTTATGTGAGGGATACCGGAATTGGAATTCCTGCAGAAAAACAGGAAGAGATTTTTAAACGTTTTTATCAGATTGACAGGACGGAGAACCGTCAATATGGTGGATCTGGATTAGGCCTGTCAATTTCCAGAACATATATCAAATTGCTGGGAGGAAAAATATGGATCACCTCCGAACCAGGCAAAGGGTCGACTTTCTATTTTAACATTCCTTATAACAGGCAATAGGAGTTGGGACATTTTTATGTGAATTTCGCTTGACTAATTTGCAATTATCTGAAATAGCCCTACTTTTGCACCCCATTAGCACATTAGCAAATTAGCACATTAGCAAATTACCCCATTACCATGCCAAATAAAGGAACAATAATCTGGACAACTATCTTAGCAGCTGTCGCAGCATTTCTTATTATCCCGCAAACGCACCAGATTTTTATATCAGCTACAAATGCTCATCCCTATTTAATGGGGTTTGCCAAGTTTGCCATTCTCTCAATCATGGGGGAGTACCTTGCCAACCGGCTGGTGCATAAAAAATGGGTCAAGGTAAATAGCTTATTTGTGAAGATGGCGATTTGGGGAATCCTTGGTGTAATGATTGTATTGATGTTCACCATTTTCTCTCAAGGAGTTCAGGGAGCAATAGACAAAGGGGTGCTTTATATAGGGGACACATGGGCATCACCTGTTATTCGCGCATTCTACATATCGGCAATAATGAACCTTACCTTCGCCCCTGTATTTATGGCCACCCACCGTATTACCGATGTTTATATTGACGCATACGCTGCCGGCAAAAGGATGTCCGTAAAAAATGTAATCAGCTCAATTGACTGGCCGGGCTTTATGAGTTTTGTAATCGGAAAAACTATCCCGCTTTTCTGGATTCCAGCACATACAATAACTTTCCTCCTGCCCGATGAATATAAAGTGATATTTGCTGCTTCTCTTTCAATCGTTCTTGGATTGATACTCTCTTACGCAAAGCTGCGGAAGTCATAAATTCGCTATCTTTAGCCTGTTAAAAATATCTAAAAATTTATGGGAAATCTGGACTATGGCGTAATAGGAAACTGTCAGACGGCTGCACTGGTTTCCAAAACAGGTAGTATAGACTGGCTCTGTTTTCCGGAGTTTGATTCGCCGTCATTATTTGCTAAAATACTGGATAATGAGAAGGGAGGCTCTTTCGGTTTCGAAGTTACGGGCGATTACTCTGTTAATCAATCATATTTCAGAGACACAAACATTTTGAATACTAAATTTATATCGAATGAGGGTTCATTTGAGGTATTCGATTTTATGCCAAGATACAAAACCGGCAACGGTGATGATTATTACCTACCCGCAGAAATTTATCGATATGTCAGGTACTTAGGTGGCAATCCTAAGTTCCGTGTTATCTATGAACCGGCATTTAATTACGCAAGAGAATCTGCCGTACACTCATTAACAAATGATTATATTAGAACCAGCTCCAATATATCTAATAACAATTCGGTCTACCTATACTCAAGCATTAATCTCGAAAGTATTATAAAGAAAGAGACAATAACTCTTAAAAATGATCAATTTTTACTGCTTTCCTATAACCAGAAACTCATAACCACAGATATTGAAAGGGTTTATCTGGAATATTCCAGAACCAAAGTATACTGGCTCAACTGGGTTAACCGTTCAAAAAAATATGACAAATACAACAAAGAGCTTACCAGAAGCCTGTTGGTACTTAAATTGATGTCATTCCAGCCTACAGGTGCAGTATTGGCAGCACTTACTACCAGTATTCCGGAATCCCTGGGAGATGTGCGAAACTGGGATTACAGGTTTTGCTGGTTAAGAGATGCCTCAATGCTAATCGAAACGCTTATTGCAATGGGACATCAGGGTGCGGCAAAAGGGTTTATTTTTTTTATCAAGCGGATACTGAAAAACAAGGGCGACACATTTCAGATTATGTACGGTATAAACGGAGAGAGAACTCTCACTGAAGAGGAGCTACCTCATCTCGAAGGATTTCTTGGAAACCGACCTGTCAGAATTGGAAATGGAGCATATAATCAGAAACAAAATGACTCTTTGGGGTATTTAATGGATGTTATATATCAGTATTACATATACTTTCCAGGCACTCTGGACGAAATTGAAGATATGTGGGAGATTGTAAAAAACATCTCCCTCACAGTATGCGTAGAGTGGCACAACCCCGACATGGGAATTTGGGAGTTCCGTACAAGGGAACAGCATTTGGTTTTTTCTAAGGTAATGTGTTGGGTAACTTTGGACCGTGCTTCAAAAATAGCTCTGTTTCTTGATAAACCAGAGCATGCAAAAGAGTGGAGAAAGATTGCAGACGAAATACACGAAAACGTTTTAGAAAAAGGGTGGAAAGAGGATATCCAGTGTTTCTCGCAGTCTTATGACAATAACGAATATGACTCTTCACTTCTCTTAATGGAGGCTTATGGCTTTCTAAACGCCAACGACGACAAATACATTAGAACCGTTAAATCTCTTAAGGCCAAACTCCTTTATAACGGACTGATGTACAGATACAATAACGAAGACGATTTCGGAAATCCAAAGTCGGCATTTACAATTTGTTCCTTTTGGTTAATCAGGGCTCTTTTTGTTATTGGAGAAAAGGAAGAGGCACAGGCTCTTTTTGAAGAACTATTAAGCCATTCCAATCATGTCGGTCTTTTTAGTGAAGATCTTGATTTTGAGACAAAAGAACAACTGGGCAACTTCCCTCAGGCATATTCCCACCTTGCATTGATAAATACGGTTAAACTTTTTTCATCGGAACTCAAACGCTCAAAATTCCTGAGACCCTAAGTTCTATTTTTCCCTGCCCGAAAGGCGCTCGATAAAAGGTCTTGTATCCGACTGCTTAAGCAGATTATAATCAGCTGCTTCAGAGAGGTTGCCTATTTTTATTGATATCGAATTTTCAGGCAAAGCATTAAACATATCTTCGTCTGTAGTGTCGTCACCTATTGCCATAATGAAGTCGTATTGTCTGTTTTTCAATAATCGTTGAACCTCTGACCCTTTTGTACAATCGGGATACTTAACTTCAATTATTTTGTTACCCTTAACAATGTGAAGATTATTTCTTGTACAAGGTGCAATTAATGCGTTAATTAGCTGTTGCGATCTTATTGATGCGAGCCAGGGGTCAACTTTTCTGTAATGCCACACAATGGCTGTCTCCTTTGTTTCCATAAGAGATCTGGGTGTTTTATCGGTTACTTTCTGAAAAATGGCAAGAATCTCATCGTTCCAGACATCCTTATGAACATTCTCTTTCCAGGTTCCTCCGTCTTTGTAAAATGCTCCATGTTCAGCTGCCAGACCGATGTTAAGATTACCGAACCAAGTTTCCATAGTCTTATGATCTCTTCCACTAATTATTACGACATCGTTTTTCTTATCCGACGATAAATCTGATAATAGGTTTATCAGCCCTGCATCTGGAAACGCATCTTCCGGCCTTGGCTTAAATCCAACTAGTGTTCCATCATAATCTAGCAACAAAAGCCGGTTGTTTGCGCTGTCGTATTTCTTTTTTATAATGGATTCCCTCTCTGTATCAACTAATTTCTTGCTAAGCTCATTGTTCTTTATCTTAATTTCCTTTAACTCCTGTATAAAGTCGGCAGCCCATTTATTTACTGTTTGTTTAGATAAGGTAGCCTGCATTCTTTTTATTCCATTTACCTGTTCCTCCACAGGCATCTCCAGCGCTTTAAGAATTGCGTTCTCTATTTCGCGTGATTCATTTGGATTTATTATAATTGCATCCATCAGTTCAATTGATGCTCCCGCCATTTCACTCAATACAAGAACCCCTGGAGTATCTCTTTTTGCTGCAACATATTCTTTTGCGACCAGGTTCATTCCGTCTCTTAGTGGAGTAACTAGTGCTACATCTGCTGTGTAATACATTGCAACAAGCTCTTCAAAAGAGAAGCTCTGGTAAAAATAGTTGATTGGTATCCAGTCAATTTTAGAAAACTGTCCATTAATGGCTCCTATTGCTTCGTCAATTTTTGTCTTTAGAGCAGCATAACTCTCAACATTATCGCGAGATGGAACAATTATCATAGAGAGAGTAACCTTACCCTGATATTGAGGATTATTCTTCAAAAACTCGCTGAAAGCCCTCAATCTATTAAGTATACCTTTGCTGTAGTCAAGCCGGTCCACCGACAATATCAGTTTTTTCCCGCTATAACTCGACTTTAATTGGGAGACGTTTTTCTTTACCTCTTGTTCAAGATATGCATCATTGAACTTTTTATAGTTTATACCCATTGGAAAAGTATCCACATGAACCACTCTGTCGTTATACCATACTTCATCCAGGTTATAATTAAGATCCAATACCCTTTCACTGGCACTAATAAAGTGTCTCATGTATTCATGTGTGTGAAAACCTATCAGGTCACATCCGAGCAGTCCTTTTAAAATTTCTTCTCTCTCAGGCAACACTCTGAACAGCTCATAGGATGGAAAAGGGATATGATGAAAATACCCAATATTGGCACCTGGAATTTTATCTTTTATCATCTTTGGCAATAGCATAAGATGATAATCCTGAATCCAGACAATGTCGTCTTCCTTTATTATTTCCAATGCTTTGTTACAGAAAAGCGCATTGACCTCCTGGTATGCCGACCAGTGATCATTATCGTGCTTTACATATACATAAAAGTAATGACATAGTGGCCAGAGTTTACTGTTGCAATACCCTTCGTAAAATTCCCGTATCTGCTTTTTTGTTAGAAACACAGGATAGTAATTGTGCTCCTTAAGCTCTTTTGATATATACTGTTTGTCCTCTTCGTATTTTACGTCTACACCGGGCCAGCCTATCCATATCTTTTCCATTGGTATATCAAGAGAATTGAGCCCTGTGGCAACCCCTCCTTCACTTTTGGAAAAAGTGTACTTATTGTTGTTTCTTTGGGCTTTTACCGGAAGTCGGTTAGAAATAATAATGAGTCTCATAATATGTAGAATAAGGGGTATTATTGCAATATACAAAAAAAAAGACACTTTGAAGCAGTTTTTAGCAACTACCCCGTATACAAGTAAATGCGCTGCTTAAAAATAAATTTAAGCAGCGCATTATTTTATATACAGCAAAGATTCAGACAGTTGCTAAAAACTGCTTCAAAGTCATTTCTTTGCCTCTTCTACAAGATACTTGAAAATGCCCAGGAATGTGTCTATGTTGTTTGCGGTGAATACCTCGGGATGAAACTGCACTCCAAATACCTTTGAGCTTCCCATCTTTTCAATAGCCTCTACAACTCCGTCTTTCGAGCGGGCAGTTACTTTGAAGCCCGGGGCAACAAACTTTACAGCCTGATGATGAAATGAGTTTGTGGCAACACTGTCCAGACCTATCTGTCTGTTCAGTAAAGAACCTGTTTCTATCATCACTGAGTGAGTCCCGTAATATCCGGGTGCTTTCTGCTGATGCTTTACATAGGTACCCTTTACCTGTGATGGAATGTCCTGATAAAGACTCCCTCCGAATGCCACATTCATCAACTGTTCTCCCCTGCAGATACCGAGAACAGGAAGTCCTTTGGCCACTGCCATTCTTATAAGTGTTATATCGAAAAGGTCGCGTTCAGGAATAACTTCTCCCAGAGCAGGATGGGGCTCCTCTCCAAACCATTTTAGCGGATCTATATCTTCTCCTCCGGTCATGATAACTGCGTCCACAGCCTCAAGCATACGGGCAATCAGTTCAGGATCGTCAGTAATAGGAAGCACCACAGGAACTCCTCCGGCTCTCATTACAGATTTTACATAGTTTAACGGAACAGATGTGGTAGTGCCACCTCCCCATGTAGACGAAATGCCGATAATCGGTTTTTTAGAACTCTTCTGTGGCTGCGCAAATGTTACTCCTGTCACAAGGAGTATCATAATTAGAGTAAGAAATTTTTTCATTGTCAAGTTCTTTGATGTTTATACAAATATAGCCTAAACTATTTATTATTCCTGTAGTTTTTTCTGTATTCAGAAGGAGTCATAAGTTTATATTTCGAAAAAATCTTTGACATATTCTGATTAGATTTAAAGCCGCTTGCAACTGCTATGTTTTCTATTGATTTATCGGAACAGATAAGCAGATTACATATGTTTTCAATCCTCATTGTCTGTATATAGTTGTAAATTGAAGAGCCGGTATTCAGTTTGAATCGTTTTTCCAGAACCCTTCTAGATAAGGGTACCTTTTTTAACAACATCTCAACATCTATCTTTTTACAGAAATTTCCCTCTATATATTCAACCACATTCAAGATATACTTATCTCTTATATTGAATTTTTCTGTAGACTCCCTCTTTACAATCTGTAGTGCCTTTACAATAATATCAGATGGTTGGGATATCTCTTTTTTTATAAGCTGAGATATAGTTCTGGCTGCAATGTATCCTCCATATTCAACATCGAGGTTTATCGAAGAGAGAGGGGGATTGGAAATATTACAAAACAGATTATCATTATCTACACCCAACAGGGAAATTTCATTTGGTATGGAAATGTCGTGGATTTTGCATGTTTCGGAAATATATAAAGCATATTGATCATCACAAGCAAATATTGCCACAGGTTTAGGCAATGACTTGAGCCATTTTGCAAGCATGTCTAAGTTGTAAGCCCTCCGCTCTTTGATTCCTCCTTTTTCCAAGTACTCAAAAAAATTATATTTCCCCTCTGTAACACGCTCCTTGAAACCCTGATAACGTTCTCGTGACCATATTGTTGCAACAACTCCGTAGAAAGCATAGTTATTGAAACCCCGTTTAATAAAGAAATCTGCTGCCAGGTACCCAGTTCCAATGTAATCTCCTGTCAGGTTAATTACATTATTGAGACGGTCATAATAATTTTGTATGATTATTGGTATGTTCAGTTTCAAAAAAAGAGATAAATCAAGATCCTGAAGCTGTACTATTATTGCATCTGCCTTCCACTTCCTGGCCCATCCCGCTACATATTTATCGCCATATTCAGCTCGGTAAAACAGAGGCATCCTATAGAAGCTCAACTCCTCAATTTCGTGAGAGTATCTTACGATCCCCTTAAGTAAGCTACGACTGTATGCACTTGTAAAATCTGTAAGTATTAATATTTTAATCATTATAATTACATTTTGTAACTATCTTTATTAACTTAACGCAAATGTAGGATTTAAATTCGCATATAGACAAATATCCTGAGTATTTTTTTCTTTAATTTGTTAAAAAATTAATAACCTTTAACTAAGACTTAATGTAATGAATTATTTTAATCTAAACAAACAGAAGCTGCTTATCAGTTTTTGTATTTGCATTATTTTCTCAATTAGCCAGACGTTTACAAACAATGCCATAGCGCAGACGTCTCAGAATGTTACTGTCTCCGGTACAGTGACAGATGAAAATAATGTGCCTATAATGGGCGTGAATGTCGTTGCTGTTGGAGAAAAGAAAGCTTGTATAACCGATTCAAACGGATTCTTCACAATTCAGGTTGCAAAGAACAGAATTCTTTCATTTTCATGTCTGGGCTATAAAACCAGGGAATTATCTGTTTCTGGGTTTAGTGGAGGAAAAGTTATCCTTCAGGAAGATGCGAGTTTACTTGACGAACTGGTTGTAATTGGTTACGGCACAAAAAGGAAGCGTGACCTGACAGGTTCTATTGCATCAATTAGCAGTAAAGAACTGGAGAATTCTCCAATAAAAGATGTTATGACTGCAATGCAGGGAAAAGTTGCCGGTGTACAGATCCTTTCCAGTGACGGAGCTCCTGGCTCGAGCATACAGATTCGTGTCCGCGGAGCCTCTTCACTTAATTCCGGGAATACCCCTCTTTACGTAGTAGATGGTATTCCAATAGAAACTACAACCACATCTTTACTAAATGTAGATGACGAACATGGTTTAAGTCCGTTGGCATTTCTAAGTCCGGGAGACATCGAGTCCATAGAGGTTCTCAAGGATGCAGCCTCATCTTCAATTTATGGCTCCAGAGCTGCCAATGGTGTAGTATTAATAACAACAAAAAGAGGAAAAGAGGGCAAAGCTAAAATAACTTTTAATGCCTCGTATGGAATCAGTAACATAACAAGAAGGCTCAGTGTCCTCAATTCCAAGCAATGGAGAGAGTTTATCATTGAGGGATATCGCAACTATGATAAACATATGGGACTTACAAAAGAGACCACTATAAGTAACACAGTGGTCGACTCCTTGTGTCCATTGAATGCCGGTGACGGAGATTGGCAGTCGCTTATGTACAATGCTGCTTATGAGAAGCAGTTCGGTATAAACATTGCGGGCGGGACAAAAAGCATGAGGTACTCATTAAGCACTTCATATCTTGATCAGGATGGTATTATCCGAAATTCAAAATACAAGAGATTCACTACCCGTGCAAACACGGAGTATGATGCCACTGATTATATTAAAGTAGGTACCAACATATCTTTTACTCGCAGCACAAATGACCGTATATCTGCCGGTGGTATGGGGAACAGGTCTATGGTTGTAGCTCTGTTAACCAGACCTCCTACTTATGCACTAAACTATCCTGATGGTTCCTACTTAGGATACCTGAACGGCAAAAGGAACCCAATAGCTCTCGCAGAAGAGTGTCTCCATCTCAATACTTCTAACAGGGTAAATGCCAATGAATATATAGAAATCAGTTTCACAGACTGGCTTAAGTTCAAATCTAGCCTGAGTGTTGACTTTGAGGCAATGAAAGAGGATGAGTTTTTCCCAACAACCGTTGACTACAGGGTCGGCTATAACACAGGTGCAGTGAGGGTATCTGAATACTTCACATGGGCCAACGAAAACTATTTTACATACACCCAATCTTTTGGTAATCATCATATAGGAGGTCTTCTTGGGTTTAGCCAGCAAGAATGGAAGACAGATGTTACAGGCCTGAACGGAATGAGCTTTGCAAGCGATGACATACGGACGCTGAATGGTGCCGGAACAATTTCGGGACAAGAGGTAAACGTTGCCTATGGTCATGCTCTTGCCTCCTTCTTTGGAAGGGTAAGCTATGACTATAAGGGTAAATATCTGTTTGAAGCAAATTTAAGAGCCGATGGTTCTTCAAGATTCGGGAAGAACAATAAATTCGGATACTTCCCTTCGGCTTCGGCTGCATGGCGTTTCTCAGACGAAAAGTGGTTTAAGACGTTCACGTTTGTAAATGATGCAAAGATAAGGCTGAGTATAGGTCAAACAGGTAATGAGGCAATAGATAACTACAGTTCACAAGGAACTTTCCTTACCGGTAAGAGTTATCTTACAAATGCCGGAGTGGCTCCTTATCAGATGCCTAATGCAGACCTGTCATGGGAGACAACAACACAATATAATCTGGGTCTCGACCTTTCGTTCTTCTACGGAAGACTGGATTTCATATTTGATGCATACCTCAAGAACACATCGGATCTTCTTTACGATGTTCCAATGCCAAACACTACAGGTTTCGCATCTGTAATCAACAATGTTGGAGAGATACAAAACAAGGGTCTTGAATTCTCTGTCAACACCAAGAATTTTGTCAAAGAGTTCAAATGGTCCACTAATTTCAACATAAGTTTCAACTCAAATAAAGTGTTGAGTTTACCTAAAGATGTGTTGGTTAATGGATACATTCAAAACGGTTCTTTTCATATTCTAAAAGAGGGCGAACCTGTAGGAACATTCTTCGGATATAAGTATAAAGGGATATATGCTTACGACACAGACAATGTAAATCAGTTAAAACATCTGACCTCAACCGGCAAGGTTTTCAAAGGAGGAGATGTAATATGGGAAGATCTTGACAACAATGGCTATATTGACCAGAATGACAGAACAATTATTGGAAACGCGCAACCTCTTTTCACAGGCGGTTTGACAAATGAGTTTTCTTACAAGAATTTCTCTCTTAATCTGTTTTTACAATTCTGCTACGGAAACGATATCTACAACAATGTAAATTACTACAGAAATTCAATTTTCTCCTATAACAATGTAAGCACAGAGTTCTATTATAATGCATGGAGAAATCAGGGAGATATCACTGAATATCCCAAAGTTGTAAGGAACGACCCTATGCAAAACGAGGCAAGAGTTCAAAGCAGATGGGTAGAAGATGGTTCATACCTTAAAATCAAGACATTAACTTTTGCGTATGACTTTCCACGTAAAATGGTTGAGAAGATCAAGTTACAAAACCTGAGGCTGTATGTAACGGGAAGTAATTTACTAACCTTTACCAACTATAGCGGCTATGATCCGGATGTCAACACTCTCTCTTCCAGTCTAAGACAGGGGGTAGATTATGGCTCTTATCCTCAAAGCAGGACTATAATGTTTGGTTTAAATATTGGCTTCTAAAAATATAGTGAAAAATGAAAAAAATAAATTATAACATAGTTATCTTAGGATTGGCACTGTTAAGCCTCTCCTCATGTGTTAATTCTTTGCTGGATAAGAAACCAATTAGTAGTTTTTCTGCCGAAAGTTTCTATCAGAATCAGGATCAGGCAAAGGCCGGAGTATACGGGATATACAATAGCTTACAATCTACAATGCACACCAACTTCTCATTCTGGGGAGAGGGACGCGCAGATAATGTCAAGACCAAACACTCCGGTGAACCTACGTTCTTACTAAACAACACTCTTACTGCCTCTATTTCATCTGCAGACTGGACCAATCTTTACACTACAATCAGCAGGGCAAATTATGCAATTAAGTATATCCCCGGTATATTTCCTGACGGTGATGCCACAGGAAATCAACTTGTAGGACAAGCTAAGGCAATAAGGGCTCTTTCATATTTTTATCTTGTAAGAATATGGGGAGACGTTCCACTAATTCTTGAACCTTATACACAGACAGGTCAGGACATTTTTGTTTCCCGCACCAATTCAGAACTGGTACTGGATCAAATTGAAGCAGATTTAAAATTTGCAGCAGCCAATTGTGTTGAGAAATTCAACAGTACCAATGATAGGATAATGTTTAACAAAGGCAGTGCGAATGCCCTTCTTGTTCAGGTTTATATGTGGCGAAAAAAGTATAATGAGGCAATAGCCGCAGCAGATCTTGTACTGTCAAATTCATTATACTCCCTTGCAGCGGACATGGTAGCCTGGGGCAAGATGTTCTCCGACAGCTACTCAAATGAGAGTATTTTTGAGGTTGGCTTTAATGAAACCCAAACAAATGGGTTAAGAGTTTTATATGCTATCGGGTCAGATTCTCACTATACACCGTCACTCAACTTCATGGCCTCATTCGAAAATGGCGACCTGCGACGTGCATATATATACGATGTAACTCAGGCCGATCCAAAAGCAATATGGAAATATCTGGGAAAAGGAGTCAGTGACGAGGTTTCCACTACCTCAAAGCAGAACATTATCCTTATCAGACTTGCAGATATCATGATGCTTAAGGCAGAGGCGTTGAATAAACTGGGAGGAACCACAAATGTTACAAATGCCCTTAAGTTGTTGGAACCTATCAGAAAAAGAGCAGGTATCGTACCAAACTTGTTGACAGAAGCTCAGGCTATATCTATGTATGGATCTGTAGAGAATGCGATTTTACATGAACGCTCTATTGAACTCTGCTACGAAGGACACCGCTGGTTCGACCTTGTAAGGACAGGAAAGGCGATTTCAACAATGGGACCTATTAACGGATTGAGTAGTGTCAAAAACCTTGTATGGCCAATAAGCACCTCAACTATAGACAAGAACCCAAATATTACACAAAACGAGTTTTACAGGTAATAAATACAGGCAGATGAAAAAACTTAATATATTTCACACAATGAGAGAAAAATCTATAGTATTTGTTATTATAGCCCTCTCCCTCGGGTCATGCATACAAAGCAACTTCGACTACGAGTCTTCTACAACTTCAGAAACGGGAAAATTCAAGGGTACGGCACTGGAGTTTATCAATACCGCAAAAGCAATTGACTCATTATCGTTAATGAAAGAAGCTATAACTTTAACTGGGTTGCAAACTTTATACAGCCAGACAGGCCCAAGAACATTCATTATTCCAAGAAACCCGGGCATAAGGGCATATCTTAAGACAAATGGATTTGCTTCTCTCGCTGCGATGCCGGTTGCCACTTTAACCGAAGTGCTTAAATATCATATTGTAAAAGCATCTTACTACACCCAGGATGTCCAGTTTATGGAGAGTAACAAACCAATAATGTACCAGACAGAAGGAACCAACCCTCTCTATTTTTCACATAATACTGGATTTCAGGTTGTTGTTAACCAAGGAACTAAGAAATCTTTTACAATTTATGTTTCAAACATAAGACCAACGAATGGCATTATACACATTGCATCGGATGTTGTGTATTACTTGCCTTGATAAAGCCGCAAATCAGGGAGCCATTCGGTTCCCTGATTATTTTTATTTATAAATTTGATCTATGTATTCTATCGCTTATTCTTATAAGAAGCTGGTTGTATTTATTGGCTTCATTCTGTTCACTTGTTCCCTCTTTGCTCAAAAGGGCAACTTTCCTTTTTATGATTTTGCCGGAATTTATAATTTTGGAGACATCATTCCTAAGGATCAGGGAGGAAAGTTTGTTCAGGTAGAGTTATTGAATACAGAAAACGATGCAATAATCGTTCACAGGATAAGGAATGGATTGTTATATGAGAAATTTGGCAACCCTATTGACTGGGAGAGGTATGAAAAAACGGAACTCGAGACCAGTGTTTGGATAAACCGGCTCTATTTTCTCCCCTCTTTTGCAAGAATGTACTATATCACCAAAGACAAATCATATCTGACCGATATGATGGAGATTCTTAACAAATGGATATGCGATAATCCAAGGGTTCCTGGGTCGGAAAAGAGGACTTTCAACTGGAGGGACATGCAGGTTGCCTGGAGGAGTATTCATCTGTCGTGGTGCTATTATCTTACAAAAGATGGATTATCGTCCGAAGATAAAACCACAATAGAGAGCATTCAAAAGGAACATGCTGCCGTATTGTTATCTTGGTTTGCCACACAACCGCTCAACGACTTTAACCATCAATCGCATGGTGCTTTGGCAATGCTCTACCTGTCATGCCTTTTCCCTAATCTGGATACCGATGGAAATCTTGAGAGCAATGCTATGAGGATACTCACACATCATATAAGTGCTGCTCAATACGACGATGGTGGAAACATTGAGCAGATGTTTGGTTACTTCCCTTTCCAGACATCTATATTCAGAGATATGTTCCTTCTTTGTAAGGCTAATAATATAAAATATCCATCCGGTCTGGTTCCTCTGCTTCACAAGATGCTTTCATATATGTCTGCTCTGGCTCAACCCGATGAAACCATGCCTCCTGTAAATGACTCTTATGGAATGCCGATTATACCATCTGTCTCTATACTGAATTCCATACTAAAAACAGATGTCAGCACAAAATCTGCAGTATCTGCTTTTTATCCCGATACTCAGATTGCTGTAATGCGTAGCGGAAAGGTGGAAGAGAAAAGCAATTGGTATATTTTACTAAATCCGGCAATAAGAATCGGGAGCCATGCACACGCTGGTCGTCTTGGAGTATATTTATGGTATAACAACAAGCCTGTATTAATTGATGCCGGATGCAGCAACTATGACAAACCCATAAAAAACAGATGGTACAGGACTTCAATGGCTCATAATACAGTCCTAATTGACGGCGTCCAGGACGCTGAATCATCTTCAGATGCAGAATATGCAAAGAAAAGAGATACTGAAAACCACATAACCGAATGGTTAGACAAAGAGAATTATAAATATTGCAGAATGGTATCTCCCCACACTGACCCAACAAACTGCAATGTTACCTGGACAAGAAATGTAGCCCTTATCAAAGACGAATTTGCGGTTATATATGATTGCTTTACAACTAAAGATGCGCACACTTATGAAATACTTTTTCATACCCCTCCCGTAGAGGTCCGGCCATATAGTGGTGACAAATCTGTAAGCATAAAAGGGGACTCCCCCATTTCATTGATACCAGTTAAGAGTGATGCCATCAAGAGCATTAATGTAACCAATGAGTATATCTACCTGAATGGTTCGGACTATAAAGCCCCTATGATTAATTTCACATATAAATCCAGAGGGAATCTAAATGCTGTAACTGTTGTTTTACCTGAATCGGGAGATGGTTCCAGACTAAAAATTGAAAAAAAAGAATCAGACCAAGGCCTTGGTCTTTTGATAGATACAGGAAAAGGAGATAAAAAGATATTGCTCTTTAAAAGTAATGATGCTAAAGAGATAAGCATGTTTGGCGAGAGAACCGGACAGCCATTTGAACTATTTGAAAAACGATAAATAATATTAATATGAGAAGATTAACAGTTGTTGTTCTTGCTTTACTAATGGCTTTAAGCGCATTATCCCAAACACGGTATAATGTGATACCATTCCCGAACTCATTAGAAGCAAAAGATGGTTATTTCAATTTCAATAAAGAGTTAAGTGTTAGCTGCAGTAAAGAGTATGTGCCAGAAATATTAATGTTTTCAGAGATATTCAGAAAACAGTTTTTTGCTAGTCTCTCCATCTCTGCCAATGGCAAAATTGTAGTCAGGAAAGAGAACAAACTCCCGAATGACTCCTATAAGCTGAATATAACAAAAAACAATATTACGATTGAGGTAAATACAACCTCTTCCTGTTTTTATGCATTTCAGACTTTACGTCAGTTAATTACTCTTAAGGGAGATGGATCCTACGAGATACCGGCCTGTATAATAAACGATTACCCGAATTTCTCATGGAGAGCATTCATGCTGGACGAATCCAGACACTTCAAAGGAAAGGATTTTGTTAAAAAAATGCTCGACCAGATGGCATTATTAAAAATGAATGTTTTTCACTGGCACCTTACTGACGATCAGGGATGGCGCATAGAGATAAAGAAGTACCCTTTACTTACAGAGATTGGAGCATGGCGGGAGAAGACTCAGTCAAAATACGCACCTAAGGATAGTGCCCGTGTATATTACCAATACCCACATGGTGGATACTACACACAAGAAGATATTGCAGAGATTGTGGACTATGCATCCAAAAGACATATTATGATTGTGCCGGAGATAGAAATGCCCGGACATGCGACAGCTGCAGTAGCATCATATCCTTGGCTCTCTGCATCCAACCCGTCAATTAAGGTAACCGGTGACTTTGGGATATTCAAGTCTACATATAATGTTGCTGACGAAAAGGTATTTACTTTTCTTACTGATGTTTTATCTGAAGTAATGTCACTTTTCCCTTCAAAGATTATTCATATTGGCGGTGATGAAGTAAAATATGATGAATGGATTGCGAGTGACAAGGTAAAAGAGCTTATGGCCAGAGAGGGTCTTAAAAAACCGGCCGATGTACAGGTGTTCTTTGTTAATCGCATTTCTAAGATTATACAGGACAGAGGATTCAGGATGATGGGATGGAACGAGATTATGGGTAAAAACATTCATGAGTGGTCCACAGAAGAAAATTCACAACAGACCCTGGCAAAATCGAGCATAGTACACTTCTGGAAAGGAGAGCCCGCTCTACTTAAAGAAGCACTGGAACAGGGTTATGACGTAGTAAACTCAAATCACTGGGATACATACCTGGATTACACGTATACACGAATTCCATTAGAAAAGGCATACAATTTCTCCCCTGTTCCGGAAGGTTTGGATCCAAAATATGTGAGCCACGTCCTCGGTTCGGGATGTCAGATGTGGAGCGAGTATATACCAAAGGTCTCTGATCTGTACCGACAGGTGTTTCCCAGAATTGCCGCATATGCCGAGGTAGGGTGGACAAGCAGAAAAAATAAGGATTACGACAGGTTTGTAAAATCACTGACCGTGTTAAAGAGATACTGGGATACCATGGGCATTACATACTATACTGAATAAAATGGGAAAACCTGAAAAAAAGAGATACATAGTCTCAATGATGATTTTGTGCTCCCTGTTCTTTATCTTCGGATTTGTTTCCTGGGTAAACGCAATTCTCATTCCATACTTCAAAATAGCATGTGAGCTGACCCATACGCAAGCCTATCTGGTTGCCTTTGCATTTTATATCGCCTATTTTTTAATGGCTATACCAGCCTCTAAGCTTCTCAATAAGTTTGGCTTTAAAAAAGGTATGCTCATTGGCCTGTGTATGATGTCCCTTGGCACACTTATTTTTGTACCTGCTGCCTACACCCGTATTTACGGAATATTTCTGTTTGGCCTGTTTTGTATTGGAACAGGACTTGCTATTCTTCAGACTGCTGCAAACCCATACGTTACAATGATAGGGCCGATAGAAAGCGCGGCCAAACGGATAAGTATTGTGGGACTTTGCAACAAGTTTGCAGGAATAATTTCGCCCCTCATTTTTGCTGCTGTTATATTGCAGGCAAGTGACGGAGAGATGTTCCGTCAACTTAAAGCAGGATTGATAATGGGTGCAGAAAGGGAGATAGTTCTTGATGCTTTAGTCAGGAGGGTTATGCTCCCATACGCCTTTTTATCTGTTTTGCTTTTAATTTTCGGAATACTGATAAGATACTCCCCACTTCCGGAAATCAATGCCAAGGAGCAGAACAGCAGTGCCGATGCTTCACACAAGGAGAGATCTTCTATTTTTCAATATCCCTATCTTATTCTTGGTGTATTTGCCATATTCTTCCATGTAGGTGCACAGGTAATATCTATAGACACCATTATAAGCTATGCAGGCACCATGGGCATAGAATTAACCACAGCAAAAGTCTTCCCATCATATACAATGTCGTGTACACTAATTGGGTATATAATCGGAATTTCTCTTATACCCAGAGTGTTAAAACAAAAACGAGCTCTGCAGATAGCTACCACAATGGGACTGGTTTTGTCTTTTTGCATTATATATGTTTCCGGCAATGTTACAATTTTTTCTCACAACACAGATATATCAATCTGGTTCCTAGTGCTGATGGGTATGCCAAACGCCTTGATTTACGCAGGGATATGGCCACTTGCCATAAGGAACCTTGGTAAGTACACCAATCTAGGCTCTTCTCTTCTTGTAATGGCATTATGCGGAAACGCATTTCTTCCGGTAATTTACGGTTCAATAGCAGATTCATATGGAGCCCGATTGTCTTACTGGGTTCTGGTCCCTTGTTTCTTGTATCTGATATTCTATGCTTTTAAAGGTCACAAAATTGAGCACTGGTCTAAAATTGTCACAAATGAATAAATTAAAGATCTATAACGGTTATATTATAACCCCATTTGAAAATCTGGGGTTGGGAACAGTTTTGGCAGTCGACGGCAAGATTACCGCTGTAGAAAGAGGAGATACAGAGGTATCCGGATATGAGGAAATTGACGCAAAAAAAAATTACATAAGTCCTGGTTTCATAGATTTGCACACTCATGGTGGCGCCAATCATGATTTTATGGATTGCTCCGTTGATGGATTTTTGCAAATTGCAAGAATGCATGCTGGTCACGGGACAACTTTGCTTTTTCCAACAACACTGGCAGGGGACCACTCCGAGCTTTATAGCTTTTTTGACACATACGAAGAGGCAAACAAATTAAATAATAGAGGAGCCCGGTTTGGGGGAATACATCTCGAAGGCCCCTACTTTTCATACAACAACAGAGGGGCGCAGGATCCAAAATATTTAAGAAATCCAGATCCTGCTGAATACATGGAAGTTCTAGGTAAAAATAAAAATATAGTTAGGTGGAGTATTGCTCCGGAATTGGCCGGAGCAATTGACTTTGGCAAGACTCTTACAGAGATGGGTATTCTCCCTTCAATTGCACATACAGATGCCATATATGAGGAGGTTTTAACTGCCTTTAAGGCAGGTTTTACACATATGACACACTTCTATTCTTGCATGAACGGAATTACCCGTCGCAATGCTTTCCGCTACGCAGGCTGCATAGAGGCAGGATACCTGATAGATGGAATGACAGTAGAGATAATTGCAGATGGGGTTCATGTACCGGAACCTCTGATGAAGCTTATTTACAAAATTAAAGGGGCAGATAATATAGCACTTGTTACAGATTCTATGAGAGGAGCAGGTATGCCGGACGGAAAGTCTATTTTAGGGAGTTTACAAAAAGGTCAGGATGTAATTATTGAAGATGGTGTCGCAAAGTTGCCGGACCGTACTGCATTTGCAGGGAGTGTCGCAACAACCGACCTGTTGGTCAGAAACATGATAAACATCGGAGGAATTTCTCTGACAGACTCAATCCGGATGGCTACCTCTACTCCTGCCCTAATAGCAAACATAGCGGCAAGAAAAGGCAGAATTGCAGTCGGGTACGATGCTGATATTGTAATATTCAATTCAAACATCGAGGTTCAAAGCACAATAATTGAAGGAAAACTAATTTAACAAACACAGAAATGCTTAAGCAATTTAAGAAGGATACATTGGAGATCAAAGTTTTTGAGACAAGAGAAGAGATGGGACAAATTGCCTCACGAGATGCTGCAGATTACATTCGAAAGGAATTAGCTAATAAAAGCGAACTATCAATAGTATTTGCATCTGCTCCGTCTCAAAATGATTTTTTATCTTCACTGTTAGAACAAGATGTCGATTGGGGAAAAATCAATGCATTTCACATGGATGAGTATATTGGCCTATCGGAAGATGCTCCTCAGGGTTTTGGAAATTTTCTGAAATCAAAAATTTTTGACAAGATTAACTTAAAGTCAATCAACTACCTATATGGAAAAGATGACCCGCAAACTATTTGCAAGAACTACTCCTCTTTACTGAATAACCATCCTATAGATATTGTTTTCATGGGAATTGGAGAAAATGCACATATTGCCTTCAACGACCCACATGTTGCATTATTTGACGATCCTGAAAGGTTAAAAGTTGTTTCGCTCGATTTGGTGTGCAGGAGACAGCAGGTAAACGATGGATTCTTCAAATCAATTGATGAAGTGCCAACTCACGCAATAACAATGACAATACCTGTATTGCTAGAGGCAAAAAGGATATTCTGCATGGTTCCCGCTCCTTCAAAGGCAAAGGCAATTAAAGCTGCAATATCCGGAGAAATTACAGAAAAATACCCTGCCTCAATATTAAGAACCCATAAGTTTGCTACATTGTATTGCGACAAGGATAGTGCAAAATATATATTATAATAATTTATAAATGAAGAGAAACTGGTTAATTATTATATTTCTTATATTCTCAAATCTGCTTTTTGCAAAAGAACCGGACAAGGGTTTTGAAGTTAAAGGATTTCATATAGATCTCAGATGTCAGATAATGACGATGCCGGCACTAAAGGCATTTGCAAAAGAGCTCTCAGAATTTGGGATAAACACAATAGTTATGGAATGGGAGGCAACCTTTCCATTTAAGAAACATGCCACCTTATGTAATAAATATGCATATTCGGTTGAGGAGGTGGCCTCTTTCATTGCCTATTGCAGTACCATAGGGATAGATGTCGTCCCTCTGCAAAATTGCTTTGGTCACGTAGAGTATATTCTCTCTCACGACCGTTACTCTCACTTAAAAGAGGACAAAAAAGAGGTCTCCCAACTCTGCCCTATGAAAGAAGAGGAGTGCGTAGAGCTGTTTACAGAAATATTTAAAGAGGTAGCCGCAATGCATCCATCTAAATACTTTCACATAGGAGGCGATGAAACATACCTTTTAGGTTCATGTAAGTTGTGTGCAGAAAAAAGTGCCAAGGTTGGTAAATCCAAGCTTTTTGTAGACTATGTAAAGGCTATGTGCAAGATAGCAACAGATTTAGGCAAGACACCTATTCTGTGGGCCGATGTAATTTTAAAATACCCCGATGCTGTAGATGAACTGCCCAAAAATGCAATTTTTGTGGACTGGAATTATGGCTGGAAAAATGACCATTTCGGAGATATTGATCGCTTGTATAAAGCCGGAGTAACATTCTGGGGTTCTCCGTCAATCAGGAGCCATCCCGATAATTTGTACCTTACTCAATGGAACAAACACTTTAATAATCAGCAAGTCTTTATCCCCTACGCCAGAAAGAATAATTATAAGGGAATTGTAATGACCTCCTGGTCCAACGGTGGAACGTATGGTTTCTTATACGACACCGGCTGGGAAGTTGTTCAGATGTATCCTATCAGGTATGTATATCCTCTTTCCGGGTTCAGGATTATTGTTGCCTGCTACGGAGAGGCTCTTAAAACCAACGGCCCTGTGGATGCAGAGGCATTTGTCATAAACTATTCGCAAGAGCGTTTCGGCATTTCAAAAGAAGAGGGAAAACTCCTGTGGGATATTTTAACCGCCCCTCAGGATGAGGTTGTAAAAGGCAAGGGCCCCGACAAAAGAAGTGTGTCTGAGATATTAGCAGAGACAGAATCTCTCCGCTCAAAATTATACACATTACGCCCTCGTGCCAATGTAAAAGAGTTCGAACATTTCAAGCTTATGTTCGATATTCGTGTCCAATATTTGTTGTTCAAAGAGGCTGAATCGGAATATGAATCCCAAGATTTTGACAGAGATGTTGCCTCTTCATACATTTATAAGCTATCTATGCTTGTAGATGAGGCAAAAAAAATTGACAAGAGATTCATAAATCTGAACAGAGGGTTTTTATATGACAAGGAGTTGGTAGAAATAAACAAGCTAAGGACCGAGAAGCTCTTTAAAGTATATAATACTGTACAAAATCTTATAAAATAAGTTTGATCATGATACAGTCAAAGAAAATCTCCTTATTACTGGTACTCTCGCTATTTTTCAATGTCCTGATGGCGCAGTCGTGCACCAAGGCGGGCATAGATTTGAATATATCGGATAAAATGAGACAGAGGGCCATAGATTTTAAAAACACAATCCAAACGCAGCAGGGGCTGAGATCAAGTACTTACATCTATTCATCAAGAACAATCAAGAAGTATATAGCCAACCCGGAAGAGTTGGTTGCAAAACTGACATTACTTGGGTTTACAGATGTTTATATATCCTTCGACAAACCTGGCACCTCTCTTTACATAGACTTGAGCTGGTACAAGGTTTTCAATAAAAGTGCTCACAACAATAATATTAAAGTTCACGCCCTGAGTCTTAGTAATCTTAAATTGTATGTTAGTGACGAAGTGGTTAAAACAGATGTAGATTGGGTAAAATCATATAATAATTCTGTTAGTGCTGCCGAGAGATTCGACGGCATCTCTGCAGACCTTGAACCTCATATCTTAAAAGCCGACTACCCTAACCGTCCGGCAGGATTGACACTTGCATGGGATTCTGAGAACAGCTACGGAATAGGCAAGGATAACGATCTTTTACTTAAAAGGAGCGTTGAGGTTATGTCGCTGGCAAAAAAAGAGATGGGTGAACTGACATTAAATGAAGCTCTGGGTTTCTTTTTTCAGCCAAGATTCGATACAGGATTACTGGAATGGGGAGGAGCACAGCAATTCCTGAAATATTGCGATCAGGTAGTGGTTATGGCATATAACTACCGGGCAACCCGTGTAGTAGAGATGGCAACGCCAATTTTAATTGCAGCATCTGATTACCCAAAGTCTGTGAGCATTGCTGTAAAAACCAGCCTCAACACATTGGGCGACGATGGCCCGCTCACCTCTTTTCAGCCTCAGGGCTGGGACAACCTCATTACATCATTGGCTCATATTGTATCGGAAGGAAAAAAATATAACTCATTCAGAGGTATGGACTTTTTTGAGTTTGCGGGGTTTGAAATAATGTGGGAGTCAGATTAAGATTTCTATAATAAATTTATTATGAGACATATTATTCTTTTTTTACTATTTGCGACATTAAGTACAGCTGCCTGTTCCCAGGAATATGATCTGTTTTTACTGATTGGACAGTCCAACATGGCCGGGAGAGGTGCCATGGCGATGGGTGACAGTTCTGTTATTGAGGGCGTTTACCTTCTGACACTGAATAATTCAATAGAGCCGGCTACTAATCCTCTCAACAAATACTCCTCTATTCGCAAGGATTTATCTATGCAGCAAATGTCTCCCGGATATGGATTTGCAAGAACAATATATGCCGCAACCGGCAGAAAAGTGCTTTTGGTGGTTAACGCAAGGGGTGGCAGCACCATAGAGGAGTGGGCAAAAGAGAATACCGAGAAAAATTACTACTCAGAGGCTGTCAGAAGAACAAAGTCTGCTATGAAATTTGGCAGGCTCGTTGCAATTCTGTGGCACCAAGGTGAGGGGAACAGCGACAACCCCGGTGATTATCTGGCAAAACTCAGCACATTCGTAAACAATTTAAGAAGCGATCTTGGTGTGAAGGAGCTCCCGTTTATTGCAGGAGAGATAGCTCCATGGTGGAACCCGCAAGCAACAAAATTTAATCCGGTTATCCGCGAAATTTCAAACACAATACCACACTCCGACTATGTTTCGGCAGATGGAACAAAAACAGCCACAAATGAATCTGACCCACATTTTAACAGAGAGAGCCAGATAATTCTGGGAGAAAGATATGCACAAAAGGTATTAAAGATGTGCTATTGACCCATTTAAAAAACACAGTTACAATACAACTATCAAAAATCATGAATCTATTCGACATAAAAGACAAAGTCATTCTCATAACCGGAGCCGCCGGGATACTTGGAACAAAAATGGTGGAGTATTTTGCTGAACAAGGCTGCCGGGTTGTCATTCTGGATAGAAATGAACTTGCCGGAAAAGAGCTTGAATCATCAATTATTGCAAAAAAACAGGAAGCACTCTTTTTATATACCGATGTTCTAAACAGAGAAATATTAGAGAGTAACTATACCGAAATCATAGCAAGATACGGAACAATAGATGTACTTATAAATGCTGCAGGGGGCAATACAGAAGGTGCGACTATTGCACCTGACAAAACACTCTTTGATTTAAATATGGATGCATTTAAGTTTGTTGTAGACTTGAATCTTTTCGGTACTGTTTTGCCTACAATTGTTTTTTCAAAAAAAATGGCAGAGAATAAAAGAGGCAGCATAATCAATATCTCTTCGGAATCGGCTATCCGACCACTTACACGGGTTGTAGGTTACGGAGCGGCTAAAGCTGCTGTTACAAATTTTACAAAGTATCTTGCCTGTGAATTTGCAATTAAATATGGTCCAATGCTTCGCGTTAATGCAATAGCTCCCGGGTTTTTTATCACAGAACAGAATAGAACCCTCCTCGTGAATACAGATGGTACATTTACAGATAGAGCAAAGAGCATAATATCTCATACCCCTTTTGGCCGGTTTGGCAATCCGGAGGAACTTCTGGGAACACTTCATTGGTTAAGCAGCGATGCATCGGCTTTTGTGAATGGTACGGTCACAGTTATTGATGGTGGTTTCGATGCTTTTTCAATCTAACAAACATATAGAACATTACTATTATGCATTTATGTGAACAGACATGGAGGTGGTTTGGACCGGAAGATCCTGTATCGCTTTGGGATATAAGACAAGCAGGGGTCAAAGGCGTCGTTACAGCCTTACATCATATCCCAAATGGCGAAATATGGACAATTGAGGAGATTGAAATAAGAAAAAGAGAGCTCGATAAAGCCGGTTTGTACTGGAGAGTGGTTGAGAGTATTCCTGTTCACGAAGATATCAAGACACTCAGAGGCAATTTTCTGAAATATATAGATAACTACAAGGAGTCATTAATAAATCTGGCAACATGCGGAATAAAAACTGTAACATATAACTTCATGCCCGTTCTGGACTGGACCAGAACAGATCTTGCATTTACTCTAGAAGACGGAGCACGGGCATTAAGGTTCGAGAAAGCAGCGTTCATCGCTTTTGATCTTTTTATTTTGAAAAGAGACAATGCAGAAAAAGAGTATTCTCCCGAAGAGATTTCTAAGGCTGGAGAGAGGTTTGCATCAATGAACCAAGAGGAGAAGCACAGGCTTACAAGAAATATAATTGCCGGATTACCAGGTTCAGAAGAGAGTTTTACCGTTGAACAGTTCCGGAAAGCCCTGGATGTCTATTCAGGTATAGATGCCCGGGAACTAAGATCAAACCTGATCTTCTTTCTTAAAGAGATTGCCCCTGTTGCAGATACACATGGTATACAATTAGTTATTCACCCAGATGATCCCCCCTTTCCTATCTTTGGTCTGCCCAGAATCTTAAGTACCGCATCCGATTTCGAAATTCTTATTAAAGAGGTTCCTAACATCTCTAATGGTTTATGTCTGTGTACCGGTTCTTTTGGAGTGAGGTCTGATAATGACCTTGTTGACATAATGCATAAATTCTCCGATAGAATTAATTTCGTACACTTCAGAAGTACAAAAAGAGACACAGAAGGAAATTTCTATGAGGCAAACCATCTTGAGGGTGACGTGGATATGTATGCTGTAATGAAAACTATGCTGGAAATTCAATCTGACAGAAATATCTCTATTCCCCTCAGACCGGATCACGGTCATCAGATATGCGACGACCTTACAAAGAAAACAAATCCTGGTTACTCTTGTATAGGGCGGTTAAGGGGTATCGCAGAACTTAGAGGATTGGAACTGGGAATTGCCCGCTCTTTGTTTAATTGACCCTCTTCCACTCTCCAAAGTTCTCGCCGTATCCAAAGTCGATATCAAGCGATTTTACTTTCCTTCCCTTTTTGTCGAATATGAATTTAACCGGAAATGCGTGCCCATCGCTTCGGAATGAGAACTCACCGGCTTTTTTGGGTGTCAGTTTGTTCTTCCATCCTTTTGGTCCAACTGTAATATAGAGGTCGTCGCCCTCTTTTGATATGACTGCCTTGCCGAACAATTCTCCCTTGTCGTAAGTACCCACAAGCAGGTCGGCTTTCGGAGCCTCTTTTGGTTTATCTTTTCTGGCCAGGCCCCTTGCCGTCCTGTCAGATTTAAGTATTTCTTCCCTTGCAGATTTTAGATAATCCTTAAGGTATTCTGCACTGTAGTCCTTATCGGGATATCCTTTGTATAAATCTATCAACCTGCGCATTATGGCATATCTCGGACTTGACGGTGCCTCCGAGTTAACTAAAACGACTACTGCCAGTTTCTGCTCGGGTACAAATGCACACAAAGCCGTAAACCCCCATGTTGTACCAGTGTGAAAATACAGTCTGTAGCGGCTGTTTTGCTCAACGAACCAGCAATGTGCATAAAGAGTTGTACGTGCCGAATCCTGCGAAGTAATTGTCTGGCCGCGGTGAAGATAATCCATGTTCTTCTTTGTTATTACCTCCTTGCCGTCAATTTTTCCGTTGTTAAGATGGAACTGGGCATATTTCGCCATGTCCGATGCTGTAGAGTTGACCGACCCTGCGGGACCAATTACTGTCAGCCAGTGAAGTGCCTGCTCAGAGCCATAGAGTGGTCCAACCTTTAATGAATCTACCCATGTAGAGTCATTTATCACCCTACCTTTTACATAATCTATTTCATGAGGAGTGGCAACATTCTTCGAGTTCCTGAAACCCTCTTCGTTTACTGAGGAGTTTGTCATACCAACCTTGTCAAATATCCTCTCCTGAATATTCTCCTCCCAGCTCTTTCCGGTAATCTTCTCAATAATCTTCTGCGCAATTATGAATGTTATATTGTTGTACTCATACGCACCTCTGAAGCTGTACGATGGTTTCAAAAGATGGAGCATCTTGTAGACATCGTCCCTGTCGTAACCCATATTTGGAATATATGTACCCATCTGACCCTTAATACCGGTGCGATGTGTCATAATATCCTTCACCTGAAGGTTCTCTTCAACCCACTTGTCGTACATCCTTAAATCCGGCAGGATTTTTTTGACAGTATCGTCCCACTTAACCTTGCCCTCATCTACCAGAGTTGCCATAATGGATGCAGTAAAGGATTTAGATATAGAACCAATCTGAAAGACTGTATTTTCGTCTATGTAATTCTCCTTAGTAGCGGTTATCTCTGTTTTTGTCATATCCTTTACACCAAAACCCTTAGCATAGATCAACTGACCATCTTTCATAATTGACATAGCCATTCCGGGAATTTTCCACTCCTGCTGAACCTTTTGGGCATAAGCGTCAATTTTTTTAATTATAGCCTCATTGTCCTGATTCCCTTGTCCATATACAGATGCAGACAAGCCAAAGCATAGTGATAGTGTAAGAGATAAGAGTTTTTTCATCGTGATCGCGATTTAGGTTGAACTTAAGTGTTGCTTACAAAGATAACAGAAAATAATCTCCGATTTTACATATATTTGTATAGGTTAAACCAACCTTTAATTCTTATTGAACGTCTATGGCAAAAGTTAAAAAAGCATGGTTCTGTACATCATGCGGCAACGAAAGTGCAAAGTGGCTGGGCAGGTGTCCTGCCTGCGGGGAGTGGAACACTATGCAGGAGGAGCTTATAAGCAAGGATACCTCCGGAAGTGCAGGGATGAGGAGTGTGAGCTTTTTGCCGACAAGTAATCCAAAACCGGAGCCTCTTTCTGCAATCAACTTCTCAGAAGAGCACAGGACCTCACTTGGCAACAAAGAACTCGACAGAATTCTTGGAGGTGGACTGGTTGAAGGTTCGGTTATTCTGATTGGGGGCGAACCGGGAATAGGCAAATCCACCCTTTCTCTTCAGATTCCTCTTCATTGTCCCGATATGCTGACGCTTTATGTTTCTGGGGAGGAGAGCCCCAAGCAGATAAAACTTCGTGCCCAGCGACTTGGTGGCGACGACAGTAACTGTCTTATTCTTAGCGAGACACTTCTTGAAAATATCGTTAACAGGGCAAATGAGACCCGTCCGCAGCTTATAATAATTGACTCTATTCAGACTATATATTCACAAGCCATAGAGAGCTCTCCGGGGTCCGTCTCGCAGGTTCGCGAGTGTGCCGCCTTGCTTATGAAGTATGCAAAGGAGACAAACACTCCCACAATTCTGATTGGTCACATTACCAAGGACGGCAGCATTGCCGGCCCCAAGGTTCTGGAACATATTGTAGATGTGGTGCTTCAGTTTGAAGGCGACACTCGCCACTCATACAGGATTTTACGTAGTATAAAAAACCGTTTCGGTTCAACTGCCGAGCTTGCTATTTTCGAAATGATAAACACTGGTCTGCGAGAAGTCAGCAACCCGTCCGAAATGCTGATACCTATGCATCAGGAGAATCTTTCGGGCATAGCTGTTGCCGCAATGCTCGACGGAACCCGCCCGTTTCTGATTGAAACTCAAGCATTGGTCAGTTCCGCAGCTTATGGCACCCCTCAACGTTCCGCTACCGGTTTCGACGCCCGCAGGATGAACATGCTTCTGGCCGTTCTGGAAAAACGGGCCGGCTTCCGTCTCGCCGCAAAGGATGTCTTTCTGAACATGGCCGGCGGACTAAAAGTTACCGACCCTGCCTGTGACCTTGCAGTAGTCTGCGCCATTCTCTCCTCCAACTTCGATGTATCAATCTCACCCCGTGTATGCTTTGCAGCAGAAGTCGGCCTGAGCGGAGAGATCCGTCCCGTAAGCCAGATTGAGCGACGTATTGCCGAAGCAGAAAAACTGGGGTTCGAGAAAATCTTCATCTCCTCCTTCAACAAGCCCACAGGCAAAACTCGTGGCAAAAATGCTTCCCGAGCAAACGCCAACATAGAAGTAGTGGAGATACAGGATATCCCTGCACTTGTGCGCAAACTGTTCCAGTAATTGAACTTAGGCTATTTTTTGCAATCAATAAGTAGATTCGGCTGTTGAACTGCTACCGAAGAATGACGAGGTTCTGCCCTGCCAACAATAGATCTAATGACTTTCTTAATTTCTTAATCATATCATTATTACTTAAAATGATATATCACCAAAAACGGGTTATCGTTATTTGGGTTATGATTTTCCACAATCTTTAATTGCTCTGAAGTTAGTACGTTTTTAGAGAAATAGTTTTCCACAAACTTTGTTTTATATGTAATGAGGGAGCTTTCATAAACCGATAGGAAATAAAAACCAATACCTTCTGTCGTTTCTCTAAAAACATAATTGTTCCCGTTATTTTTATCATTAAATACAAATAGATATGAGTTGCGATCTTTGTAACGTAAAGAAGTAATTCTGTATCTTCTCGTCTCTAAACCGGTAAAGGTATAATAGTTAGGGAATTTTTTATTCCCAAGATTGTTTAGCGGAGAAGAATTGGGATTACGCTCATTATTCATTCGTTGTTGATATTGTTGTGCTTCTTTTATCTGCTCAGTTGTATTGTTATTCTTTCCAAAGTTCCAGGAATAGGCAATAGGTTGATTCTCGTCTGTCAGATTCAGAACATCATTATTAATGCCCACATTGTTAAAGAATAGCGAATCATTGTAATAATACGATTTATGAACAGGCATGAAAATGACATGTTGGTTTTTTGCTGTTTGCAAAAACCTTTTTATAATTTTTTCGCTGTTTCTGGAATAATACGAAGCCTGGCACTCATTCAAAGAGATGAATAGTAATTTATCTTTATTCAACGCATACACCTCATTATAAGCAATTATTTCGCTTGGAAGCTTAACTTTAGAGATAAAGTTGCCATCCAGGTCATAATACAATATATAGCCCCAAGGGACCAATATCATCAATTGGTCATTATATGGGTCAATATTGAATTCCTCAAGATAATTGTATTCCTCTGGACCTCTCCCTCTCTTGTTAATTTTAAATAGAAATTCACCATTTGCATTGAAGCATAAAACGGTTTGTTGGGTGTAATCTACGATATAAAACCTATTTTTATGTGAAATTATTCGCTGTATTCCTCCAATTAAAGATTCCTCTTTCGTTTCAAGTTGAACGACAGAGATTGAGTCTACAAGATCCAGGACAGATACCTTATCAATCTTGTCAAGGTTAATGGCATTATTGCTATGTTTTCCTGCAGTACAACCAGAAATAAGAATAGTGAGAATAACGACAATATTTCTCATAATTTCCAGAATATTAAATTTCAAAATAAAGATATTAAATAACCTGACCCTCAAGTATGATTTTTTCAAATCTATTGGAAGCATTTGATTCAAAATAGACCGTTCTTGAAAATTTTCCTTTGGCTTTTGTATCATAAAGAAAGTTGCATTCAACACTTTCATTTGGCATTATAGATTTTTTTGGATAATCAACAATTAAACAACTACATGAAACTCTTGTCTGGAGAATAACAAGTGGATATGTGCCCTTGTTTGTAATCTTTACCCTGATTTTAAAGTCTTTCCCTCTCTTTATATTGCCACAATCAATTTTTTGTTTGTCAAATGTAAGCAGAGGCATTGTAGTTACTTGCGTTCTGTAAATATTTGAATAATCTTTTATCCTATTGTTCAAATCTGAGTAAAACAATGGATTGGAATCAGACATATATTTTTGGTAAGCTAAATCTGCATAATTATTTGCGCTGACTGAATCATTTAATTTTATCGCTAATTGAGTTTTAAGATAAACTGTATAATAATTTAAATTATCCTCCGTTATTCCATCAAGTATTTTCTTTGCTTGTAAAAGTGTGTCCGTCGAATCTGAATAGTACACAATATTACTAGCATTAATAAGCATGCTAAGATGATTCAATGGATCTATACGTTTTAAACAGTTTATCTCTGAGGAATCAACATCAGATGGCTTTTCGTTTATTACAGAATTTAATTGGTTCTCAACGAATGCCCTAATGTTACTAGAATATTCAAACAGGCTTATTATATTTCCCTTATTGTCAAATATGTAAGAGTTTGGTATACTATGTGGTTTTAAAATGTACCAGTACTGCTCATTCTCTTTAATATTACAGGAATAATAAATAAAATTGTTTTTATGTTTCTTAAATATCCCTTTACTACTTAACTCGTTTAAAAATGCAGTTGTATGTTTTGTATCTTTTGTATCCCCAATTACTACCCATAAATATTTATTCTCCTGCCTTGCTTTTTCTAAAGCTTGATGAAATTTAACTCCTTCAATTACATATCTTAGGTATGCCTGGTCATCTCCTTTGCAATTGTACAAACAAGAAATGGAAATGACACACACAATAACCGAAAACATCGATTTAAAATAACTCATCATTATTTATAGAATTTTGGTCGATTTAAACTTAGCTTATAGATCTTGTAATGACTGTAAATATTTCTTTGTCCGATCAAAGTCTACCTTTACTACAATGTGTATTGAGGTTATTTCTAAATTGTTATTGAGTCTAAAAAAGAAAGGGACGTCATTTTTTTCAACAGGCAACCCAAGCATCTTAAATTGTAATGATAATAATTTTTTACCGTAACAATTATCTGTGAGTCTTTTGGGATAATCTGGAGAAATGAAGATAATAGAGCTATCACTTTGGTAGTTTGGGTATTGTTGTTTAATTACCTCAATTGTATTGACAATACATGGAGGACAAATTTTATCAGAAAAATAAAAAAATACTTTACTACTATCCCATATTTTTCTGAACATAATTAATTTTGTAGAATCTTTACCAAAGTAGCATTTTTGGTCAAGAACAGTACTATAAAGGTTCTCTTTTTCTAATTGTTCAGCCCTGCTAACAATAGATCTAATGAATTCCTTATTTACCGATTTATCCCTGCTATTACTTTTAATAAAAGTCACAGCAAAAATTGTAATTGCAGTGGCAAATACAATTACAGAGAGTATTAAAGATAATTTCTTTATCATATCATTATTACTTAAAATGATAAATCACCAAAAACGGGTTATCGTTATTTGGGTTATGATTTTCCACAATCTTTAATTGCTCTGGAGTTAGTACGTTTTTCGAGAAATAGTTTTCCACAAACTTAGTTTTATATGTAATTAGGGAGTTTTCATAAACCGATAGGAAATAAAAACCAATACCTTCTGTCGTTTCTCTAAAAACATAATTTTTCCGGTCATTTTTATCATTAAATATCATTAGAAATGTGCCTGGATCTTTGTAAAGTAACGAAGTAATTCTGAATTTTTTAGTTTCAAAACTAGTGAAAGTATAATAGTTAGGAAAATCTTTATTTCCAAGATTGTTTATCGGAGAAGAATTGGGATTACGCTCATTACTCATTCGTTGTTCATATTGTTGTGCTTCATTTATCTGCTCAGTTGTATTGTTATTCTTTCCAAAGTTCCAGGAATAGGCAATAGATTGATTCTCGTCTGTCAAATTCAAAACATCATTATTAATGCCCACATCATTAAAGAAAAGTGAATCACTGTAATAATACGTTTTATGCAACGGGTTAAAAATATATTGTTTATTATTTGTTACGTGTAAGAACCTTTTTAAAATTTTGCCACTTATTTTAGAATAATAAGATGCTTGATACTCATTCCAGGAAATGAATAGCAATTTATCTTTATTCAATGCATAAACCTCATTATAAGCTTGTACTTCGCTTGGAAGCTTAACTTTAGAAATAAAATTGCCATCTAAATCGTAATACAAAATATTACCCCAAGGTACCAATATCATCAATTGGTCATTATATGGGTCAATATTGAATTCTCCTAAATAATTGTATTCCTCAGGACCTCTCCCTCTCTTGCTAATTTTAAATAGATATTCACCATTTGCATTGAAGCATAAAACTGCTTGTTGGGTGTAATCTACGATATAAAACCTATTTTTATGTGAAATTATTCGCTGTATTCCTCCAATTAAAGATTCCTCTTTCGTTTCAAGTTGAACGACAGAGATTGAGTCTACAAGATCCCGGACAGATACCTTGTCCATCTGGTCAAGGTTTATGGAATAATTATCTGTCTTTGCACAAGAGAAAATCATTTGTGCTATGATTAATATTATAAATAATGATCGCATAAAAATAGGTTTATAAGTAATATCGAGAACTCAGTAATTCTGAGAATTCGTTCACTTTCCCTACGAACTTTCGACATACTAAATAGATTTTTGTTGATTAGAAATAGAAATAAGCACAATTATTTACCTGCACACCTGTCCATATACATGGTGGATAATATGTGAAATCTAGTTTATAACATATTAAAAGAGTACTGTATTCAACATATTGGGTGCATGAGATCGAAGGTTCTCCTTGAATGCATACTCCATCCGGTAGTAAACAAAACATACCTAGAGGACAATCATTATTCCCGCCACAACGACTATTTCCTGCATAAAGAACTGCAGAAAAAAGTGTTGCAAAAGAAACCAAAAGGGTAAAGAAATAAGTTTTCTTTTTAAAAAAATTCTTCATACTAATTTTTTTTAGAATTAATAATTACTTTAATATAACATAATTGATAAATACTAAAATTAAGAATTAGTATTTTCTCAATTAAATTTGCTTAATATTAATTTTGACCTAACAGGATTTTTTAACTCTTTAATTTTCTGACAACGGCTCTTTATGTTATTAATGTAATCTGTAGCAAAAATAATATCTCTCACTCCTAAAACTTCGGAGTGAGAAATTATTTTCATTCATTCAAAAATTTATTCTTGATATCTTCCTTTTCAAGACCTAGGTGAAGATAATTGTCATTAACCGATTCATAACACCTTCTTTGTCTGTTATACCTTACCTTCATTCCCAAATCATTACATAAGTTTATAAGTTCATATAATGTGCTCTCGGAAATATTTAATTTATCTGCTAACTCCTTTGGTGAACCCTGTACGCTTTGCTTTACGTATTGTGTAAATGCCTTAAGTTTCTCAATTTTACCCAATGTTGTCATAACAAAATTTATTTTCTAATTATCTCATATCCTGAATTATAACCGTTCATTAATGTGTTTAGATAAAAGGGTTATCGCAATTACATAGAAAATCCTCCGACAGATGCATTATTTACGGAGTTCTTTGGGGTTACTTTAAATTTCCCGAGATACAGCCTGAATTCGAAACCAATAGAAGAACTTTTCCGTAACGGATCGGCTGTGATATTGTAGATTATCTGGTAGTCATACTCTTCTATAAGTGGCCTTACGACAATCTCCTGTAGTTCTTTAGCCACTCCGGAATGTAGCAGTAGTAATGCTATTGATGAAATCATCAGCATGAATCTGTGTTGTATTTTCATATCTAATTAATTAGCTATAACTATATAACACCGAATATGCTAAAAATCGTTAGTGAAATGTGTAAAAAATATAGAAGCTTTGTGGATATATATATCAAATAATCCTAAAGAAAAAACAACGAAACCCCCACCACAGAAAGGATGGCTCCAATTAGCTCTACAAGAGTGATTTTCTTTTTGTAAATAAGGATGTATGGTACCAGTATGATTATTGGAGTGGTGGCCATAATTGTAGAGGCAACAGCTGTATTTGTGTACTGGATTGCCATTAGTGAAAGTGAGACTCCTACAAAGGGGCCGAATATTGAACCTGCAAATGTTGCACTTACCGCTTTCCGGTTTTTAAAACCGTCCCTAAAATCTCTGAACCGTCTGGTGAAAAGTATAATAAGCGCAAATCCGATAATCCCTGTAATGATTCGCATCTGAGTAGCGGCAAAAGGAATGTATCCGGCAACATCGGTACCCTTGGCGGCTATGCTGTAGTAATTCATACCCTGCTTGCTCAGAACTATACCCAGCCCCTGACCAAGCGCCCCGCCAATACCTAAAAGCAATCCTTTTAGCGGAAGATGAAGTCTTAGGTTGGGACTTAGCTTGCTTATGACCCTTCTGGTAATACTTTCCTTTTCACATCTGGTCACAACTGTGAGGTTGCTGCCTCCTGCAACCAGACTCTCCTCTCCCGCACTTACAGTAGTGTTGCTTCCTCTTTTGAGAACCGATATTGCTATACCCACCAGCGTAACAGCCATTCCTACAAAACCCATGGGAGAAAGGGTCTCCCCAAGAAGGAGCCAGCCAAAAAGAGCCGCAAACGGAGGCGCCAGGGTCATCAGAAGCTGGGAGAACCTTGCAGTAATAAGCAGGTATGAGTAAAAGAGGCAGAGATCACCAAATACAAACCCCACAAGACCCGACAATACCATCCATATCCAGGTATCGGCATCGGCATTCTGAGGAATAAACGATCCGGTTGTAAAATAAAGCAATGAACCCAAAAGAAAGAAGGCAAAAATAAGTCTTAAGATATTTACTATAAGCGATCCTATTTTCTTGCCGGCATACTCAAAGAAGAGAGCAGAAAGGGTCCATGAGACTGCAACAGCTATTGATATGATTTCTCCAAGAAAATGCATCATGTTCGTTTTTAAGACTCCAAATGTAAAGATTATTTCAATCTCTCTTATGAGAATTTATCTATCTTTGACAATGTTAACAATTTTATAAAAACCGACATACATGAGTAATGTAAAACGCTCCTCTTCGCCAAAAGTAGTCCTTTTTGCATTTATAGCTACCCTTTATTGTACATTTTCCTGTACAAAACCCATAACGTTCACACAGTCTGAACTTGATCTAATTGGCAGCGATTCAACTGCCGGTATAATGCGCCTTTTTATTGTAGACAACCCTGCCGACACACTTGTGCTCAGAAGTGTTTCATCTGATCTTACAGCAGAAGATGTAAAAAGTGATTATTACAATACCCTTAAGAAAAGGATGCTGGCTACAGTTCTCGACACAGCAAATGCAGGTGTTGGAATTGCTGCTCCGCAGGTTGGAATAAACAAAAGACTGGTGGCAGTTCAGAGACTTGACAAAGATGGAGAACCATTTGAATTTTATGCAAACATCAGGCTTGTAGAGCTTTCCAAAGAGTGTAAATGGGGATGGGAGGGTTGCCTCTCTGTACCCGGCAAGCGCGACACTGTCCAACGTTCTACACGCGTAATAATATCATTCCTCGACGACAATACATTCAAAGAGAAGAGAGACACAATAGAGGGATTCACTGCAGTCATATTCCAGCATGAGGTTGACCATCTTGAGGGTATTCTCTACACCGACCGATAGTGGGAGTGTATACTACTGAAAATTTTTTCCCCTTATTATCACATACAAAATAACCGGAACCCCAAAAACCGGGGTAATTGCATTCAATGGAATAATTCCCGCATTTGTAGGCATGGATATTATGAGATTACACAGCAGTGCCATAAAAGAACCGGTAAATATTGTGACCGGTAAAAGTATTTTGTGGTTTGAGGAACCAATAAACAGTCGGGCTATATGTGGTACCGCCAGCCCTATAAAAGATACCGGACCGCAAAAGGCTGTGGATACAGCAGTAAGGATACCGGTACTTAGTAATAGCAAGAATCTCACTCTGCTTACCTTTACACCCAGGTTTTTTGCGTAGAGCTCTCCCAGTAAAAGAGCATTCAGAGGCTTTACAAGGAAAACCGTTATGGTTAGGCCGACAAAAATTAATCCGCAAAAAAGGGGAAGCTGCTTAAGAGAGACACTGGAAAAATTTCCCATTCCCCATATTGTATAAGAGAAAACCCCTTCGGCCGATGCAAAATAATTAAGTAATGAGATTACTGAGGATGTAATATAACTAAGCATAATGCCTATAATAAGAAGCATAATATTACTCCTGACCAAAGTCGAAAATAAAATGATAATTGCAAGAACAAGCGCAGCTCCCGCTATTGCGCCTATTACAATTGCCATATATCCGGTAATGGTTATATTAACCATGGAGCCTCCGATGGTCCCCCCCAAAAACAGCATTACCACAGCAACTCCTAAACTGGCCCCTGCCTCAATTCCAAGAATGGAGGGACCCGCTAAGGGGTTCCTGAAAATTGTCTGTAACATTAACCCTGAAACCGCAAGTGCCGCTCCTGCAAACATTGCCGTAATAGCCTGAGGAAGTCTAGATTGCAGTATTATTATACCCCATGAGTATTTATCTGCTTCTCCACCTGTAAGAATCCTGAAAATCTCATTAAATGGTATTTTGACAGAACCGGTAAACATGCTGGAGAAAAAAACCAGCAACAATCCTGAGAACAGGGCAACGATAATTATAATAAGTCTCTTTCTGCCTCTCATTCATTACCGGTAATTAACATTTTCTTATAATAGCGAGGTACGTAACCAGTCAATAACTCCGGGTGAAACACCCATACCAAATCCTTAAGGATATAATCCGGATGAATTGGCAACTCCTCGTAATAGGGAACCTTACCCGTATTACAGGCAAAAATTGTTCTTTTTTTAAACGCAGAAAAGTATTCGTATCCGGAATATTCATTTTTAAGGTCATCATAACACATATCCTTAGATTTATTGTACTTCATCACCCATATATCAGCATTTTCTCCAAACTCCAGTACTGTCTCAAAAGAGACAGGCACAGAACCGGAATTCCGGTTATCTCTCCATGGATAGTTGGCTCCGGCATCTTCAAAAAGATTGGCCATATAACTTCTGCCTCCGGGAATATACCATACGGAACCCGATTTAGTTTCAGAGATTACTGTCGGTTTGAACTTAACATTTTTCACAATTTCTTTTATGCTGTTATAAGAGTGTGCAGTAGCGTAAAAGATGGAGTCAGCCCCGTGTTCTCTGCCAAAAAAGAGACCATAAAAACGAATCCACTCTGCCCGACCCAACGGTGTAACTTCCATATAATCTATGCTTTCAATCAATGGGATGCCAATTTTTTCAATTCTTCCATAGCCCATATTCTCCAATGGTGATGCAATAATTGCATCAGGTGCTATATCTATGATCTTCTCAACATCTGGTGATGAAGCCTCTCCAAGGTCTGAGATTCTTCCGTTTTTCAATCCGTTTTTTACAAATTCTATGTCTACATACCGCGATTCACATACTCCTGCAAGTACCTTTTCAAGGCCCAGAGCATCCATAATTCCGCAATGAACAGATGAATAAACCACGACTTTTTCGAGTGGTGTCCGAATCAGTGTGCCTTCCGGAAGGTTTTCCGGCAAATCCATTCCTCTTTGCACTAGAACGTACCGGTGCAGACTCCTGGTTGTATCCCAAGGGTTTCTTACATTAACACAAGTGTACCCATCCCCTTTTTTTACTGTAAACCACCTCGCATACACTATAGAAGAGCTTATTTCTTTCTCTCTTCCCTCTTTCTTATTACCATTTGTCCAGTTGCATCCACCAGTAAGCAGAACAACAATCAAAAAATATATATACCGTTGCTTCATTTTCAGCTATTTAAAAAGTTACCATAATGCTACCTGAGATATTTCGCAGAGGCATAGGATAATACTGTGTAGACTCGTAAAAAGCATTAAACAGATTATTTACACTTATCCGGGGTGTAAGTTTGAAGCGTCTTTTGGTGTATAATTCATATTTCAGTGCGGTATCATGAATTGTATAGGCTACGGTGCTGTATGACTCATCTGCAGATGTATAGCGTTTACCGGTGTAGCAAACCTGATAACTGAAAGAGAGCTTGCCCCAATCCAGAGCCAACCGGGCATTTGCCTTGTGTAAAGGGACATACGGCAGCTGTCTTTTATATGTATTATCTTCCTCAAAATTCCTCTCTCTGTTAATTGACGGAGAATATGTATAATTTACACCCAGTTTTACCCTGTATTTGTCAAACACTACATTACACTCTGTGAGCACCTCTATGCCGTAAGAGAGCACATTCTGTACATTACGCGGTTCCCAGTACCAGTTCATGGTAGGCAACCACATAATCCAGTTGTCGATATTCATCAGATAACCTGTGACTTCTGATTTCAAGTAAATATGCTCCCCAGTTTTGGGAGTAAATGTCAAGGTTGCGTCATATGAAAACCCCTTTTCCGGCAAAAGATCGGGATTACCTCCCGGTTGCCAGTAGAGGTCGTTCATGCTGGGAAATTTATAATTGTACGACCAGTTTGCTTTTGCCGACAATACTCCGTCAATGACAGTCGAGGAGATGCCAGCAGAAAAGGTCGGTGCATATCTGTTGTCGTTTACCTCCAGCATCATATGACCATTTATTGTAAGGTGCGGTAATAAAGTCCACAATGCACCTGTCTGTATGGAGAGAATGCTCCTGTCTACTCTCGTTTCAGAAAAGCTTGTAGCATTTACAAAATCATGAGTATACTTAAGTACTGCATTCATATTCAGCTTTGGTGAACATTCGTAAAGATAGTCGCCTATAATATGAATGGTCTGTGAGCGGTTATGAGTGTCTTCATGAGGAAAATAATCATTATCGAACCACTTATCATAATCCAGAATATTAAGCAAATATGCTCCTTTAATGGAAATATCGTGTTTTTTGTGGCGAAAGTCATATCCAATCAGGTATTTTAAACCTGAATCCTGTTGTTTCTCATGTTGGGTTACGTTCACAATTATTGGCTGGGGCAACCGACGACTGCCCGACTGAAACCATAAATTTGTATAAATATCCGCATTATCTGAAAGCTTGAAGTAAGCCTCCTGCATTACTCCAGCCAGCTGGTATCTGGCCTCTTTCCTGTATTCGTAGAAGCCATCTTTCTTAAGGACCTTGTTAAGATAGCGGTAGTTATTCTCAGATTGCTGATAATAAAGACGAGTTCTTAAGAGCGACTTCTTCTTTAAAAACTTTACTGACGCAGCTGCAGTATATGTATCATAAGAGCCAATTTCTGCAAAAGTATTTAAAAGGGCAGAATCTTTCCAATCTGCCCTGTTGTCGATATTGATACTCCCGCCTAAAGCTCCAGTCCCATTTTTAAGATGTCCACCTCCATGGTAAAGAGTTACATTATCTGCAAAGAAAACAGGAATCTGAGAGAAATCGAAGCTCCCGGACATAACCGGGTTTATATTAATTCCGTTCCAGTTTACTTGAGTGTGCCCGGAACTTGTCCCTCTGAAGGAGGATGTTGCCAGAGCCCCCTGTCCCAGACTTTTAATATAAACCATGGTATTATCCGAGAGAAGCTCACTCAGAGTTTTTGTCTGGTTTCCTTTGAGTATTACAGAATTTACATTACTCACACGTGTACCGACAGTAACTTCATTTATTCTGTTAATGCGCTTCTCTTTGACTACGACAGAATCAAGAGCCGACTCTTTAACTGAATTGATATTTTGTGCCACTGTATCCATGGCAAACATCAGCAAGAATACAGATATAAATGTAAATCTGTGCATTATTCTACTTGTCGTATTCGGTAAAATGCACCATTCTTGGATATATGCCCACTCTCTTACTATCTACACTGCCATCTGCCTTGTACTCTCTCAGGAATCCCCTCTGCGCCGTATAATCAAGGCAATCACACAGATACACCTCGCCATCTGGAGATATCCCCATACCGTACATCATTCCCAATCCTGGAAGTTCGCGATATGGAACCGGATCAATTGCGCTTTTATCAACATCCAAAGTGAAAATTGCTCCAATTGTAGATTTTCTATCGACATTCACCAGCATGGTCATATAGAAATATAACTTTCCCCTGGTTCTGTCAGTATCCATTCTGGTATAACCCGATGTGCCTGTGATACTACCTGTTACATACCCTTCAGTTCCTGATACAGCATACGGTATCTCAACTGTTTTTACAACTTTCTCTGTAACCGGATCTATACAGTTTAGTACAGACTTTCCACTTGCTGTTGCAAACACCCACAACTTATTGTTTTTGTCCAGGATCATTTTTGCCGTTTTTATAATGCTGCCAGTGAATCCCTCTACGAATCGTATTGAGGTTTTAGTAATATTGTCTGTATCAATTACGCCTACTCCTTTTCCACCAGCTGCACAGAATATTTTATTACCCACTTTTGTCATCTTCTCTATCTGTGATATACCAGTTCCGGATAGACTAATATATTCCATAACCTTGTATGTTTTGTAATTTATCTTTGTCAGCTGAAGAACAAGATCAGAAACAATAGCTTCTGATTCGTTTATAGGAACCATGAACCTTGGACTGGCATTCTGTTCATAATCTATTGTTCCCAATAATTCGAATGTGCCTGGTTTTACTACTTTAATCTGTTTTGAGTTATTGAGTACCACAAAATACTTACCATCGAGATATGTGATACTCTGGGCAACATCACCAAGAGGCATCTGATTGACATCCCTGAAAATATCCCACGTAGTAGTTCCGTCGAAAGTAACCGCCGAGAGTGATGCCGTCCCTTTTGTAAATTGCCCTTCGCTTACAACAATCATCTCTACATTTTTCCCTCTGCCTGTTTGAGTTACTTTAAGAGTTAATTCATCGACACCACTGATTACAGAAATGTATGCCGTCCTGCTTTCATTGCCGGTGTATACATCTGTCATAATTAACAGTTTCCATATATCTCCACCTTTTGCCGCGATATCCTTTTTAACTGTCACATTACACCAGGTTACGGCCGCAAAATCCACCCTTGCAGTAACATCTCCGGTTACGCCCTTAAGTATAACCTCATTAGAAATCTCTTCTCCGGTACTTCCAGAGACAATAAGCTCGCTGTCTGTTATTCCCTCGAACCCAAGCTGGCCAGGTGTAACAACATCATCTTTGCTACAAGCAGCCATGAATAGCAGAAGCAGCACAAATAGTAAATTTTTCTTCATTTTTAAAAAAATTAAGTAATTAGTAAAAAATGAATAAAAAGTAAAGAAGGAAAAAGTCCGGAATTGTGTGACGTCAACACATAGAAACT
>Ga0074193_1000951_pt1 | contig 41137 bp, 35 predicted proteins | sample EPASupsiteHSE605_FD_64523 | JGI IMG/M metagenome (GOLD analysis project Ga0074193, IMG submission 64523) | Bioremediated contaminated groundwater from EPA Superfund site, New Mexico - Sample HSE6-05 | ecosystem: Environmental > Aquatic > Deep subsurface > Groundwater > Contaminated ...
GGGCTTAATGGAAAAATAGCATGGCGACCATGGCTCCGGCACGAACTCGAGGTTCAAGGCATTTACGGCCTGCCATGCTTTTCCTCACCCAAAGAGTACACTACTCTCCGAAGGAAACATACAAGGCATCTTCTCTTCTCTCCCCTCTTCTCTCACCTCGCCTCTTTCTATTGCATGCCGTCCAGCAGCCAGTTTGCGCCTTTTATGTTGTTGTCGCGGACAAATCGCCATTGTTCGGTGCGGTCGGTGTTGTGGGGGGCGTCGGCCTCGTGGATGAGGATCTGGTAGTCCACGACCATGATGGTGGTGTGGCCTTCCTCGTGGCGGGCGGCCAGGGTTGCTTCGACGAGGAGGACAGCGGGTTGCGGCGGTGGGGAGGCGGGCAGGGTGTTTTTGAGTTGGTTGAGGAATGCGGGTGTGGCAAAGCCGGCCAGATCGTCGAAATCGCGATTGGCGATGGCTCCGGTAATGCGGGTGTAGGCCATTTTTGCGCCGGCCAGGAATTCCTCGTCCGGGCTGGCTCCGGGCGGGGCCGTGTCCGCTGGGGAGGTTTCGGGGCCGGCGTTTTTGGGGGTCGGCGATTTGAGCGAGGCCCAGGCGGCCTGGGCGTTGGTGTACATATTGGGTTTGGCGGGGGGCGTCGCGGGCGGTTCCTCGGGGGGGAGTTCGTCGTATGGCGGCGTTTCGGGGGGCTGGTGCTGGTCCGGGGATTTGCCGGGACGCCCGAGGATGAGGCGCAGCACCAGGAACATGCCGAGTCCGATGACGAGCAGGTCGATCAGGCGCGGGCCGGTGAATTCGTCGCCGCGCAGGATGCTGCCGAGAAATCCGCCGGAAAGCATGTCGGCCCGGGCCACGGCCGGGGTCATGGCGGCAAAGAGGCCGGCGGCCAGGGCCAGGGCCAGACGTGGAGTGCGGGGATGGATATCCATGGTCGATTTGTGGCAAACGGGGGCGGACAAGTCAACGCGAAGCGTGGAAAATGCGCTTCGACGGAGCGTTCTGGAATCGTGAGGAAGAGAAGCAAAAACGTGACAAAATTCACGAACACGGGTAAATCGGACTAGGTTTCCTGATACAGGGAACGAATCCTCCATGTGTTGAGGGGAAGGGGAATTCCATGGGCGTGCGAGGTAAATTGTATTTGTTGCTGGGTGTTTGTGTCCTGGGGTTTGTCTGTTCTTTTACTGCGGATCGCGTCGGCAAGCATTACGCCGATACGTATCGGAACATGGAGGATCTGGCGGCCAACGCCTATCTTGAACTTTTGCAGGCCCGGCGCGAGGAGAAAAATTTCCTTTTGCGCATGGACCCCGCCTGCATCCAGCCGGTGTATGCCCATGCCGACAAGGTCAAGGCCGCTATGGAGAAACTGGCCGGCCTGGATGCCGCCATGCGGGATGAGGCCCGGCAGGCGCTGACCGAACTGGCGGCGTACCGCAAGGGGTTTGAAGAGCTGGCCGATATCGAGCGCGTCAAGGGCTTTACGGAAAACGAAGGATTGATGCGCGATTTCGTCTATGCGGCCCGCGATCTGGACGAGAAGTTCAAGCCTGTGACGGACAAGGATTTCCAGATTCTGCTGCTGACCATCCGCCGCCACGAGAAGAACTGGCAGTTGCGCGACGAGGCTTCCTACGTCACGCGGGTGGCCGACGGGGTCAAACGCCTGTCGGGCATGGTGGCCGGAGATCCCGCCCTGACGGCGGAGCAGAAAAAAGGGTTTGCCGGCGTCATCGACACCTACCAGCGCAGCTTTGCCGCCTATGTCGAGGCCGCGGCCAAGGCGGCCAGGGTTGCCGAGGCCATGGTGAAGTTCGGCCGGGACCTGATGCCGCACTTCGAGAAGATCGGGGCGTATTACGCCGCCCGCCGGGCCGAGGTCCAGGCCCGGGTGGAGTGGATGCTGCTCGGGGTGCAGGGAGCGCTCGGGTTCGTGGTCCTGATGGTGATCCTGTGGATCATCCGGGGCATCGCCGGTTCGTTGTCCGCTCTGGGGGCCTACTCCAGACAGGTGGCCTCGGGCGACCTGTCCGCCCGGCCGAGCGGGCGTTTTGAAGCGGAGTTTGCCGCCCTGCGCGACGACACCACGACCATGGTCGACAATCTCAAGGGGCACATGCAGCAGGTGGAGGAGAAGCAGGCCGAGGCCGGCCGGCAGGCCCGGGCCGCCGAGGAGGCCATGCTGGCCACCATGCGCAAGGAAGAGGAGCTTTCCGAAACACTGGCCTGCATGCAGGTCGTGGCCGAGCAGGCGGCCGACATTTCCCGCCGCCTTTCCACGTCCGCCGGGGAGCTTTCGGCCCAGACCGAACAGGCGGCCGTCGGTGCGGAGTTGCAGCGCCGGCGCGTGGACGAAACCGCCTCGGCCATGGGCCAGATGAACAGCACCATCCTGGAGATCGCCTCCAATGCCGCGGCCGCCGCCGAGACAGCCGAAAAAACCCGCGATACCGCATCCAATGGGGCCAGGGTGGTGGAAAAGGCCGGCGAGTCCATGACCACGGTCAACGCCATCGCCACGGAGCTCAAGGGCGACATGGCCAGCCTTGGCCGGGAGGCCCAGTCCATCGGCGAGGTGGTGGGCGTCATCAACGACATCGCCGACCAGACCAACCTGCTGGCCTTAAACGCCGCCATCGAGGCGGCCCGGGCCGGCGAGGCCGGCCGGGGGTTTGCCGTGGTGGCCGACGAGGTCCGCAAGCTGGCCGAGAAGACCATGGTGGCCACCAAGGAGGTCGAGTCGCGCATCCGGGCCATCCAGGACGCGGCCGGCCGCAACATCAAGAGCATGGATCAGGCCGTCTCCGCCGTGGGCGAGGCCAATTCCCTGGCCGGCCAGTCCGGCGAGGCCATCCAGGCCATCGTGGGCCATGCCGACGCCACGAGCGGTCAGGTCCAGTCCATCGCCGCCTCGGCCGAGCAGCAGTCCGCCGCTTCGGAGCAGATCAGCCGGGCCATCGGGGAAATCAACCAGGTGGCCGAGGACAATGTGGCCGGCGTCGACGCCACCAGCCGGGCCGCCCGCGCCCTGGCCGAGATGGCCGAGGAACTCAAGACGCTGATCATCCGGCTGCGGGGCGACAAGGCCTGCGCCAAGGCCCTGGCCGCCTAGGGAGTGTTCCCCATTGTGGTTGACGTGAAGGGGAGCGAAAGGCTGCCTTGGCGGCCGGGGGGAATCATTCCCCCCGGACCCCCTGGACGGGGAACCAGCGGACACCGCTGCGCAAAGGTGATGCGCCCGTTCCCCCTTTTGCGGAGGGTCCGGGAGGGGATCATCCCCTCCCGGCCGCCGGAGGCAGCCTTGCCACGGACAACGGGTTTTGCATGACAACCGCCACGGACGTCCCGCGAACGCGCGCCAGGTCCCGGCCGGGGCTTCGGGCCCGGGTCTATTTGCTGCTTGGGGGGCTGCTCCTGGTCAACATGGCCGGCCCCGTCATCATGGTCTGGTATGCGGCCATGGCCCGCGATCTCTACACGGCCACGGCCGACAAGGATCTGGCCGCCCTGACCGCCGCCCATGAACTGGAAAACGCCCTGCTCAACCAGAAGGGCTACGCCACCTACTACTACCTCAGCCAGGACCCGGCCTGGCTTGCCAAGCTCGACGAGAGCCGTCGGGCCTTTGCCCTGTGGCTGGACCGCATCCGCCAGGATGTCGACACGCCGGAGATGTCCTCGCTGCTCGACGCCATAGCCTCGTCCTACAAGCGCTACGCCACGGCCAAGGACAATGTCATCGACCTCTACCAGCAGGGGCGGGTGGATGCGGCCAAGGGCCAGCATTGGGCCGTGCGCGACGATTTCGACGGGCTGCGCGAGCTGTGCGAGCGCTTCAAGGAGTTTTACCGCGAGCGCATGCGCCACACCGGCCGCGTCTATGTGGAACGCACCGACATGGTCATGGGCGTGGCCGTGGTCGGCGTGGTGATAAACGCCACCCTGGGCTTTTTCCTGGCCTACGTCCTGGTCGGCCAGATTCTTGATCCCATCCGCCGGCTGGCCCGGAGCCGCCGGGGCGACGCGGCCGTGGAAAACGTTTCCGACGAGGTGCGGGCCATCGGCCAGAAGTTCCGCGACCTGGAAAAAGACGTGGATCAGGCCCATCTGGACCTGGAACAGAGCCGGGGCCATCTGATGCAGTCGGAGAAACTGGCCATGGCCGGGAAACTGGCCGCCGGGGTGGCCCACACCATCCGCAACCCGCTCACCTCGGTCAAGATGCGGCTTTTTTCCCTGGAGCGCGGCCTCAAGCTCGATCCCTCCCAGCAGGAGGATTTCGAGGTCATTGCCGAGGAGATCGGCCACATCGACACCATTGTCCGCAATTTCCTGGAATTTGCCCGGCCGCCCAAGCTCACGGCCCAGCCCGTGAGCCTGTCCGCCGTGGTGGACACGACGCTGGCCCTGCTCAAACACCGCCTGGAATCGTACAATGTGGACGTGACGGTGGAGCGGGGGCGGGAACTGCCGGAAATAAGCGCCGACCCGGACCAGCTCAAGGAAGCCCTGGTCAATCTGGTGCTCAACGCCTGCGAGGCCATGGGCGAGAGCGGCGAGATCGTCATCCGCGAGGAGCTGGGCGTGCTCGAACCCCAGGGCCGCATCCTGGCCGTGCGGGTGACCGATACCGGTCCCGGCATTGCCCAGGCCCTGATCGACCGGGTCTTCCAGCCGTTTTTCACCACCAAGGGCGAGGGCTCGGGCCTGGGGCTGCCCATCGTCAAGCGCATTGTCGAGGAGCACGGCGGCTGGATCACGGTCCAGTCCCCGGAAGGCCGGGGGGCCACCTTCACCATGGTCTTTCCGTATGAAGGGGAGCGGGGATGGCACAGATTCTGATCGTGGACGACGACCACCAGTTGCGCCAGAGCTTCGAGCGCCTGCTGGCGGCCGAGGGCTACGCGGTGCGCACCGCCTCCTCGGGCGAAGCCGGCATTGCCGCCGTGCGCGCGCAGGCCCCGGACGTGGTGGTCATGGACGTGCGCATGCCGGGGATGTCCGGGCTCGAGGCCTACGCCGCCATGCGCGAGATCGACCCGAGGCTGCCGGTCATCATCATGACCGCCTACGGCACCACGGAAATCGCCATCGAGGCCACCAAGATGGGGGCCTACGACTACATATTGAAGCCCTTCGACATCCCCGACATCTTGAAGCTCATCGACAAGGCCGTTGCGGCCGGCCGCTCCATGCGAAGCCGGGTGGCCGTCGGCGCCGAGGGCGAGTCGGCGGCGACGGCCGACGCCATCATCGGCCGCAGCCCCTCCATGCAGGAGCTTTACAAGGCCATCGGCCGGGCCGCCCCGACCGACGCCACGGTGCTCATCCGCGGCGAATCCGGCACCGGCAAGGAGTTGGTGGCCCGGGCCGTCTACCAGCATTCGCTGCGGGCCGACAAACCGTTTCTGGTCATCAACTGCGTGGCCATTCCGGAAACCCTGCTGGAATCCGAGCTGTTCGGCTACGAGAAAGGGGCGTTCACCGGCGCGTCGGGCCGCAAGGTCGGCAAGATCGAGCAGGCCAACCGGGGCACGGTCTTTCTCGACGAGATCGGCGACATGCCGCTTGGCATCCAGGCCAAGATCCTGCGGCTTTTGCAGGAGCAAAACGTGGAGCGCCTGGGCGGGCGGCAGGTCATTCCGGTGGACGTGCGCATCATCGCCGCCACCAACCGCGATCTGGAAGAGGCCGTGCGCCGGGGCCAGTTCCGCGAGGACCTCTACTACCGCCTCAAGGTCGTGACCATGGCCCTGCCGCCGCTGCGGGAGCGGCCGGGCGACATTCCGCTTCTGGTGCGGTACTTCCTGGCCCGCTATTCCCGGGAGATGGGCCAGCCCGATCCCGGCGTGTCCGACGAGGCCATGCGGCTGCTGACCGCCCTGGCCTGGCCGGGCAATGTCCGCGAGCTGGGCAACACCATCAAAAAAGCCCTGATTTTCAACCTGGGCGCGCCGCTGGCTCCGGAAGAGGTCCAGAAGGCGGCCGGCGAAGCGCCCCGGACCGGCCCGGGCGACGGCGCTCCGGGCGACTCCCTGGCCCTGTATATCCGTCGCGAACTGGCTTCCGGCCGGGAAGGCCTCTTTGAGGAACTCATGGACCGCTTCGGCCATCTGATCATCCGCGAGGCCCTGGACGCCACCGGCGGCAACCGCACCCAGGCGGCCCGGCTGCTCGGCCTGTCGCGGCCGACGCTGATCGCCAAGATCGAAAAATACGGCCTGCGCATCGAATCCCGGGTGCGCGAGGCCGGCGTCTGAACCGTTCTCGCAGAGTCTTTTACGCCCTGTAAAGAAAGCTGACGCCCTCTTGCGGCCGCCGTCCTGGCGGCCGGCTGCCTCCATCCTTATAATTCCATATATTTCAGATGGTCGGGATTTTCCCTGAAGCGCATTGGGTTGGCACGGGAGTTGCGATGCCGTGACAAAACCTTGTCAGGGAGCGTAGCGTGAACCGTCCAGGGCCAATTCTCTGCATCGCCGAGCGAAACGCCAATATCCGGGAGTTGCTGCGCCGGGAATTTGGTCGCGAGGGCTACGCCGTGTTGACGGCGGGCTCCGGCGCCGAAGTCCTCATGCGTCTGGCTGCCCAGGCCGGGGTGGACGCGCTTGTCCTTGATGCCGAAATTGCCGGACCCGACGGCGGATCGCTGCTGCCGCTCCTCAGTCGTCTTTATCCGATGCTGCCTGTCGTGTTGCACGTCTTTGCCGGGTACGACGGCGACGAGGAGGCGACGGCCCGGGTGGAGAAGGGGGGCGATTTCGATAGGCTCAAGCGCACGGTGCGCGAGGTGGTCCGGGAACGGACCCCGGCCGCCGGCCCGGGCAGGGGCTGACTGCGGGAAACATCGTCGCGGGGTGGGGTATCGCGCGACGCGAGAGCGGGTGTGCACGTTTAAAACGGAGGAAGCAGCAATGGGGTTCGGTAGGCAGGTCTTCGATTTTCTGAAGGCGGCGTCGGTGGCGCACGCCAAGTGGGACATGGAAGTCTCCATGTCCATTATCCAGAATCGGAAAAAGCTCCTCATCCTCATGATTCTGGCCCTGCCCATTCTGGCGGTGACCTTTGTCGAGGCGGGAGACTTCATCGGCAGCAAGACGGCCTACGGGCCGGCCTTTTATTCCACCAAGATCTTTCTGGTCTCCATCGCCGTCGGTCTGGCCGCCGGCCTGATCACCGGCTGCATCGGCGCGGGCGGCGGCTTCATCATCACCCCGGCGCTCATGGCCGCCGGCGTCAAGGGCATTCTGGCCGTCGGCACGGACCTGTTCCACATCTTCGCCAAGGCCATCATGGGCACGGCCGTGCACAAAAAGCTCGGCAACGTCTCGGGCAAGCTGGCCATCGCCTTCCTGGTCGGGTCGGGCGGCGGCACGTTTATCGGCGGCGCCATCAACAAGGGCCTGTACAACAAGGACCCGCTGCTGTCGGAATTCTTCATCAGCACCATCTACGCCGTGCTGCTCGGGTTCCTCGGTTTCTACGCCCTGTTCGACTTCCTCAAGGCCAGCCGCCAGGACTCCGGCGGCGACGCCCATGGCGGCAGCCACGGCGGCCCGGCCGGCGTGACGGGCATGGCGCTCAAGCTGCAAAATCTCAACATCGCCCCGATGATCACCTTCGACGAGGATTTTGTCCCCGGCGGCAAGCGCATCTCCGGCTGGATCGTGGCCGCCGGCGGCGTCGTCGTCGGCATCCTGGCCGCGCTCATGGGCGTCGGCGGCGGTTTCATCACCTTCCCCATGTTCGTCTACGTCTTCGGCGTGTCCTCCATGACCACCGTCGGCACGGACATCCTGCAGATCATCTTCACGGCCGGCCTTGCCGCCATCGCCCAATACGCCATTTACGGCTACGTCTTCTACACCCTGGCCATGGGCATGCTGCTCGGGTCGCTGCTTGGCATCCAGATCGGCGCGCTGACCACCAAGGTGGTCAAGGGCATCCATATCCGGGGCTTTTACGCCATGTCCATCATCGCCGGCTTCATCAACCGGGCGGCCACGCTGCCCAAGAAGTTCGTGGAGCTGGAATACGTCAGCATGTCCAACGAACTCGTGTCGGGCATCGAATTCGTGGGCAACATCGTGTTCTGGATCGTGGTGGCGCTGTTCGGCGTCTGGGTCATCGGCAAGTTCGTGACCAATATCGGCGCGCTGCGCCAGGAGGGATAAGGCATGCTTGTCACCGATAAAAAGCTTTTTACCAAGGGCCTGCTGCTGTTGTTGTCCTTTACGGTGGTGTTCCTGCTCATTTTCTCCCCGATTTTCCCGGGCGGGGTCAACGGGCTGCATTTTTCCGACGATCTGTTCAACAAGCTGTCCAAGGGATCGTCCTACTTCATCCCCCAGGTTGCCGGCTCCGTGAAGGCTTATGACGGCAGGCAGATCGCTGTGGACGTGAAGTTTAAAAATCCCGAGGACATGAAGACGGCCGCGCTGTTGTTGTCCAAGGTCGGGGCCACGGGCGAGATCAAGGGCGACGCCCTGGCCGTTTCCGGCGATCTCGGGGCCATGCTCGGCAAGGTCGTGGCCGATGCCGACGTGCTCTACAAGGACGAGGCCGACAAGCTGACCGCCTTTTACGGCATGGACGGCAAGGCGGCCATGAAGGGCTGGTGGACGCTTTTAAGCGCCATGATCAAGCCCTTGCAGAAGATCAAGATGATCGAGGAAGCCAACATCGTCAACTCGGTCAACCAGAAGGCCATCGAGCCGGCCTACAACTTCTACGGCATTCCGGCCGAGAGCATCATGACCAAGATTCCGACCGTGGCCGGTCTGCTGATCTTCTACGTCATCTACACCATGTGGTACGGCTATGCCATCTTCGACATGTTCAACGGCATCGGCCTGTCCATGAGCAAGTCCAAGATCAAGAAGGAAGCGTAAACCCCACACGCCCCTTCACACGGCGAACCCCCGGCCCGCTGCTGGCGGGCCGGGGGTTCGTTTTGGGAAAAGCCGTCTGCGGCCGGGAGGCGGCCGGGACTCTTAAACGGCCGGGCGGCATGCTCCCACGGCCGGGGGACGGCGTCCCCGGGACTTTTCTTGAGCAAGGCTGCCTGCGCCGGAACTGTCCGCCGCGCCGCCAAGCCCGGAGTGCCCGCAGGGTGGGCCGGCCTTCAGGCGGATTGCTGCAACGGCGGGCTATTCAATGACGCCGAGGCTTTTGAGCAGATGCAGCAGCATATGTTTGTCGATGGGTTTGGGCACATACGAGGTGGCGCCGCCTTTGTAATAGGCCTCCACCACGTTTTTTGGATCGTCCAGGGCCGTGGTCATGATGACCTTGACTTCCTGGGCGGGCGCAATGCCGCGCTCCCGTTCAAGGGCCCGGATCTTTTTGAGCGCCGTCTGCCCGTCCATCTCCGGCATCATGATGTCCATGCAGATCAGATCGTAGGGATTGGCATCGTCCAGGGACTGGGTAAAGGCCTGCAGGGCCTCGACGCCGTTGACCGCGATGTCCACTTCGCCATACGGGCCGAGTATTTTCTGGAGGATCTTCCGACTGGTGAAATCGTCCTCGACAACCAGAACTCGCATCGCTTCCTCCATCCATATCGTTGTGCGGGCGTCGCATTGACGACGCCTTCCTGCCAAAGCCGGCAGGACACATCCCTAAGACAGATTAGGAGGAAACGGGGGAAAAGGCAATCGAAGAAGCGGCCAGGGCTGCTTGCAAGGCCGGCTGATCCCGGGTAAGTCACCGGCAATGCGCCCGGGGCGCGTATGGAGCACTGCATGGGTTTTTGGGATACGCTTGTTTTTCGGGCGGCTTCCGCCGTGGAGCCGAGCTGGCACAAGACATGGCCGTTTGGCCCGGGGATTGAGGAAGGTTTTTTCTCCGTGGTGCTCAAGGGCCTTTTTATTGCCGCCATCCTCGGCGGCATGGCTTGGCTTTTGCGCTATCTCTTCGGCCCCGGCGGCCCGTTGCGCGACAAGGAATTCGACGAGCCCGATCCCGAAGCCCCGCAGTCGCCTGAAGAAAAAGAAGAGGATACGCCGCGTCATGATTGAGCGGGTCCGGGCCTGGTTCGACGCCTTCGTGGCCGGGCACCGCATGGGCGATCCCCTGGACGACGCCCGCATCGGGCTCAAGCGCGGCCACTGCCTGCTGGTCATGGACGAGGCCCGCGCCCAGGCCATGGAACTGGGCCTTTCCCCGCGCCTGACGGACCTTGCCGCCATCGCCGGGCTTGTCCACGACACGGGCCGGTTTCCCCAGTACCAGCGGTATCGGACCTTTCGCGACGCCGACAGCGCCAACCACGCCCTGCTCGGCACGGCGGCCCTGGCCCGCCACGGCGGCCTGGACGGCCTGACCGACCGGGACCGCCGGCTCGTTCGCGGATCTATTGCCGTGCACAACCGCCGGACCATTCCCAAGGCCCTGGTTTCGGGCGGCGACCAGGAAGCGCTGACCCTGGTCCGCATCGTGCGCGACGCCGACAAGCTCGACATCGCCCGGGTCATGCTCGAGCACTTCAAGACGCCAAACGACAAGGACGATGTGGTTTTTCTCGGGCTGCCGGACCTTCCGGACCGGTTCAATCCGTCCCTGATCCAGGATATCGAGGCCGGCCGGATCGGGGATTACCACGCCATGGGATCGGTCAACGACTTCGCGCTGCTGCTTTTAAGCTGGATCAACGACATGGCCTTTGCCCGCACCCGGCGGCTGTTCTTCGAACGGGGCCACGTCGGCGGCCTGTTCGCCGTCCTGCCCGACCTGCCCCCCCTGGCCGCGTTCCGGGCCCGGTACTACGAGCGATACGCCGCAACGCCTCGCTAGGGCCTGTTCACAATTGATGAGATGGGGAAGGGCCTCCGGCGGCCGGGAGGGATCATCCCCCTATTTTCGCGAATAGATCCATGAAAGCTAACACAAGGCATCTATTCCCTTGCGCTCCACCACATCGAGCAAGCGCAGGGACGGGCCGCTGGGCTTCTTTAAGCCGCGCTCCCAATGTTCAACCGTGGACGTCCCCACGTTGAGCAACGCGGCGAAAACGCTCCGGCTCGTGTGGGTTTTCTCCCGAATCTCCTTGATCTGCTCCGGGCTGTACTCCTTCACCTTTGGAACGCAAAGAGCTTCAATCTGCCGCAAAGTCGTCTTGTCCATTCCGCCAGCCTTATGAAGGCCACGTGCCATTTCATGAACGGCATCAAGTATATCACTCATGATTTTCTACATCCTTAACCTCAATGAGTTCGCCATTCTTCATGAGGTTGTTCAGCACGGTTTCTGTCGCTTCGAGATAATGCTTTGCGATGATACCAAGCCCATGCTGTTCTATATCAGTTATGTTCGATTGCTGGTTTTTCGCAAATCCGTAGACGAAGAATATCTTGTCATCATTGGCGCTCTTGAAAGCTACGATAGTTCTATATCCAGAACTTTTACCTTTTCCAGGGCGTGCGATCCTCTTTTTGAAAAGACACTGGCCCAAACTCGCTTCGACAATCCCAGTCGCTACTTCTTTCGCGGCTTCCCAAATCGCCTTGTCAGCGAGGCCTTCTTTTTTCGCCCAACGGTCCAGGCGCTTGGTCTTGAACACTCTCACGAAGAAACTATCTTACCCAGTAAGTGCTTTGTCAAGACCACCCTGGTCAGGGCCAAGGAAACCTCCTTTCCCCTTGTCACTTAATATGATTTTAGAATCATTGAAAAATTTTGTAAAAGCCAGGGAAGGTAACTGCTCGCAGCACCAGCCGTCGCCGCTCACCCGGGAATTTTTCATGACCAGTTGGGACACGGCATGCTCAAGAGAGCATTTTCTGGTTCTTCCCGGAATTCCGTGATGACCCTGGATGGGGGGAAAGGCGATGCGCCCGGTCCCCCGTTTGCGTGGCGGCAGCCCGATCGTCAGGCCGGGCGGGCGATGACGGCGACCATGCCGCGCGTGGTTTCCTCGTGGGCGATGCGCCAGCCGGCCCGGGCCAGGATGTCGAGGACGGCGGCGCGGCGCAGGCGCACTTTGCGGTAGGCGCTTTTGCGCAGGCTCCAGCCCGATCCGTCCCGCACATGGGCGAGGTCCGTCACCCGGACGGCGTCGTCGTCGTACTCCAGAAAACACGTCAGGATGAGGGAATCGTCCGCGTAGACGGGCAGGAAACGATCCGGGCCGGCCAGGGCCGTTTCCTGGTTGCGAAACGTCAGGACAAACGCCCCGTCGGCGGCGATCATCCGGCGCACCGTGGCGCACAGGGCGGCCACGGCCTCCAGGGAGGGCAGATGGGACAGGGTGTCGCCCATGCAGACGGCCAGTTCCACCGGCCCGGAAACGAGCTTGTCCGCGTCCAGGATATCCCCCTGGACGCAGGCGACGGCAAGGCCGGCGGCATGGCCGGCCAGCTCGCCCAGGAGCGTGGGGGAGAGGTCCACGGCGGCGACCGAAAAGCCGGCCCGGGCCAGGGGCACGGCCTGGAATCCCGAGCCGGCCCCCAGGTCCACGGCCCGGCCGCTTGCCCGGGGCCGCAGGCCGTGCTTGTCGAAAAACGCGGCGTTTTCGTCGGTCTTGGCGGCAAATCCGCCCATGGCCCGGGAATAGTGCCGGGCGAGCAGGGTTTCGTAGTGCGTCAGAACGTCATTCATGGGGCGTCTGCTTTTGGTCGTGCGGCGCCGGCCGGTCAGGGGCTGACCAGGATGACGACGCGCCGGTTTTTGGCCTGATTTTCGGGGATGGACCGCCCGGCCGCGTCGGTGTTGGGGGCCACGGGCTGGGTGTCGGCCAGTCCTTCCACCCGCATGCGGTCGCGGGGCACGCCGTGGTCGATGAGGTAGCGGGCCACGCGGCTGGCCCGGGCCGAGGACAGCTCCCAGTTGGAGGGATAGAGCCAGGACTCGATGGGCAGATTGTCGGTATGGCCTTCGACCGTGATCTTGTACGGCGTGCCGGCCAGGGTGGAGGCGATTTCCCGCATGAGCGGCAGCCCGCCCGGTTTGATCTCGGCGCTGGCCAGATCGAAAAAGGCCGCGCCGCGCAGGTTGAGCTCCACGCCGAGGTCCCGGGGGCGCAGTTCCACCTCGCCGTTTTTGAGATCGAGTTTTCCGGCCAGCTCCTTGCGGATGTCGTCCAGGCTCTTTTTCGTCGGGCCGGTCCGCTCGACTTTGTCGGGTTCGGGTTCGGGTTTGGCCGGGGGCGTTTCTTCCGCTTGGACCGCCGGAGCCTCGGCCTGTTCCCCGGGCGTTTCAGCCGGTCTGGCGGCCGTGTCCGGTCTGGGCAGATCCGCCTCCGGCGGCGGCACGGGCTCGCTGGCCAGCATGGTGCGATCGACCTTGGAGCGAACCGTGGCGGGTTCGGGTTTGGGCGGCGCGGTCTTGTGGATGGCCGGCGGGTTTTCCTCCTTTGTTTTGGGAGGAGCCGGCTTGTCGGTGACCATGGCCTTTTGCATGGAATCGGCCACCCGCTCGTAGCGGTTGAGGTCCACGTGGGACACGGCCACGAGGAGCAGGAAAAAGCACAGGAGAAGCGTCATCATGTCGGCCAGGGAAATCGGCCAGAGGTCTTCTTCGTCGCGACGGCGCTTGCGCAGGTCGGAAAGTTTCAGCACGGCCGCTCCAGGCGTGGGTTGTGGGTGGCGCAGAGGGTGGGACGCATCAGACAACGATCAGACGGCTTCCGGCTGGTCGCCTTCCAGGGCTTCGAAACGGCGCTGCGGCAGATAGGCCTTGAGCTTGTCGAGCACGACAGGCGTCGGCGTCTTGTCCTTGAGGAACAGCACGCCGTCGCGGATGACGCACATCAGCGTCACGCGCTCCTCGATGCGCTTTTCCACCTTGATGGCGATGGGCAGGAAAATCAGGTTGGCCAGCAAGATGCCGTAAAGCGTCGTGGTCAGGGCCACGGCCATGTGGGCGCCGAGGTTGCCAAGCCCCAGGCTCATGGACTGCATCATGCCGATCAGTCCGATCAGGGTGCCGATGATGCCGTAGGCCGGGGAGAGTTTGGCCATGGTGCGGTAGATGCCGGCCGAGGAGAGTTCCTGCTGGTAGGTCTGCTCGATGCGGGTGTCCAGGATCTCCTGGATTTCCTCGCGGGAATAGCCGTCCTTGAGCATCTGGACGGCGTCCTGGAGAAAGGCGTTCTCCACGCCGGGCAGTTCGGTTTCGGGCATGATGCGGCCCCAGGCGGCGGCCTGGCGCGACATGCGCACGATCTCCTCTATATAGAGGTCGGCGGGCAGCTCCTCATGGCGCAGGGCGATGAGGAAGGTGTTGGAAACCCGCATCACTTCTTTGAGCGGAAAGCAGATGAAGGTGGAGGCCAGGGTGCCGCCGAGCACGATGGCCAGACCAGGAATGTTGATGAAGACCCCGGCGCTGTCCGTGGACAGAAACGTGGCGAAAGCCAGGATGACGATGCCGAAGACGATGCCGATGACGGTGGCGATGTTCACGCGGGCGGTTCCTTGGCTGGCCTTGCCGGGTCGGGGTTGGGGGCGTTGTGCCGGCCGCCTGCCCGTATTCGGCGGGCGGGGCGGGTGCCGGGTCGGGGCCACCCTACGGCCAAGGGCGGCCAAATTCAAGAACCCCGACCGGAACCGGCGTTTTTCCTGTTTTTTCGCAGTCGTTGCGCCGGCCGGGCCGGGGTCGGGGCGTTTTACAAGGCCTGGCAAAGGCGGTATAGGGCGGCCATTCCAGCATGCGAGGTGTCTCTTGGTCATTTCCGGCATCTGCCGTGACGTTTCCATCCTGTCCGTCGCTGCGGCCGGACCTGAGGGAGCGGCGTACGGCTGTTACGTCATCGAACTGGAGAATCCGGGATTCGCGCCGGCCGTGTCCGGCCAGTTCGTCATGGTGCGGCCGGCGGCGTTTGGCGGCGATCCCGTCTGGCCGCGTCCGTTTTCCATCTGCCGCCTGACGCCGGAGAAGCTGACGCTTTTCGTCCAGGCCTGCGGCCGGGGCACGAACATCCTGTGCCGGCTGGCCCCGGGGGAGACGGCCACGGTCTGGGGACCGCTCGGCCAGGGGTTTGCCCTGGAGCCGGACGTGCCCACGGTCATGCTGGCCGGGGGCGTGGGCATCGCGCCGTTTGTCGAGTACGCGGCCACCCACCCCGCGCCGGAAAACCTTTCGCTGGTGTTCGGCCATCGCCAGCCGCTTTCCTGCTATCCTTTCGAGGCCATGGCCGGGGGGATCGGTCGGGCCCGGGCGTTTCATGAACAGACGCCGGAGGATCTGCCCGCCTTTATCGCCCTGCTGGACGAGACGATGGCGGCCTTTGCCGGCGGGCTGGCGCTGGCCTGCGGCCCCAGGCCCTTTCTCGTGACGGTGGCCCGGCTGGCCCGCAAGTACGGGGCCAGGGCCCAGGTGTCGCTGGAAAACCGCATGGCCTGCGGGGTGGGCGGCTGCCTGGGGTGCGTCGAGAAAAACGCCCTGGGGTCGTACGTGCAGACCTGCACCGAGGGGCCGGTGTTCTGGGTCGAGGAACTCTCGCTGCTGGAGGGCGCATGAGCGTGGACACGACGGTGCGCCTGTCCGGCCTGGAGCTCAAAAATCCGGTCATGACCGCGTCCGGGACATTCGGCTACGGCCTCGAATTCGCGCCCTACGGCGATCTGCGCGAGCTTGGCGGCATCGTCGTCAAGGGGCTTTCCCTGGCCCCGCGCCCGGGCAATCCCATGCCGCGCATCGCCGAGACGCCGGGCGGCATGTTAAACGCCATCGGCCTGCAAAACTGCGGCGTGGAAGTTTTTTTGCGCGACAAGCTGCCGCGTCTGCCGGTTGCCGCCACGCCCGTCGTGGCCAACCTCTACGCCTGCGACGCCGGTGAATTCGCCGAACTGGCCGGGGTGCTGGCCGGCGCGCCGGGCGTGGCGGCCCTTGAGGTCAACATTTCCTGCCCCAACGTCAAAGCCGGCGGCATCGCCTTCGGCCAGGACCCGTCCATGGCCGAGCGGCTGACCGAGGCCGTGAAAAAGCGGGCCGGCAACACGCCCGTGTGGGTCAAGCTCTCGCCCAACGTCACGGACATTGTGGCCATTGCCCGGGCGGCGGTGCTCGGCGGCGCGGATGCCCTGACCTGCATCAACACGCTCACCGGCATGAGCGTGGACATCCGCACGCGAAAGCCCCGTCTGGCCAACGTCGTCGGCGGGCTGTCCGGGCCGGCCATCAAGCCGGTGGCCCTTCGCTGCGTATGGCAGGTCTGCCGGGCGGTGTCGGTGCCGGTCATCGGCGTCGGCGGGATCAGTTCGGCCGAGGACGTGCTGGAATTCCTTCTGGTCGGGGCCCATGCCGTGCAGATCGGCACGGCCAATTTCATGCGCCCGGACATGGCCTTCCGCATTGCCGCCCGGCTGCCGCGGCTCATGGAAGAGCTGGGGATCGGGAGCCTCGACGCCTACCGGGGCAGTCTGGTCCTGCCGTCGTAGCCGGCGGACGCCGGCGTCTGCGGACGTCTGCCCCCGCGCATTCGCTCCGGCAGCGGACGGCGGCCTCCGGCGACGCAGGGTTGCCGCCTCTGCTTTCGCTGCCGCCCGGCCTTTCGTTTCTTTCCCTTCGCAGACGGGCCGCGCCGGCTCCAGGCCCCGTACGCCTCCCCCCTTCCTCTGCCGCCTCTGCCTGCGGCGACGCAGCGCCCGGCGGTTGTGCGTCCTTCGTCCGAACTTTTTTGCATTTCCGCATTCTGTCAAAAGCCTCTGCCTGAAAAGAGCGGCCCTCTACATTTGCGTCGAGGTCCGGTTTCCGGCCGGGTGAGGCCGGAAGACTTCCCGGGTGGGGCCGGTATCTGTCGGCTTTCCGGCCGTTCCTCTTTGGCTGGGCCTTCCCGCCGGCCGACGCCGCGCCGGAAAGGCGCGGCGATGAACCGTTGCCAGGATGTCTATTCACATTCTCGTGAATTTGATCCGGCAATTCCCGCGTGCTAAAAGCCCGCCAAACCTTTTTGGGGGGGGCGACATGCTTCAAAGCGGCGATACGGCCTTTGTCCTGGTCAGCGCGGCCCTGGTGCTGCTCATGATTCCGGGACTGGCCCTTTTTTACGGCGGCATGGTGCGCAAGAAAAACGTGCTCGGCACCATCATGCAAAGCTTCATCCTCATTTCCCTGGTCACCCTCGAGTGGGTCTACCTCGGCTACTCCATGTCGTTCGGACCGGATGTCCATGGCCTGACCGGCTCCCTGGCCTTTTTCGGCCTTGGGGGCGTGGGGACCGCCCCGAACCCGGATTACGCGGCCACCATCCCCCACATCGCCTTTGCCATGTTCCAGTGCATGTTTGCCGCCATCACCCCGGCGCTCATTACCGGGGCCGTGGCGGAACGCATGCGCTTCGGCCCGTTTCTGGTCTTTTCCCTGGCCTGGACGATCCTTGTCTACAACCCGGTGTGCCACTGGGTCTGGGGCAACGGCGGCTGGCTCAAGGGCCTGGGCGTGCTGGATTTCGCCGGCGGCATCGTGGTCCATCTGACCTGCGGCGCGGCCGCCCTGGCCGCCGTGATGCTGACCGGGCCGCGCAAGGACCATGGCCGCCACCAGATCGTGCCCCACAACCTGCCCATGACGCTGCTCGGCACGGGCCTTTTGTGGTTCGGCTGGTTCGGCTTCAACGCCGGCAGCGCCCTGGCCGCCGACGGCGTGGCCGCCGGGGCCTTTGCCGCCACCCATCTCGGCGGCATGGCCGGCATGGCCACCTGGTGCGCCATCGAATGGAAGCATCGCGGCAAGCCCACCACCCTGGGCGCGGCTTCCGGGGCCGTGGCCGGGCTGGCCACCATCACGCCGGGCGCGGGCTTCGTTTCGCCGGGGTCGGCCGTGCTGATCGGCCTGATCGCCGGCTGCGTCTGCTACGGGGCCGTGCTGCTCAAGGCCCGGCTGCGCTTCGACGACAGCCTGGACGTGGTCGGCATCCACGGGGTCGGCGGGGTGCTCGGCACGCTGCTGGTGGGCGTGCTGGCCCAGAAGCTCGTCAATCCGGCCGGGGCCGACGGCCTGCTGTCCGGCAACCCCGGCCAGTTCGGCATCCAGGCCCTGGCCGTGGCCGCTGTCGGCGTCTTCGCCTTTGTCGTCAGCTGGATCATCCTGGCCGCGGTCAAGGCCCTGATGGGCCTGCGCCTGGATCCCCAGGCCGAAACCATCGGCCTGGACCTTTCGGAGCATACCGAAGCCGCCTACGGCGAATAGGGGCCGTCCGCAAGGCCGCCGCGTCCCCGTTGGCGGCAACCGGGGTCAGAGCCACTTCTTCTTGCGGAACCAGGCCAGCATGCCAAGGCTCAGGGCCAGCATGAAGCCGAGCACGAGAAAATAGCCGTAGCGCCATTTGAGTTCCGGCATGTAGTCGAAATTCATGCCGTACAGGCTGGTGATGAACGTCAGCGGAATGAAGATCGTGCCGACCACGGTCAGCACCTTCATGACCATGTTCATGCGCATGTCGGCCACGGACGAATAGACGTCGATCATGCTGGTGGCGATCTGGTTGAGGGTGTCCACGGTTTCCACCACCATTTTCACATGGTCGTCGATTTCCCGGAGATAGGATTTGGCGTACTCGCTGACTTTCTTCGAGTGCTTCTTGTGGGACAGCGATTGCAGCACCTCGCGCAGCGGCCAGATGTAGCGCCGCAGGTAGGCCGTCTCGCGCTTTAGATTGTAGAAATCCGACAGCGTCTCCTCGGTCTGGATCTCAAAGAGCTTTTCCTCGAGCCTCTCCACTTTGTCGCCAAGCCTGCCCAGGGTGATCATGTACCGGTCGACAATGACGTCGAGCAGGGCCAGCATCAGGTAATGCGGGTCCGACTTGCCGAGGTGGCGGCCCTTGCGCAGCCGCTCCAGGTAGAAATCCCAGACGTTGCCGGCGTTTTCCTGGAAGGTGAAGACCGCGCCGCCGTCCATGGCGATGCTGACCTGCTCGGCGGTCGGCGATTCCTGCCCCTTGTCCATGTCGATGATTTTCAGGACCATGAACATGGCGTCGCCGAATTCCTCGTATTTCGGCCGCTGGGTGGTGTCGGCCACGTCCTCCATGAGCATGGACGGCATGCCGAGCGCCTCGCCCACGGACTTGACGACCGCGATGTCGTGGACGCCGACCGCCCGGACCCAGGTGACCCGGTCCTCCGAGGGCGGCGGCACGGCAATGGGCTCGCCATGGTCGAACCGGATTTCGGCAAAAGAGCCGTCTCCATACGTGATGACGCTGACATAGGGGGAGAAGGTCTTGGCCGGGCCGACATAGCTGACGGTGCCGAATTCCTGGTTGGCCTTGACGTGCTGCGGCCGCATGTGTCTGAGCATGGACGCCTCGCGGGAGTGCTTTTGCGCGCCCCGGGCTCGCGCGAAAAGACAGCATAGCCGGCCGACGGCGTCATGGCATGCAGGGAACTGTGACGTTTTGGCGACAGACGGCCGCTACGGCTGGCGCAGAACCGGCGGGGAAGGAAAAGGGCGCTTTTCCAAAGAGATGAAAATGTGACGCAATCGCCTTCCCTGCCAAGCCGCAATGCGCCCGGGCTCAGGCTTCGCGCAGCGCGGCCACGATGTTCATGCGCGCCGCCCGCACAGCCGGCAGAAAACCGCCGACAACGCCCATGAACAGGGAAAAGCCCAGCGACAGGCCGACGATCCAGGGCGTCATGGCGAACCGGAACGACAGCTCCGAAAAGGTCTGAAAGTTGGTGGTGGAAAAGGTGAGGAACGACAGCCCGGCGGCAAGACCCACGCCGGCCGCGCCGCCAAGCAGGCCGAGGAACATCGACTCCAGGAGAAAGGCGGCCAGGATGCTGCCGCGCGTGAACCCGATGGCCCGCAGCGTGCCGATCTCCGGCACCCGGCCCGCCACGGCCGAATACATGGTGATCATGGCCCCGATCATGGCTCCAAGGGAGAAGATCATGGTCAGGGACACGCCGAGCACGGTGAGAAATTTGCGCATCATGTCCGACTGCTTTTCGTAGTAGCGCGTCTCCCGCCAGACCTCGGCCTGAAGCCTGGGGTCGGCCTCGATGGCCTCCTTGTAGGCGTCAAACAGGGCCGGTTCGCGCAGGCTGGCCAGCACGATGGAATAGGCGTTGCGCCCGAAGGCCGGCATGAGCTGGGTGGCGTCGCCCCAGATTTCCGAGGCAAAGCCCGTCGTGCCGGCGTCAAAGATGCCGACGATGGGCCAGTCCCGTTTGCCGAAGCGCAGGCTCTGGCCGATCTCCGCCTTGGCAAATCCCTTGGCCACGGCCGTCCCGATCATGATTTCCGAGGTGCCCGGGCGGGGCAGGCGGCCGGCCGCCAGACGCACCTGGGGCCGCAGGGCCATCCCGGCCGGCTCCGTGCCCCGGATGACCACGTTGGAGACCTTGCCCGTGGATTTCTTGGTCAGCCCGAACAGCACGACGGACTCCCGGGCGGCCAGGACCGCGCCGTCGCCGCCCAGGGCGATCTCCGGCCGGGTGGTCATGGCCGAGGCGGCCTGCCGCTCGATGCCGCTTTGCACCTCGGTCTCCGAACCTTTGCGCAGCACGATGGCGTTGCCCGGCGAACCGGTGGACACGAGCGTCTGGCGCAGGCCCTCGGCCAGCATGAGCGTGGCCGTGAAAACAAAGACCACCAGCGCCATGCCGCCGGCGGTCAGGGCCGTGGTCAGCCGCCGGGTCTTAAGGTTTCGCCAGGAATACGACAGGGGCACGGCCATCAGCCGATCCTCCGGAAGGCCTCGGCAATGCGCACCGAGCCGACCCGCGCCGCCGGCACGGCGGCCGCGCAAACCCCCACGGCCACTCCGAACCCCAGGCCCATGACGATGGTCGTGCGCGACACGAAGAAAATGGGGAAATACTGGGCCAGGAAGGTCGTGAAAAAACCGGCCAGGGGCGGCAGCAGGGCCATGGCCAGCGCCGCCCCGGTCATGGACAGGATCAGGGACTCGCAAAGCAGCATGGTCCCGAGGAGCGGCGCGCGAAATCCCAGGGTCTTGAGCACGGCAAACTCCCCGGCGCGCTCCCGGGCCGACATGGCCATGGTGTTGGCGGCAACGGCCAGGATGATGAGGATGACCACGTAGGACACGGCCGTGATGGCCAGCAGGATGGCCTCGCTCATGGACACGAAGCCGAGCTGGAAGGCCCGCTCCGTCTCGGTCAGGGTCTCGGCCTGGGAGTTGACGAAGGTGTCGTCGATGGCCTTGGAGATTTCCGCCGCCCGGGTGGCGTCGTCGATGCCGATCATGAAAAAGCCGGTCTGGCCCGCCCGGCTGGGAGCCCGCTTTTTCATGGTTTCGTCCAGGTAGGCCCAGTGGAAATAGAGCACCGTCTCGTCGGTGTCGGGGCGGGCCCCCTTGTAGATGGCCCGGATGGTCATGGGCCACTGTCCGGGAAAGATGGTGCCGCGCAGGGTGACGGTGTCGCCGATGCGCCAATGAAAGCGATCGGCCAGCTTGCGGCCGATGATCGCGCCCTTGCGGTCCATGGTGAAGGCCTTGGCCTCGGCCGGCGGGACGACGAGTTCCGGGTAGAGCTTGAAAAAGTCCTCGGCTTCGACCACGAAGTTGGCGAAAAAGTTCTTTTCATCGAGATAGACGCCGCCGAACCAGTTGCCGGCGGCCACCGCCGAGATGCCCGAGACCTGCCGGATGCGGCCCTTGTAGGCGTAGGGCAGGGGCTGGGTCAGGGACACGGCGTTGCGGGTCACGAGCCGGTTGGCCGAGGAGGCCGACACCCCGGCGTGCCAGGCGTCGAGCACGGTGCGCATGAGGCCGAAGGCGAGCAGGGCGACGGCGACGCCGACGATGGTCAGGATGGAGCGCAGGCGGTGCCGGAAGGCGTTTTTGAAGATGAGCCTAATGAGCAACACGCAGTTCGCCCTTGTCGAGCTCGCGCACGAGGTGGGCCGCTTCGGCGGCGCGGGGGTCGTGGGTGACCATGACGATGGTCTTTTTGAGCTGGCTGTTGAGCTGCCCCAGCAGGGCCATGATGTCCGCCGCCGACTGGCGGTCCAGGTCGCCGGTGGGCTCGTCGGCCACGATGATGTCCGGGTCGGTGACGATGGCCCGGGCGATGGCCACGCGCTGCTGCTGGCCGCCGGAAAGCTGGGAGGGCTTGTGGTCCGTGCGGTCGGGCAGGCCGACGGCGGCCAGGGCGGCCAGGGCGTGCTCCCGGCGCTCCCGGGCGGACAGGCTGGTCAGCAGCAGCGGCAGTTCCACGTTCTCCAGGGCCGAGAGCACCGGAATGAGGTTGTAAAACTGGAAGATGAAGCCGACATGGCGGCTTCTCCAGGAGGCGAGCGCCCCCTCGGTCAGGCCGGTGATGTCCGTGCCGGCAATGACGACGGCGCCGGCGTCCACGGCGTCGATGCCGGCGATGCAGTTGAGAAGCGTCGATTTGCCCGATCCGGACGGGCCGATCAGGGCCAGGAATTCCCCGGCGGCGATGTCGAAGGTGATGTCGGAAAGGACCGGGATCACCTGGTCGCCGCGCCGGTAGGATTTGGACAGATGGGCGATTTCGATAAGCGGCGCGTCCATCTAGCCCTCGGCCAGGGCCACGGCGTCCCCGTTTTTGAGCTTTTCCGGCGGCGAGACGATGACCCGCTGGCCGACCTCGACGCCGGCCGTCACGGCCCGCATGTCGCCAAGCGTCTCGCCGAGCGTCACCGGCGTCAGCGCCGCCCGGCCGTCCGCCATGACGAACACGGCCGTGCCGCCGTCGCGGCTGACCACGGCCGAGGCCGGCACGGCCACCCGGGGCGTGATCTCGCCCGGGGTCAGCGGCCGGGACAGGAAGGCCACCTTGGCGCTCATCTCGGGCAGCACGCGCGGATCGAGAGCGTCAAAGCGCACCTTGACCAGGACCGTCGCCTTGGTCCGGTCGGCCGTGGGCACGATCATGTGGACCGCGCCGGGGAAACGTTCGGCCGGGATGGCGTCGAGGAGGATCTCGCAGGGTCCCCCCGGCTTGACCAGATGGATGCTCGATTCCGAGACGTCCACTTCGGCGGCCAGCGAGGCCATGTCGGCGATGGTCACCACCGCCGCCTTGGAGGTGGAGGACGCGCCAAGGGGCGAGATGATGTCGCCGACGTCGGCGTTTTTGGTCAGCACCACGGCGTCGAACGGGGCTTCGAGATCGGTGTAGGCCAGTTCCGCCTCGGCCTTTTTGAGGGCCTCGGTGCGGCCGGCCAGATGGGCCCTGGCCTCGGACAGGCCGGCCTCGGCCTTGTCCAGCCGGGCCCTGGCCGTATCGTGGTCGGAGCGGGCCACGTAGTCGCCGGTCACGAGTTTTTTCATGCGCTGGAAGTGCAGGCGGGCGTCGGCCAGTTCGGCCTCGGACGAACGGACCTGGAACCGGGCCGCCTCCAGGTCGTGGCCGGCCTGCTCCCGGAAGGCCTCCACATCGGCGCTTTCCAGGCGGGCCAGCACCTGCCCCTTGGCCACGCGGCTGCCTTCCTCGACGCCGAGCCAGACGAGCTGGGCCGTGGCCTTGGTGGCCAGGGCCGCCTTGCGCTGGGCCACGACGTAGCCGCTGGCCGTCAGCGTGGTGATGGTGCGCGAGGGATAGGCCAGGGCCACGGTGGCCGCCTCGACGGCGAAGGTGCGCGGCGAGGCCAGCCAGCCGGCCACGGCGGCGGCCAGGGCCAGGGCCAGGACATACGGCCAGATGCGCCGTTTGCGACGGCGGGGCCCGCCTGTCGCGGCCGCGGCCTTGTCGTCGCCGCTGATGCGCAGGGCGTTTAACGAATCACTCATGCGGCTCCCGTTGATTATCGTTTCGGCCTCATGGCAAGCCCTGGCCCGCGAGTCAAGAAGGATGACGCGGACAAGGGAATTTTGTTACGCTATACCTGCCACAGGCTGGCCGAAAGCTGGTCGATCAGTTTGCGGTGGCCGGCCGGGAAGGCGAACCGGGAAAGCTGTTCCGGCCTTGCCCACAGGCTCTCCTGGGCGGCGGTCAGGGCCGGTTGCGGCAGGACCTCTGCCGCGTAGCGGTCGGACAGGCGCAGCATATAGCAATGCAGCGTCACCCGGTAGGTGGTGTAGCCATGCCGGATGACGGCGATCTTGCGGGCCACCCGGGTCTCGAAGGCCGTTTCCTCGGCGTATTCCCGGAGGATGGCCGCATCCGGCGTCTCGCCGGGTTCGATGCGGCCGCCGGGAAATTCCCAGAGGCCGGCCCAGGCCCCGGCCGGCAGCCGTTTCTGGATGAAAATGCGCCCGGCATGGGCCAGCACGCCGGTGGCCACGAAAAGGGGCGTGATGTCCTTGGTTGCCGACAGCACCGGGCGATCGGCCACGATGCCCAGGCGGCTGGCCTGGCAGACCGGGCGCACCGGACAGTTCGGGCAGTCCGGGGTTCTGGGCCGGCAGACGAGACCGCCCAGTTCCATCAGGGCCTGATTGTAGTCCCTGGCCCGGCCGGCCGGGAGCAGGCCCCGCGCCGCTTCCAGGACCCTGGCCCGACCGGCCGGCTCCCTGACCGGCGCATCGATGTCGCAGACCCGGGCCAGCACCCGCAGGACATTGGCGTCCACGGCCGCGACGTCCTGGCCGAAGGCGATGCTGGCCACGGCCCCGGCCGTGTAGTCGCCGACGCCGGGCAGGGCGCGGATGGCCGGCAGGTCGGAGGGAAAGACGCCGCCGTGGCGGTCCATGACGATGCGGGCGGCGGCCAGCAGGTTCCTGGCCCGGCTGTAATAGCCAAGCCCCTCCCAGGCCTTGAGCACGTCCGTCTCGTCGGCCCGGGCCAGGGCGGCCACGTCCGGAAAGCGGGCCATGAACCGGGGGAAATAGGCCGCCACCCGGTCCATCTGGGTCTGCTGGGCCATGATCTCGGAAACCCAGACGTCGTAGGGGGCGTAGCCGCGTCGCCAGGGCAGGTCGCGTTTGTTGGCGGCGAACCAGTGAAGCAGCAGCGAAACGAAATCGGCAGGGCCGGACATGATGCACCTCGCAAAGGCGGGCCGTTGGATCGAACCCCGCCGGGTCATGGGATAAGGCCGATAGGCCCGGGAGGGAAGGGCGGATGGCGGGGTGCGTTGCCTTTGCCGCTTTTTTGGCCGATACAGTGGCAAATTGTCCGGTCGGACCGGACGCGGAGGCACTATGGGCATCCTGGCGCGAGGGTTGGCATTGTGGACGTTTCTCCTGGCGGCGGCGCCGGCCCTGGCGGCCGGGCCGGTCGAGGCGCCGCCGGCCCTGGCTCCCTGGGCGGGGTTCGTCCTGCACGGGGCCGCGGACAGGCTCTGCCCGCCGGACGGCGGTCAGACCGGGGTCCGCATCTGCCGGTTTCCGACCAGTCTGTCCCTGGACGTGGGCCCGGCCGGGGCGGATTTCACCATGCGCCTGCGGCTGTTTGACGAAGGCCCGGTTGCCTTGCCGTCCGGGGCCGGGGTGTGGATCGAAAATCTCCGGCGCGCCGGCGCGCCCGTGCCGGTGGTCCAGGGCGAGGCCGGCCCCATGGCCTGGCTGGCCGCCGGAGACTACGAGCTGGCCGGCCGGCTGGGCTGGACGGTTGCGCCGAAGTCCCTGGTCCTGCCGCCGGATATCGGCGTGGTGCGCCTCTCCCGCCAGGGCGAGGCGGCCCGGGTGGCCATGACGCCGGCCGGCGAGCTGCTCCTGTCCCCGCAGGAGGCCGCCGGTCCTGGCGAAAATCGCGAAACCGTCCGGGTTTTCCGGCTGATCGGCGATGGCGTGCCCGTGACCATGACCACGCTCATGCGCCTGGAAGTTTCGGGGCTGGCCCGCACCATCGTCCTGGCCGGGGCCGTGCCGCCGGGGGCCGTTCCCCTGGCCGTGCGCGCCCCGGCGCCGGCTTCGCTTGGGCCGGACGGCAGCCTTGTCCTGGACGCCGGGCCGGGGCGCTACGAAGTGGAAGTCACGGCCCGCTATCCCGGCCGGCCCGAGCGCCTGGGGCCGGCCGTCTGCCCGTACGGCCCGGAGGTCTGGTCGTTCCAGGCCGCCGGCGCGGTGCGCGAGGTGCGCCCCGAAGGGATGCCGGGCATCGATCCCAGGACCGCCGACGTGCCGGCCGGCTGGCAGGGCTGGCCGGCCTTTGCCGCCACGCCCGGGGCCGGGCTGGCCCTGGTCGGGCTGGGGCGCGGCGCGCCGGTGGGGCGCGACGCCCTGACCCTGACCCGCGACATGTGGCTCGATTTTTCCGGCCAGGGCCTCACCGTGCGCGACACGCTGGCCGGCGAAAACCGCAAGGCCTGGACCCTGGCCGCGCTGGCCCCGGGCGAACTCGGCCGGGTGACGGTCGGCGACAGGGACCAGCCGGTGGTGCGCCTGGGCCGGGACGGGGCGCCCGGGGTGGAACTGCGCCAGTCCCACTTGGATCTCGTGGGCCACCTCCGCTATCCCGACGCTGCCGCCGCCATCCCGGCGGCCGGCTACGACCGCGAACTGGAGCGGGTGTCGGCCACGCTGCATCTGCCCCCGGGCTGGGCCCTGGCCTACGCCTCCGGGCCGGACACGGCGGCCGGCGGGCTGCTTTCGGATTGGACCCTGCTCGACCTCTTTCTGGTCCTCGTCCTGGCCGTGGCGGCCATGGCCCTGGGCGGCAAGGCGGCCGGGCTGGTCCTTGGCCTTTTCCTGCTGCTGTCCTGGCAGGTCCCGGACGCCCCGACCACGGCCTGGGTCTTTGTCCTGGCCGGGCTGGGCCTGACGCGCGTGGCCGGCGAGGCCGGGCGTCTGGCCGGCAAGCCGGCTTTCCGGCGTTTTGCCGTGCTCGTCTTCGGGCTGGCCGTCCTGTCCCTGGCTGTGCTGGCCATTCCCTTTGCGGCCAGGGAACTGCGGCTGGCCGTGGCCCCCCAGATCGAAGCGCCGCCTGCGCCCGTGGTTTCGGCCCGGAAGCGGACGGCGGCCCGGCCGGAAGTCATGCCGGCCCCGGCCATGGCTCCACGCCCCATGGCCGACATGGCCCGGGAGGATGCCCGGGGGCGGACCATGGCCATGGCCGGCGGCGGAGCGGACATGGCTGCGCCGCGTCTCGACTTTGATCCCAATGCCCTGAACCAGACCGGGCCGGCGGTTCCGACCTGGAGTTTCGAGTCCGTGGCCTTGTCCTGGCGCGGGCCGGTGGTCCCGGGGCAGGAGCTGCGTCTGGCGCTGGTCCCGCCTGCGGCCGTGTCGCTTCTGCGCGTGGCCAGGGTGGCGCTTCTGGGACTGGCCCTGCTGCTGCTTTTGGGCCGGCGGCGGCTGCGCCGTCTGGCCGCGCCCGGGGCGGCCGCCGCGTCGGCCCTGGTTTTGGCCGTGTCGCTGCCGGGGGCGTCCCTGGCGGCGGATTTCCCGCCGCGCGAACTGCTGGATACCCTTCGCGACCGGCTGACCGAGCCGCCGCGTTGCCTGCCCCATTGTCTGGGCAGCCCGGGGCTGGACGTGCGGCTGGAAGGCGGCCGGTTGACGCTGGCCTTTGCGGTGGACGCCGCCGCCGGCGTGGCCGTGCCCTTGCCGGCGGTGTCCGAGGGCTGGCGGCCGGCGGCAGTGACGCTGGACGGCGCGCCGGCCGGGGGGCTTGTCCGCCAGGACGGGGCCATAAAGGCCCTGGTCGGGCCGGGACGCCATGTGCTCGTTCTTTCCGGGCGGGCTCCCGAAGGCGTGTCGTTCACCATCGCCCCGGCCCTTGTTCCGGGGCGGGTGGGGGTTGTCGCCCCGGGCTACCGGGTGCGGGGCCTCGACAATCTGGGCGTGCTGCGGGGGCCGCTTGAACTGACCCGGGCCGAGGAGGCTTCCGGGCCGGCCGGGCCCGGAGAGCGGGGGACCGTCGATGTCCCGGCCTTTTTCGAGGTCGGACGCAGCATTGATTTCGGCCTGACCTTCGAGGTCGGGACCGTCGTCGCCCGCCGTTCGCCCCTGGAAACGGCGGCGGTGACCTCGGTGCCGCTGTTGCCGGGGGAGATGCCGGACAGCCCGGAGGTCTCGGTGGCCGGCGGGGTGGCGACCGTGGCCTTTGCCGCCGGCGTCGGGAGCGTCTCCTGGCGCTCGAAGCTGCCGGCCGTGCCCGAATTGACGCTTGCCGCGCCCATGAGCGACGCCCTGGTCGAGACCTGGACCGTCACGGCCGCGCCGTTTTACGATGTCGTTTTCGACGGTCCGCCGCCGGTGGCCCGGCTTGACGAGGACGGCGCGTTTCGTCCCGCATTTGCCCCCTGGCCCGGGGAAACCCTGCGTATCGGCGTGACGCGCCCCGAGGCCGCTCCGGGCCAGTACCTGACCCTGGACCGGGCGACCCTGGCCCTGCGCCAGGGCGGGCAGGTGCGCGACGCCGCCTTGTCCATGAGTTTCCGGGCGGCCAAGGGCGTCCGCCATGCCGTGAGGCTGCCGGCCGGGACCGAGGTGACCCGGCTGGTGGTGGCCGGGCGGGAAGCCCTGCCCACGGGCGACGAAGGCGAGGCGGGTTTTTCCCTGCCGCCGGGAGCCACCGACGTGGTGGTGCATTTCCGGGAGCGCGCCCCCCTGTCCTGGCTTTCGCGCACGCCGGCCGTGGACCTGGGGCTGCCCGGGGCCAATGTCCAGGTGCGCCTGGAGCTGCCGGCCGATCGCTGGCTTCTGGCCGTGCGCGGGGACACGCCCCTTGGCCCGGCGGTGCTCTACTGGGGCTGGCTGGCGGCCGTGGCGGCCATGAGCCTCGGGCTTTCGGCCATTGGCGGGACGCCGCTGACGCGGCTTGGCTGGTTCTGCTACGCCCTGGGCCTGAGCCAGGCCACGCCCGGCAATTATGTCCTGGCCGTGGCCTGGATCGTGGCCCTGGGCTGGCGCCGGCGGGGCGTCGTTGCGGCGATCGGGAGCGCCTGGGGATTTAACGCGGCGCAGGTGTTTTTGGTGCTGCTGTCCCTGGCCGGCCTGTCGGCCCTCTACGAGACGCTCGGGGCCGGGCTGCTGGGCGTGCCGCGCATGCAGGTGGCCGGCGGCGGGGCCACGGCGACAAACCTTGTCTGGACCTTCGACCGGGTGGCCGGCCTCGTGCCGCAGTGTCTGGCCGTTACGGCCCCGATGCCGGTTTTCCGGGGGCTTATGCTGCTGTGGGCCGGCTGGCTGGCCTGGTCGCTGCCGCGTTGGCTGCGCTTTGGCTTTGAGAGCCTCACCGAGGGCGGCGGCTGGCGCAAAGTGGATTTCGCCATTCGTCTGCCCGGTCGCGGCCGCCGGCCAGGGACGGGGGAACGGGGCGGTCCGTCCGGCCCCGCTGGCCCGGATGGCGGGAAGCGGTGAAAATCCGGCATGATTTATGAATGTGCGCCTCCCGTCGGCAACAACCGACAGGAGGCGCATCATGGATCGTGGGCACTGCTGCGTGTGCGGACAGGCGATAGGGGGGATGGACGTCTACGGCTTGCGGGCGCAGGGCAAAATATGCAGCCGGTGCCTGCTTGACCGGTGCATTCCCGTGGGCGGGCGGATGTCGCGTCAGGCGCTGCGGCGTGGCGAGCGCCAAGGCCGACAGCCCGGGAGGGCGGCGGCAGCCTGAGCATTTTCAAGGCCATGGCTTTTGCCATTTCCGGATGAATTTGCTAGGACCCCTTTTCGTTCGATTTTGCACAAACCCGGGAAGGGGGAAATCGGCCCATGCAACTGACGACGCGAAGCCGCTATGGCTTGCGCATGCTTCTCGACATCGCCCTGCACGGCGACGACGGTCCGGTCCGCATCCAGGATATCGCCAAACGTCGCAACATTTCGGTGAAATACCTGGAGCAGTTGATCCGGGCCTTGAAAAAAGCCGGTTTCATCAACAGCAAGCGCGGCCCCAAAGGGGGGCATGTCCTGGCCGTGCCGGCCGACAGCATCCGGGTCGGCGACGTGGTGCGCGCCCTGGAAAGCCGCCCGGAGCTGACCGAATGCGTCGGCAACCCGGAGACCTGCATGATCGCCGGGGACTGCGTCACCCGGCAGATCTGGGCCAAGGCCACGGAAAGCATTTTTCGCGAGCTGGACGCCATCTGCGTGGCCGACCTGATGGTCCAGGCCCGCAAATCCGAGATTCTCGGCCTGCCCTGCTGCTAGGCTTGTTCATAATGCCTCCGGCGGCCGGGAGGGGATGATCCCCTCCCGGACCCTCCTCTCACGGTGTTCTTTCGCGCCCATTCGCCGTCCCTTCCCACCGTTGCCCCCCTTTATCCAGGGGGTCCGGGGGCGTTCACGGAACAGCCAAGCCAGCTCTCTTCACGGTGTTCTTTCGCACCCATTCGCCGTCCCTTCCCGCCCTTTCACTCCCAACTATCCAGGGGGTCCGGGGGGAATGATTCCCCCCGGCCGCCGGAGGCTCCCTTTCGTTCCCTTTCGTTCCCTTTCGTTCCCCCGGCCTGCCGGGCCGGCCTCATACGGCGTAGCGCAGGCCCGGGACCGCGCCGATAAGCCCCAGTTCCCGGCAGTGGTGGGCGAAGAGTATGAGGCTCGCCTGGGCCGCCGCGTCGAAATCGTAATTGACCACCCGCAGATAGGCCAGCAGCGCGTCGGGCGCGATCCAGTCCGGTCGCCGCGGCGAGCGCACCAGCCGGGAACGGCTGCCGGGCAGGGCCCGGTTGATCCCCACCAGCGTTTCATGCACCCGCGACAGGGCGGCCAGCCGTCCGGCCGGGAGCCCCTCCCGCACGATCCACAGGGCAAAGACGAACGGCGTGCCGGCAAATTCCAGCCAGGCCTGCCCCAGGTCGACGACGTGCCAGCCGGCCGGCCGCTCCAGGTAGCGGCCCAGGGCCAGATCGCCGATCTCGACGAACGGACGGCCCGTGGCCAACCCCGTGCCCGGCGCGACGGTCTCATGGCGCGCTTCGGGAAATTTCCAGGCAAAGCGCCACAGCACCCGCAACAAGGCGTTGGAACTGGCCGAGGCCCCGGAGAGCAGCACCGGATCGCCCGTGCGGGCCAGATGCCCCGGCAGGTCGGCCAGGGGCACGGGAGAGACGAGCAGCACGCTTTGGATGGGGCCGGTTGCCGCCCGGATGCACAGGTCGGGCAGCAGGGAGAACGCTCCCGGGTTGGCCAGAAAGGCGAAGGCCGAGGCCGGGGCGGCGTCGATGGTTCCGGCGGCCAGGGCCGCATTGAGTTCGGCTGGATGCCCGGGGATGTAGGCGATGTCCGGACCTTCGGGAAAGGCCGGCACCAGGGCCTCATACAGCGGCCAGACGTTGAGATAGGCGATGCGGCCGAGGCGCAGGGGGCCGTGCTCCATGGGGATGCTCCTTGGGCAAAAAAACGCGGCCCCGAGGGTATTCCCCCCGGGGCCGTCAGGCAAGGCGAATTCCGGCGGACTAGTCGAGCTGGGCCAGCAGGGTTTCCTTGATGGAGTCGATGGTGCCCTCGCCGTTGAGCTCGATATACTTGGTTTTGCCCTTGGCGGCCAGATCCTTGTAGAAATAAGCGGCAGCCAGGGTGCCGGTGGTGGTGTCGTAATAGATGTCGTGGCGCTTGGCGATGGCCGCCTCGTCCTGGTCGTCGGAACGGGACTTCAGGTCGCCGCCGCACACCCGGCACTTGTCGCCGTCGGGCTTGATGGCGTCGATGAAGATGTTGTTGGGATGGTTGGGGTCGTTGACGCACAGGCGACGGCCCATGATGCGGTTTTTCGCCACTTCGCGGGGCAGCAGGATCTCGATGACGTAATCGAGGGCCATGCCTTCCTTCTGCAGGGCTTCCCAGAGCTTCTCGGCCTGGACCATGTTGCGGGGGAAGCCGTCGAGCAGCCAGCCGTTGCCGCCTTTGGCCTTGAGGGTCTCAAGGATCATGGGGATGGTGATGTCGTCCGGGACCAGCTCGCCCTTGTCGATGAAGGCCTTGGCCTTCATGCCGAGTTCGGTGCCGCCGCCGATGTGCTCGCGGAAGATCGCCCCGGACTCGATGTGGGCCAGATTGTACTTTTTTTTCACCAGGGAACCCTGGGTGCCCTTGCCGCTGCCGTTGGGACCAAAAGTGAGGATATTCACCGGGACTGCCTCCATGTTTGATTTTTCACAATCGGCGTCATTACCTCCCCCGGCCAGCCCTGTCAATGGCGTTGCCCGTTTTGGCCGGGGGCTCGGCTCCAGACGAAAGACCAGCCCGTGGCGGCCCACATGGGCTGCCTTGCCGCCGGGAAACTGGAAACGTCGGCCCGTGTCCCGGCGCATGGCGGCCCGGTCCAGGGCGGCGAGGCTTTCGGCCAGGGCCTGTCCCGGCCCCAGGGCGGCCAGGGCCCGGCGGTAGAGGCGAAGGCGCAGGGCCGGCGGCTGGCTGGCCAGAAGTTCGCGGGAAAGGCGCGTCGGATCGGCAGGCTGGGGCAGGGCCTCCTCGAAAAACGCGGCGTCCTGGCGGGCCTGCCGCCACAGTCTGGCGGCCGCCTCGAGGTAGCGGGGATTTTCGGCGGTCAGGCGCGGCAGCAGGTCGCGGCGCACCCGGTTGCGGAGATAGGCCGGGTCGGCGTTGGCCGGGTCGTGGACAACGGGCAGGGCCAGGGCGGCGAGCAGGGCCTCGATGTCCCGGCGCGGCGTGAGCAGCAGCGGACGCAGGAGGCGGCGCGCGGCGTCCACGGCGGCCATGCCGCCAAGGGCCGGCCAGCCGGCCCCGCGCGTCAGGCGCATGAGCTGGTCCTCGGCCAGATCGTTTAACTGGTGGCCAAGGACGATCCAGGCATTGGGCCGGGCAGCCGCCAGTTCGGCGAAAAAGGCGTAGCGGGCCGTCCGTCCGGCGTCCTCGACGCCGAGGCCGCCGGCCCGGGCCAGGGCGGCCACGTCCGTGCGGCGGCGATGGCAGGGGACTGACCGGCTGCGGCAAAAGGCTTCGGCGCTTTCGGCCTCGGCGGCGGATTCCGGCCGCAGGCCGTGGTCGAGGTGGGCCGCCTCCAGGCGCGCCCCCAGGCGGGGGGCCAGGATTTCGAGGATAAGCAGCAGGGCCGTGGAATCCGGGCCGCCGGAATAGCCGGCGATCCAGGTTGCGCCCTGGGGGGCGTGGCTGCATTCGTCCGTGAGGAAACCGGCGATGCGAAGACAGAGACGGGCCAGCCGGCGGGGCAGGTCGCCAAGGCGCAGCGGGGCCGGGGGGCTGTCGGGAGGGACAAAATGGTTCATGGCTGTGGCCGTTCGGCCCGGACGCATTGGCGGCGTTTTCGGGAAAGGGCAGACGCAGGCGCGCCGCGACGGCGGGCCGGGCGAGGCTGGGCCGACGACTGGCGACGGCCCGCGCGGCGTTGGATCAGACCGGAATGTCGAGTTCCCGGATGAAATTGTCCAGGAAGTCGATCATCTGCTGGCGCTGTTCCGGGGTGCAGTAGCTGATGCAGGAACAGCGCAGCTTGCCCCGGCCCCGCACCAGCAGCTCGAGCTTGAGCCAGTTGCGTCCCGTCTCCAGGACCAGCATGTAGGGGCCGCACTCCGGGTAGTGCTGCTGCTGCTCGTCGTTTAACATCTCCTGGGGAAAGGGGATGTAGTAGATGTGCTCGAGGGGTCCCTTGAAGCCTTTTTCGCTCAGGTTGCGCTCGATGATCTCCATGTTGTCGGCCGAGATCTCGTCGATCAGATAGGATCGCATGGGGTTACTCGCTTGTCTCCGTCGCATCGAAATCCGACTCTGCCAAGTCGTCTTTCGAGGGTTTGCGATCCGCATGGGCGTCCTCGGGGACGCTCTCGCGGTCCAGGTTGTACATGCGGCGGGTGAGGTCGATGAATCGGTCGCCTTTTTCTTCCAGTGCCCGCCGCTTGAGGAATTCGATGGGTTCGTGGAGGAGCTTGCGGCTGATGGACAGGGACAGGGTCTCGATGGCCTGCCGGGTTTCCTCGGGGACGTCCGGCCCCAGGCGGCGCAGGGTCTTGCGCAGCTCCCGCCGGGCGACGCCTTCGCCGGTCTGCAGCAGGTCGATGATGGTGGGCTTGATGTCGAGGGCTTTGAGCCACTCGCCGAAGCGCTCCACCTGCAACCGGATGATGTCCCGGGCCCGGGCCGCCTCTTCGCGGCGCTGGGCCAGATTCTCCTCGACGACCTCCTGGAGGTCGTCGATGTCGTACAGATACACGTTGTCCAGGCTGTTGACGTCGGGATCGATGTCGCGCGGCACGGCGATGTCGATAAAAAACATCGGCTTGTGCTTGCGGGCCTTGAGCACGCCGCGAACGTCCCTGGCCTTGATGACCACGTGGGGCGCGCCCGTCGAACTGATGACGATGTCCACCTCGTGCAGCCGCGTGAGGAACTCCTCGAAGGCCACCGGCCGCCCCTTGAAGCGTCCGGCCAGTTCCTCGGCCCGGGCGTAGGTGCGGTTGGCCACCAGGATTTCCGAGACGCCCGAGGTCAGCAGGTGCATGGCCGCCAGTTCGGCCATCTCGCCTGCGCCGACGAGCATGGCCTTCTTGCCGGCCATCTCGCCGAAGATGCGCTTGGCCAGTTCCACGGCCGCATAGCTGATGGACACGGCGCTGGCGCCGATGCCCGTGGCCGTGCGGACCTTTTTGGCCACGGAAAACGCCTTGTGGCACAGTCTGTTGGTGATGACGCCGGCGGTGCCGGCCGTCACCGAGTGGCGGTAGGCGGCCTTGAGCTGGCCCAGGATCTGCGGTTCGCCGAGCACCAGCGAGTCCAGGCCCGAGGCCACGCAGAACAGGTGCTCCACGGCGGCAAGGCCCCGGTGCTCGTAGAGGTGCGGGGCAAGCAGCCCCTCCTCCTGCCCGCACAGGTTGGCCCAGGCCGCAAGGACGGCGTCCCGGGGATCGCGTCCCGGCACGTCGGCCACCAGCACTTCCACCCGGTTGCAGGTGGAAAGGACCAGGACCTCGCGCAGGCGTGCGTCGCCATGCACCAAAAGGCCGCCGAGTTTGGGGCGATCGCCCAGGGCGAAGGCCTCGCGGATTTCCACCCCGGCGGTCTTATGGTTGAGTCCAAACAGGTAAATCTGATGCTCCATCGATATATCGTGCGAAGCTGTGGTGTGTTGGCATGAAAAAGTTGATGACCAGCATGGACACCAGGGTCAGGCCGAAAATCCAGATGGCCAGCCGGGCTGTCTTGCGTCCCCGCCAGCCCATGACCAGGCGCTGGTGGAACAGGAAGGCAAAGAGCAGCCAGATGGCAATGGCCGTGATTTCCTTGGGATCATAGGAAAAGATGCGGTTCCAGGTCAGCTTGGCCCAGATGAATCCCGAGAGCAGGCCCACGGTGTAGAGCGGGAAACCCGCGGCCACGGCCCAGCGGTTGACCGTGTCGCAGGTGGAAAGGGCCGGCAGGGCCTTGGTGAACCCGGTCAGCTTCTCCTTGGTCTTGATCTTGCCTTCGAGGTAGAGATAGGCCGCCCCCGCGCCGCAGGCCATGGCCAGCAGGCTGATGGCCAGGAAGAAGGCCCCGATGTGCAGGCCGAAAAACAGGCCGCCGAGGGCCTTGGGCAGTGGAATCCGGGTGGCGGTCACGGCCTGGGACGACAGAAACAGAAACAGGGCCAGCGGCGCGGCCAAAAGCCCGAGCATCCCCAGGCGCAGCCGCCACCACAGAAACAGGCAGATCAGAAGCAGGCTCCAGGCCAGCAGGCTGAAGTAGAACTCGCCCGAAAGCAGGGCCGTGCCGTATTCGGTGCCGAGCAGGATGCCCAGATCGGCGGAGTGGAAGGCAAATCCGGCCACGGTGCAGAAGGCCCCGGCCCGGCGCAGGCCCGGTTTGGCCGTCACCACGCCGAGCAGGTACAGGGTGGCCCCGGCGAAATAGCCGGCCAGGACCAGATGGAAAAGCAGGCTAAGCGCCGGCATGGCCAAGCGCTCCCGAAACGAGTCCGGCCGCCTCGCCGTGCAGGGCGTCCGGCAGGATGTCCCGCAGGATGGCCTCGGCCGCGCCGGCGTCGCCGCGCTCCAGGGCCTCGAGCAGCGGGGAATTGACCAGGGCCTTGAATATCGCCGAATTGGCCGGGCTGCCAAGGCCGAGGCCGAGCACCATGGGCCGCAGCCGGCTCATGAGCAGGAGCAGGGCCCCATACTCGCTGCCCAGAAATTCCCCCAGCCCCTGGCGGATCTTGCGGGCCAGGGCCGGCGAGCCGCCGCCCGTGGAAATGGCCACGGTCAGCTCGCCCTGGGTGTACAGCGCCGGCACGATGAAGCTGCATTTCTCCGGCTGGTCCACGATGTTGCAGAGGATGCCCCGGGCCGAGCATTCCCGGCTGATTTCCCAATTGAGGGCCTCGTTGTCGGTGGAGGCGATGACCAGGAAACGGCCGTCGAGGTCGGACGCGGCAAAGGGCCGGCAGGCGAAGGCGACGGCCGGGTGGGCGAAAATTTCGGCACAGGCGGGATCGGCCGGGGCGAGGTCAATGACCAGGATCTCGGCCGCGCCGCATTCGGCCAGGGTGGCGATTTTGCGGCGGCCGACCTGGCCTGCGCCCACGACCAGACAGCGTTTGCCGTGAAGATTGACGTAAATAGGATAATACCGCATGGAAGCCCCCTATAGCAGAAGAACGCGTGGGCCGAAAAGGCATTTTTTTCACAAGAAATTATCATCAACTATGACCGCGAGGCGAAGCGCCATGGCCCGTTTTCTTGTCCTGCAACTGGCCCGGCTCGGCGATCTGGCCCAGACCCGGCGGCTGCTGCTCGGCCTTGGGCGGCAGGCGGCGGCCCTTGGCGGCGAGGTCCATCTGGCCGTGGACCATTCCCTGGCCGTCCTGGCCCGGCGGCTCTATCCGTTTGCCGTGGTCCACGGCCTGCCGGCCCATGGCCGGCCCGGCCTGGACGCCAGGGCGGCGGCCGACCGGGTGTTCGAGTCCCGCCAGGCATTGGCCGCCCTGGCCGGCATGGCCTTTGACCGGGTCTTCTGCCTCAATTTTTCGCCCATGGGCATGGCCGTGGCCGCCATGTTTCCGCCCGAGGTCCAGCGCGGCTACCGGATGCACGCCGGCCAGACCGACAAGGACGGCGTGATGCGCCTGGTGTTCCGGCTGGCCCGGAACCGCCGGGGGGCCGGCATCAATCTGGCCGACATCTGGGCCCATCTTGACGACGAGCCGCTGGCGGCGGCCCTGGTCAACCCGGCGGCGACGGCCAGGGGCGGCGGTCTTGGCGTGGCCCTGGCCGGCCGGGAGGCCCGGCGGTCGTTGCCGCCGGAGATGCTGGCCCCGCTTGTGCGCACGCTCTTTCTGGCCATGGGAGGGACGCGGGTGACGCTTCTCGGCACGGCCGCCCAGGCTGCCGAGGCCCGGGCGCTTTTGCGCCGTCTCGATTCCCCGGTGCGCGAGGCCTGCCTGGACCTGACGGGCAAAACCGATCTGCCCGGCCTTGTCGACGCCATAAGCGGCCTGGACCGCCTTGTGACGCCCGACACCGGGGCCATGCATCTGGCGGCGTTTTGCGGCGTGCCGGCGACAGCCTTTTTCCTGTCCTCGGCCTGGTGCCACGAGACCGGGCCGTACGGCGCGGGGCACCGGGTCTTCCAGGCCGTGGCCCCGTGCGCGCCGTGCCTGGAGTCGGCCCCGTGCGACCAGGGGCTTGCCTGCCGCGCCCCGTTTGGCGATGCGGGCCTGCCGCGTTGTCTGGCCGGTTCGGGCAAGGCCCTGCTGCCGGCCGGGCTGGTGGAATACGCCACGGACTGCGACGCCCTGGGGGCCCTTTGCCGTCCGGTTCGCGGCGAGGATCCGACCCTGGCCCGGCGCGAGGCGCTGCGGGCCTTTCTGACCCGGCGGCTGGCCGGGGTCGACGGTGCGGACGTGCCGGGCGGCCTGGAGCCGGCCGGGGAATACGACACCGAAACAGACTGGGTTCTGCCGCCGGCCGGCCGGCCCGCAAGAGGGGAGTGGTAACGCATGGACGGTCGGCGCGGCCTTCGCATCCTGGTTGTTTTGCCCATGTACGGCGGATCGTTGCCCATCGGGCGGCACTGCGCCAGCGCCCTGTCCGGGCTTGGCCATCTGGTCGAAACGTTCGAGGCCCCGGCTTTTTACGGGGCCTTCGAGGCGCTCAAAACCCTGCGGGTGACCTCGGATCGCCTGGAATACCTGGAAAACAGCTATCTGCAGGTGATCTCCCAGGCCATCTGCGCCAAGGTCGAGACGTTTGGCCCGGATCTGGTCCTGGCCCTGGCCCAGGCCCCGCTGTCCCGGCAGGCCCTCAAGCGCCTGCGCCGCGACGGCGTGGCCACGGCCATGTGGTTTGTCGAGGATTTCCGGCTTTTTACCTATTGGGAGGCGTTCGCGCCGTATTACGACGTGTTCGCCGTCATCCAGAAGGACCCGTTTTTCGAGCGTCTGGCCGCCGTGGGGCAGCAAAACGTCCTCTACCTGCCCCTGGCCGCCGACCCGGCCGTGCACCGTCCCCTGGAACTGACGCCTGTCGAGCGGCGGCTCTACGGGGCCCGGACCTCGTTTATGGGCGCGGGCTACGCCAACCGGCGGGTGGCCTTTGCCCAGCTTCTGGATTTCGGACTGGCCATCTTCGGCAGCGACTGGGACGGGGACGCCGTGCTCGGGCCGCGCCTGCGCCTGGACGGGCGGCGCGTCACCACCGAGGAATCGGTGAAGATTTTCAATGCCGCCGACGTCAACCTCAACCTGCATTCGAGCGTTTCGACCCAGAGCCTCGTGTCGGGCGGGGATTTCGTCAATCCCCGGACCTTTGAGCTGGCCATGTGCGGGGCTTTCCAGCTCGTGGACCGCCGGGGGCTCATGGACGAGCTTTTCAGCGAGGACGAGTTGGCCCGGTTCGGCAGCGTGGAGGAGCTCAAGGAGCGGCTGGGCCACTTTCTGGCCCATCCCGAGGAGCGGGCCGGCTATGCCGCCCGGGCCCGGGCCCGGGCCCTTGGCGAACACACCTATGCCCGGCGCATGGAGCGGCTGCTCGACTTCACGGCCGGGCGCATTGCGGGCTGGCCGGCCGGGGCAGGCGGCGAGGGCGCCCTCGCCGGGCTGCCCGAGCCGTTGCGCGGGGAGTTGTCGGCTCTTTTGCGCGAGCTGTCGCTGCCGGCCGACGTGTCTTTCGACGACCTGATTGTGGCTGTGCGGTCCCGCCAGGGGTTGCTGACGCCGCTTGAGACCTCGCTGCTCTTTCTGGATGAGTGGAAAAAGCAGTACGTCAAATAAGGGCGTTTTCCCGAAGGCGCGTCCCAGGCCGGGCCTTTGCCGTCCCGGAGCGTCCTGCCGGCTGTTCCCGCCATGTTGCCAAGCAGGCCCCCGCCAAAACGGTTTGGGGGAATCCCCCGCCTTGTCTGCGGGAGATTCCCCCAAAATGGCCGCGCTCCGGCAGCCGGAGCTTTTGCCGCTTTTCGCGCTACTTTTTGATTTCCAAAGCCTTCTCCATCATGGCGTCGGCCGTGGTCACCACCTTGGAGTTGGACTGGAAGGCCCGCTGGAAGGTGATCAGGTTGACCATTTCCTTGGCCATGTCGACATTGGACGCTTCCAGTCTGTAGCCGGCCACGCCGTCGATAGTGCCGGAATTGGCCCGGCCGACCTTGGCTTCGCCCGTCAGGTCGTTGGCCTTGTACATATTGTTGCCGGCGTTTTCGAGGTCTGTGGGATTGATGAAGTCGGCCAGGGCCAAAACGAAGAGCGCCTTGGTCTGGCCATTGGAATAGTTCCCGTAAAGCACGCCGTCTTCGTCCACCTCGGTGCTGAGGAGGGAACCCGAGGCGTAGCCGTCCTGGGATTTGTTCGTGGTGCTCGACGAGGTGGCATAGTTGGTGGAACTGGTCGCGGCATTTTTCGCCGTGCTCAGGTCAAATCCGGCAGTGTTGGCGGCGGCGGCGCCGATGCCGGCGGCGGATGTGGCGGCCGTGGCGCTCCAACTGCCGGACGTGGTGGAAAGGCCGTTGGCGTAGGTGACGGTCTGGGCGGCCAGGGCGCTGCCGGATGTCGAGGACAGGAAGGTGGCCGAGAATTGGGGGGTGCCCGACGAACTCAGGCTGGCCTGGGTCCAGGAGGAGAGGGACGTGGGATCGGAGCCGCTCAAGGTATAGGCGGTTTCGTTCTCCAGTTCTCCCGAAGCGCTGTAGGTCATGGTGCCGATCATGAGCACGCCGGCCTTGGTCGTGCCGCTGGTGGCGGAGTTGCCGTCCTCGTCGGGGTCCATGGCCACGGTGTATTCCCAGTATTCCTTGCCGCCCTCGGTGGAGACCTTGGAGTAGTAGGTCGTCAGGGTATGGCTGTTGCCCTCGGAGTCGTAAACGTTCACGGACGTGGAGTAGTCCGAGTCCGAAACCGGGGGATCGCTCTCGGCGTCGTAGGACTTGAACATGGTGAAGTAGGGATCGGTCGCGTCCTTGGTCCCCACGGTCGTCTGGCTGTCGAGATTGGTGATGACCGAGACGCTGGACGTGGCCTTGGCCGACATGGCGTCGGAACTGATAAGAATATCCGTGACCGTCCCGGTGGTGGGCACGTCGGTCAAAACGGTCCCGCTTGCCTCCGTTTTGTCAATAGCGTCCTGGTCCACGGCCCAGCCCTGGACATTGTAGCCGTTGGCCGACGTCAGATAGCCGTTTTTGTTCCGATTGAAATTTCCGGCCCGGGTATAATAGACATCGTCGGTATCGGGTTTTTTCACGAGGAAGTACCCGTCGTCGCCGGTGATGGCCATATCCGTGGAATTGCTGGCTTCCTGGGTTCCTCCCCAGGAGGTGCTGAGGGAGACGGTGCTGACCTGGGAGCCGCAGCCGATCTGGCTTCCGTCCGAGGTGCCGCCGGCTGTGGTGCTGAGCAGATCGGCAAAAAGTATCCGCGAGGACTTGAAACCCACGGTGCCGGTGTTGGCGAGGTTGTTGCTCGTGTTGGCAATGGCCGAACTATACGAACTCAGTCCTGAAACGCCTGTCCAGATTGCGCTCATCGTTATACCTTCCTTGTCGCCAGAGCGGCAAAAATTGCCCGCCGTTCTCCCCGACGCCTCCAAGTTCCACTCCTGGAGGCAGGGCGCCGGGGTCGACGTCCATGTCTTGTCGAAGGCGGTGGGTCGGCAGCAGGGAAAAGCTTGCCGCCCACGGGCAATAGTGCAGGAGACGGGCCATTTGGCCGGAGTGCGCCGGGCCGCGGAGCCGGGCATGGCCGGGGCGCCGGCCGGATCGGCCCCGAAGCGCCGGGCCAGTGTTCCATAATGCCGGGCGGTTGCAGGAAGAACATGCCCCCCAATGTCTGAAGAATCGCAGAAACCAGTTGACGCGCCCCGGGCATCTGCGTAGATACGCGCCTCCCGAGCGGGAAACGCTTCGGGCCGGCCGCAACGGCGGCGGGAGATTGAAAAAAGGCGTTGACAGGAATCGCGGGAACGGATTAAAGAGTCCGGC
>Ga0074193_1000952_pt1 | contig 41103 bp, 37 predicted proteins | sample EPASupsiteHSE605_FD_64523 | JGI IMG/M metagenome (GOLD analysis project Ga0074193, IMG submission 64523) | Bioremediated contaminated groundwater from EPA Superfund site, New Mexico - Sample HSE6-05 | ecosystem: Environmental > Aquatic > Deep subsurface > Groundwater > Contaminated ...
ATAAGCTGTTTTTGCGCCCATTTCAACTGCCATGTTGCATATAACCATACGGCCTGAAACATCCAGTTGTTCAATGTAACTTCCAGTAAAGTCAATTGCTTTATAAACAGCACCATCTGCCCTTATTTGTCCAATAATGAATAAAACTACATCTTTTGGCATTATTCCTTCTTTGGGAGTACCGTCAATTCTAATTTCTATAATTTCCGGAACTCTGAACCACAATTCACCAGAAATAATAATAGTTGCCATATCTGTTGCTCCTACGCCTGTACCCATTGCCCCAAGAGCACCATGAGTTGTTGTGTGTGAATCTGTGGCAACTATTATGGCACCTGGATATATGAGTCCGCTTTCAACCATAACCTGATGACATACTCCAGCATTCACATCAAAATGATAAGTTAAATTATTTTCCTTAGCAAATTCTCTCATTTCTTTGTGAATTTGAGCAGTTTTAATGGTTGGTGCCGGTGCATAATGATCAAATACAAATGCCAGTCTGTCCTTATCCCATACCTTTTCGCCATTCATTTCTTTAAAAGAATAAATTGTTTGTAAATATAAATCATTTACTTCAGCAAAATCAACTTTTGCTGTAACAATTTCTCCTGTTTTAACAATTGATTTTCCGCTGTTCTTAGCCAGTATTTTCTCTATAGCATGCATTTTAAATTCTCCTTCATAATGTTCAAAATGTAATCTCAGTGCAAAATTATGCAATAAGCCCACCTTAAAAGGTGAGCTTATTTTTGTATTTTATTCCCGTATAATCCCTGGTTTTATGCAATTATCCAAATACAAGTGGTGCGATAAATGTTGCAAGAAGAATAATAAATGCTCCACCAAGCCTTGATGAAATTTGAGCAAATGGCATAAGTTCCATTCTGTGCGCTGCTGTTAAAACAGCAACGTCTCCAGTTCCACCCATGTTAGCCATACAAAGTCCTGCTGTTATAGCAGCTTCAATTGGATAGAAACCAACCATCTTGCCTACAATAGATGTACCAACTACAGCACCAAATACTACAAGAAATACAAGAACCAAGTAAACTGGTGAGAACGCTGAAATTACCTGACCTAAATCAGTATAAGCTATACCAATACCCATAAGAAGTGCAGGTGTCCAGTTTGATGCAACAAATTGATACCAGCTTGCACAAGCTTTTTCAAATTTACGAGGTAATATATTGAAAGCTTTTGCAATTCCAACAGATATAATCATCCATGCATAAGGATGGATATCCAAACCAACATAAGTAGCTAAAATATATGCCACAATCTGCCCAAATACGAAGAATGAACATGCTATTGCAATACCTATTCCATAATCTGAAAGTGTAACAGGATCAGTGCCTTCTTTTTCCTTAAGGTCATCTTCTCCAATATCCATAAGCTTTCCATTACCAGTAAGTTTAGGATATTTCTTACCAAGTCTGTCTAATAATCCTCCAAAAACAATTGCCATTGCATTTCCTAATGCTACAGCAGGAACAAGTTTTGATAAAATAGTCTCTGATGGAACACCAAGTCCTTTAGCAAATACTTCTGATATAGGAACTGCTCCAGCGCCCATACCGCCTCCCATAATAGGAATACCGATGTATGCTATAGATTCTCCAGGAGACTGGCCAAATAGCATTCCTCCTAAAGCAACAAATAAAAGCGAAACTACAACTCCTCCAATAATAGTTGGAAAGTATCTTACAGCGGCCTTAACCAGCAGTTTTTTGCTCATTCCCAAGATTGAACCTGTAATAAGTGCTGCAATATAGAAGTCAAGGAATCCGCCGCCTTTCATGAATGTTGTAACATTCTCAGAAACAGATGCAGGAATTAAATTAAAGTATACTAATGCTGCAGAACCAAATATTATAACGATCGGTCCTCCTCCAAAGAAAGTTTTTACAATAGGTGTATTGTTTCCTATTACATCCAGTAAAGATCCAATGATCATCATGAATGCAAATGCTCCAATCATACCTTTAGGGAGCACATCAAAAATAATTGCAATTAATAGTACGATAAGCATTGTAAAATAAACCGGAAGGCTTATTCCCATTATTTTGTAATCTTTCATAATCTTCCTCCTTGTAATCTTTTTTATAAAATTTATATTCTTGCTACGCCTGATTTTCTTGCTGCTGCTTTAATAGCTTCAGCTACTACGTTAGCAACACCCTTATCCAATGCGCTTGGAATTATATTTTCTTCATTTAAATCTTTTTCATCAATATAATCTGCAATTGCATAAGCAGCTGCAAGTTCCATTTCCAAGTTTATCTCTTTAGCTCTGACATCTAAAGCGCCTCTGAATAATCCAGGGAATACTATAACATTATTAATTTGATTTGGAAAATCTGAACGACCAGTTCCAATTATTCTTGCACCAGCCTGTTTTGCAACATCCGGCATAATTTCTGGAGTAGGATTCGCCATAGCAAGTATTATGGAATCTTTATTCATTGTTTTTACCATCTCAGGCTTTACTATATCAGATGTTGAAACACCAATAAATACATCAGCACCCACTAGTGCATCCGCTAAACTGCCTTTAATAATTTCCGGATTTGTTACTTTGCCAAGAGCTATCTTTGCATCATTCATCTTATCTCTACCTTTGTATATAACTCCAGTTCTATCACAAACTATTATATTTTTTGCTCCTGCTGCAATTAAAAGTTTAGATATAGCTGTTCCTGCTGCACCAGCTCCATTAATTATTATTTTTAAGTCTTCGATTTTTTTGTTTACAATTTTTAACGCATTAATTAAGCTTGCAAGAACTACTATTGCTGTTCCATGTTGATCATCATGAAATACAGGAATATCTAATATTTTTTTCAACTTTTCCTCTATTTCAAAACATCTTGGTGCTGAAATATCTTCAAGGTTTATTCCGCCAAAACCTGGAGCAATTAATCTTACTGCATTAACTATTTCATCAACTTCTTTAGTATCCAGGCAAATTGGAAAAGCATCTACATTGGCAAATTCCTTAAATAAAATTGACTTGCCTTCCATTACAGGAAGTGCAGCCTTAGGCCCTATGTCTCCTAACCCAAGTACGGCAGTACCATCAGTAACTACTGCAACAATATTTCCTTTGGATGTATACTTATATACATCTTCCTCATTTTCATGAATTTTTCTGCAGGGTTCAGCTACTCCTGGAGTATATGCCGAACTTAAATCTTCTCTAGTTTCAACCTTTATCTTTGATACAACTTCAATTTTTCCTTTATGTCTTTCATGTAGTTTTAAACTTTCTTCAAAATAATTCAAATCGTTTTCCTCTCTTTCGTTAAACTTATTTGTTTTGATTTTTAATAGTATCATCTCGATAGCAAACTGTAAATATTTTGGAATTTAAAAAAGAGTTTTGGTCATTAAGAATATTTTGCTTATTTTTTAACATATTATGCAAGCAAAAAGCCTTAATTATGACTTCAAGTAGTATAATTAAGGCTTTTATGAATTTAATTTCTCATCATTTAATTATCAATCTATATTTATGCTGTGGTCTACTACCTACACTTACTGCACCAATTTGTTGTCCGTCTTGATGTTTTTTATACGAAAGTATGAAAGTAATGTAGTACTCCCTATTGAAAACATTAAAATTAAAACAATAAAAATAGTCATTTTAGTTTTTAGTTTCATGTTTAATATCCCTTCTATAATTAAAACTTATATAACTCTAAATATGCTCTATCTACATCACCTATTATTACAAATAAAAATACCAGTAGAATATATTAACACATTCCACAGGTAATAAACAAATATTTATTTTAATAATGCTTGAAATTAAAATAAATATATATTATATTAATATAAATAAAGTAACTGGAGGCTTTCTATGTATTTATTAACTTTTATTTATCAAAATAAAGAAAATGTTGGTTTTTTAAATCAACAAAAAAGTTGCGTTATACCTGCAGAGGTTGTTTTCTCAAAATTGAACTCGTCTATTCCTAAGGATATGCTAGAACTAATAGAAATTGTATCTGACTTAAATATCAATGAATTAGAATCTGCTATTGAATTAAGTAATGACAATTCTATCAACTTAAGCAATATTAAAATTTTAGCACCAATTCCATATCCAAAAAGAAATGTTATCTGCCTTGGCAAAAATTATTTAGAACATATTAGTGAAGTTAAAAGTTTAAAAAATGTTACATCAGACATTCCAAGTAAGCCTATTTATTTCAGTAAAATTGCTTATCCTGCTATAGGACAAAATGACAATATCATTTCTCATTCAGATGTTGTAAAAGAACTTGATTACGAGGTAGAATTAGCTGTTATAATAGGAAAAAAATGCAAAAATGTCAAAAAAGAAAATGTTGAAGAATATATTTTTGGATATACAATTGCTAATGATATATCAGCAAGAGATATTCAAACTAGCCACATTCAATGGCATAAAGGAAAATCATTTGATACATTTTGCCCATTAGGACCATTCATCGTGCATAAAAGCAATGTTGCGTTTCCCCCTAATTTGGAAATTAAAAGTTTTGTAAACGGTGAATTAAGACAAAATTCCAATGTAAATAAATTAATATTTGATATACCAACTATTATCAGCGATTTAACAGCAGGCATCACATTATATCCTGGCGATATAATATTAACTGGAACTCCTGCAGGTGTTGGAGCAGGTTTTAACCCTCCTAAATATTTAAAACATGGCGATAAAATCGAATGTTATATTGAAAGTATTGGAACATTAGTTAATACCGTTGAGTAAAAATCAAAATATGTTGTCTAAGGATAAGCATTCTTGTTCTTTAATGACATTAAAAAGCACTCTCAATTGCTCAAGCTCTGCTTGAGCCATTGTTTTGTCAAAATTTCTTATATAAATATCAAGCTTTTTAAATGATGCATCTATATTATTTATATCTTTTTGATTTAAAAAATAAATCCATAACTTTCTAGTTTTTTCCCATCTTACAGTGTATTCCATCATATCAGTTTCAGCTTTATTCCAATCATCTACATATATAGAATTTGATAGGTCTATTAACTTTTCCCAATAATATGATGTCACTACTTCAACTGATGTGAAATGGAACCAAACCCATAATAATATAACTAATACAAATACTATAAAAGATATAACCACCATTCTCATTATTTTACCTACCTTTTATAAAAAATAAATTTATCATCTTCATCCAAAAAACCATAAATTACATCTTTTAATTTTAAATCGTTTTTATTTAATTCATTTAACAACTTATTTTCTTTGACTTCATACTTTTCTAAATTTTTATACATTATCTTACCATCTAAAATGATGGATATCGGAATTCTCTTGCATTTTTCTCCTGACCTGTCTTCATGAGCAATAATACTTATTTCTCCATTTGTCTCCATTATAAGATAATCAATATCTTCAAGATTGTAATATCCTTTTAAACGCATTTGACCCAATAAATCATTGATATTTACTCTAAGTTTATTTAATTCCTTTGTATTAAATGTTCCATGGTCAATTAATATCGATGGTCTGCCACAAATTACTTTACGAGCTGTATTACTTTTTAATGTAATATATGAAATTAAGCATTGAAGAAACATAATAGTTGCAATAGATGCAAAACCATAAGATAAAGGGGCGTCTAAGTCTTCCATCGGCATAATAGCTAAATCTGCTAACATTAGCGAAACAACTAAGTCAAATGGTTGCAATTCGCCAAGTTCGCCCTTGCCCATTACTCTCATTGATATTAGCACAACTCCGTAAAGAATCATTGATCTAATTAATACGATTATCATACATACCCTCAATTTAATAAATTCATTAAGTTTTATTTTATCCTATACGCTAAAAATTATCCAATTTTGAACAATTATATATAAAAAAAGCTTTTATCAAAGCATTATAATGTAGCTTTTTTTGAAACCCATATACGGAAAGAAACAAATTTCGGTGAGAACTTTCCTATGGGTTATAAAAAAACAAGTGCTCTAGAGCACTTGTAAATTATTACTAATATTGCGATTTTATTTTTATTGAAATTTATATTGTTAAACAGCTTTATTTATTACATTTTTTAATTTTGCAAAAATCATTCTTCCCGCTGCAGTTTGAAGTACGCTGGTAACAGTAACTACTACAGAATCTCCAATACACTTTTTACCGCCTTCAATAACAATCATAGTTCCGTCATCTAAATATGCTAAGCCTTGACCTGATTCCTTACCATCTTTTACTATCATTAAACTCATTTCTTCACCTGGAAGTACAACTGGTTTCACAGCATTTGCCAACTCGTTGATATTTAGAACTTCAACTCCTTGGAACTCAGCTACCTTGTTTAAGTTAAAATCATTTGTTAAAACTTTTCCTCCAAGTTCCTGCGCTAACTTTAATAACTTAACATCAACTTCGATGTTGTCTCCATAATCTTTAGACTCTATTACAACATCAACTATTTTTTCTTTTTGAAGAATGTTTAAAATGTCCAAACCTCTTCTTCCTCTGTTTCTCTTCAAGCTGTCTGATGAATCTGCTATATGTCTTAATTCCTTAAGAACAAATTCCGGAATTATTAAGGATCCCTCAATAAAACCTGTTCTGCAAATATCAGCTATTCTACCATCAATTATAACACTTGTATCAAGTATCTTTGGTGAAATAAGAGTATTTGCTGAAGATTTATCTGATTTACTTTTTAATGGTGATTTTTTTAAGTTGATAATTGATGGCCAAATTACATCGTCTTTTTTCCTTGTTGCAATTTTAATTCCTAAGTATCCAAAAAGCAAATATGAAACTATTGCAATAGCAGTTCCTACATATTTTATATTAGAAAATGGTTGGCTAATAAGAAAAGCAATAACAAAACCAACTATAAGCCCTCCAGAGCCTAATATAATATCCCCTGTAGAAAACTTCAAAAGTTCTTTCTCAAATGCACTTACTATACTGAGACTCACTTTCTTTACGTTAGGAGTTAAAAGAAAAAATATAATTCCAAAAATCAAGCCTAAAATAATTATACCAAAAGTATATTGTAATTCAGAAAAGTTAAGCAAATTCATTCTACTTACAACTATACCTATAAAAGCACCTAAAGATACTCCTATAATTGTTAATACAACTCTCACTATTTTATCTATCATATACTCACCTCCTTTACAGTATAACCAAAAAATGCTAGTTTATTTAATTTAACACATTTTTTAGTGTTTGGCTATAGTATTTATTTTAAATTATAAAAAAAGATTATTAAACATACCTTAATTTTTACAATTTAAATTTTATTGGAGTACATTTTCATTGATAATTTTATCTAAGAATTCTTCTATACTGGTTCCATCTTCATTTATAGAAAGAGCTATTTCACTTACAATCATTTGTTTTGCACTAACAAGCATCTTCTTTTCGCCAGTTGACAGTCCTTTTTCCTTATCTCTAAATGTCAAATCTCTAACAACTTGAGCTACTTCAAAAATATCACCAGTTTTCATTTTCAGTAAATTGTCCCTATATCTCTTATTCCAATTTGAATCATTTAAAACTGCACCTTGCTTTAAAATATCAATAACAACATCAACAGATTCCTGATCAATTATATTTCTCAAGCCTATATTATCAACATTATCAACAGGTATCATAAGTTTCATTTCGCCTATTGGCATTTTTAAAACATAATAATTTTTAGTTTCTCCTAATACTTCTTTTGATTCCATTGATTCAATTACACCAGCTCCATGCATTGGGTATACTACTTTATCGCCTAAATTATACATATGTTGTACCTCCTATATAATTATAGTATACACCACCTACCTCCAGATGTCAAATCAGTTATTATACACTTTGCATATATTTTTGTCAATACATTTTCCTATTATTTTTTGTTAAGTTTTTATACTATTTTCCTTCATTTTATAACATTTTTAATATATTTTTACATAAAATACACAATTATCTATATTAATTTAAAACTTGTCCCTATATTTGAACGTTTCTTTTTACATAGAGTATAAAAAAAGTGTCGAAAATTTATTTCGACACAATTTTTCCTATTTATTTTTCAATGCAATAATTTCTTTACATTCTTGTAATATATGACTTTCAGTCAAACCATATTTCTCTAGCAACTCATCTGGTTTACCCGATTCTCCAAATACATCCATAACACCTATTCTCTTAACAAAAACTGGACAACTATCAGATAAAACTTCTAATACTGCGCTACCAAGTCCTCCAATTATGCTATGTTCTTCAGCTGTTACAATAGCTCCAGTTTCTTTTGCAGCTTTTATAATGATATCTTTGTCAATTGGTTTTAAAGTATGAATATTTATTACTCTTGCAGATATTCCATCTAATGCCAATTGTTCAGCAGCTTTTAATGACTTTTGAACCATTAATCCTGTTGCAATTATTGTTATATCATTACCTTTTTTCAATTCAACACCTTTGCCAATTTCAAATTCATAACTTTCATCATATATATCTTCAACAGCGGCTCTTCCTAACCTAATATAAACAGGTCCAACAAATTCTGCTGCTTTTAAAATCGCCTTTTCTGCTTCTATACAGTCAGCAGGATTTATAACTGTCATATTAGGTATGCTTCTCATTAAACTTAAGTCTTCAATAGCTTGATGAGAGGCTCCATCTTCACCTACTGTTAATCCTGCATGAGTTGCGGCAATTTTAACATTTAATGACGGATATGCTACTGTATTTCTAATTATCTCAAAAGCTCTTCCGGCTGCAAACATAGCAAATGTGCTTGCAAATGCTACTTTACCTGCTATAGCCATACCAGCTGCTGTTCCTATAAGATTTTGTTCTGCAATACCAACATTGAAAAATCTTTCAGGACAAACTTTTTTAAATTCAATTGTTTTTGTAGAGCCTGACAAATCTGCATCCAACACAACAACATTTGGATTATTTGCTGCTAATTTTTTTAATGCTTCACCATAAGCTTCTCTAGTTGCCCTTTTAGCCATTATTTGTCACCTCCAACTTCTTTTAATGCAATGTTTAGTTCTTCTTCATTTGGTGCTTTACCATGCCATCCAGCTTTATCTTCCATGAATGAAACGCCTTTACCTTTTACAGTTTCTGCTATAATTATAGCTGGTTTATTTTTAATAGTTTTTCTTTCTTCAAAAGCTTTTTCAAGCGAACTAAAATCATGTCCATCTGCTTTAATAACATGCCATCCAAAAGCTTCCCATTTTTGATCCAAAGGTTCCACTCTCATAACATCATCATTTCTACCGTCTATTTGAAGTCCATTGTGATCTAATATAGCAGTTAAATTATCCAAGTTGTAGTGGCTAGAAAGCATAGCAGCTTCCCAAATCATACCTTCTTGTATTTCTCCATCACCAATCAAAACAAATACTCTGCTATCTTTTTTATCAAGTTTGTTAGCAAGTGCTATTCCATTTGCTATTGCTAGACCTTGACCAAGTGAACCTGTAGAAGCTTCCACTCCTTTGACTTTTCTCATATCAGGGTGACCTTGTAATTTACTGTTGATTTGACGCAATGTTCCTAATGAATTTTTATCTAAAAATCCTTTTTCTGCTAATACAGAATAAAGAACAGGAGCTGCATGACCTTTTGATAATATAAACTTATCTCTATTTTCATCTGTAGGACTTTCAATGTTCATTTCTTTAAAATATAGATATGTTACTATTTCAACTGCAGATAAAGAGCCTCCTGGATGGCCAGAATTAGCAGCATTAATCATTTTCAAAATATTTATTCTCATATTTTGAGCTACGACATTTAAATTTTCGTAATTCATAAATTTCCTCCATGTTTTTAACGAATTTTTCGTTGTAAAATTATCTATCGTTCTATTATAGTTATTTCGGTACTGTTTCCCAATCTTTTAAAAATTGTTCTATTCCTTTGTCTGTCAATGGATGCTTTGTCATTTGTACAATAATTTTATATGGAACAGTAGCAATGTGACAACCTAGTCTAGCAGCTTTTGTAACATGCATTGGATGTCTTATACTTGCTGCAATAATTTCTGTATCAATGTTATAATTATTGAATATATCAACTATTTCTGAAATAAGTTCCATTCCATCTGTGCTGATATCATCTAATCTTCCTACAAATGGGCTAACATATGATGCTCCGGCTTTAGCAGCTAAAAGAGCTTGACCTGCTGAAAATATAAGCGTAACATTTGTTTTAATATTTTCTTTATGCAAAATCTTTACAGCTTTAAGTCCTTCTACTGTCATAGGTATTTTAATTATTATGTTTTTATGTAATTTAGAAAGCTCAACACCTTCTCTTACCATACCTTCAGAATCTAAGCTTATAACTTCTGCGCTTATTGGTCCATCAACAATTGAGGTTATTTCTCTAACAACTTCCTCAAATATCCTTCCTTCTTTTGCTATTAATGATGGATTTGTAGTAACGCCACAAATTACACCCATGTCATTAGCTTTTCGTATTTCATCAACATTAGCAGTATCGATAAATAATTTCATTTTATTTCCTCCTTATTTTTAAAATACTACTTTATACTATTTAATTACTTTTACAACTCTTTTTCCACCAAATAACACTTTAATCATAAAAATCGGCAACACTATTTGTCTAGTTATCCTTTTGGGCTCTTTAATCAATCTATAAAACCATTCTAATCCTAGTTTTATAAATATATCAGGTGCCCTCTTTACATTGCCAGCAAGCCCATCTAAAGTGCCACCATTGCCTATGATTATTTTAGCATCAAGTACATCTTTATTATATTGTACCCATTGCTCTTGTTTCTTAGCACCGAAACCCACAAACAAAATGTCAGGTTTTGCTTCATTAATCTCTTTAATTACTTGAAGTTCTTCTTCATGTCCTTTTATACCTAAGTGTGAACCTTTGAAGTAACCGTGATGATTTCCTACTATATTTATATTTGGATATTTTTCATGTACCTTTTTCATAGCTGTTTCTGCTACTCCTGGTTTTCCACCAATTGCATAAAGCTTCAATTTATCTTTATTTGCCATTTCCAGCATATTTACAGACAAATCATATCCAGCTACTTTTTCTTTCAGCGGGAATCCTTTCATCTTTGCTGCATAAATGAGACCAATTCCATCAGGAATATTAATATCAGATTTATTCATATAATTTAAAAATTCTTCATCTTCTTGACACATCATAATAAACTCTGTATTTGGTGTGTAAATTATATATTGTTTATTATTTTTTATCTTTTCTTCAATTGTATTTAAAACTTCATTCATTGTAACATTATTAATTCTTACACCCATTATACTTAACTGTTCCATAAATAACTCCGTTTAAATCATATTTAGTATCTTATAATTTATATTTATCGTATCTCTTAATTTTTTTACACTAATTGATAACTTTTCTCTTTCATCATCTTCATTTTCAAGTTTTTTAATTATTTCATTATAAAGCTGGTCGATATCAATATCATCAATGCTGCATGCAACATTCATATTTACACTTTCAACAAAATGATCAACTTTATGATCGTATGAAACTGCAACAAATGGTACATCAGCTGATGCTGCAAATATTAAAGAATGAAGCCTTACACCTACTAATAAATTCATGTTTTTAATTATATCATAAGCTTCATTAGTGGATAATCTTTCCTTGTAATAAGTAGCAACTTCTCCAATATTTTTTTCAATTTCATTAACAAGTTCCAAATCTTCATTATAATAAAAAGGTATAAAATGGCATTCAATATTATTCTCAGTCAATTTTTCTGCAACACTGCTTATTTTGCCGCTCACATTAGCGTTTTTCCAGTTTCTAAGAGAAAAACAAACCTTCTTTTTATCTTCATTTTTGTTTTCTTGTTTTTCATCTGATCTAAAGTTTATAACAGGGTCAGCAGATAATGATATTTTATTTTTATCTACTCCTATGTCTTCTAAAAATTCTTTTGATTGCTTATCTCTAACCGATATAAAATCTACTTTGTTTAATGTATTAGAAGTAATTTTTCTGCTTTTTTCATTTAATATAGGACCAATACCTTGACTTAGCATTACAACTTTATTTCCCATTAACTTTGCAAGCTTAATAAGAAATAAATAATAGTAAATGCTCCTTTTGCTGGTTACATCTTGCAAAAGACTTCCTCCACCAAATACTAAAGCATTTGAAGTTTTTAATCTTTTAATTATAGATAAAACATTATATCGGTCAATTGTATTAATATTATATTTATTTGAAGTCTCATCTTTATTTCCAGACAACACTGTGATGTTTTCCCTAGCTGTTATTTCTAACAGTTGTTTTAAAACCATTTCAAGTATTGCTTCATCTCCTAAATTGCCAAAGCCATAATACCCCGCTAATAAAATATTTTTCACTTTAATCGCTCCTGTATCTTCTTATGTAATCCATAAATATAATTCATTAACAATATTACAACACATCCTATAATAATTCCAAAACCAGTGCCTAATATTGTTCTCGCAAATGATAAATATATAGGAGTTCTTAGGTGCGAGAATGTATTAATTACTGAAGATGTACCTATGGCTGATGCTAACATAAATATTCCTGTAAAAAAATCCGACTTTTTATTAGCTGCAAAAACTGCTGCAAAAATAGCTGGGAATGCAATTAAAAATTCCTTAGTTCTTGGTCTTGCAAGCAATTCATTTTCCATAAAGTTTCTAAAAATCATTTCTATATTTGAAGGCTGAAGATTAGTTTCATGGCCTGTTCTTGAAATATAAACATAACCTACTACACCTATAATACCTGCTAATATAGCAAAATAAATTTTAATATCTTTATTTAATACTTTTTTTACTATATCAATTATATTTTTAAATGTATTAACATTATTTTTATTCATAAAGTAAACTAAGTACATAATTATAAATATCGCAAAAGGAAGAATTTGTGCTGCTTTTACCCCTCTAAATATATCCATTTCAAGCATGTATTTAACATCACACAGCATTGAATCTACAAAAACAGCTCCCATTAAAGATATTGCAACACTTACAATTAAAATCATTGACGATTTGACCATAAGTTGCACGTTTGAATATCTCTTTGATGAATCAAAAATTTGTTTTATATTAACCATAAAGAAATATATTGCAAGCCCTGAAAAAGCTACAGCAGCTGCAAACGAAAAACCTTTCTCGGCTATATTTCTCATTATTAAAGGTACTGCTGCCCCAGGTATTGCACCCAAATATAATAAGTTAAAATATTTGTTTTTAATATTAAACATTTTAATAAATAAGAATACAGTTGCCAATGTTATACCAAAAGCTAATACAGAAAGTCTTTTTGCACCTATATGGAATTCCTTAATAGGCACAGCTTTTCCTAGTTTAATATTATGATCTTCCAGTCTCTTTTCGAGACCTTTTAATGTTCTTTCATATTCATCTGCATCTGTTAAATATCTAGTACTTCCTACTTCCTCAAAAAACGGTTTAAAATATATTACTCTTATGTTTCTTTCAGATATCGCTCTAAACATTGTATTTTCAATTTCTTCTGCACCTTCATAATTGTAGTATTTTGTTCTTTCTCTTACATAATCCCACATTGTGAATGCTCTTACAGCGTTATAATTTGCTTTTTCAACAAGTTTATTTAAACCTTCTTGCTCTAAATGTTCTCTTTGATTAGAACTTTCAATCAATACTGGTGCAATATCATATTCATTAATGTAAGAATAAAGTTTTTCTTCATTTTCTGGATAACCTAAAACTTCCTTCCCATGCAACAAGTATAATCTTGGTTTTAAACCATATTTTTCATTTGAAGCTTTATAAACATCTACTAACTTTTCATTGTTTTCAGGAAAGTTAATAGGTCTTAAAACTACATCTAACCCTGCATTTTTAACTGTGTTTATTTTTTCTTCATTATATCCTATACCTATGTTAAACAATCTGGAATCCAATACTTTTTTGTTTTCATAAACTCCATCGCCTTCTAAGTTTATTACTTTTTCTGTGTTTCCATAATACATATCATTTACAGTACCATTTAAAACTATGTAATATTCATTTTCAAAATTATATGTATTATAAAAATCTTCTGTATATCTTTCACTTATACCAGAAACTATGTATTCATATAAATTTTTATCTTTTGTTGTAATTATTGCATCTGTAGAATCAATATTTCCATTATTTATTTCAGATATTATTTCTTCATTATAATTATTTTCCCAATTAAAATTTTTTATCAGCTCAGATACTATTTCAGCTCTCAATGAATTACCGCTTTTAATTAGTAAGTTTATTGTTTCTTCTTGAACTGCAACAGAATTTGCACCATATTCATTAAACTTTGCTAACCACCAGCTCAAATCTTCAGTTGAACTATCTGCGAACTTAGACATTTCTTCATAATCAAGGACTATTTCTGCAGTTTTATATTGTTTTTCAATATTAACACGTTGATATATTGTTATTAGTCCTACAAAAAGCGATAAGCATATTAACAAAAGCACTATTTTATCAATTTTATTAACTTTCATTTTGTCTCCTTTTTCTTCTGCAACTTAATTTATTAATTCTATGTTGCTCTAACAAACACACACTTAAACAATATCACATTAATTATATAAAATCAATATTTTATAATCCATTATTTTCGTTTTTAAACAATACAATTATATTGCATTGTTTATTTTTAAATGTTATATTAGTTTAGGCTAATGTATTAAATAATGACGGAGGATTGTAATGGTATTTTCGAGTTTAGTCTTTTTATATGTTTTTTTTCCTATAAATATTATTTTATATTTTATTAGTAAAAATAATACCTATAGGAATATTGTTTTACTTGGTTTTTCTTTGTTCTTTTATGCCTGGGGGGAGCCGTTTTATATTTCGGTATTATTATTAAGCGGATTTGTAAATTATTTCTTTGCATTATTAATTGATAAATATAGAGGAACTTATAAATGCAAGTTATCATTATTTTCAGCAATATTTATAAATCTTGGATTGCTTGGTTTTTTTAAATACTACAACTTTTTTGTAGACAATTTAAACTTAATATTAAATACTAATATAGGATTGAGCCATATTGGGCTGCCTATTGGTATATCTTTTTATACATTTCAAATTATGTCATATGTCGTTGATGTATATTGGCAAGATGTACCGGCTCAAAAGAGATTTTATAAGTTATTGTTGTACATGTCTCTATATCACCAACTAATAGCAGGTCCTATAGTGCGTTACAAAGATATAGAAAATGAAATTGATAACAGAGTTATAACTGCTTCAAACATGAGTTATGGTATAAATAGATTTATCATAGGCTTATGCAAAAAAGTTTTAATTGCTAATACTGCTGGAGAAACAGCAACAGTTTTATTAGGTAGCAATTTAAGTGAAATTTCAGTTTTAGGTGCATGGTTAGGAATAATCCTTTATACTATTCAAATATATTTTGATTTCTCAGGATATTCTGACATGGCAATTGGTTTAGGAAGGGTATTTGGTTTTACTTATAAGGAAAACTTTAATTATCCTTATATAGCTAAAAATGTTAAAGATTTTTGGAGAAGGTGGCATATATCTTTAAGTACCTTTTTTAGAGATTATGTTTATATTCCACTTGGAGGAAACAGGCATCACTTTGTTAGAAATTTATTAATAGTATGGATGTTAACAGGATTTTGGCATGGTGCAAGTTGGAACTTCATTTTATGGGGTTTATATTATGGTATATTTTTACTTTTAGAAAGAACAATTCTTTCAAATTTAATTGATAAACTTCCATCTTTCATTTCTCACATATACTTACTTCTTGTTGTAACTGTTGGATGGGTATTTTTCTACTTTTTAGATATATCGCAAGGGCTAAAATTTATTTCGATTTTATTTGGCTTTGGTGGAAATGCACTTTATGATATTAAATTTGAAGTTGAATTTTTCAACAACATTATATTTTTAATAATAGCAGCTATATCCTGCACACCTATGTTTAAAATCACAGGTAATAAGTTAGTTGAACTTTTAAAATTAAAAAATAAGCCTATTTATTTGCTTCAAGTAATTTTTAATGGAGCAATGCTTATTATAACTACAATAATGCTTTTAGGTCAAACCTACAACCCATTTTTGTACTTTAGGTTTTAAGGAGGTTTAAATGAAAACTAGTAATAATAGCAAACATTATATTAATATATTTATTTTTATGGCTATAATTTTTATTGTTTCAATTTTTAATATGTTGACACCAAAAGATAAAACAGTTTCTTTAGTAGAAAACAGAACATTAGCTAAAAAACCAGATTTAACTGTAGATTCCGTTTTATCTGGCAAATATTCAAAAGATTTTGAAAGTTACTTCACTGATAATTTTGTAAATAGAGATAATTTAGTTAAAGTTAGCAAGAACATATTAGCCCTTAAAGGTATAAAAAGATCTGAAGAAGTTGCTTTAGTTGATTTTGAAGGGCAAAATGTTGGTGGTAATGATGATTCAAAAACTTCAGAAAACGGCAAAGATGAATCCAGTGCAAAAGGTAATTTATTAATACTTAATGATACGGTTATGGAAGTATATAAATTTAAAGAAGAAAAAGCAAAATCTTATGCAAATATGATAAATACAGCTCAAAACAAATTGGGAGAAGAAATTAAAATATATTCACTGCTTGCCCCTGTACAAATTGAGTTTTTAACAAATAAGAAATATAAGGAATTATCAGATTCACAATATGATGCTATAAACTTTGTAAATAGCAATTTATCAGAAAAAGTAATACCAGTTGATGCTTACACTCCTATAAAAGATCATATTAAAGAATATGTATATTATAGAACTGATCATCATTGGACTGCCCTTGGAGCATATTATGGTTACACTGGATTTACAAAAGCAGCAGGCTTAGATGCAATGAATCTTGATGAATATACTATAGGTGAAGCACCTGGTTTTCTAGGACATTTATCTACTGTAAATCCATCTGAAACTGTAAACAACAACCCAGACAATGTAATCTTTTATAATTCTCCTGTAAAAAGTAATATGGAAGTTTATTTTTATGATAAAGAAACAGGAGAAAAGAAATCTTACAGCGGAGCTGTAATAAGCAAATCTTATATAGAAAATGATCAAAAGTACGGAATATTTCTTGGTGGGGATTTTCCATTAGGTATAATAAAAACAGATTCAAACAGCGATAAAAAAATAATGGTAATTAAGGATTCCTATGGAAATGCATTTATTCCTTTTTTACTTCCACACTACAGTGAAATATATGTTGTAGACCCAAGGCATTACAAAGAAAGTATAGTTGACCTTGTTCATGAAAATGGTATTGATGAGGTATTGTTTTTAAATTATGTATTAACTACAAACTTTGATAGCTATATGAACAGCGTATTAAATTTAATGAAATAAGAACCCCACCCAACAACGCAATCGAAGATTGCTGGTGGGTCCCGGGAACCTTGTTGTATTCACAATAAAAAAAAGAATGCAGAATTATAACTTAATTCTGCATTCTTTTTTTTACTTAATTATTTTTTAACAAAAACGCATACTACCATTTTAACTAAATACTCTTTGAAAAATGGTAATTTTGCTAGCCCTTTAAACATATTTCTAAGTGGTTCTTCTTTATAATACTCTATGTTAAACTTGCTTTGCTGCACAATTTTTTCAAACCTTTTAATTGTCATCTTATTTATATATGAAAAATATTCTGTTCCATCAGGTCTTTTGTCTATTCTGAATTTAATTCTATCTTTACCATCAGGCAAGTCTTTTACTAGTTCCTTATATGTTTCAATAAGAGTTTTTTCGCTAAAAAACACATGCACCCAAGGCATTCCAATTGCATCGCTTAAATGAGCCCCATAAGGATGGTTATAAGGTGGGAAATTCAAATATAACTTACCATTCTTTTTAAGAATTCTATAGCATTCTTCTAACACCTTTTCAGGTTCATCAACATGTTCCATAGCATCATTCATAATTATGGTATCAAAAGATTCATTTTCAAATGGAGTTTTTGATGCATCGGCACAAATAAATGAAAATTTATCAGACATGTTATATTTTTTTGCTAGTCCTTCTGCATCTTCCTTATATTTTTCAAGTATTTCTACACCAATAATTTTATTTACACCTTGAGAAGCGTAAAAAATAGTCTTTCCTCCAGCACCGCATCCTATATCTAAAACATCTTTATTTTTAAACATCTCGTCAGTTGTAGTACATTTCAAATAAAATTTAATTGTATCTAATCCTTTTTCATACTGCCATTCTGAATATGTTTTTTTACCTTCGTTGCTTAAATTGAATGGATGTACTGGCAGTTTAAATAAATTATTTATTGCAATACATAATTTGACCTTAAAACTCAAAATGTCACCTTCTTTTTCTTTAGTTAATTTAAGCAATTATATCATTGTAATGGATGAATTTCAATATTTAATAAAACAATAAATTAATGAAATAATTTGGAAAAAAATGTTATTGCAATTTTTGTCAGTTTATGTTGAATTAATTGTTGTTTTAATATAAAATAACATATAGTATAAAAGAGGAGTTGTTATATTGAAAAAAATACTTATTTTTGTAATTGTTATTGCTCTTATGTTGACAACAGCAATTTTTGCAGCACCAGGAGACAGCAGTGACCCAATAGTAGTTCTAAGTTATCTAAATCAGCGGCTAACTAGCTTAATTTCAGAATATAAACTTGATACTGTATCTAGTCTTAATACTCAAATAGCAGATTTAAAAGCAGAGATAAAAACTCTCAAGGGCGGCGAATCCTCAGGTTCTCAATCTTTAGAAATTGTTGAGATTCATGAAGGAGAAAAGTTAATTGCAGAAGAAGGAACAGAATTAATTCTAAGAGGTGGAGAAGCTTTTGTTATAGGAAGTGATTCTGGAGGTCTTACAAATGTTACAAAGGGTAAAGACTTTGTTTCTGGTATGTCTGTTGTAGCAAATAACCTCTTAATTGTACCAAGAAGTGATGGCAGAGGCGTTTACACAAATGATTATGCCATATTCATGGTTAGAGGTGCATACGAAGTAACAGAAAACAATTAAATCATACATTAGATAGGAGAACAACAGCTTTGCTATTGTTCTCCTATTATTCAACTATTGTTCAATTGCTCTTACAGAAATTTCCCCGGAAATGATTGAATCAATTTCACCATTCTCATATTGAACAATTAACTCACCATCATCCCCTAAAGATAAGGCTTTTGCACTCGTAATACTGTTATTTTTTATTAAATTTATATTTTTGCCTATTATATTTGATTTTTTTTTGCATATATCTAAACTTAATTTAAAATTATTGCTTTTTACAAATTCATTATATAGTATTTCAAAATTATTCATAATTTTTGCTGCAATAATGTTCTTGTTAATTTTTATACCTGTTTCATTAAAAATTGAAGTTGCAACATTTTTAATTTCACTTGGAAAATTTTCATATAAATTATTAACATTTAAACCCATTCCAACAATTACATAATTAACATGTTCCCTATCTGAGTTCATTTCTGTTAATATTCCACAAATTTTTTTGTTGTTTAACATTAAATCATTAGGCCATTTGATTTTAGCATCAACATTTAATTCATCCAATGATATCGAAATAGCAGCTGCACAAACTTGAGTAATTTTAGCTACTTGATACATGCTTATTTTTGGTTTTAAAACAATTGACATACAAAGGCTTCCATTTTGTGCTTCCCACTGCCTGCCTAGCCTTCCGCGACCTGCAACTTGTCTCTCGCAAGTAATTACAGTACCTTCATCACATGAGCCACCAATTTCTTTTGCATATGTATTAGTTGAATCTATTTCCTCAAAATGAATAATTTTTTTACCTATAAATAAAGTTTTCAAATTTTCTTTTATCTCATCTGATGTAATTTCATCTAAATTATCAATATCAGTTTTATTAAATTTATCTGTGTTCAACATGATTCCTCCAAATTTAATTTGCTATAGGAATATTGTAACATGAATGCAGAATATTTCAATTACATTTATTTTTTACAAAAGAAAAAATCCTCTTTGCAGAGGATTTCACAATTATTTCCTTATCATTGCTAACTTTTCAATTAAGCTTTTAAATTCATCATTAACTTTATAACCTTGTAATTTAACTTTATTATTCTTAGTGCTAAATTCATTATAATATTTATTTTTTAAATATATTTTTTGTTCAGCTAAATCGTAATATAAATCTATATTATATTCTTCTTCATTGTCGAAGATTAAAAGTTGTTCATCAACATTTAAATTAATATCTATCCAATAATATCCGTTTTGTTTTAGAGAAAGTTCTTTAACTGTTTCAACTTCTTCTAAATTTCCTAATTTCTCGAGGATTGTTTTCACTGTTTGAACCTTTTCTGAATCTTCAGGTATAGTACTGTTAAAATCATCTATTCTAACAATATTTTCATGTTTGTTAGTATACTTTATTCCATCATTTGAATATACTTTTGTATCTACAGAAGATGTGCTGCTTATTGCTCCTGCAGTTTTTAATATATCCGAAGATAATATTTCATCTATTTGCGATATATTATCATTTGCACTAAATATTTTAACGCCCAAGGCTACAATAATTATCAATACTGATAACACTATGATAATTGGTAAAAAATTAATGCTTTTTTTCCTTCCATATGTTCTTCGTCTACTCATAACTTAACCTTCCTAAACTTATTTACCTTTTTCTTCAAAAGTTTTTCTATTTGACTTTTTAATTCCTCAATAGTTCCTTCATTAAATAATACTTCATCCACCATAGATTTTTTCATTTCTATTGGTATTTGTTTTTCAATTATTTTCAATACATCGTCTGGTTTTTTATTTTCACTTAAAGCTCTATTTTTGAGTCTTTCTTTTTGTAAATTCAAATTTACATAAACAAGCCATATTTCATCATAATATAAACCAAACTTCACTAAGTTTTCTTTTTCTTCTAAAACTAAAGGTATATCTAAAAAAATTACATTTTCATCACAACTTTTTACACCATTTATTAATTCTTCAATTACAAATTTATGTACGATGTCATTTAATTTCATAAGTTTTTCTTTATCGCTAAAAACTATTCTACCTAATTTTTGACGATTTATTTTACCATCACAATCTATTATGCCCGTTCCAAAGAAATTAAGTACTTCATCATACATTTTTCTTCCAACATTATAGCCATCATGTACAATTTTGTCTGAATCAAGTACTTCATAACCCAATTTTTTTATAATATCAACAGCTGTAGATTTTCCAGTCCCTATACTGCCGGTAATAATTATAACATATGGTTCATTATTTTGCTTCATACCAACTACCACCTATATTTACATCCGCATCAAGATGAACTTTGAAATTATCAACTACATTTTCCATTTCTTCTTTTAGCATTTTTCTAACTTCTTCTAGTTCAGGTTCATATGCTTCTATAATAAGTTCATCATGTACTTGTAAAATAAGTTTTGATTTCATCTTTTTATTTTTTAATATTCTATATACATTTACCATTGCAGCTTTAATAATATCTGCTGCTGTACCTTGTACAGGTGTATTTAATGCTATCCTTTCACCAAATGAACGAATGTTAAAATTTCTTGATGCAAGTTCAGGAATATATCTTCTGCGTCCAAAAGTTGTTTCAACATATCCATCTTTTTTGCTTTGCTCAACAATATCTTTCATGTATTTGTCAATATTATTATAATAAGAAAGGTAATTTTCAATATAAACTTTTGCTTCTTTTCTAGGTATATCTAAGTCACGGCTTAAACCATAATCACTGATGCCATATACGATACCAAAGTTTACTGCCTTAGCTCTCGACCTCATAACAGGTGTAACATCTTCTAAGTTAACTTTAAAAACCTCAGATGCTGTTTTTGTATGTATATCCATATTATTTTCAAAAGCTTCTATTAGTTTTGTTTCATTTGCTAAATGAGCAAGAACCCTTAATTCAATTTGTGAATAGTCAGCATCACATAATACATATCCATCCTCTGCAACAAATGCTTTTCTAAGTTCCTTACCTTCATCAGTACGAGTAGGTATGTTTTGAAGGTTAGGATCTGTGCTGCTAATTCTGCCTGTTGTAGCAATTGTTTGATTGAATACAGAATGAACTCTATGTGTGTTTACATCTGTTACATTTTTTAGCCCTTCAACATATGTTGAATTAAGTTTCACCATTTGCCTGTATTCAATAATATGACTTACTATTTCATGTTCTGCTTGCAGTTTTTCAAGAACTTCAACATCAGTTGATATTCCTGTTTTTGTTTTCTTTATTACAGTTAGACCTAATTTTTCAAACAATATAACAGAAAGTTGCTTTGGTGAATTAATGTTGAATTTTTCACCTGCTAAATTATATATTTTTTCTTCTAATGAAGCAATTTTTTCAGCAAAATGAATTCCTAACTTATTTAAAACATCTAAATCAACCTTAAATCCTTCATATTCCATAAATGCTAAAACTTCAATTAAAGGTAACTCAATTTTTTGAAAAAGGTTAGTCATATTGAGTTCATAAACTTCTGCACTTATTTTTTCTTCTGCTTTAACAACTGTATTTAAATAATTAAATAAGTATTCCTTGCATTTTTCAGTATCAATTTCTTTAAATGATATTCTTTTTTTACCGGTTCCAAGGTATTCATTTTCATTATTATTTTCTTCCTTCAAATATTCATAAGCAAGTTTATCAATTGAATATGAGCTTTCTGATGGATCTAATAAGTATTTTCCTATTTCACTATCAAATCCAATATTGTCCATTACAATGTTTTTTTTCATTAAATAAATCACTTCATTTTTAATTCCATGACCTATTTTAACAATATCGGTAGATTCAAATATATCTTTTAAACTTTCTAAAACATAATTTTCATCTACTTTATCAAAATCAACGTAATATGTATTTCCTCTGCAATCAGATATACCTAAAGATACAGCATTGCTGTATAAAGCTCTCTCTCCATCTAAAAGAAACTTTATTGCAACTTTTTTGCTTTTATTAATGTTTGAAATAATTTTTTCTATTATTTCTTTATTATCCACATATATAATATTTTCAATATTTAAAATATTAATTGTTTCAGTTTTTATTTCTTCACCAGACAAATCAAACATAGAAAATTGAGTATTTTTTTCTTCATTTTCTTTTATTTCAGCTTGTTCATCTTCTTTAAATTTCTTCTTAAAGTTTCTAAATTCAAGTTCATCATATAATTCTAATAATCTTTCTTTGTCTGGTTCTGTTACCTTAAATTCTTCTAAATCAAATTCAACAGGTATATCTTTAATTATTCTAGCTAGAGTTTGGCTCATATACGCTTGAATTTTATCAGTTTCAAGTTTTTCTTTAAGTTTACCTTTTATGTCATCTATCTTTTCATATATATTGTCTAAACTTCCATATTCTTGAATTAATTTAAGAGCAGTTTTTTCTCCCACTCCCATAACACCTGGTATATTATCTGATTGATCACCCATCAAAGCTTTTAAATCAACAAATTGTTCAGGAACTATTCCATACTCTTCAAAAATAGCTTGTTGATCCATTTCTTTAATATTTGTTACTCCCTTTTTGGTTAATAAAACCTTTATATTATTGCTTATAAGCTGCAAATAATCTCTATCACTAGTAACAAGGTACACTTCTGCACCTTTCTTTTCTGCTTCAGATGCTAATGTTCCTGCTACATCATCAGCTTCAAACCCATCTATTTCAATGCATTTTATATTATGTATTTCAAGTACATCACGAATTAGTTTAAACTGTTCTACAAGTTCATTAGGAGCTTTAGCTCTTCCAGCTTTATAATCTGCATATTGCTGATGTCTAAATGTTGGTTTTTCAGGATCAAAGGCAGTACAAATGTAATCTGGTGAATAAGTTTCCATCAGTTTATAAAGCATGCTTAAAAATCCGTAAACTGCATTGGTATATTGCCCCTTTTTCGTTTTCAAAGGAGGCATTGCATAAAATGCTCTAAAGAGCAAACTGTTGCCATCTAAAACCATTATTTTATTATTCATTGTTTTTCCTTCTACAGCTATTATTTTAATTACAACAATTATTATTTTAATTATAACAATTTATATTCCCTTGGTAAAGGTATTTTTTCATTTATTGGTTATTACTTTGTATTAGCTGCCCTTGAGCTGATGACGTTAAAAATGAAGAAAGTTTAATTTGTATCATAAATACTGAGTAAGTTTGTAAATCTGTACATACACAAATATGTTATTTTTACATATATTGTTTTATAAAATATAATAGTTAGGAGTGATTTATTTGTATAACTATAACCTGCCATATATGAACCCAAACATGAAATGTTCCAATTATGGTATGGATTTTTCGCAGGAAGCTTTCAATAATGCACTTAATCTTATTAAAGATGCAGTACAAGGTGAGAGGGAAGATGAACTTCAATACGACTACTTAATTAGCGTCGCACCTTCTCAAGAAGAAAAAGATATAATTGTGACAATAAGAGATGACGAGCGCAATCATAGAAAATGGTACAGAGATGTATATAAATATTATACTGGTCAGGAAGTTGAAAGCAAGAACGGTGAAGAATTTGTAAAGCCTGAATCATATTTAGAAGGTATAAGCAAAGCTATATTTGGAGAATTAGGTGCGATGGAAAAGTATCGTATCATTAGAGAAGGTTTACCAGTAAGACTATTTCGCGATACTGTATTTCGAATACTTACAGATGAGATGAAGCATGCAACTAAATATAATTATATACTAAGTAAGAATGCGTTAAATAGAACGACAACTACTACTTCTTAGCCATAGTGCATTGGGATCACCCAGTGCATTTTTTGAATTTATCAAACATATAATTTATAAATAATACAAATTTGGAGGTCGTTATGAAGAAAGTAACTCCTAAAACTTTTAATTTTTCAAATGTTAAATTTATGTCTGCTGCACAGCTAAGTCAACATTATAATTTATACACAAATTATATAGCAACGTTAGATAAAGTTAACGAGGATTTAGAATCAGACAATATGTACACAAATTGTAATTCAAATTATAGCCCTATTAGATCTGCTGAAAAAGCAACAACTTTTTGCTTAGATTCTATTAAACTGCATGAACTTTATTTTGAAAATCTGACAGGAAATAATATTCAACCTTATGGCAATATAGAAAAATTAATATTGAATCAATTTGGTTCTTATAAAAATTTTAAAGATAAATTTAAATGCATTGGAATGTCAATGCGTGGATGGGTAACTTTTTGCAAGGATATGATTAGTGATGATTATTATATTTATGGTCAAGATTCCCATGACGATGGTGTAATCTTATGTGCAAAACCATTAATTGTATTAGATGTTTATGAACATTCTTATATGATTGATTATGGTATAAACAGAAGTTTGTATATTGACACGTTTTTTGAAAACTTAGATTTTGAAGTAGTTAATAAAAGACTTGGTTAACGAATAACAAAGCATCATATTATTTTACTATTTAATAAGAACCCCACCCATCAACGCAATCAAAGCTTGCTGATAGGTCCCGGGAACCTTGTTGTATTCACAATAAAGGGGCGCTTCATATAAATGCGTCCCTTTATTGTAAATACTTTTTAGTCCATCCCAGATTTCAATGCATCACTCATTGAAATTAAATTAACCTTTTTCTTGCACATAAATTTTGATAATTCATATGAAAACATTACAACAATAAATCCAATTATAATGTATAATAAATCAATTCTCATAGGTGGCAATGACATTCCAACACTGTTTTCAAGTGACTTAGTCAATACGCCTAATGCTTGCACAATCAAAGGTATTCCAATTATATATCCAAAAACAACCACAAATGTTGAACTGTTTAAAATTAACGAATTTATTTCCTTCTTTTTGTAACCAAAAATCTTCATAAGTGAAATAATGTTTTTATTTTCTTCAACTATCAATGACGTAACAACATAAATTACAATCATTCCGATTATAAATGCCACTGTTGCCAATACACCAATCATTGACTGTGTAGGTGCAATAGCTTCTTTAACTCCTGCAACCTTTTCTTCAAGAGTTATAACACTGTATGGCTCATTTTCTGAAATATCCAACTTTACATTGCTAAAAACACCGTTATAGCTACCTTTTGGCATTTCAAATGTCTTATTATAATCATTGAGAGGCATGAACATAAATTTGCCAGCATAGGTATCTGCAATTACGTCAACTTTCACAGAAAACATTCGTCCATCAAGTTTCCTTATTATATTTGCCGTGTCGCCTTGCTTTAAATTAAGCTGATTGGCAAGAGGTTTAGTTATAATGACCTGATTTGTGCTCAAAGGGGCACCTGTTTCATCTACAAGAGAAATCAGTTCAGAATCAGGCTTAACTCCACAAACGTAAAAATCTTTTTTTTCATCATCAGTAGGTAAAAATAAAGTTGATGTGCCTGGTTCGGCTCCTTGAGGTAGCTTATCATAGCGTAAATTATCAAATTTATACTCATACTCGAAATTGTACACGCTTGACAAGCCATTTGTAACCATGTAATCAAAACCGCTTTTAAGAGCAAAACCCCAAAGTAAAAGCATTGTTGCTATTATTATTCCAACAAGTAAGAATAAAAGCCTTGATAAACTTCTAAGTTGTTCTCTAATTTTAAATTTTGTATTAAATTTGAGCTTCTCAAGTTTAATAGTGTTCTCCAGGAAATTAGCTTTGTTATTATCTTTATTACCCCTCATTAAATCTACTGGCGAACGTTTAAGCTCTTTATTTAAAACAAAGTAACTGCTAAATCCTAGAAATAAAACTGGTAAAAAAATGCTCACGATAAACAAAATCGGACTGAACTTTATCCCTGTTAATGGTATAATGAATGCATTAAACATAAACATTGCCATCGAACGTACTGGAAAAGTTCCTAGAATGGTTCCTGTGATTCCTCCTATTAGAGATAAAATCAAAGGAAACATTATATAGTGCATTTTAATTTCTTTTCTTCTATATCCCAAAGAATACAATGCTCCGATAATTGCAGATTCACGTTTAATCATCCGACGTAATACATTGCTTATCAAAATAATTACTAAAAACAAAATTGCTGTAGGAATAGCTTTACTCACAATATTTAATATTTTAATTTCTGCATTTACAATATTAACACGCTTGTTATCTTCGATGTCAGTCCATTTGACAATTTCAACATCTCGGCTTCTCAACATCTCTTTAAACTCTATTGAATTTTCATGCGGACTGCTAGAATTATTAAATTTGACGCTGTAGAAACTGCTCCCTTTACCAAAATTATTATAATCATCCTTGCTAATAACTGCAATTCCAAAGCTAGGTTGTGGCATCATGTCCATTTCAGATTGAAGTGGATAAATATAATTAGGTAGAGTCATAAATCCTGAAATTGTAAAAGTCTTATCAAATATTGTAATTTCATCACCTATTTTATATTTGTTTGCATCGGCAAAAGTAGGAGTAATTATTATATCACCACTTTGACTTAATCCTTTACCGTCTATTATTGATGGAATGTTTATTTTTTCATTTTGACTGAATATTCGAAGTGATTTGTCTTCTGAAATTTTATAGTCAAAAGAATTGCCTTCCTCAATAATAGCATTAGATGCTTGTTCAACTTCCTGCAAGTTGTCAATCGCTTTAGATGTAGTAAAACTAGCATCTTCTTGTACATATCCTATTTTATATTCATTGGCAAGGCGTTCAAAATTCATAGCAAATTGACTCATTAATGTAAACATAAAGCAGCTGAAAATAATTAACAAAATAGAACCAATATACTGCACTTTGTTTTCGAGCAAAACACGCTTAATTCTTTTATTAATTACCATTACCATTCAATCCTTTCTGCTGGAACAACCAACTCATTAACAATCTCTTCTACGATTTCACCGCTTCTGAGCTTATACACCTTGTTAGCCATTGCAGCAATAGCAGCATTGTGAGTTATCATTAAAATTGTTGTTCCGTATTTTTTGTTTACTTGTTGCAATAGTTCCAATATGCTTCGAGATGTAACATAATCAAGGGCACCAGTTGGCTCATCACAAAGAAGCAACTTTGGATTTTTGACAATTGCTCTAGCTATGGATACACGCTGTTGTTCTCCACCGCTTAATTCCCTAGGGTAGCGGTGTTTTTTATCATACATCCCAACTGCTTCTAAAACTTCATCAGTGTTAAGTGGTGATTTGCTTATATTTGAAACAACTTCAATATTTTCCCCTACCGTAAGATTAGGAATTAAATTGTAAAATTGAAATACAAAGCCAATACTTTCACGCCTGTAATCAGTTAGAAAATCATCTGATAAATTATTAATTTCTAAAGAGTCCACAATGACCTTACCGCTGTCACCACGATCAATTCCACCTATGATATTCATAAGTGTTGACTTGCCAGAACCTGATGGACCAAGTATAACTCCTATTTCACCCTTGCCCAGAGTAATTCCAATTCCTTTTAAGACTTCATTTTTAACCACACCTGTTGTGTAACTTTTTTTTAAGTTAGTAACATCTATAAACATTATTTCTCCCCCTCTTTATAAAAACAACGTTTCATTATATCAAAATAACTATCCCATTCCTCAAGAAGCTCCATATTAATATCTTCATAGGAATTTAATTTATCTGCTTGCTGCATAGCAAAACTAAGAATTGTCCAATTAATAATATCAAGCGTTTTTTGCAGGTCAATATCATCGCGAAATTTTGTAAAATCTATATTCTGATACCCATTTTCTAAACCTTCTTTAATAAATTGCTTATTTATTATATCAATTTCAATTTTTACTTCATCAGATTTCTCTTTACCAGTTCTTTTTAAAAAATCAAATGCTTTAGGAAACTTATTCATAATTTTAAATTTAATTAACCCTATATCTTTAAGTCTTTCAAATAAATCTGTTTCATTAAAATCTATTTCATTATAGATTTTATCAATGATTTGAGCCATGTACTCAAGTAAGAACAAATACAAATCCTTTTTACTTTTAAAATAGTTAAATAATGAACCTTTAGATATTTCTGCATCTTTAATAATTTTATTTGTAGAAGCTTTATCATAGCCATTTTGTGCAAATTCTTCAAAAGCAGCGTTAATAATACGTTCTCTTTTTTCTAGTTCTAAAGCATAAAATTTTGAATACAAAATAATCACCTCTTTTTCTTTAATGACTTTTGATGACCACTTCGGTCATTTAACTAATTATATAATAATTGACCACACTGGTCAAGTATTTTTTTTAAAAAAATGCTATTTAAATGTTAATTTTTACATTCAACATTAAATAGCATTTAAAATTAATTTTTTTTTAATTTTTTAAGCAGTTTTATATTTTTTTATAACTAACCAAATAAAACAAAGTATCCAATAACTAATATACCTAAAATAATCCGATACCAGCCAAAGGCTTTAAAGTCATTATTTTTAATGTACACCAATAATAATCTAATAGCAATTACAGAAACTATAAACGCTACAATCATTCCTGTCAATAAAATTGCAACTTCCATTCCAGTGAAACTGAGACCGAATTTTAATAATTTTATTGCACTTGCTCCAAACATTACTGGAATAGACAAGAAAAATGAATATTCAGCAGCAATATAGCGAGAACTGCCAAGTAAAATCGCACCAAGAATTGTTGCGCCTGAACGTGATGTTCCTGGTATTAAAGACAATACTTGAAACATTCCAATTCCAAAAGCTGTTTTATATGACAACTCTTTAAAACTAGTAATTTTAGATGATTTTCCTTTGTTGCGATTCTCTATAATAATAAATAGTACACCATAAATAATCAACATAATAGCTACAGTTTGATAATTATAAAAATGTTCATCCAACCAATCATCAAATAATGTTCCTAAAATTCCAGCTGGAATTATACCAACAATTACTTTAAACCAAATCTGCATAGTTTCTAGCTTTTGATGTTTTGACTTTTTAGGCGAAAAAGGATTCAACTTATGAAAATATAGAAGAACAACTGCCATAATAGCACCAAGCTGAATTACTACAAAAAACATTTCTTTAAATGCTTCCGAAGCATTTAACTGTATAAATTCCTCAACCAAAATCATATGACCAGTGCTGCTTATTGGCAACCACTCTGTAATTCCTTCTACAATTCCTAAAAACACTGCTTTTAATAATTCTATAAGCATCTTATACCTCCAATATTACATCTCGTAATTAAGTACGTAACCCAATAAATGATAATATTTTTTACTTAATATTGCAAGATATATTTTTATTTACTTATATTTCATAAATTTATACAACTGACTTTTTTACTGGAACATAAACGACCCATTACAGTTCTGCGGAAGTTTTTAAATTCCACTTTGAGTTTCAAATCCATAATCTAATTTATAAGCAATTGTTATGAGTAATTATGTCTCATTGTCATTATCATTGTCATGTTCATGTCACACAAATACAATTCATACATATATATATTATGCCATATTAAAAGCAATTATTAATTGAATAAATATAAATTAAATATTCAAAACTTTTAAAATTTTTATTAACGAAAGTACCATAAATTTGCATGAAGTACATGCAGTTTTAAAATAACTATCATAAAATTCATATTTTGCTTGAAAAACAGAGATAGTTATTTTTTGCTAATCTTGCGGATTTTTAATCAAATATTCTGCATAAAAAATATTTTTTTCATGTTACAAATGTTGATTTCATTGTTTCTCTGCAAGCTTTATACCTCTGTAATTAATAATTAATTCTGCTCTTGTATTTATATCTAACTTTTTATACACTCCTGTCATGTGAGTATTTGCTGTTGAATATTTTATTGACATCTGTTCTGCACATTCTTTTAAAGGAAAGCCTTCTAACAATAATAAATATATTTCATATTCTCTGGGAGTTAAAAGAGAAACTTTTTTATACTTATTATCCTCGTTAATGTTTAACTTTTTATTTTCAACAAAGGACTCTATATTGGGGTCTGTAAATTCCTTATCATTATTAGTTGAGGATAATATCTTTTTTAATTTGTCAAACATTTTATCTTTACCTCCTTTATAAATTCTTAATTTCATTTTATATAAAATCTATTAAATTACTATTAATTAATACAAATGAAGACATAAAAAAAGCCATCATTAGTTCTAATGAGGCCTTAATTACCATTTTTTAATGGATAATCTTTAAATATTATAAATAATTCAGTTCGGCTGTTAATTCCCAGTTTTCGATAAATAGATGTACAATATGTATTTACCGTTGGATAAGCTATTGAGATAATAGCAGATATTTGCCGCAAAGTATAACCCTCTAAAAGCAACTTGCACACTTCAATTTCCCTCTTGCTTAAACAATATTTCTTGAAGAAATATAAATGTTCATTATCAATTTCATTTTTTTCAGAATCACTTACCCATTCATCACAATAATAAATTTGTGTAAATATAGGAGATAACATTAAAAATATAAGCATTACCGCTACAGAAATTATCGACGCTGTAATTGATATTTCAAAAGTATTTTTATTATAAATAAAATTACCTACTAAAATACCAGCTAATCCTCCACATATTCCGATAAATAATATGGACAGCTGTATATATTTCATGCTGTTATACTTTTTACCTATTACTCCAAGCATGTAATACATATTTATCATTCCAATTGTGCTAGATATCCCTATGAGAATTGCAAAAACAATTTCTAACATTTCAACATGGTCTATAAACGAATTGCACAAAAGTCCCATAGTCATTGAACCAAATGTAATATTCCAAGCTAAATGGATGCTTTTTTTAGAAAATCCAAAAATTGCAATGTATATAATACATCCTAAAATTCCACCAATATAATACCATAATAAAACTGGAATATTAGTTGTTCCTACAGTTATGTTTAGAATACCTTTTCCTAAGCCCTTGCAAAGTATTGCAAAAATGCAATTTAACACTAACGTTAAATAAATTCTTGAAGGCATCTTTACTTTAATAATATTATCATCACATTTAACTGCTTCCTTTTTAAAAAATAAAATTGAAGAAAGCGCTAAAATTAATAAAGCAAAAGAAACAATCATGTCACTTGTTTTTGGTATTACATTAATATACTTAGAATTTTGTACAAAAGAAATTATGTTAATTAACATGTTAGTTCCAACTACTGCATAAAATTTTTCTGTATTGTTTAATGCAAATACAAAAGGAATTAAGATGCTGATATTAAAGGCCCCAAGAGATATGCCTATTAAAATTGCAGCAATTAAAGCTAAGTAATTATTTTTTGTAGTCATGAAAATGCACATACCAACTATTATGAACATTGAACCAATGCGAGCGAATTTAACAAACCACTCTTTTTTTATAATAAAAATAAATATTGCTGAAGAAATTAAATTTACAGAATGAAGCATGTTTCTAAGTTCAGTTCCAAAAACATTGTCCATTATAGGAGATGCAGTCCACCATGTTGTAAAGACTGTCACCCATGCATAATAAATAATCCATATAAAAACATAAGAAAAATTCTTTTTTTGTAGCATCTTTAAATTTATTACACTATCACTTTTTATTAATTTTGTGAAAATGATACTCATTAGCTCTTTTATTCTTGGCAAATTTATCATCTCCTAAATAATAGAATGATTGTATTAACAATTAACATTTTATCCTAAAAAATGTTAATTTACAATTGTAATATTTTAAAATTAGTTATAAAAGCAACTTATTAAATCAATTTAAAATTAATTGTAATAGTTTGTAAAAAAACAAGCTATTCTAGTCTAGCTTGCTTACCTATTTCTGCATACTTTGCCAATTCCATTTTTTCAGGTTCACTTAATGGAGATGTTTTAAATCCTCATTGAAACAAACGAAGATTTTGAAATTACTTTGTCATAATTTCTATATTTTTTTATTAAACAGCTTTTTAATAAATGCTATTGTTTCATGATACATTTCTTGTGTAGCTATAATTTTATCTGAAATAGTAACAATCCAGCTTTCTATATGCATTGGTAAAATAGGTACTAATGGAAACATGTGCTTTATAATTGCATCTTTTTCTCTTTTAGTTATAGTGAAATATTTTGATGCATTTTCATATGCTTCAAAAGGATGTATAAATCCATGCCTTTTAATTAATTTATCTATACCTTTGTAACTCTTTCTCTTTTCTTTTGCTTCGTCGCTTCGCCAATCATAGTAAAAAAAATCATGAAGCATCCCTGCTCTAGCAGCACATATATAATCAGCATTAATCATCTTTGCAATTTTATAAGCCATATGTGAAGTTTTTACACTGTGTTCATAAACTCCATTACCATGATGTTTAATATTTTTAGTTTCTTGAAACTCTTTTAAATTTAATATATCATTAACTATTTCTATAAATTCTTCTTCATAATTGTTTATTCTCATTTAATTTTAGCCCTTTTTATGTATCTTGTACTATTTTTTAAATTTTCAAATACTCATGTAACAGTATAAATCCTCTTACATATAATAAGAAAACAAAACATTTAAGGAGGTTTATATATGGGATTTTTCGGTGGTTGTAACAACGTTGGCGGTGCTGGTGGTTCTAACTTATTGTTTTTCTTCTTATTGTTAGTACTATTATTCAATTTCTGCGACGAATGCGATTAATATAAGTATATAAAGTTTAAAAGTCCGAGTATATACTCGGACTTTACTTTATTCTTCCTAATTAGGTATAAATTTATTCGTTATATATTCTTTAAACTTCTCTTCTAAATTAGAAAAATATCTATCTTCATGATATACATAAAATAATTTTCTTTTTAGCTCCAACTCATCTACATTAATAGGATATATCTTTTCTTCATTGATTTCTCTTTGAACTGAAATCCTTGACATTACTGCAATTCCCATATTATTTTTTACAAATATTTTTATAAGTTCATTATTTTCTGCTTGTATTTTTACTTTCAAATTTTCAATTTTAATATTTTTTTTATTTAGATAATTTTCAAATGTTTGAAGAGTTGCAGAACCTTTCTCTCGTAAAATGAAATCTTCTTTCATCAATATATCTATATCAACTTTTTTATTTGCTAATTCCTTATATTTTTGTTTTGAAGCAATTATTATAACTTCATCTTCTGCTATACAAATATTTTTTATTTTTTTGTTTTTATAAGGTGTTCCAGTAAAACCAAAGCTAGTTAATCCATCTTCTATAAAACTGTACACTTCTTTAGAATCAACTTTCTTTATGTTGTATGTTACTTTAGGATATATTTCACTAAATCCAATTATTAAATCATGAATATAATAATCTGCAGGCAATGAACTTGTGTATATGCAAAGTTCTCCTTCAAGTATATCTTCATCATTTCTTAGCTTTGAATATATTTTATTTTCTTCATTGAGCAAATTTATTGCATACTTGTATAACATAGTACCTTCTTCAGTTGGAATAAGTTCTCTTCCATTTTTCTTAACTAAAACAGCTCCAAAATCTTTTTCTAATATTTGTAGCTGCTTTGATACTGCCGGTTGAGTAATGAACAACTTCTCTGCAGCTCGTGAAATATTCCTCATATTTATTACTTCAATAAATGTTTTCAAATAAGATGTATTCATACTAGCTCCTATTATTATAATTATATGGGTTGTATACCCATACCTATTGCTTCATGTTCAAAACCTCTTCTTGGTGAGCCAATTTGTCCATAAAGTACAACAGCTATCCAATTGCCACTTGAACGGTCATCTTCTATTAATGTACCTCTAACAATTGTAAAAGTCAAGCCTGCACTCCTCAATACCTCACCTAACATTACTTGTCCCCTGCAATAGCCGCTTAGTGCTTCAATTATTGCATGATAAAGTGCATGTTCTTCATGGTAATTTTCTCTTATAATATCTTCTCTTGAAGCTGCAGTTTCTATAGCTGCAACAATTTTTTTAGGATCCATGGATCCTGCTTGACCTTTGTAAACTACATAGTTTTTACTTTCATAATATTTTTTTATATTATCTTGGTCACCAGAAGTAAGGGCTAATAATATTGCAATTTTTCCAATTCCTTTTTTCTCCATGAAATGCTCCTTTAAATTCTATATTATAATAAAACACAAAAAAAGAAGGGAAATTCTTCCCTCCTATTATATCATTAAAATGGTGACTTATCTAATACTTTTTTCTCATACTCCAAAGTTTTAAGTTCTAACTCATTTACTTTAGTACGCATCATATTAACATATTCCTCATCATTTATTGAATCAAGGTTTATTTTAACATTGAAAAGGGCAGATAAAACTGCAGTGCGAGCCATCATACAAGCAACTAAACCATCTGTAACAGCATTTGCATTACCTTTAGAAACAACTGAATTTGTTAAAGGTAAAATTTCAAATGAAGTTTCTGCTATATCTAATGGTACTGAAGCCGCTAGTTTCAAACTTTCTTGTATTGCATTTTGTCTTGCATTTTTTTCTTCTTCTGTTTCTTTTGGCATTTTATATGAAGCCATAACTTTGTCATATGAATCACTGTCTCTTTGTATATCATCAAGAAGCTTTTCTCTTAATGATACAGCTTTCAAAGTTATATCTTTCATTTCTGTTTCAACTTCAATATATTTTTTCTTTCCAATTGTAAGATTAGCGACCATTTCAGCTAATGCAGCGCTCAATGCTCCACACACTGCCGCCATGCTTCCACCACCAGGTACAGGTGAATCAGAAGCAACCTTTGCTGCAAAGTCAACTAAAGTCATATTTTTCATCATAGGTTATTCTCCCTTTATAATTTCTCCATTTTTTATTACTGTTTCAACTATATTTACTGCTGCATGATATGGCAAGAAATGTATAGATGGATATTCAAGTATTATAATATCAGCTTTTTTACCAATTTCAATGCTGCCTACAATATCATTTCTACCAACTGCAGCTGCTGCATTAATAGTTAAAGCTGATATAATTTCTTCTATTGACATTTTCATATGTAATGCTGCAAGTGCTATAACTAATGGTATTGAATTTGTAAAGCAGCTTCCAGGATTAAAATCTGTCGCTAAAGCTACAGCGCATCCTGAATCTATCATATATCTACCTCTAGCATATTCTTCTTTTAAACAAAATGCTGTTGCTGGAAGTAGTGTAGCAATTACTTCTGAATTAGCTAATTGTTTGATACCTTCATCAGATGCTTGTAAAAGATGATCTGCTGAAGATGCTGAAAGTTCTACAGCAAGTTCTGCTCCACCTAACTGATACATTTCATCTGCATGAATTTTTACTTTTAAGCCTGCTCGTTTTGCTTCATTTAAAAATCTTCTCGATTGTTCAATTGAAAATACATTTTTTTCACAAAAAATATCTGCAAATTCAGCAAGTTTATTATCAACAACATTAGGCATTACATCATCAATCATTATATCTAAAAATTCTTCTTCTTTACCTTTATATTCAGGCAATACGCTGTGTGGTCCTAAAAACGTAGCAACAATGTCCAATGGATGAATTTTATTTAGTTCCTTCATTGCTTCAAGTTGTTTTAATTCTGTTTCTCGGTCTAAGCCATAACCGCTTTTACCTTCAACAGTTGTTACTCCCATAGCCATCATTTTATCAAGACGTTTCTTACCTACTTCAATGAATTCTTCAAGAGATGTATCTCTAGTTGCTCTAACAGAACTAGTTATTCCGCCGCCTCTTTCCATAATGGACATGTAAGTGTCGCCTCTAAGTCTCCAAGAAAATTCATCTGCTCTGTAACCGCCAAAAATAAAATGTGTGTGTGAATCTATAAATCCAGGCAATACTGCTTTATTAGATGCATCTATTACTTTGAATTCATTTTCATTATATTTTTTCAATATTTCATCAGTTGTTCCTACATCAGTGATTATATCATTTTCAATAACAACACAGCCATTATTAATCATACCTATTTCAGCCATATCTTTGCCGTGTTTTGGACTTTTTCCTTTACAAGTAACAAGTTCAGATGCATTTTTTATAATTAATTTGCTCATATCAAAACTCCTTTTTAGAGAACAATTATATATATAATTGTTCTCTTTATTGTTAATAATGAATTAAAGTCTTGTTTCTAAAACTTGGTCCATGCTGAAATTTTCTAGTCTTAAATAATAATCTGCTGTGTCAACAAGAGCTTGCATTGGTACAAGTCCAACTATTTCACTTCCAACTATATTAACTCCATATCTAGCTGCTTCCATTTTTACAGTTTCGAAAACTCTATAAATTGAAGTTTTTGTATAATCAGTTAAATTCATTGATACTTGAACTATTCCTCTGTCTTCAAGTTCTATACCTAAAGCTTTTACATATCTAAAGCCACCGCTTAAATGTCTAACTTGTTTAGCAATTTTAGTTGCTATATCTAAATTATTAGTTGATAAATTTATATTGTATGCAACAAGTGGCATTCTAGCTCCAATTGCTGTAACTCCTGCTGTTGGATGAATAGTTTCTGGACCAAAATCTGGTTTCCACATATCATCTTTCATTTTTTCAGCCATTCCTTCAAATTGACCTTTTCTTATATTAGCTAAATTTTCTCTGTGAGTAGCAGTTGCAGATTTTTCATATAAGAAGAAAGGTAAACCAAATTTTTCAGATGCTTCTTTAGCAACTTCTTTTGCAAGCTTATCAGCTTCATCAACTGTTACATTTTTTATTGGAATAAAAGGTATAACGTCAACTGCTCCCATACGAGGATGTTGTCCTTCATGATGATTTAAATCAATTAATTCAATTGCTTTTCCTATTGCTTCCACAATAACTGCTTTCAATGCTTCTGGCTCACCAACAATAGTTACAACGCTTCTGTTATGATCTTCATCACTTGAATAATCCAATAATTTTACATCTTGTTTTCCTCTAAAGCAATCAAGAATTTTTTCTACTTTATTTAAATCTCTGCCTTCGCTAAAATTTGGCACGCATTCTATAATTCTGTTCATAAGTTCTCCTATTTTTATAATATTATTTATTGTAATTTTTAACTGTATTTTCTATTAAGTCATCACATGCTACATATGGTATTGTTATGTGATCCTCTCCAGCAAATTGTTTGTTGTATTCCATTGTTGTTTCTATTGAATGTTCATTTCTTGCCCAACTTCTTCTTGATACACCAACCATTGTATCCCAAGGAATTGATTTCCTCAATATTTCGTCAACTCTTTCGCTGCCATCTAAAACCATACCAAATCCACCGTTAATAGATTTGCTTATTCCAACTCCGCCGCCATTATGAAGTGCAACTAAACTCATTCCTCTTGCTGCATTTCCTGCATAGCAATGAATTGCCATATCAGCAGTCACATTGCTTCCATCATAAATGTTTGAAGTTTCTCTAAATGGAGAATCTGTTCCACCTGTATCATGATGATCTCTTCCTAACATTACAGGTCCTATTTCACCATCTCTAACCATCTTATTAAATTTAAGAGCTATATCTCTTCTTCCTAAAGCATCTTGATAAAGAATTCTTGCTTGAGTTCCAACTACTAATTTATTTTTTTCAGCATCTCTAATCCAAATATAATTATCTCTATCTTGACCTCTTCGGTTAGGATCGATAACTGACATAGCAGCATGGTCTGTTTTTCTTAAATCTTCTGGCTTGCCGCTTAAGCATACCCATCTAAAAGGTCCATATCCGTAATCAAACAACATAGGTCCCATTATATCTTCAACATATGAAGGGAATATAAATCCTTCATCAGTATCTACTCCATTTTTAGCTATTTCTGTAACTCCTGCATCAAATACTGCTTTCATAAATGCATTTCCATAGTCAAAGAAATATGTTCCTCTGTCTACAAGTGTTTTAACAGCTTGGAAATGTTCAGCTAATGATTTATTTACCAATTCTCCGAATTTTTCTTTATCGCTATTTAAAAGTTCAGTTCTTTGTTGGAAAGTTAACCCTTTAGGGCAATAACCTCCATCATAAGGAACGTGACAAGATGTTTGGTCTGATAATAAATCTACACGAATATTATTATCAACTGCATATTCTAATAAATCAACTATATTTCCATGATAAGCAATAGATATAGTTTGTTTTTTATCCATATATTCTTTTGCAACTCTAAATGCTTCTTCTAAATCATCAGTAATAAGACTTACCCATCCTTGTTTATGTCTAGTTTCTATTCTAGAAAGATCAACTTCAGCAATAATACCGACTCCATTTGCTATTTCAACAGCTTTAGGTTGTGCACCACTCATGCCGCCAAGACCTGATGTAATGAATAAATGTCCAGCTAAATCTTGATCATCTGGGATTCCCAGTTCTTTTCTTCCAGCATTAATCAAAGTATTGTATGTTCCATGAACTATACCTTGAGGTCCTATATACATCCAGCCTCCAGCAGTCATTTGGCCATAGCTAGAACATCCCATTGCTGTAGCTTTTGCCCAATCGTGAGGGTTATCAAACATACCAATCATCATACCATTAGTCAATATAACTCTTGGGCTTGTTTTATGTGATTTAAATAAACCCATAGGATGCCCTGACATAACTGTTAATGTTTGTTCATCTGTTAATTGTTCCAAATATTTTTTCAAAAGTTGATATTGCATCCAGTTTTGACAAACTTGACCTGTTTCACCATAAGTTACAAGCTCATAAGGATACAATGAAACTTCATGATCTAAATTGTTGTCTATCATTACTTGAAAAGCTTTACCTTCAATGCAGTTTCCTTTATATTCATCTATTGGTTTACCATATATTCTTTCTTTAGGCATGAATCTGTAACCATATATTCTACCTCTAGTCATTAATTCTTCTAAGAATTCAGGCGCCAAAGTTTCATGTAAATTTTCCGGTACATACCTTAAGGCATTTTTAAGAGCTAGTTTAATTTCTCTTTCATTTAATGTAAGTTCTCTTTTAGGAGCTCTTCTAACTCCTTCTTTAAATACAGGATATTCAGGTAGTGTGTCATCTAACTTTATCGTCATTGCTTTTGATATGTCTAAATTGTTTACCATAGTAATTCCTCCTATTTATTGCATTTATTTTATAATTTATTATATAAAACTTTCGTCGATAAATCGTCTATTACAGGTTTAATTATAATAAAATTTTAAATTTAATTATTTTTTATGAAATTGTTATAAATGAAAATTCTTAAGTTTTCTTAAAGCAAATATTTTTATAATAAATTATAAGTTAATAGTTCTCGTAACATTAACTTTAGAAATTCCCTCTCCCCCTTGTTTTTTTATAAATATTTTTAATTATGCCTAACATTAGTTAGGCGTATTTTTTTATTGTGAATACAACAAGGTTGACGGGTGGGGTTCTTCTTGTTGCAAAGAACACCACAAACTATTATTATGTCTGTGGTGTTCCATGTAATTATTTCTTTTATTTTTAGAACAATCCTTTTATTTTTCCATTAACATCAACATCAATATTTTCTGCAGCTGGAACTTTTGGTAAACCTGGCATTTTCATTATATCTCCTGTAAGAGCAACTAAGAATCCTGCACCAGCAGATATTGTAATATCTCTAATTGTTATTTTAAATCCTGTAGGTCTTCCTAAAATTTTAGCATCATCAGTTAATGAATATTGATTTTTAGCCATGCATATAGGTAAATCTCCAAAACCTAATTTTTCAAAGTTTAATATTTCTTTACTTGCTTTTGCTGCAAATTCTACATCATCTGCACCATATAATTTTTTAGCAATCGCTTTTATTTTTTCTTTTATTGGCATGTTTAAATCATATGCAAATTCCACATTGCTTTCAATTTCAGTAAGTCTAAGCACTTCTTTTGCAAGTTCAATTCCGCCTTCTCCACCTTTTGCATAAACTTCAGATAGAGCTACATTTACACCTAAAGCTTTACATTTATCTTCTATTAATTTTAATTCAGCTTCAGTATCTGTAGGGAATTTATTAATTGCTACAACTGCTGGTAATTTGAAAACTTGAGTAATGTTTTCAACATGTTTTAATAAATTTGGTAATCCTTTTTCAAGAGCTTCAAGGTTTTCAGCTCCTAAATCTGCTTT
>Ga0074193_1000953_pt1 | contig 41076 bp, 44 predicted proteins | sample EPASupsiteHSE605_FD_64523 | JGI IMG/M metagenome (GOLD analysis project Ga0074193, IMG submission 64523) | Bioremediated contaminated groundwater from EPA Superfund site, New Mexico - Sample HSE6-05 | ecosystem: Environmental > Aquatic > Deep subsurface > Groundwater > Contaminated ...
GGAAGTAGTAGCTCCAGTTGAACGTCGGAAACTGGGCGCCGGAAGCGGGACAGACCGTACTGGTCTTGACAGAGGTGTCGAAACCGTTGACTATCCCGTCCACAGAGCCGGAGCCGGATGAACAGCCCGGGCCCACGATGTTGGAGAGGGTCAGGTTCGCCTGCATCATCTTTTCCAGCCTGTTCGGGTCGGGCGGAGTAACAACGATATCCTTGATGGTATGCCAGCCATTGCCGCCCGGATTGTCACCGCAGTTGGCGTGGGCAGTGCCTAATCCACCAGGTCCCGAGTCGACATACTGCAGCTGATATTCGGAATCGCTTATCTTGTGGACCTGGATGTAGATAAGGTGATCGGTGCACGCCTGACCGCTCCCCGAATCGTTGATCGTCCTGGTAGTGCTTTGCACCGAACTGTTCCGCGTCACGGTGCAGGCACTCATCTTCCCGCTCGCCTGGGTGGCGGCCCCGGAATTGGAGATCAGGTAGTAGAGGCTTTGGGAGTCGGTAGACTGGGCGATGGCAGCATTGTCCCTTGCACCGGTCAGTCCCCCCCAGTTGTTGTAGTACCCGGTGAGGGTGCCTATCGTGGGCGATGAGGCAAGGGACGCAACCGAACCGGTGGCAGTGGTTGCGCTCCCTGTGACCCGGCCGAAGTAGTCGATGGTTGTGAGATCGTAACTGACGTTGGTGATGGTGAACGAGGTGTTGCCGTTATGGACGGAGTTGACGATCCCTCCCCCCAGATCCTTAAGAATTACAGAGCTGTTCGACCAGACGAGGTTGCTGCCGCAGCTCTGATTGATGCAGTAACATCCGCCGAGATCGGTGATCGACGCGGAAACATCCGCTATCTTCCCGTCAGTGCCTGCCGACCATTTGAAATATTGACAGTGGGTCCATGTCCCGGCATCACAGGAGATGTAACCGTTGCCGCACACCCCGGAAACCGGCCTGGGGAGCGTGTAGACGTAATCGAACGTCCCGTCGGTGTTCAGGTCCTGGCTGATCATGACCTTCTGCAGGTCGCCGGTCCCACCGGGCTGAATGAAGACCTCAAGGAACTTCGCCGACGCCGGCGATGTGATGTTCGCCGGGAAGCTCTGCGAGCCGTCCACCGTCTGCATCAGCTTCGTCGGGCTCGTCATCGGCTGGGAGATGTTCAGGTTGGACGTGTCCCTGCTGCCGAAACGGGATACGGCGGTTTGCGCTGCTGACGTCCCGGACGTCTTGCCATCTTCGTATGTCCCGGCAGAGACGCTCCCGGTCATGATCGCAACGGAGAGGCTAATTGCCGCGATATTTCCTGACCATTTCCCGAATTGCATCTTCATAGTTCATCCCTGTGAGTACCATCCTGTCGATTTCCGCGATCTCCTCGCCGTCCGACGTAAAGGCATAGTATGAGAATGGATCGACGGTGAGCCTGCCAACGCCGATCCCCAGCGGCGTGTCCATGAAGATCTCGGAGTATTTCGGTTTCAGGCTCTTCGTCGACTTGAGGATCTGCATGGTGAAGTCGTCGTAGTCGAGTACCCCCTGGTTCTTCGCCTCCTCGAACGCAGGCGATTCCAGGAAGAACTTGAACGCGGAATTCTCACGAATAACGTTGCCGACCGCCCCGAAACGGAGGGTATCGAGGATCGACTGGAGGCAGATGGTGAACGAGCCGTGATACTTTCGCGCCCTCCGGTACCCCTCCTCTATGACCTGCTTGAGGGTCGAGCTCTCGCCCAGGAACTGCCACGCCTCGTCGAAGCAGACCAGACGCCGGTCCGACCTGTCGGAAAGGTATAAATCCATGGTGACCGCATTGATCACCTGGAGCGTGACGACCTTGAAGAGGGACTTCTTCGGCAGGAGGTGCTCGAGCTCCAAGACAACGAAATCATCGTTTGAGATGTCGAAGGAACTCCTGCCGTTGAAGAACTTCCCGAAAGCGCCGCCGCTGCGAAAGTCGTCCATGTTGAAGGCAAGCCGCGTGGCTGCCTCCCTGATCTCGCCGGTGACGGACGAATAGCTGTCGAAGTTGGACAGATATTCATGAACCGTATCGATACAGGCGTCGGGACCCTCCTGGTTCCAGGCCCACCGGACCGCCTGGGTTATCAGGGTCATCTCAGTTTCACTGGGACTGTTATTCCCGGAAGAGAAAATCATCTGCGCTACGATCGGCGCGATGGTGGGAATATCGTGCTCGACATCGACGATGTTGGAGAACGGGTTCAGGCATACCTGCGACTCCTCGGAGAAGTCGAGGTAGCGGGCGCCGCAGAGGGTGGTCATCTTCTTGTAGCTCCCACCGATGTCGATCACCCGGATCTTGGCGTTCATGGCGTAATAGTTGAAGAGGAGGTAGTTCAGAAAAAAGCTCTTGCCGCCCCCGGAGGTTCCACAGATAAGGGCGTTGTGATTGTTGACCCCCTTCTTGTGGAAGATGTCGAGCCCGAAGAGCTGCCCCTTGCGGGCGGTGAAAAGCATGGCGGGCCGGCCGAGTCCCGCGAAGTCCCCCTGGATCGGCAGCGTAACAGCGATGGAGTCAACTGGCATCACGTGGTCCCGGTCGAGAGTCTCAACATTCCCCTTCACATCGTAAAGTCCGAAGGGAAGCGACAGAAGGAAAAGGGGAATGAGAATTCCTTTGTCCTCCTGCATCACGAAATTCTGCCCCTCCCACACCCGCTTCGCCCGGGTAACCGACTCGTTCACCAACCGTTCATCGCTTCCGTAGACCCAGAGCGTCGGGATCACCTTCAGGAAAAGTGTCCCGCGCTCCAGCTCGTCAGCGGCCCACATGTGCTCTTCCTGTTTCCTGGCCAGCGATGGGGCAAAGGAGCCGACACCTTTCTGCTGCAGAATGACGTTGCACTTGGTGTGGAGCTTCGACTTCTGGTTCTTCATCAGGATGTTGATACTGTAGAGAAAAGGGGTCCTGATCTGGTCTCCGTCGGTGAGCTGCCCCATAATCCCGCCGAAGAGCTTGTTGGTCTGGATGATGCTCCCCCTCTTCGGGTAGATGCGGGGTGTGATGCACCGGAAATATTTTTTCCCGATCTCAATCCGGGAGAACTTCGTCTCCACGGGTGTGGAGAGGAAGACCTGCTTCCGGATCTCCTGCGTGTCGTCATAGGCGTCGTTGTTCAACGAAATCTCGTCATTCATGAGCCGACGCAGCAGGTCGAGAAGGTAAGACGGATCGACATTTTCGGGATGAAGTCCAGCCCCGTGCAGGGTCTCCTGGATCGTCCCCCGGATTTCTCCAAGATTGATCTTCTCCATCTCCGAGACCGGGAACTTTATCGTGAAAAAGGCGCGGAAATTGCGGACCGGTATGCCGTTGAGGTTGGCGAGCCCTTCCGTTCCGCTTCCGTAGAACCGGGCGAGATTGTCGCTTACCTCTCCCACCAGGCTTGTTTCTCGGGACTTCATCGCCCTGAAGTCATCGAGGATCGGTTCGACGTGCGGATCGGCGAAAAGGATGAACTGGATGACCGTCCTTTCCGGAACGTTCAGCCGGAAAAGCGCCTGCAGTGTCGTGATCGTCGCCTCACCCGCAAAGCACATGGGTGAGCACTCCCACATCATCCCCAGGGTGTCGTCTGCGTTTAAGTAGAACCTTTCCTTTTCGTCATAGGCGATCCAGGGAAAGAAATTGCCGAGCCTGTCCCTTTCTGCCAACGAAACGATATCGTCGATTGCCGGCCCGACATCAGGCCCGCCCGCTATCCTTGCAAACAGACCCACGACTATTCATCCTCCCCATTGGCAATGACGGTATCACCCAGTATCCACCGCGGCTTGTCCACAAAGAAGTAGACGTACCGCAGCATGTAGAACTCGTTCTCTTGCCCGGTGTAAGGCAAAAGAAGTACGCGCATGACCTTCGGAGGAGCGACTATCGGGGTCTGCGGCTCCTTGAGAAGGCCGTTGAACTTGTCGTAAAGAGCGGAACGGTACCTGTTGTAGCTCGTCTCCTCGGTGTTTCCCGTGACGGATGTAGCCAACGAGGAGGTACCGGCCACAATTTTGTCCGTATCGGCAGGGAGAGGATCAGAGCAGGCGGTAACCAGCCCCTCGCCTTCAATCCCGCTATACGTGGTAGTGCAGCGAGGTTTTGCCGCCGTGTTATCCGCCTTGTCTTTAGGGCTCCCGGCCGCATCTTCCATGTAGACCTCGCGGACCGACGCACATTTCCCCTTGAAGGTGTCCGGACAGCTGAAGTCGCTTTGATAGGGGTTTATCATTGAACAACCGCACAGAATCCCGAATGCCACGATAGTACAGAGAGCTTTTTTCACTGCATGCCTCCCTTACGGATCTTCTTTATTTCCAGGTTGACCCCTTCGCTAATCACCAGTGTCACGGGCTTCGCGGCGGAAACCTCGATGACCGGCATGGTCTGGTGGGCCAATTCCATATAGAACTTCTCGATGTCTTTGAAACCGCTGGCCAGCCCATTGCCTACCCCTGCCTTGGCCAGGTCGGCGGCGCCGATCGTCTGCGTTGTTCCGAGCGGACTTATGGCGGTTGTTGTGGCCGATGACCTGACAACGTCTCCTACCCCCCCGAAAAAGCCGGCGATCATCGACCTGGCGATCATGCTCCCCATCTTGGCGACCACACGTCCCCGGAGACCGATCTTCGAGTCCTGGTCAACCACAAACCCTTTCACCTTCTGGTCAATGACCGCCCTACCCTTCCGGTCGAGGCACGACAGGGAAACGAGCAGAAGTTCAGCACGTTCCGTGGCGAGGTTTCCTTTGCCGTCAGCTATCACATAACACCCCTTGAGGTCGGCACGGACAGAGTTGGGGAGGAAGGCCGGCGTCTTCACCTTCAGGAGCGCCGGTACCGGGTTACCTTTGGCGTCCGACGACGTAGGTGCGTCCAAGCCACTCAACAGGATCGCCTCCATAAAAGAAGGGGGTAAATACAGGGCGGCCGGCTCTTTTTTTTTATCCTCGGGAGGGGTTTTCGGCTGGACGGTACTCGAGACGAGTGCAATATCGCCGATCTCCGTCTCTGCAGGCGGTGCGGATTGGCCGTACGGATCACCCCCAGGCAGTGATGGCGGTGGTGGTGGTGGAGGAAGAGCCCCTTTCGGGAGGCTCGGTAGCGGAGGGGAGGCGACAGCGGCATTACCCTTTGTCCCTTTTCGACCGGTATTGACAGATTCGGCCACAACATGCGGCCCCTGTCCCTGTGCAACAGGGACGAGTTGGCCCGGAAGAGACGACTGGCCGGGTGTTGCACCAGAAGAGGACACAAGAACCGGTTGGCCGACCGTCCCCGCTTTTATCGCCTCCATCTCCTGCTTGTATTTCTTCAACTCCTCGTCCTTTTGAGACAGTTCTTTTTGCGTCTCGAGAAACTGATTCTTCTCCAGCAGTTTCGGCTCAAGGGCGAGGGTTGACGGCTTCTTCACTTCCAAAGGAGGAGCGGTCTTTCCCCTGGTGGCAAGATAGCCCAACAGGCTGAGACATATGAGCATGCAACCGACCCCGACTATCGCAAGATCGCGGCGCTGCTTGGAATTCAGCCCGCTCCAGAAGGCTTTGAACTTATTTTTCATCGTCACCCTCCAACTTATCGGCCGTGCTCTTCTCTCCAGTCTTCGCGGGAGAAGACTTGACTGGCGGCCTAGCATCCTCCATTACCGGGAGGTCGGATTCGAGGTTCCGGGAGAGACCCTGCCGTTCTCCCCGTTGCTCCACGACAAAGGCCCTGGTCGTATCACCTGGTCGGAGGACGTGCCGCTCGATAGAGACCGCCACCGGGTTTTCCGCCAGCTCCGTCCGTATGAACATCTTCTCGTTCATCTTGAATTCCTTGATGCCATCCTTTGGGGAGACCAGATATTCTTTAATGCGAAGCCCCTCCCCTTCAACGTCCACGACCCTTTTCAGCACCAGCCGGATTTCACGGTACGAATCGAAGCGCTTTTCCATTTTCGTGACGGTGTAGGAGTCGGGGATCTGCTCCGTATAGACGTCCTGGATCGCCTTCAGCATCATCTTCTCGAAGGGGAGCCCCGAGTAGAGCGCGACGTTGTCTTTGATCTTTCTCTCCTTGCCGGAGGAAAGCCTGATCGTCTGGGAGGGAATCCGCTGCGGAACGGCGACCATCGAGTAGGTTTCATCGCCGCAGACGACATAGAGCTCCGTTGGGGTGGTGGAATAAACCAGCTTGTCGCCCCGCTTCGTCACCTTGAATTTGATGAAGGCATCCTTGCCGGTGATCTTGATGACGACCCCTTTTTCGGTGGATGTGAGCGCGTCCTTGATCTCGGAAGAGCAGGAGATCCGGTTCAAGTCAGAACTGGAAAGACGTATTTTCGTGGCAACCTCTGGCGGTATTACCGTCGGCCACTCCCCTTCCTGGCTTCCTTCGTCCGACTTCACGTCGGTAACGGGTGAAAGCTTCTGTTTGGCATCGGCAGGATCGGCCGGCCGTGCGCCACGATCAGCGGCAACAGCAATCGCAGGCAGCATGAAAGCTGCAATTATCAGAGCCCTGTACATCACGCCCCCTTTACTTCGCATTCGCGTTATTGATGCCGGCCGGTTTTTCGTAGAGCCGGGTTAGAATGAATCTGCCGTTATCGAACCGGTATTCGACGATGTAGGCGGTCTGGACGATATCGGCCTTCATTTCGCCGATATATGTCATTTTCGATCCCTGCGCCTCGACCTGGTTCTTGTCCGTATTGTTCGTCATGGACTGTATGTGAAAGGCGCTCGAGGCCCGGGTGTTCTCGATCTTGTCAGCCAGCTCGTACAATTCCTTCCGGGCGTTCGGAAAACCCGCAGGGTCATAGACGGCCAGAAGTTCGCTGAACTGGTTCCTTGCGTTGGCGGAGTTGTAGGTTAGAGCAAGGTTGATGATGTACCGGGTGAACTCCCGGAGATAATCTTCGGATGCATGATCTCCGGTGATCATCACCTTGGAGTTGATGACCGGCGGGACCAGAATCACTCGCTCCTTGTTCATTGCCGTCAGGACACAGTACGAGAGAACGATAACTGCCGCCAGCAGGACCAGGACGGTGAATTTCAGCATCCGGTTCTCGGCGAAAATGTTTGCTGCTTTGCCTGTGAACAGCTTGAACTTCACTGTTTGCCTCCGTTCAGTCGATAAACTTGTTTTGGAAAAAATGCGGGTACCCTTTAAGCGGGGCAATCCCGATAAAATAGAGCGTGTGGCGAAGAAAACCCCTCGGGTATCTGCTTTTCAGACGACCGTATCCCCAGGGGAGAAGAATCATGACTGACCAGAATATTCCGCCGAACTTCTGTGCGAAGATATATCCGATGACCATGAAGGCCATATCGTCCGACTCGAAAACGAGAACCTGGAACGGCTTGTTGAGGTATTGGGGAAAGCGGACTTCGTGCTGCATGTGGCTGTCTCCTGAATTTTGATTCCCGATTCGAATTCTCACGACGGGGGGGAGAGGTATCCCCCCCAATCGTCTGCGTCAGTAGATAGCTCCGAGAGCAGTAACCATGTTCGCTGCGTTGATCAGCACGATCGCTGCAATCAAGCAGACAACCGCCGGCACGATTTTCTGCTGAACGAACAGCAGGATCGTCACCAGGAACAGAAGAATGGCGGATATGGCGCCGAATGGCCCCTTCAACAGGGTAGTAACCAAAAAGTTGTACGCCTCGTAACCGAAGGAACCGGCTGCCGGAGCGGTGATGGCCATGGCCTGGGTTGCAAGGAAGGTAAAGAGGGCTGCGACTGCGGACGCGACGGAAAACTTCTTGAACTTGAGATTCTTCATTTAGTCTTGCTCCTTTCTCATTTGTTTTTATTTGGTGTTGATGTTCAAAACCTTTTGCCTCTGAATACGGGGACCCGTTATCGTTTCACCCCCTTCCTGTCAAGAAGTGCGGAGATGCGCGGTATGTCCGCTCCGTTGACGGGTGTGCCGTCGATCCAGATGGCCGGTGTTCCCTGCACTCCGATACCCTGTGCGACTTTCTCCATTTCCTCCAGTTGAGTGCTACTGTTTTCATCCTGCGGAATCGACTTGCCGTCCATCGAGCCGCTGAAAACCTCATGGAATGCATTTTCCTTCTCCTTGTGAGTCAGGATGTAGCGGGCCTTCTTTTCTGAGTCGGGATGTATTTTCCTGAGCGGGAGGAAGAAGACGTAGCGGGTAATGTCCGTCCGTTTTGAGAGGAATTCATCCACCCTTCGGCAGAAGGGACAGTCGGGATCGGTGAACTCTATGACCTGTCGCGGACCGGAGCCGATTTTGAGGGCCTTGTCCAGGGGGATGCTCTTCACTTTCTCGGCTTGAACCTTTTCGCGCATTTCCGCGGTCAGGTTTTTGCCCTCTTTTGACCAAAGCTCACCGAACATGAGGTAACCGTCCGGGCTGAAGTAGAAAACCTGGTTCCCGGCAACGATTTCGTAAAGCCCCTTGATCGGTGACTCTTTGACGCTGTCCACTCTCAGGTTCGGAAAGTTTTTCTTGAGATTGTCCGTCTCGGTCTTGAAGTCTTCTTTAGCGGCGGCAAAACCCGCCGTTATGATTACGACCAATATCAGCCCTCCGATCTTGAGTTTCTTTCTCTTCAGAATTCTCACTTCTCCTCCTTTTGCTCTGTGGTTATCTCGACCCTTCGGTTGAGATGCCTGTCATCGGACACCGGACAGCACTTGCCCAGGCCTTCCACCTTCCCCACGGATATCCCTTTCCCTTTCAGGTACGAAGCGACCCCTTTCGCCCTTCTGAGCGACAGGCCCATGTTGTGGGAAGAGGTGCCAAGATCACAGGTGTAGCCACGCAGTTTGACAGCGCCACTACCCGGGATACTCCGGATGAGTTCATCAAGCCTTGATCGCTCCTTTTCCGTTATCTCCGCACTGTCGAATGGAAAGTGAATCGTCTCCAAAAGGCATGAAACACATTTCTTCTCAAGGTTTGATGCAGGCTTTACCTCTGATTGTTTGGCAATCGTCTGAACCGGCGGGGCTTCACCCGAGCTCAAACGCAAAGCCAGTTTAGGTGCGGCAGGGAGTATCGAGAGCTGATCGTCGGGGCAATTCGAGCAGACCACGAATGCATCGTTTTCCTGGGCCCGGGCGACCTCGTGGGCATAACTGAAAGGCCTTTGATGAATTTCTGCGGCATTGCCCGCCATCGGAATGAGCAGTGCGAGTCCGGCAAAGGAAAGTTTTCCCAGCATGTGACCTCCGAGATGATTCGTTCACATAGATAATCACGAGGGGGGGAAGGTGACTTGGGGCGAACGGCCGCAAAAACTTGCCTGAGCAATGGGGGCCGCATGTTGAATCGACGTGAGCAGTGCCTTGCTAACTATCGGTATTTTCAATGCATTAGACTTGAGGAGTGAAAATGCGGATTGAGGAGGTCTGCAGAGGAAATTACAAAAATACACGGTTAGTAAAAAATAATTACTTTTCAATTTCAGGCAATTATCACGCCATCACAGCATTTATTGAACTTTTTGCCTTCCCCCCCTCGTGATTATTAAAATAGCAGGAAACATTTCGAACGGAGGCAAGACGATGAACGATTTGCTGAGACAAGATGATCTTATGGAATTCATGAAGATATCGAGGGCAACACTCTGGAGAATACGGAGACACAAAGACTTCCCTAAGCCGGTGGTACTTTTGGGCTGCAAACGTTGGCGGCGCGAAGATGTTGAGACTTGGTTAGAGGGGAAAAAGGAGGAACACAAAATGATTGACCCTGCCAGTGCAACTGGCAACTGAAGTAAAGCACGGTCGAAGGATGCGCTTATGGAGATGACGTTAGAGTACAAGAATTTCCCGGTTCCGAATGCCAAGTTCGAGCGAATGATGGAGATCATACGCCACGATCTTGTGCGCCAGCTATTCAGAAAAAAACACAAAGATCAAAAGAATGCCGGCCACCCTCTTTCGTCATCAAAGGAGGTGTCGGTTGCATGATAACCCCAGTCCCAAAATAGCCGGTTCCCTCCGTTTCAATTCCAACGCATCCGATATCAGCGAATCATTTGAGCAGATACTGGCAAGCCTCGCCTCCAGGCCGAAATACCTTCCTGACTGGCCGGAAGGACAAAGGGCAATGCCGAATGAAATCCTGCGATCGGCCCTTTTCAATTGCCGCAACCGTAAGCAGCCGCGGATGTTCATGAAGGATATTGAAATTGCCTTGATCGGCGATGGGCAGGTCATTTACCGCGGAGAGGAATTGCGTCAGGACGATGAGCTGGTGTGGCTGCACCTCATGCATCTGATAAAGAAGCTTCCTCTCGGGGAGTGTGTCGATTTCACCCCTTACTCCTTTGTCAAGACTATTGGCTGGCCGATCAAGGGACAAAGCTACGAGCGGCTCCGCATCTCCTTCAGCCGCATGCAGGCAACAGCAATACGGATCCAATCGAAGCGCCTGGGGTGCTTCATCAGCGTCTCGCTGATTCTCAAGTTCAGGTCCAGAAACGAGCAGAACGAGAATCTGCCACGATGGCAGGTTTGGGTCGGCGAGGAAATGCGGCTTCTGTTCGATGAGGAATTCCTGACGAGAATGAACTGGGAGCTTAGAAAGTCCCTGCCCGATGGCATAGCCTCGAAGCTCTTTGGCTACTGGGCCAGCCACCGTCAACCGTTCCCGGTGAAGATTGCCACCCTGGTGCAGCTTTGCGGATCGGAAATGTCCACGAAGCATTTCAAAGTCGAGTTGAAGAAGGCTCTCGACCTGCTCGGCAAGATTGGTTTCTTGGAAACATGGGAGTTCAAGGAGGACCTGGTTGTGGTCAAAAGGAGGTGTTGACCTTTGACCGACCGGATATTGACCTATGACCGACCAAGTATTGACCTTTGACCTACTGCTATTGACTTTTGACCGACCATTTTATTGACCTTTGACTTACCAGAATATTGACCTTAGACCGACTGGCATATTCTTGGAAAGTAAAATCTTTCAGGAGGTTACGAAGTTTTCCACAACCCTCTAACCATAATCTAACCTTTTTTAACCAATAAAGGAGCGTTCGATTGATCGGTAGGAAGAAAGATGAAGTGCTTATTCCCGAATGAAGCAATGAAAACCGTCTTTTCGTATCTACGGCGAACAAGACAGACAATCACATGTACAGAGGGCAAGTATGCTCTCGTCAACGGTGTTCCAGGCACCAACGACATAGAGCAGGCGTGCCGGGATCGGGCTGTTTCAATAGCTGAGAATGGTTCGATCCAAATATGCGGAATCCAGATTCGCCCCGAGTGGGACACCGCAAGAATCCGGAGAAGAGTTGAAGACCATCTGAGAAAGAGCGCTTCACCAGAGGACATTATCCGCATTGCTTCATGCCTTGGCGTGAAGCTGACGTAAGTCCCCCTCGTAGATCAAATTAAAAATTTGGCGTTACTGCACAAAAAATATGCAGCCGGGACCAGTGCGTCTAAATCCGGACCCAAGGCAGCTCATAATCCGGATTTAGTCCGCTGAATCCCAACACCTGATTCATCCTGGCACGGCCAGGCTCTGTACCTAGAGCCATGGCAAAGCCGGTCATCGGAGTTCGTCTCTCCGCGGCCGGCTTTTTTTATTTTTTCTTTCTGGCACGGCCAGGCTCTGTACCTAGAGCCATGGCAAAGCCGGTCATCGGAGTTCGTCTCCGTGGCTGGCTTTTTTTATTTTTAAGGAGAAAATATGGATTTTCTAATGGCGGTAGAATGGGTCAAAAACAATGAAGCGGTCATCAAGGGGAATATTGTCAAGTATCGTAACTTTTCGCCGTACGAAGAGTGCGACTACATGCAGGAAGCTTTCGAGGCAGCAATGATTGCCACCCTGCGCGTCAAAGCAAAAGAAATCGCATTTGAAGCGGCCTTCTGGAAAATCTTCCGCAGGCAGGTAAGCCTTTTTACTCCGAATCCCGACGACAGCTCGAATGGTTCGAACTCTGTGCCTTCGCACCTCTGCTCGGTTGATCTCGATTCTATCTCCATGAAGCAGCGCACGAAGAGAAGGAGGAAGAAACCCGACATCGAGGCAATCTATCACCTGGTCTGTCATTTCCTCACCGAAAAGGAACGGCAAATCCTCCACATGTCCCTGGGGATTTCGGATGAAGGCAGGCTTTCCAATTACGAGATTGCCGAGCGTCTCGGGTGTTCAGTCGCCAACGTCCGTGACACCCTCGGCAGGGCACATAGGAGGCTGAAAGAACTTGTCATGAAGGGGACCATCGACCCCCGTCGGCTTCGATAGCAAGTTTGCAATCCATGGCGCCATGAATGGTTCCATTTTGGGAGCCGAGATTCAAGTATCCATTATTGGGTACTGTTTCAAATCCATAATTGTCGCCATTATCGGGGCCTTGGCATCTTTTCACCAAAAAATGCACCAATTTGTTGCCCATTCACCTTCCCCCCCTCGTGATTATATACATGGGGGGATTGAATCCCCCATAATCTGCACCAAAAAGGAGCGTTCATGGACGTGCTGGTTTGTGATCTCGGATTTTCATCGGCAAAGTGGATTTACAGCGAACGGCAGGGAAGGATAATTTCCGCCTTCAGCTACAACGGGGAGAATCTGTTGATAGGGGAAGAAGCACTGTTGTCATCCGGTTCTTCTTACCTGAAAACAATGGAAGAGCTGGTAAGGTATTACCCGGTCTTCGTCGAACATTGCCAAAAGGTGGCAGCGACCGAAGGTGACTTACTGCTTGCCGTCGGCCTCCCTTATTCCTTCTGGCAAGAGCAGCATAGGCCAGGCGGAGCGGTCCCGGCGCTGGCAAAGTCGTTGACCGGTGGTGCGATCAAGGAAGTCGCCATATTCCCCCAGGGTCTCGGCGGACTCAGGGACTACCTGGACAAGTTGGATGAACGCCCGACAGGGAACGTGCTCGGCATCGATATCGGATTCAACACCATAATCTTCACGTTGTTCTCCCCCCAACGGAAACAGATCATCCACGGCAAGACCCTCAACAAACGCGGGGTCCATCAGATGGCAACGAGTTTCCTTCTCCCACGCATCAAGAGCCTTGCTCCATCAGGAACCTTCACGCCGGTCGAGATAGCGTTCCTGATCGAGAAGGGCTATCTCCAGTACGGCTTCGAGCGACATGATGTCACCAAAGAGATCCATGAAGCAGGCGTTGCCTACATTGAGCATATCATCAGGGATGTCCAGGGGGAATTGCAGGCACACGTAGGAATGCATGCAGATTTTGAGCGGGTGCTACTATTCGGTGGTGGCGCCGCCCTGCTCAAGGATGAGTTCCCGGCCAAGAACATCGAGGTCGTTATCCTTCCCGAACCTGAGTTTGCCAATGCCAGGGGTTTTCTATCGCTTGCCGGCGGAAATTGAGCTTGCCATGCCCCAATTCACGATCAAGCTGAATACATATGATCCGGTCATCGTCGAAGCATTCTCACTGTTACGTAAAAGCCGGAAGCAAGCCGCATTCACCCAGGAGGCGCTCAAGTATTTCCTCGCATCGGAGATGGGGGTACAGGTGATCGATCTCATGTGCCGGGACAATTCGTCATCTTTGCAGCCAACACATAAAGTTAATCCGGTTGAACAACCTAAGGATTCAGTTCCCAAGGCACGGAACGATTTCCCATCACCTGCCTCCAACCTGGCAAAAGACTCTTGCTGTGATGTTATGGAAAAAATTCTGAAGTAGTCCCGGGAGAAATCGGAAGACGATGGTAACCGACTTGAGAAAAGAAACGATGGCTACTTATTGATCCCCAAAAGAGCTAACCAAAATATCCCCGGAAAAGCATCCGAAAGTGGACCATATCGGAAGTGAATCGGCCGGGAATTTCTCTATATACATTTATGAAATAAATGTGATCTATAACAGACTTTAGAAGGACTCGCACCATGCCGTCAAAGACCGCTATCATTGCTTATCGCTTCCATGTTCTGTCCGGGCATCAGCAACTCTTCGATCAGGTCGAGGGTCGTATCTGCACAGCTTACCGTAAGGGGTTTTCCGTTGTTGAAATCACCAGAATCATCGGTTCCAAGAAGGCTGATTACGCCCACGCTGTTCTCGTAAAACATCGGGTAATCAACCAGGGGAAACGGGGCCGACCGGCAAAGGATTCCGTACCTCCCGTTCTGGCTACTTACCTCTCAAGACGGTCGCTCTCCTTTGCCAAATGGTGCGCCGGCTGGGAGTTCGACATTTGGGACGCTGGACATGCCATCAGAGAAAACGACGATGGTCCGGTGCTGGATGCCGTGCGGCGGGACTTTCCAGGCTGCTATGTGAAGATGCGCAAGCTCAAGGAATATCCTGAGTATGTCCATCCGCCGCAATGTCCATCGAACAAGCTGGAAGCCAACGTCATCTGGGATGATGAAGAACTCTGCTACCGCGCCGAAAAGGTTGAGAACCGCACAGTGCGGGGATACGGGTTAAGCATGGAAAACGCGATCAGGAATCTCAAGGTGAGTCACAACTTTGGACTGATGCTAGTGCGGCTGGAGGCGGGGTGCGGGCTATAATGATTGGTCTGGGCTGTACTCGAAAAAACAACATACGATAGCCATACACTTAACGATAATTATATTTGACATACCGGCCATAATGTGTAAATAATTATTACCGTTATGACCAAAAGAACCGTTACAATCTATCCAGCTTCGGCGAAAGAAATGGAGGCTCTGGGACAACGTCTCAAGGATGCGCGGCTTCGTCGCCGCTTTTCCATGGAAACGGTCTGTTCCAGGGCTGATATTTCACGGCCGACGCTCTACAAGGTCGAAAATGGCGACCCCTCGGTTGCTATCGGGATCTACGTCCAGGTGCTACGTGTCCTGGGACTGGTTGAGGACTTGTCTCTGATAGCCAAGGAGGATGTTCTCGGGCGCCGTCTGCAGGACGAATCACTTCCCCATCGGAAAAGGGCTCCGCGCAAGAAGCCGCCGACAGGAGACAGCGATGGCTAAAGCAAAGGGGGACCAGGTCTGGGTCTGGCTTGACGATCCCGGATTCGGTCCTCTTCAGCATATTGGTACGCTCTCCCGTGGGGAACGCGGCAGCGTACGTTTTGCCTACGAGCCATCCTGGCTCAAGCATGCCCATGCCTTCCCCCTGGACCCGGAACTGGATCTTTTTGCCGGTGAATTCTTCCCGGGGGATTCCAATTTCGGTGTGTTCATGGATTCATGCCCTGACCGCTGGGGCCAGATTCTGATGAAACGCCGGGAAGCGGTCGAGGCCAAAGAAGAAGGTCGTACTCCGAGAACCTTGGGACCGTGGGAATTCTTGCTGGGAGTTCAGGATTGTACGCGCATGGGCGCTTTGCGTTTCAGCCGCCCGGGTGAGCAGATTTTCCTGGCCAACGAAGCGTTATCCGCTCCCCCTGTCGCCAGAATTGCCGAGCTGCAGGCTGTTGCCTATGAGCTGACCAGGAAGAAGCAGGACGATCTCGACAAAATCAGGGAGTGGCTGAAGGTTCTGGTTGCTCCGGGGTCTTCGCTCGGCGGCGCCCGCCCCAAGGCCAACCTAGTCGATGAAGACGGCAGCCTCTGGATTGCCAAGTTCCCTTCCTCCGACGATGACTACGATGTTGCCATATGGGAGATGCTGCTTCAGGGCCTGGCGCAGGAATGCGGAATCAACGTGCCCGAATCCCGCCTCATGCAGATAGGCAGCGGATATCATACCTTCCTGGTGAAGAGATTTGATCGCATCGGCGGCAACCGGCGTTTTTTTGCCTCGGCCATGACGATGCTCGGCCACATTGACACCGAAGACGCCAGTTATCTGGAGATGGCGGAATTCCTGGCCACATACGGTGAGGCCGATAACATCGCCAGTGACCTCGAAGAGCTTTTCACCAGGGTTGTATTCAACGTCGCCACCGCCAACCGCGATGACCACCTGCGGAATCATGGCTTCATCAGGTCTCCCGACGGGTGGCGCCTGGCCCCGGCTTTCGACATGAATCCGTCCTTCAGGAAGTACGAGCACGTCCTTTCTCTGGATCTTTATAACCGCCAACCTGATCTGGAGGTAGTGCTTACAACTGCCGACTATTACAGACTGGAAATCGGCCGTGCCAGGAAGATCGTCAATGAGGTCTGCAAGGTGGTGGGTGGATGGAAGGCCCGCGCCCGGAAGCTTGGCCTGACCTTGCAGGAATGTGCCGAGGCAGAACATCTGTTTCTGCACGCGCAGCCCAAATGAAGTGAAAATCTCTGAACAGTCCCGCCTATAAGAAAGGGCGAGCCAAAAAGGCTCACCCCATCTCACAGATTCCCCGTTAACCGTTAAGCATTCACCGGTGGTCAGTCCCTCCTACTCCCGAATAGTTGCAGGATGAAAAGGAACATGTTGACGAAGTCAAGGTAGAGAGCCAGAGCGCCGGCAACCGCTGCCCCTCCCCTGGCACCCTTGAGCTTCTGGGTGTCGTAAGCGGTCAGGCCGATGAAGACGATCAGGCCGATGCCGCTGACGACGAACTGGAGCATGTTGGAGTGCAGGAAGATGTTGACGATCGAGGCGATGACGATTCCCACCAGACCCATGAAGCAGAACGAGCCGAGAGAAGTCAGGTCGCGCTTTGTCGTGAGACCATAGATGCTCATCACGGCAAAAGTCCCGGCCGTGGTGAAAAACGCCGAGGATATGGACTGGCCGGTGTAGATAAGGAAAATTCCGGAGAGCGTCACACCGTTGAGTGCTGAGTAGAGCAGAAAAAGTGGCGCAGCGATAGCCGCTCCCATGCGAAGCGCGAAGCCGCTGATCGCGAAGACCAAGCCCAGTTCAACAATGAAGAGCCCGAAAAACACCGCCCTGTTACCGAAGAGCATGGTGAAAAGCGCCGGTGAACTGACGACCGCCACCGAAACGAGTGCTGTCAAACAGAGACCGGCAGCCATCCACCCGTAAACTGCGCCAATTGTATTGTCCCTTGCCATTTCATAAGGCCGTGAATGTGCTGGGATGCTCATTTCTTACCTCCTGGAAAATTCTGACCCGATTTACGGGCAGTTTAGCTGGATTGTTTGCCCTCTATTCATTCCATATCGTTTCCAACCACAAAACATCCACGCTATCAGACTGTTTTTTAACATCTTTTTAGTAAAACGGATACAAAAACGGATACAACGGAGACAAGCAGCTGAATTGCGAGGTCCATTGCGTAATATTTCGAGTCCGGACTTCAGGATTTCTTCCGGTCAGGGAAAATAGATTCCTACCGGAGCAATCCGCATGGGACAGACTTTCTGTGGGATTCGGGTTTCAAAAATATTCAGGTTGACGCACATTTTTTCTAGGTGTTTTTTCTGCCAAACGGAAACAAAAACGGAAACAAAAGCCGCCAAAGCAAGAAAAAAGGACTTAACCGTGTCGGCTAAGTCCTTGATTTTTTTGGAGCGGGAAACGGGATTCGAAGACTGGCCTAAAAAACCGCACATAACCAAATAATAAATCATTTCAAATAGCTATCCCGCGTTGCCCACCGGTCAAAGTCCAAAATAATCCGGTAAAATTTGGTGAAAGTCGTGTCGTATGGTGAAAGTCGGGTGAAAGTTTATCAGATTTTTTCTGACCCAATTTTTCTCTGCTTCGCAGTAGAAACACATCTCTCTTTCCACTTTGACTTCAAATCAATGGTTACTACAAAAGAACTTACCACATTTGCTACATTTTCCGCCCTCATCATAACTGAACAAAACTCCGCATTTGGCACAGACAAATGGCATTATCTTCATTATTCTTTCTCAGCTGTTTTAGCTTTGATTATTTCGTAAATAAATTCGCCTATGTTGGATGGGCTCTTATAGGGCTTTTTCACTCCGAGTTTTTCAAACAACTCTGACACGGTACTTTCTAAATCACCAATGGCAAGTTGATAACTGCCGAAAGAATTATCTAAATGCTTCGAGAGTTCGTCAAACGTGTAAGAAGGATCGAGTTTTTGAGATGGAATATCTAGCTGGTTTGCCAAATAATCCCTTTCTCGCAATACAGCATCATTTGATGCCTCACCGTAAATATCTATATATTTCTTTACAAAAACATCATCACTCAAATCAGGAAGCTTTTTCACTTTCCTTTTAACCAGAATCGCTGAGAGCAGTGCGCAACCTAGGCCGACACAAATCACTGTTATTTCGTGCATGTGTTACCTCTACACTCGAACGCACAATTAGAAATAGTTCCAATATCATAAAATCCTTCAAAAACAGTCAATGGTGTTGCTGCCTTCGATATTATCCTTCCGTTATAACGAATTGCTTCAGCAACAAAATCATCACGTATATAATGTGCTAATACACTTAACAGCGTTGTTATTGGCTGTTTGCTATTCACAACTCTCCAAGGAGGCAACAATCTCTTAGGTAAAGCGGAACCAACGGCATTTAAAGTTAAAACTGGATTAAATCTATATCTTTCAACACAATTTCCCCAACAATTGATAAATTCCTCTTCACATGGTGTAAGCGGAATTTGTCCGACTGCATCAGTGATTTTGTCATCCCAATACCCACTTAAGTTTTCCCAGTCCGTCCATGCTGAATATGTCATAAACATGGCTATATACGTCATTACTACAGCTCCATTTGTCCCTCCACTAATCATATACGCGCCACCTCCAGTCTCAGGGTTCGTAATGATATACCCACAGCCAATCCAGCCATTGTAGCTGATATTGCTTTTCGGGACAGTTACCACTTTACCGGCATTGACAGCGTTTTGGATATCACTCTTCACTTCCGAACCGATTTGTAGTTGCGGAAGGATGGTGTCAACATTTGCCTGATTGACGGTGTAAATCGGTATCCCTTGGTCATTTGCGATCTTCATCGCTTTGATTGTGCTGACCCCCTGTGCGGGGCTGTCCGGCGTGGAAAAAAGTTCCTCAGGCAAACTATGTTCCAACGCCGATGAGGTCATCCCGCTGGAGAGCATATATTCTATAACGCTGTCAGCATTGCCATCTTTGGCTTTCACAACCTGCATCAAATAATCAGCGTCCATATTGAGGCCGCCAGGGCTGACAAAGCGCGGTATGCCCCAAAGAGTAAGTACCCTGAGCTTGGTGGCAAAAATAGTCTCCGAAGGCAGAGTGAGGGCATTGACACCAGTGGTCCTGGCGGTGACGTAATTCATACTGCTGAGCCTTGCATGGTAGGCTAATGCGGTGGTGTGTAACAGTTCTCCAACTACGTCGTCTTTGGTGAGGTTCGTAAAGTCTTTGTTTTTGAGCTTAGACTTCGTCGTCTCCAGTTTGGTCTTGATGGCAGCTAACTGATATTGACTAATCATTCCCAGATTAAGCCCGATTGCCTGATATACTCCGGCGTCGATGTAATTGACGACCTGACTTGAACCGTACGACGGGTCAGAAAAGGTCATGGTGAAAATGTTGGTGCCGCCGAGCCCTACCGGCTCCCCGGTTGCCACTACCTGCCCGTCGATCCGCAGTTCCGGCTTCACGTTAATGAGGTATGCAGGCAGCGAGGACGGTAGTTCGCCCGGCTGAATTGGCGTACCGTCTACGTGGGGCTTGGGAAGGTAGGAATTGATGACCGCTTCGTCCTGTGGTGTGGCGGGAGAATAGCTGAGGGTTATCTTCTTGCCCGCCAATTCAGCCAGGCTCTTGGTGATGTTCAGGGTGGTATCGGCAGTGGGTGGTGCGTCCGGGTCGAAAGAAGAGAGATCGACGGTATCATTCTTTACGTTGAAGGTGAGCTTGTGGCGCATGCTGTCCGGCAGCGTGTGGCTTTGAACACGACCAGTAACATTCTTGGACCATGTCGTCACTGGTAAAATTGGAAAGTTCTTTTGCTGTATTTCTCTTTTTCCGAGCACATCTCCGACTGTCGCAGTCGGCGCATTCAGTGAAATGTAATCCTGAACCCTCTTTTGGTAATCCTGCATGGTTTGCTGGACCAAAGCAGAATTCACATGAGTAACGTATCCTCCCGTTTCATTGATCGTTGCCGTTGATTGAATCTGATTTACGAACGACTGGGCATCAAACGGTACCGCTGCTTTTATATCTATCCCCTGCGTCGTGACATAATGCTTCAGACTGACGTCAAGCGGTATCCACATTGGCCGACTCCATCCTTTTTTCATCACGGCTCCAATAATGAAGCCCTCGGGGAGTAATGCGGTCGCATATACATGCTCAAACTGGACAGCCGTTATCTTTCCACCTGAAATCACCGGTCTGACTGGAATGCCACCTGACGCTGCAAAATCGATGGCAGCCATGGGGTCGGTGAAGCTCCCCATATTTTCCATGAATTTGTCAATGGTGAGTTCTTTCGTGACAAACTCGTAACGTGCTGGCCAGTCAGCTGCCCGGAACAGGGCTATTGTGAGACTGGCAATATCCGTGGCATTGCACTGCTTTGTCTGGAGGCACATATCAGCGCCCTGAATGGAGCCGTAAGTTGGAACGAGATAGATGTTGTTGTAGAGCCAGTTGAATATTGAGATTGGATTATTTTGAAGTTCTGCGGCCTTCGCCCGGATCGCGTCGGTAACATGCGTCTCCGGCGTCTCCATTTTATCCTCCGCAGTCATGTCAGTTTTCCAGGGGAGCGGATAGATATCCTCGGGATATGGATATTTTCCGCTAGATTCGGCTGCTGCTGTTTGGAAGACGCTTGTAGTTTCCTGTTGAGACTGGAAAGTGATGGTGGAGGGAATATCAGCCAGGGAATTGGATGACAGGACATCGTGACTGTAAGAAGAATTTGCATCCTGCGATATGTTGCCGGAAAGAAGGCCCGTTAAAGGTCCGTTGGCAGCGATAAGTATTGGCTTTTGCGGCAGCCTCTGCGCAACCTTCGTTTTTTTCGGCGCTTTGTTTAACTCCTTTTCCCATTCCTCTGTCTTCTGCTTCGGTTGCCGCACTTTGGCCTTTCGGATTCGGTGCGGGAGATTGTTGGGGTCGAGTGGTTTATGCTTTTTTTCGGCTTTGACTTTTTTCAGGTGCTTCGCGGTCTTGTCGATCTCCGCTTCAGCTTCTGCTTTATCCTTGGCCTTTTCGATTCGGTCGATGTTGCCTTTCAGTTCGGCAAGGTTGTCGTCATAGTGTTTAACGAACTTGTAATGGCGCTGGAGGATTTCATCGGGAAGCTTCGCGTCCTTGAGTCTCTTTTCCGTCTCGGCGAACTGCTTGCGAATTTCCGGGTCGAGCGCCTCCAATTCGGCCTTTGCGGCTTTCAGCCGCTGTTTCTTGGTCTCAACATCCGCCTTAGGGTCGGCAAGGGCCTCTTGCAGCTCTTCCGTGGTCTTTGCAAACCGCTCATCAGGACCATCCGCTTTCTTCTGCTGTTTTTCCTTCGCCTTCCCTTTTTTGACGGCATCCTGCGCCGCGTGGGCGACGCTGAACACCCCGCCGGAAGCCCATGTGAAGAAGCATAATACAACAGCCGCTATTGTCTTTGAGTATCTGCGGAACATCTTCCCTCCTGATCAAGAGACGAATAAGATTACAGTCCGGTGACGGCCCCGGCATTAATGCGCGAATCATGAATTGTCTATCACATTTTGCCAGTTTTTTCCATAAGTTCCTGCATGCCTCATTGATTCCGTTTGACCAACGCCTCGCCAGACAAATGGACGCCGGGGGGCGGATGCTTTCGCATCCTCACCCCCGGCGCCATGCTACTGCAATTGCATGGCAAGTTGAGCATCATTGATGGCCCATCTTGCCGTTTCGGAGAAAACACGAATGTAGTCTCCGCAAGCCAGGCCGGTTGACGGTCTCTTCAACCAATCATCCAGGCCATCCAATCGCGAGGTAGTAGCCCCCTTCGCCCCAATGCCTTTTCAGCACTGCATCCGACCTTCGCTTACCCCTCTTGGCTGCCAAGCCCGTCAGGTGCCCGACGCTATTAACGCCGGGTCGGTCGCGGATGTTGCCCCTTACGGGGAGGTTACTACAGGACCTCCGAGCCCAAGGAACCGCTGAAAGCGATCCCCAGGTTACTTCCCTGCTTCAGACGACCGGCACGTACCCTTTCGGGCCGCCCGCCGGTGTGGGCTTTTACCCCACTGACGCTTGATTACGGTCACTGGTCAAGGCGGCGTCTGTGCCGCGCGGAAGGTGGTGGCCTACTGCCACTGTGTGCGAATTTCCCGGTATGGAGTGTCACGGTTCCCGGTACTTTTCACCCGCCGCCCGACTTTAGGACAACGCTTCACTTTCGTTCGCCAACCAATGCCTGCCGGTTGCGGTGTTACCCGCTTCAATCGGCTGCTCTAAGCCTATGGGTTTCGCAGTTTGCCTCGCACAGGGTGCCACCCCTGTTCTGTTTAGCCCCATAGACCCGCCGACTCCCGGCGTGGGTATTTTGCTTTTCAGCATAGCCCCCACCCCCTGCACGGGGTTACGTCACGCCCTAGCCAGGCGCACCACTCACATTGTTCTCCTTCGACGTGGACTCAATCGGCAGTCACACCGGAACGCGGACGGTTGGCAGCCCTCCGTTCTTCGTTCCGTAGCTCCTGCCGACTGGTCCCAGAACCGTACGTGCGGGTTTCCCTCGCATACGGCTCCCTACCTCTGTCCTATCCGTGCTTTTTCTGGAATGGATTGGCGGTCCATTCCGAGCGGGTGGCAAGTCCGCTCATGACACGGCTTCGGACATCTTTGGTTGCACGTGGATGGCTGAAGCAACCAGACGGCTGATATGTTAACGACCTTGCGGTCGTTGGGCTGGGTCAGCCGCCCCGGGTCGAACCATGCCAAGCTTGTTGCCGGTACCAGGACCGGCGAAGACATAGCGGGTGCGCCAGGGCGAAATACAGATGCGGAGACTCAAGGGTCGAATGCAAAAGGTGGCGGGTGTCGCTAGGGACGGATTCGGTGGCGTGTTTCTGGGGCAAGCGTAGCAACAAAGGCGCAGCTTGGCTAGCGCGATTTTCTCTCTCTTCTATCCACTCCTATCTTGACTGCAAAAGTTGGTGAATCAACAGGAACAATCCGCCGACCGACAGAGACGGCATGATGCCTCCGGAAAGGAGGTATCATGGAGGCGTAACTAGCCGATATGAAAAGAGATATTGACAATATTTCCCACCATGTGCTATTGAAATAATCACATAGGTTCCGCCGGTACGGCGGGGTCCACGGCCTGAGTCATAATTTGAATGAACATGCCGGTAGAAGTATAAGGCCGGCGCGAACAAAGAGAACACGAAAGCGATTCACTAAACCGGATACTCCCCGTATCCACCTAACCGCCACGCCCCATCCCCGCGGTGTGGAACTGGCATCTCCTAAGCGCCGGAGGAGGTGTCGGAACTTGCGTCAGATCGGAACGCCACCTACGAAAAACAGAATGCCCGCCCGACGCTTGCGGCATTCCGTTACCATTGAATCAGTTCTCGACCAGGTACGACCTCCCGACTTTGCGCGCTTCTGTTGGAAGAGTTTTCTGCACGTGCGCGCAGGTAACGGGTACAGTCTTACCTGATCGATAGTCCCCCCAACCGAAGCATCGGACATGGGCCAACCCCCTTTCTGGGATTTGGCCCTTTCTTGTTCGAGAACCCTTCAATTGAACGGCACGAAGCCGCACCCGTGCCTCCAGCCTGACGACCCCATTCCACGCGGTAAGCTTTTTTCCCCGTCGTACCGCCACCGGGTAGCCAAGAGTCTGGCCCGCTCTTGCCACCTGCGGAACCTCCATCCAACCGAAAGGAGGATTCCGTGTATGGCACGAATCCAATTGAAAAACAATCGACGGTACCGGATTCAGATCACCATGTCCCGCCGCCTCTGGGAGCGCTATCAGACGGTCCTTGAACTGGCAAAGGAAATCAAGGCGGACATCGACTTCACCGCCGACTTCGAGGTCTGGTTCGGGAAGCAACTCGACCAGATCGAACCGGAACTGCAGAAGCACCTGTCCGCGCCCCAGGACGACGGCAAAGGGGGTGAACTCCATGGCTGAAATGAAGCTAAAAGTCGACACCATGCAGGAGCGCACGGCGTACACGCTCGTCCGCCGCGCCCAGGCCGCAGTCGCCGGATACCGGCATTTCGGACCCGGCGATCTCTGCCGGTTTCTGGAGCGTACGGCCTTTGAGATCATGGCGACCAAGCTGGCGGAGAAGTATTTCCACCGCTCGACAAACCTGGCCCTGTACCAAGCGGTGATCAACCTCTACGTCCTCTACCTCATCGTCGCCCCGCTCCTCCAGCGGGTACCCTACTCGGCCAAGCTCGACTGGCATCCGGGGCATGTTCTCAGCTGGTTCCGGCGCTATTGTGCGGGTCGTCCCGGCAGGGTCCATGTGGCGGTCAAGGAGGTGGCGCGCAGCTACGCGCCCGACACGCTGCTTGCCAACATGGAGGCGCTGGGTCTCCATGACAACGAGTTCAACGCCCTTCTTCTGGACCAGTTCCGCCGGGGTTACGGTGAGCCGACCGTGCAGGGGCGTCTGTTGAACACCCTCTTTGACCCGGTGATGATGCTTTCCGAACGGGAGGGCTTTGCCCTGCGGCTGGGGAACCGCTACTTCCGGGCCGAGAAGGAGCCGTTTCCGGGGAGCTGCGATCTTCGGAAGGGTCATCTGACCTTTGGGAATTACCGAATCGGCGTGAAGGGTCACGGTGACGGTCAGCACCTGGAGATTCGCATCAGCGATGAGCGCCGGCACGCTTTCCGGCACGCCGTCAAGGAGATTCTCAAGGGGAAGGCGGAGCCTGCATTCAAGTACCGGCTCGTGAGGGAGGAAATCCGCGACTTCGTGGAGAAGACCAGGTTCGCCCGGTCAGCGGAGGCCGAGGTGGTCGAACTGAAACAGTGGCTGCAAACCAAGCTCCGTTCCCTGTCCGGGACGGACAGGAAGTTCAAGGAGCTTCCCGATTTCCTTGTGAAAAGCTGGTTCGACCGGGGAGACCACCGCTTTTATCTCTCCCGTCCGAACTTCTTTCTTGATCATTCAACCGTACCTAAAGAGGTCTTCCTGAACTTCTTCAGCCCCTACCGTGAGGAGGTATAGCATGGGAAGCTCAATTCACCGCCGGGACATCACCCGCGATGATATTTACGTTCTCGCCCGCTTCTGTAGGGCTCTCGACATGGTACGCGGCTATGGCTGCGTGGAGATCGTCTGGGAGCTGGGGACAATCGAAATGTGGCTGCCTGTCTGGTACCAGTCGGGTCTAGGGTGGCAAATCTCCCGCTACAAGCAGTTTGTCAAGGAGGCCATCGGCATCGAAAAGGGAGATATGCGGCGTATCTGTCGCTATCTGGGCATCAGTGAGCCTGTGCTCCTTCGCTTGCTGTTCAGGTTTTCCATGCTGGCCGTGGTGCCAGGAACATCCCTTTTAAAGCCAAAATTCCGCATGCCCTTCGATGGGGTGCCACGCGGCATGGTCGGAGCCGGTCCGGACTCGCGGATTGAGGAGGGGTTCATTCTGGAGAGACGCCGTGCCTTGGGCGGATTCAAATAGGAGACCAATCATGCAACAGGAATTCATTACCCCTGAAGAGTTCGCCCAAAGGCTCAAGATTTCCCGCGCCACGGTGTTCGACTGGAAGCGCCGGGGCATCCTCCGCCAGGGGCGGCATTACGTCCGATTCGGAAGAGTCGTCCGCTTTATCTGGTCCGAGGAGCTGGTTGCAAGGCTTTTGGAAGATTGCCTTGCCGGTGCACCGGCCCAGGAAGATACCAGAAACACAGAGAGACGGAAACGGACAAAAGGAACAAACCAGATCAATTGGGATTACTGATTCTTGTGAAGTGTGCTATCCTGCCCTTCGGACTTTGGCCGGTGGGCAGGATAGCGGACTGGAGAAAAACCATGAAGCGATTAACCCACCATAGCGATGTGCTCTTTGACAATCAGGAGAAGAAACAGGGAGCCGTCATCACCAAGCCCGGCAGCAAAAAGCTCTACGTGCTGTTCTACTACCACAACCGACGCGTGGAGAAGACAACCGGGCTCGACGACAACGCCAGGAACCGCCGGAAGGTGCGGGATTGGCTCGACCGGCAGATGGAGAAGATCGAGGCGGGGCGGTTCGTCTTCGCCGAGGCGTTCCCCAATGCGCCGGAAGAGGAAAAAGCGTGGTTCGCCCTGCGGGAGGGGTGGCAGTTCAACCCCGAGCCGCGCGACATCCTTTTCGGGGAGTATGTGAAAAACCAGTGGCTCCCAACCATATGGAGCCACTACCCGGAAGGGACGAAGAAGGACGATTACCGGCTGATTCTCGATTACTGGCTCTTGCCGTTCTTCAAGGACAGGACTTTCTTTCAGATCAGCGGGGTGGAAATCCAGCAGTTCATCGCCACCCTCAAGTGGAAGAAAGGGAAGAAGGAGGGCCGGCCCCTCAGCAAGGCCAGGGTGAAAAACATCCTTATCCCACTTCGGGCCATCTGGACCGATGCCGTTGACCAGTTCCGCTGGGCCTTGCCGAATCCGTTCATCAACCTGAAGAAGCACCTGCCCAGATCGGTCCCGAAACGTCGCGAAGGATTCCGCTTCGACGAATGGTTGGAGTTCTTAAACCACGTTGACCCGTGGTATCAGCCAATCGTGGAACTGATGATCCTGACGGGGATGATTAACAGTGAAGTTGCAGGTCTGAGGAGAACAGACATCCGCCCCGACCACATCCTGGTACAGCATACTGTCGTAAGAGGACTGGAACACGACACCCCGAAGACGATCTACCGGATCAGGAAAATTCCCATCACCCAGGCCATCAGAAAGCGTCTCGACATCCTCACGGCCAGAAGCAAGGGGGAACGGCTCATCACCACCCCGACCGGCACGGTTTTCCATCCGGCAAACTTCAGGAAGAACGTCTGGGAAAAGGCCCTGAACGCCAGCGGCATTACCGACAAGGTGCCTTACTCCATGCGGCACTCCTTCGCTGCATGGTCACTCTGCTTGAGAATGGACCCAAACCGCTTGGTTCGGCTCATGGGGCACGGCAGCAAAAAGATGGTGTACGAGGTATACGGCGATTACATCGACGGGCTGGAGGAGGATTTCTGGAAGATTCTGGAATACCACGGCAGGGACTTCGTGGAACCGAAGGCGAAGCGGCCACCGCACCTGCTGGAATACCCGATGGCGGACAACCACCAGATGATCCCTGTTTCCTACCAACGGCTTGGCAACGAAACGCGGTGAAACACAATGCCCCGACTTTCAGTTAAAACTCTCTTAGTGAAAGTTCTGGTGAAAGTCGGGGCAAATAAAGAAGGAATCCCAAAGAATTCCTTGTAGTTAGTTTGGAGCGGGAAACGGGATTCGAACCCGCGACCTTCAGCTTGGGAAGCTGACACTCCAACGTTTCACCGTCTCTCAAATTGGCTCTCTATACTTCACTTTGCCTGCATATCTACTTGACTTTTATTGTTTTTTAATCTATTTTTCTATCTATATGTTTCTCTATTTCTCTCCACCTGCCAACCACCAAACGGAAACAAAACGGAAACATCGGGTCCACGGAAACAGTAAAACGGAAACAAAACGGAAACACGAAAAGGAAGCAAAATGGGCAAGCAGTTCACAGAAAAAGCCATTGCTGCGGCTAAACCTAAAAGCGCTCGTTACTACCTTCGGGAGGGACGAGGATTCGCCCTACAAATCCTGCCCTCCGGTGCAAAAGCCTTTGTGTATCTATTCGAACTGAATAAGAGCAAAGGGTACGTCCTTCTCGGGCATTATCCCGATTGCTCCCTTGCCGATGCGAGAATAGCATATAACGATGCGTATAAGCTAGTAAAAAAGGGAATTGACCCTCGTGACCAGAAGAAAGCCGTTGCCGAGGAAAAGGCAAACGCAGCAAAGGAAGCCGCGATGGAAGCGGAAGCTGCTGTCGCTGCAACGACCCATCTCGAAAAATACACCTTTGACACCCTCCTAAAGGAAGGTGTGCCTGAGAACTTTGTTCCCACGACTGTTGAGCAACTTGCCGGCGTTTGGTTCGTCCACTACTCGAAAGAAAACCATTCCGAGCGTTGGCAAGGGTCCGCCGTGAGCTGTATCAAAGTCCATATCCTTCCAGGCATAGGGCAAATGGAAATAGCGGCCGTAAGGCATAAACATGCCGTAACTTTCATCCAGCGGATCGCTTCCACCGTACCGGGCTCGGCACGCAATACCATGAAATTTGCCAGACAGATGTTCAAGTACGCCTGTCGCCAAGAATGGGCCGAGATTCAGCCATTCATCGAAATTACTGAATCGGTGCCGAAGATTGCGCCGAAAGCCGATGAGCGCCACCTTGATGATGACGAGGTCGTCAAGGCATGGGATGAGATCAGCAAATCATCGAGCTCTCGCGAAATAAAGCGCGCTTTGAAACTCATCCTCGTGACAGCGCAACGTCCGGGCGAAGTGGCTCAAATGCACCGCGAGCAGATTAAAGGGAGATGGTGGACCATCCCGGCCGAGGTGGCGGGGAAAAATGAGAGAGAGCATCGGGTCTACCTGACGGACAAAGCGATTGAGTTGATCGGGGATGGCAAAGGCTATATCTTCCCCTCAGGCAGGGGAAAGCGAGGGCATGTTTCACAAAACGCCCTATCCCAAGCGATAAATCGCGGTTACTTGAGTGATGACGTGGTGAAGGTCGTTGGCAACCGGAAAATCAAGGCAAGAAAGGAACCCTACTTCGGCATGAAGCCGTGGTCACCCCATGATCTTCGTCGCACCGCCCGCACAAATATGGCCCGAGTCGGGGTATTAGATGAGGTTGGTGAAGAGGTAGTGAACCATATAAAGCCGGGAGTGGTGGGGGTGTACAACAAATACCGCTACGACAATGAGAAAAAAGAAGCTCTCCTGAAATGGGAAGGCCTTCTACTTGAGATACTGAAAACGAAACCGGTCGCTACGGAAGATTTCGCTGAGGTTATATGATGCAGATTCAGGGTGGCAAAAGGACACTAACGCGGTTGCCTCCTCAAGTTACTTAGATGTAAAAACAAACATTTCTACTGAGGCTAGATGACAGCAATATTCAGTATCCCCGGCAGGATCGAAATCGCCTCTCCATATTACGGGAACCCATCCGGACTGCTCTTTCGCCTCTATCATCATTATAGGGTTTGTCGCTCTGGCTGGCTCATAGGTCGCAATATTAAAAAGAGTGATTAAATCGTGTCGGCTTAGTCCACCTCCACCTTTAGGGTGAGAATGCCAGTCCCCTAAGTATGTGGTTATTCCACCTGACTCAAAATAGAACTCCGCCATGATGTTTCCGTCGTAATTACTATCTGGGAAATATGACGATTTCCTATGCCTAGCACGCGGACCAGGCATGGTAGCGTTCGTTATTACCACCTCATTATCTGACCAGTATCCAAGTAGCAAGCCACCTGTTTCTTTTGGAACCATTCTCTGGCTTTCACTTTCAATAGCCCTCAAGACATTTTTCTCAATCCAACATTTCATTCTGATTCTTTACTAAAGCAATGGCATGACGGGTGCCTATTTAACGAATAAGATTCCCATTTCGGAAAGCAAGGAAATGCTCCTGTATCATCACGCAACGACAAAACTCCAACATCACTTCCAAACGTAGGATAGGTGTCAGTTTCTCCAGAACAAAGGATTGAGACTCCCATTCTCACACCAAGTAATGACACTTCTTCGACATCAAAGCTTGCGGCAGTAAATGTCGGAGATAAACACCCCTGCGGCTGTATGAAGTCTTCTTTTTTCTGGGGCGGGATCTTGAAACCACCTTCTTTCCCTAGAGCCCCATCATTAAAATAGTGGCAGAGACAATAAAAACACCCAGTAGTGTCCGGAATTATTCGCGCAACGACGCCACCCCATCCGCCTGGACGTGACTCTATCAATACATAAGGGATTTTTTTTCTTTTAGCGATAGTTGTTAGTAGATGTTGGACACCAATTTCTGCAGATCCATCGAATATCAGATCTACACCTTCAACCCATTTTTCAAGAAGGAGCCTTTCATCTGAGGGGTTATACGGGTTCCCTAAGGTGTACTGGAAAGATGGACCTATTGATGTATAAGGGTAGTTACCCCTTATGAAATGCGATACCGCAGATATTTTATGAAATCCAGAGTAGGGCAATCCAAGAGGCCACCGGCAGCTATTTCCAGGGGCAAAAGAATCACCTTCGAGAAACCGAAGCTCACCTATGCCCGATTTTGCGAATTCGATTGCGCTTTGTGCTCCGATGCAACCAAGACCGGCAAATGCGATCTTCTTACTACGAAGTGGCGCCAATTCCGGAACTCGATCGAAAATATCCCCTGCGCCAGCACGGTAAGCACGGGTAAGATATATCTTGTTTTTAGATTGCCCTTTTTTATTGATACCAAAGTAGTTCAAAAAGACCCAACCGTCGCTGGAGGCACCCCTGTAATCAGCTTCCTCGGGAAAGATAAAGCCAATAACACCCTCTTCATTCTTTGATGCTTTCTTTTCGACTAACGAGAAGAGTTTCGGGTACTCTTGTCTTAATGCGTCCCAAAAACAACGTTCGTCAATTCCCTTTGGAGGCTTTGAGAGGCGGACCCAATGGCCTTTAAAAACAGTTCCCGAATAAGGATGCGCAACTGCTTGGTTTAATACTTCGATTGTACGACCAGATTGATCCTGAACATCCAAGATAGCAGCTCGAATCCCCTTTCTGATTGAATCCGTAGGACTTTGACCACGTCCTCCCTCAATCCCTACCACGAGATACCCGCTCTTTACAGATTGAGGTATTTTCCACGCGCCATCAATAAGCAAGAACGTCTGTGCTACATAACGGTAGTACCCGCTTCGCGGTTCCGCTTGGTGTACCTCTATTTTTGAGACCTTTTCTTTTTCATCGGTTGAACCTGCATCCAGAACTTTAGGTAATTGTTCATAAATATAATCAGCTACACGATCTTCAGGCAACCAAGCCCCCGACCATTGTGGAAGAAGGCATAAATCGCCGGTATACGGCTCCTGATGATAACGAAGAGATAACCCTGGGGCAGCGACTGCAGGTCTGAAAAAAGGGAAGTGGTGAGGGTACCTGACAATCAAATCAAGACCCTCACCATTCACAGGCCAGTTTACTCTGAGGACTAGAGAACCCGCCACCTGGTCATCGGTGTCAATAACCACCGAAGCTCCGTGGCGAGAAAAAGCGGCAAGTTCATCATGAAACCTCAGAGAATCCTCCTCCCACCAATGAAACATGATGCTACCCTACTCGCCGATCGCCCGGGGGAATCGGCGGGTTCTTTGGTCCGTGGCCAGGGGGGTTCGGTGGGCCGGGGGGATTTGCAGGTGTTTCGGGATGTACCGGATGTTCGGGATGCTCAGGCTTCTTTTCGTTACTCATGGCATTCTCCTTTTAAGCTTGTGGATTCCCGCCAAAACGGGTATAAAAAATATGCGCATAATTTAAATGCGAATAGTTTTTTTGTCAATATACTTTTTTTACTCATTTTCTGGCGAGGTGTATCTTATGAAAGATCAAGCAGTTACGCTCCCTTGGAGCAACAGGAAGCGACTTCACTTTCTTGAATTTAAACTTTTTTGGGAGGGTCGAGTAAACAGGGGGGACTTGACAGATGCATTTGGGATTTCAGTACCACAAGCATCCACTGACATCGCAAGGTACCAAGAATTGGCGACTGAAAATATGACCTATAATCGAAGTGCAAAATATTATGTCGCGTCTGACACATTTCATCCGGTATTTATATCACCCTCTTCAGATGCCTACTTTGCTGAAATATTGTCGACGACCCAATCCATTGATTTCAAGACGTCAACCTTTCATGACTATGTGGATGTTGTTTCAAATCCGACACGGATGATTAACGTAAGGGTTTTGCAAATGATTGTGCAAGCAATCAAATACAACAGGAAAATCGCTATTGATTACAGATCAATGAAAAATCCTGAACCGGGAAAACCTCGTTGGATATCCCCTCATGCATTTGCGTCTGATGGTTTCAGATGGCACGCTAGAGCATACTGTCACAAAGAAAATAAATTTAAGGATTATGTTATTGGCAGGATCGCAAATGTTGTCGATTCTATGGATACTGATATTGACAAAAATACAGATCTTCAGTGGTATAACTTCGTTAACGTCATTATAGCCCCTAATCCTGCGCTGAGTGACGATCAAAGAAGCCTTATTGCAATGGACTATGGTATGACTGATAACAAATTAATATTGAGTTGTCGCATCGCGCTACTCTGGTACTTGCAGAAAAAGCTTGGTATTGATGACAATTCCAAAGGAAAAGATGCCATTGAACAACAAATTGTTCTTTTAAACAAAGATGATATCCGTAACGCTATGAATGTTTGTTTGCAATGATATAATGACTAAGGGATTTAACCCTATGTCATTTTGGTAGGCTTTTGATTATTTAAAGAAGAGAAGACAAAATAAATTAAACAACACATCCCTAAAACGCTCATTAAGTGTTGCGCGAATGCGAGAATCCAAATTGGGATACCAATGTAGTTAGGATATTGATATACATCACTATACGTTATAGCTAATTGAGGCAAACTTTGAGTAACCCAAGGTAATGTCCCTAAGACATTTAATCCAATTATAATAGATAGTATGGTAAATAGTGATGCTAAAAAGAGAGACCGCCTACTTTTTTTATTATATTCATTCTTTGCAAGAGCAACTATAAAAATTATTGACACCATTATCAATGTTTCAATTATTTGAAGCAGGCTACTCCAATGCTTTATGAGTTCCAAGGCCTTGTAATGATAAGAAATCGGGTCATTCATAATTACTATTCCTGCTAAGTTCAGAGAGTTGCTGCTCACAACCACACCGTCGATTTTTTTGACTCATACGTCTCAGATTGGCGGATTTCTGGATTTTATTAGGTCAACTAGCACTCCATTGGGTCTGGTGGCTTTATAAAGTTTCCAACCTAACAGAAGCAAAGCTAAGAACATATAAACTATGATAGCTATGTAAACCCACATATACGTTGAGTTGAATTTAGTTCTTATAAAACCACAAGAAAGCCATACCGAAGTTCCGCATAATCCAGCCAGAAATGGAAACAGCAATAAGAAGTCGCCGAGTGAGATTGGATTCGTTATCTTTTCCTGTTTGTTACTGACCGCGCCTCCATATACAGCTGTGCAAACGCTATGTTCCCACACAAGCAAGTTCTTTGAATTTATTTTATTAATCTTTTCTTCAAGTTGTCCGATTTGGTTACCAATAACGTAAGTATGAAAGAGGTCATTTATTGGAAAAGTGAGTGTGACGAATACAACGGGTGCAAAAGGTACAAAGAATAAATGGACGATATTCGCCGCATTTTGAACCAAATGGTTCCCGGTCTGAGGATCAATAGCAGCCTTAAAAAAATCTTGAGTTGACACCCCATAAAACGTTAATGCGAGAGAGCCAAGCGCAGAAATATACGTTAAATAATTGTGGAACTTCCTTATACCTTGCTTGTGAATTAATTTTTCATTCCAAAGATTATTGTACTCCTGAAGAAGTATTTGATTTTCTTCCATATTTGCCTCCCATCTATAAATGAGGTTATAGTAATCATCTCACTTGCGGGAATACAGGAGCGCTGGAATCCCTGTCCAATTCAGCGCCTGGATACTTTTTTAAGCTACCTAAGAACAAAAGAACAACGATATAGCGTATGCTCGACTTTAGTAAAACCACAATTACCAGAAAATAAATTAATTAAACATTACACTAAATCGCATAAAAACCATAGCTCATTATTCGTAATTTCTTGATCTTGGCTCGCTGAAAACAGAAACCAGATTCCTCACTCTGAGTATCTGACGAGGTTGCTGTTTTCATAAACAATTTGCTCGATACAAGCGGGCGTATCGTTGCGGGGAGAGTTAACCAGCGGCGAGACCGGCCAGATTTCCATCAGGTCTGCAGGATAAGGTTGGTAAAGAGGCTTCAGCTTCTCCGGATCATTAATAGTCCGGTCGAGCCAGAGTGCATATTCCTGCGGATGGAGTATAACAGGCATTCGCTCATGGAGCGGCTCGATCAGTTTGTTCGAGGAAGTAGTCAGAATGCTGCACGATTCCACGATCTCCCCCTCTAGGGATTTCCAGTGGTCCCAGATCCCGGCGAAGCACATGGGTGCCCCATCCTTTAGGCGGACATAGAGCGGATACTTCTTGCCTCCCTTTTCTTCCCACTCGAAAAATCCCGAACTGGGAATGATGCAGCGGTGGTAACGGATGGCCTGGCGAAATGCGGGCTTCTCGTGAATCGACTCCGACCGGGCGTTTATCATCTTGTGGCCGATGGAAGGGTCCTTCGCCCAGCGTGGTATGAGTCCCCATTTCAGCATGGCGATCTCCCGGTGGTCGTTGTCGGCAAGGGTTCTGATTGCGGCAACCTGCTGTGAAGGAGCGATATTGTACCTTGGCTCTATCCGGGGCAATTCAGTCAAGCCAAAGATTTCGGCGAGCATCTCGGGGGTTAGTATCAGGGTAAAGCGTCCGCACACAGGATTACTCCGAGACAAATATAAAACTCAGGAAGGCCTTGGCACGCGCGTACACTCCAGGGCACTTGGATTCACGCGGGCCGGCTACGTTCATGACATTGATATCGTACATTTCAATCCAGCGAAGCACGGTGTCATGCTTCGGTTCTTCGTCCAACTGAACGATCAGGTAAGGCTTGCCGTGCTTCTTGGCGCAATCCAGGGTAAATTTCGTCCCTCCGGTCAACTTGCCGACATTCAGGATCAACGTGCCGTCCGACTCGACCACGTTCATCTCGGTACGAGCTGCGTATCCGCCTTTGGTCAGCTCCACCAAAGGGTAATGATCGGGCACACGCACGTCCTCAGCCAGGCGCCCCTTGGGGCAGTACCCGCTCACGGCGATACCCGCTTCCATCGCAGCGTCAAGTCCAGCCCGATCGGCACCGGTCTGCCCGCCTGAGATGATTTTTACCAATCTCACTTCTTCCTCATAGTTTTGATCTCTTCGATGATCTCTTCACTGGTCAAGATCCCCTTCCGCTCCAGCACCGACACCAGCGCAGCAATCTCGAAGCTGTTGCTGTAGGCCAGTTCCTCCACGGTCACAGTTTCTTTTCGTTCAAGTTTCTCAGCCATTATTACCACCCATTTCGACTTTGCCGACCCTTTTTCAGTAACTTACGGAACTCCCATGGCGGTTGCGGATTGGTCTGCTGCCATAGCCCTTTTCTTGCCTTACGAGCCTGTTCCTCAGCATCGATGTACTCACTCGCATGCGGCCGATCCAGATACTGCCGGTATGCCCAGGCCCACCCATCGGCAACCATCTCCCGGTTCACGTTCAGCTCTCCTACCCTGACCACCGAAACGGTCCTGCCGTAGCGGTCCACGTCCATCACTTCCAGTCGTACTTGCTTGCGCAATATTTTTGCCTCCAAGGCATGCCATGCTTCGTCGCCGTAAGGTTGGCCCGGCTTGCTGACCTTGCCGGTTCTCTTATTGCTTTTCTCGGTTTCAGGCGCGTCGATTCCATATAAACGGACCTTTACCTTGGTTCCTCCGGACATGACATGGATGGTGTCACCGTCACTCACCTTGCTGGTAATGCCTTCGATTATGCGAATTGGCTCCTTGGCATAAACCGGCAATGCCAGAGCTAAGGCCAAGATTGCATTAAGTATCGTTTTCAAGTCTTACCCCCCCCCACGAATATTTGCCGTTCATGACTTTACTTGAAGCTTATCTTCCAGATCCTGGACTATCTTTTTGTATTTATTGGGATTGGATTTGGCGAGTTTGCCCAGATTCAGCAATTTCCACTTGATAGCTGGCAACTTCTCTATCCCAGGCAGGCCGAGGACTTCCCAATCGGGCTCACGACTATTCACCGAAAGCAGAAATCTGCACTCTGACTCATCAAGGGATGCCGGCAGTTCCTGAAACAACCTCTCCCGAACCTCTTCGAGTTGTTCGACCGTAACATCCCTGCTGGTCATTCCCGCGAAATCACTCACAAACTCCTGCCGGATGTCTTTGGGACGGGGTGCGAGAAGTTCGTGCATCGGGCGGTTGTGCCCGGCAAGATAGACCGTAAAGGCGCGCCGTATCCGGGGAGTGATGCCGCCACCTTCAAGCATCAGCATCACATCGAACAGATCTCGCGGATGCTGGCGATCCAGGGCCGCAACGAGTTTGCTCGCATATATTTCGTCCGGATCGAGCATCGGGACGGAAAGCGCCCTGGAAAAACGTGCCTGCGCCTGCGGCGAAAGAGTGCCTGTTACCAGTGGATATACCGCCTCACGGAACACGTGATTGACCTCCACCTTGAGCAGTACGGGTCCTCTTGAGATAAAGAGTTTCGATTCGTGCTCACTTCCCGAAGTTGTCGGTCGTACCGTGACTCCCAGCTTGCTTTCAAGAAGTTTGGCAATGTCACGCAGTTCGCCCTCGATCGCTTCCAGGGCGGAATCTCGTCCGGTGTGCTCCAGATCCGTATAGACCAGATCGATGTCAACCGACAGCCTTGGCAGATCGTTCAGGAACAGGTTGATCGCCGTGCCGCCTTTCAGGGCGAAACAGGTTTTGGAAAAGACAAACGGTGCAACGTCGATGAGAAGCCTTACGGTCTCGATGAAACGGCTATCCATGGTTTACCATCCGGGGGTGCTTGAGGATCAGGGATCCTCCCTTTCTTGTCAGTATGTAGACGGAAGGTGCGCCGAAATCCATACGGGACAGATCCAGCTGTTCCAGTACCGGCAGTTTCAACTCTTCCGCAACGGAGATAAAGAGCCGCTTGACCTTTATTTTCGTGCACGCTTCAAGGAGCGTCTGCACTGCCTCGGGACGAAGCGTGTACAGCGGTTCCATTATTTTCCTGGCTTCGTCAAGGCTCTGTTTCTGCGGCACGTCATCCAGCATCTCAAGCAGCGCCCTTTCAGGCTCGGAGACGATGGGTGAAAAGGGATCGTTTTCCTCCAGACGCCTGACATAAAGCCTCTTCTCCAGCGCATCTTCTTCCCTGAACAGGTGGCTCATCCGCACTTCGCAGGAAAACTGCCGGGTGAACCAGGCCGGGAGGATCTTCCTCGCCGTGCCGTAGAGGAACAGCTTTTCCTTGCCCAGTGCCAGGTAATGAGCAACTCCCAGCATCGACAGAGCCGCTTTGCCACCTATGTGGAGTGCCATTCCCTGCATCTCTAGGGCTGCCACGGCGCCTGTCTGTGTAGGCGTTTCTCCCGGGCGAAGGAAATAGCCGTAACCGAGGGGTTCAAGCCAGCCACTCTGAACGTAGCGGTGCGCCAACTGCCGCGATATGCCCCATTGCTCCAATAGGCTGCTCGTGACGGGCATCCCTTTCGGTAGAGCAAACAGTGTCTTTTTTAGATTTTGACGTAAATGTAAACTTGTAGTTGACATTTTCAGCACTTTTTAAAATTTAAGCTATTGGACTCCAGACAGATTATATAAAATATATGCCTAAATGTAAACTAAATGTTGACATTTTGAGCTTATTTTATATAAGTGTTCACCGCACATCCACACGTCTGATCCCGCTAGGCCGCCATGCCGGCGAGATCACGAACGAACCCTTCTCCGCGTCATCCGCCAGAAGCGAGCCGTAGGTTACAGTGAACTCCCCGTAGCGACCGTTCACAACGTCCATCGCCCGGGTGGCCAGGACCTTCCTTCTTTCGTCCTCGAACAGGGGAAGCTGCTCCTCATGGTGCCGCAGGTTCGACAGCCGGACCCCCAACAGGCGCACAGGCTGTTCCAGTTCGACGGTATCCAGAATCCGAACGGCAGCCCTGTAGATCTCGTCGCTCAGGTTTATGTACCCAGACAGGGTCTGCTGCTTTCCAAAGCTGGTAAAGAAGTCGGCGTACCTCACGTACAGGGTGACGGTTTTGCCGGTTACCCCATACCTGCGGGCGCACCGCCCCACCATCTCGGAGAGCTGGAGGATGTATTTCAGGATATCCTCGCGCCTGTCGATGTCTCTCTCCAGCGTCTGGCTGTGGCCAACCGACTTTACCGGGTCCGTCTCCTCCGGCGGCACCACCGGGGAATCGTCGATCCCCTGTCCCATGCGGTGTAGGTACTCGCCGATCACACCAAACTTCCTTCTCAGGATCTCCACCGGGAAGCGTCCCAGGTCGCCGCAGGTCTTGATTCCCAAAAGGCTCAGCTGTCGCTCTGTCCGCTTGCCAATGCCGCAGAGGTCCTTGATCGGGGTCCTGTTCATGACGGAGGATACGTCCTCCGGCCGGATAATTGTCAGACCGTCCGGCTTCTGCATGTCCGAGGCGAGTTTTGCGAGGAGTTTGTTGGGAGCTATGCCTATGGAGCAGGTGATCCCGAAATGGTGCCTGATCCGGGCCTTGAGGAGGTAGGCGATATTCTCGGCGCTGCCGAATATGGAGAGCGAACCGGTCACGTCCAGGAACCCCTCGTCGATACTGAACACTTCCACGAGTGGCGTATAGTCCAGCATCATCTGCACTACCCGGGCTGAGGTATGGGTATATTTCCGGTTGTCGCCAACCACCAGGATCAGGTCAGGGCAGCACCGTTTTCCCTCCCACGTCGTCATTCCCGTCTTAACGCCATACTTACGAGCTTCATAGGAACTGGTGGTGATGATGGTCCGATGCCCCGCCCCGATGACCGCGATCGGCTTGCCACGAAGCTCGGGATTGTTCTGCTGCTCGACCGACGCAAAAAAGGCATTTTGGTCAAGATGCATGATTACCCGTCCGGTCATCACTTCACCTCGATACCGTTCAAGATCCAGTTCTGCTCGGACGTGTTGTAGATAAGTTCGTACATAGCCTCACCGTCAGTGACAGAAAAGTGTAGCAGGAGCGAATTCCCCACCTTTTCCTTCCAGAAGTAGGTCGTCTCCAGGATGGCGTGCTTGCGCCGGTGCCACTCGAACCAGACCGGCTTGAGTTGATGCCCCGGCGTGAAGATCGTGGCGACCCGAATCGATTCCTTTACCCGTTCCACTTCCTACTCCATCTGCCGATAGATGCCAACTACCTTGCCGACGATGGAGACTTCGACCTCCCCAGCACGGACGACGATTGGTTCCAAGTTAGGGTTCTCCGGCTGCAGGCGGATGCGGTCCCGCTCCCGGTAGAAACGCTTCAGGGTTGCCTCGCCATCCACGAGGGCCACCACGATGTCCCGGTTTTGGGCGTTTGACTGGGGCCGGACCAGAGCGAGGTCACCCTCCTTGATACAGGCGTTGATCATGGAATCACCCCGGACCCGCAGAAAGAATGTACCACCCAACCGCTGCTGGGAGCGGTCGATAGCAAAGTAATCCTCGATGTCCTCGATCGGAATCTCGGGAGAGCCGGCCCTGACGGTCCCCACCACTGGAAGACGCACGGAAAACTGCTCTTCGTCCCCCGTGATGATGCGCTCCTCGGCGATGGGGTAGTCAACTCGGCGGGTTACCGGAGCAACAAGCGCTATCCCCCGTGAACTGCCCTCCTGTCGGCGGATGTACCCTTTCTTCTCCAGAGCTTCGAGGTGACTCATCACGCTGGCATTGCCGCTTATCCCCAGATGCAGGGCGATTTCTCGCAAGGTGGGAGGATAGCCGCACTCGTTTAAATGCTTGGAGATGAAAGAAAGGACTTGCTGCTGCCGTGGGGTAAGGTCTTCCATTTGCACTCCGTACCATACCATTTAGTATACTTACCAAATGATATACTACCGGGTGAAACGGATGTCAAGAGAGGAACTCTCAACCCAGGAGTCTCAGGATCTCCAGGGCGTTCTTCATGGCGTGGCCGGCCCGGCAGTTGTTGAACATCACGAAGACCGTCTTGGCTCTTGATGCGACCTTTTCCGCAGTCGCCGCGAAATCTCTCAACTCTCCGGTTGAATAGAGGTAGTCGTACCTCTCCGAGGTCTCCACCCCTTTCTTGAGCCACGCTTCCCTGTTCCGGCCATGCAGGCGAAAATAGGCGATCTCGGTGGTTACCTCGGGGAGGAACGGCACTGTCGCCAGCGTCCCGTACTGGGGTTCGTCGGCGGTGACGTAGGTGATGCCGTTGTCGCGCAGAAACTTGAGGACCTCCCCCCTGTGGTGATCCGTGAGCCAGCTGCCGTGGCGAAACTCGACGGCAATGGTTAGGCCGCCCATCAGTTCCCTGCACTTGAGGATGTAGTCCAGGTCTGCCGCTTTGAACCAGAACCACGGCGGGAACTGGAAGACGAGCAGCCCCAGTTTGCCGGCAGTCCGGAGCGGAGCCAGCGAGGCGGCGAAGGCGTCGGCAACGGCCTTCAAAAGTTCCGGCTCCTTGATGTGGATGGTGCGCTGTTCCCTCTCGGAAACCGGAAGGAGTTCCCGGAGAGTCTTGGGGAGCGTCCGCGGGTCGGTGCCGTGGCCGGTCAGAGCGCCATACACCTTGACATGAAAGAGGAAGCTGGCGGGAGCCCGCTCTGCCCACAACTCGGTTGTGTGTAAAGGGGGGATGGCGTAGTAGGTGGAATCCACCTCGACAGTGTCGAAGTGGGATGCGTAGAAGCGGAGACGCTGCTCGGGGGTGGAAACTCCCTTGGGATAGAACTCGTCGCTCTCGATAAGTGACTTTTCGGCCCAAGAGCAGGTGCCGACGTGGATGTTCGAACTTTGAACCATAAGCGTCCACCACCATCCTTCCATATAACAAATGTACCACCAATGTAAACCTACCGTTGACATTAAGGCATTTTTTCAAACTCACGACGTACAAACTCTCGCCTGCAATTAATTTCTGCATTTTTTCAATCCGGTTACCCGATTCCGGCCGAAATCACCTTCCCCCCCTCGTGATTATATACATGGGGGGATTATGCGTGGATTCATCCTGGCGGTTCTACTGGGGATAATTGCCAGTACCGATAGTTCGGCTAACGCCTTTTGCTATGAGGAGGCAGGAGCCATGTATGGCATCGCGCCCAGGCTCCTCTGGACCATTTCCAAGGGGGAGAGCAACTTCAACCCTGCTGCGGTTAATTACAACACCAATGGGAGCTACGACTTCGGTCTCATGCAGATCAACTCTTCATGGGCGCCGACTCTGCGAAAGATGGGCATCCCCTGGGAAGCGCTCGCCGATCCCTGCACAAATGTCAAGG
>Ga0074193_1000955_pt1 | contig 41024 bp, 35 predicted proteins | sample EPASupsiteHSE605_FD_64523 | JGI IMG/M metagenome (GOLD analysis project Ga0074193, IMG submission 64523) | Bioremediated contaminated groundwater from EPA Superfund site, New Mexico - Sample HSE6-05 | ecosystem: Environmental > Aquatic > Deep subsurface > Groundwater > Contaminated ...
CGGGAACTGATACCTGCCTACTAGAGAGTGGGAAGGTTCTTTTTTATATCCAGATATGAGAATGCTATTTATTTGGCACTAATTGGCGTTCAGATATCAGCCGAAACGGCAGTTTTCACACGGTCTGACGTTCCTAATTTGTCATTGCACAGCGAAGTAGGCAGCGCGGGCTGACAGAAAAGGAGCGTCCCCCAGCATCCCTCTGTTGAAAGGAGCGATTCTTCATGAAAGGCGCGGTTGTTTTAACAATCATAGTATTGGCAGGGTTAATTACGTTTGTAGTAGAAGAATACTACCCTGTTTTAGGGGAAATCTTAGGAATGGCTATGGTCTTAAAGGTGAAAGCGACGAAATATTAGGGAAATACTATATAGCATTAAAAAATATTGATTTAATCCCTGATGTAAATAATAAATTTGACAGACAAGTTGCAGCAATTTTTTCGATATTTATTGACAGTGCATTTCAAATATAGTCGGGTGCTATATATTACCGTCGAATTTTACTCCACCCTATTCGTAACATCTCCATTGCCGGACTAATTGGCGGCGGACAAATCCCGCATCCCGGGGAGGTCAGCCTGTCCCATGGGTTACCCCGCTAAATTCATCTCATGGCTGCATTAAATCCGTGTCCGTGTGCTTTTTTGGCGATAATGACCGGGATTGTACCTGTACAGGACCCCAGATTCAACGCTATCTTCATAAAATCTCAGGACCGCTGCTGGACCGTATCGATATTCACGTAGAAGTACTCCGTACCAATATCAAAGACAACTCTTAGTGAAAAGGCTCTGCAAATTATCGGAAAAGTTTGCAGGGCTTTTTGTCGTTATAAGGAAGTATTTAAAGATGTATCTTTGAATGAAACGCTGATATATGGAGTTGATCGAATGAACAGAAAAGCGCTGGCTTGGTTGTATGAGCAACTGCCGGATTTGGTGACAAAAGGGGTAGTTCCGGCGGAGACCGCGGAACGGATTAGGGCATTTTACGGACCGTTACCAGAGGGAATGGGACGGCGAATACTATTCATAGTCTTCGGACTGACCGGGACGCTTCTGGTGGGGCTTGGCATCGTGATGATATTGGGGCATAACTGGGATCAACTGAGCCGTTTGACCAGGCTGCTAATTTCTTTGGGACTGCTTGCAACAGCACAGGTCGCGGCTGGACTCGTATTATGGCGCAGGGCGGACAGTGAGGCTTGGCGTGAAGGGACGGCCGTCTTTTTGACGCTGGCCGTAGGAACGTCAATTGCTCTGGTAGGTCAGACCTATCATTTGGTCGATGATTTTAAGAATTTTTTATTGATTTGGATGCTGCTGTCGGTGCCGCTGGTCTACCTTATGGATGTCAAAGGCGTGGCAGGCATGTATCTGGCGGGCGTAATGGTCTGGTTGGTGCCGGTTCAGCCGGGAGGTATGACGAAGCAGGCTGCCTGGGTTTTGCTGGCGTTGATCCTGCCCTATTGCTGGAGGCTGTTTAAAACCAATCGATATGCCAACGCGGCGGTGATACTGGCATGGCTACTGGTGCTTAGTTTTTATGCCTGTTTTAGCCTGACCTGGGATAAACATTTGTGGGAGATATTATATGCTTCGCTATTTTCGGCCACTTTTTTCACGGGCTTATTGTGGTTCGGCGATACAGATAAGGCGTGGCAGAAGCCTTTTCAGGCTGTTGGGTTATTGGGGGGGCTGGGGATGGCCTATTATTTATCCAGTGGGCCTTGGGGGGGCCGGGTATATCATTACGGGCTTTATCCCCTGGGCCGGGGGGAATACCTGATGGGCTTCGGTTTGTTTGCTCTTGCAGCAGGTTTAGCGGTTTTGCTGGCAAGAAGGGGTTTGGCCCGTTTTGTACCGCTGGGAGCGCTTCCAGCGGTTGTTGCTGTTGGGTATTTGCTGCAAGATGCTAACAATAGCGGCCTGCTTATTACTATCTTGATGAACATATACCTGCTGGGGATTAGTGTTCTCGTCATCTTGCAGGGAGTGCGGGAAGTCCGGCTGGGTGTGCTAAACTCGGGGATGCTGATGCTAGTAGCGCTAATTCTATTCCGCTTCTTTGACTATAGCTATAGCTTTATTGCACGGGGGATAGCCTTTACTTTGATCGGGCTGGCATTCCTAGCTGTTAATATGATGATGGCGCGACGCAAAAATGGGGTGATGGAATGACAAAAAACAAAATCGTGCTGCTGCTGTTTACCATCGTGGCTGCCATTCAGTTGTCAGTACCGCTGAACATGGTCTGGCAGTGGGAGGATATTCGTCAAACGGGCCAACAGTACCAGTGGCTGACAACTCCAGTCGATCCCTATGACGCTCTACGGGGACGTTATGTGGATCTGGGCTTCAAAGCAGCGCAAGGACCACTTGCAAGCGGCGAAAAACTAAGCAATGGGCAGACTGTTTACGCAACCCTTGGCGTAGATGCCAATGGCTATGCTTATATTAGCACTGTCAGCGCCAATAAGCCGGAAACCGGTGACTATGTGAAAGCCAGGGCGCTCTACCTGAGCGGCGGCATGATGCATGTTGTGCTCCCTTTTAATCGCTATTATATGCGGGAGGATCTGGCACCGGCGGCGGAAATAGCTTACCGGAAAAGTGCCGGCAAGGACGGACGGGTGATAGTGCGGATCAAGAACGGCATGGGTGTGGTAGAGCAGTTGTATATCGGCGAAAAAACCATTGAAGAAAGAATAAATAGTTATTGAAGACGTTTATATTAGTCTGTTTTTTCATAGCGATGTAGTCTCTCGGAAAGTTGACACCTAAAAATGGTTCAATTTACTTTTATTGGTACAACTTGAGGAAAAAGAGATCTGGCAACTATTCAACGGGAAAACGAACTTGGTCCTCGATAAAAAACGGCATGCCGAAGAGACCCTAGCTAATCATTTTTTAAACTAGGTACTTCATTGGAAAAAAATAAATTAATAGCTGACTATGCCGCTATAGCGCAAGCCTCTGTTTGCCACTGAAGAATTAACGGACGCATATCAATATTGAAATGCTTTAGCCAAGCATCAACATGAACACACATGGCATCGGTAAAAGCTCTAAAATGCCAGTTTCGTGAACTGCGGGTCTTGGATTTTCTCTCAAACAAATAATCTTCTTTAAGACGCTTGAAGAAACGCTCTACGGTGGTGCGACGGGCAAAACGTTCCTTAAACAGACTCGTGCCGCGAGGAACCCTTGTAAAGAAACGAAGATTATCTTGTTCCCGTGTATAGAAAACTCTGCCGTAAGGCGAATCAGAACAAGGGAAATCACAAGAAACATTCCACTTTTTACGAGTTTTAGGGCACCGCCATTTATGCCGCTGGCGGTGTTTGCAAAAGCCATCATAGGCCATGATATGGCCAGCAGGACAAATAGGAATGCCATGCTTAGAAAAAGAGAAATCGCCTTGGCAAGAGCAGTTTCCTTGGTTTCGGGGGTTGAGGTCGATGAAAGCGGCGACATCATAATGCTGTAACAAACGGTAGATAGCGTAAGCATCGTGAGCCGAATCGAGCATACAATCCTTTAACTTGAACTCAGGATAAAGCTGCTTAAAATCAAAGAAAGAATATACAAAAGCAATGCTGTCATGACGGGAAGCCTTAAGAAAATTCAGATAAACAGGTAAATCATAAGGGCTCTCAGTAGCAGTAAAGGCATACAAAGTACGCCCATAATAATACTCTTCGCGGTAGCTGTCCCAGCCCCAGGAAGCATCAGGATCACTAAACTTACGTGGGCAGTTACACTTGAAGATACCATTTTTCCTGCAGTCGCAAGTTAACTTGCCGTAACAGCTTGCACCTGTGCGGGCTGAGGTACCGTCCCCGGCGATGGAAAACGTATTAATATTTCCAAGGATGCCGTGTTTTGCAGATGGGACTACGAAACACTCTTTAAAAATCTTTTGGAAAAGATCATGCGGACGGGAATGGAAATTAGGAGGCTGCTCAATATAGCGGTCAACCAGCCGCTTGACAGCACCGGGTCTCTTTAGCGGTGACTTATCCCCTTTTTTCTTACCCTTCTTAGGTTTACGTTGCCGGGGCTTACGGACCTTGCGAGCAAGGTGTGCTGAAGAACTTAACCAAAGGCGGTTGATAAAATCATAAAATGTACCGATGCCGGGAACATCATCGGGTAGAAAGCCGCTAAGGATAGCAAAAATCGGCGCAAAGCGCATCTTATTAACCCATACATCGATAGAGCGTTCATGAAGAGCTTCCATAAGCAGTAAAGAGCGAAACATATCGCTAGGATCGCGTGCGGGAGTACCTTTGTTTGACGAATAGCGGTAGCCGACAATATCAACTACTTTGGACAAATCGGCAGACCAGACGAAAGCCAGAGCTTTTTCAGTAACAAAAACAGGATTAGCAAGACCAAATTTCAGATAATGTGCTTGTAATTGTTGTTTTACAAAGTCTTGAAATTGTTTATGAGAACGACCTGGTTTTAACAAAAAAATCACCACCATCAGCGAAGATAGGCAACAAAATGCCTTCATCGCAATTGTGGTGGTGTTACAGAAAAGTCAAGTCCCAATTTTGGTTTTGGCTTTGACTGGAGGGAAAAACAAAAAGTCCAAGGCTAAAAGCCTTGAACCATAAAGTTCTCGGGTTTCCGAGAGAGTACAGCGATATTATAGGGGGGAGACTATGCAACACCAACTAACAAGAGACGTTAAAGTTGGAATTATCGGGATAGGCGCAATGGGAAAAGGGCTTGTTTATCAAAGCCATATTACGCCAGGTATCAGATGTATGGCTGTATGTGATGAAAAAATAGAGAGATGTATTTCTGTTTTAAAATGGCTAGACATCAGCTATGCAGTGGTCAGTAGTATTGATGAGATGAATTTAACTATTAAAAAAGACTTGGTCGCCATTTGCCAGGATGCTCAGTTGATGGCTAAATGTGATGGTCTAGATGCAATAATTGAAGCTTCCAATTCAATTGGTTCTGCAGGCGAGAATTCGATTACTGCTTTAAAACACCGAAAGCATCTCATTTTAATGAACTCAGAGATAGATCTGATTTTTGGACCGCTTCTTTTACAAACGGCAGAGGAAAACGGGGTCATTTGCACCAGTTGCGACGGAGATCAGTACGGTTCGATGAAACACTTGATCAGGGACCTTAGACAATGGGGGTTTGAACTGGTTATGACCGGAAACATAAAAGGATTTCTAGACAGAAGTTCTAACCCCGCAACGATTATTCCAGAAGCAGATAAACGTAACCTTGATCACCGTATGTGTGTATCATACACGGACGGCACAAAACTCAATATCGAGATGGCTATTATTGCTAACGCTTATGGCCTGTCTGCCCCGGTACCTGGAATGTATGGGCCCCGTGCACAACATGTTCAGGATGTTTTACAGTGTTTTGATTTTAACGGCATCTTAAATAACAAAGGTCCTTTTGTTGATTATATACTCGGTTCTGAACCGGGTGGCGGTGTCTTTGCAGTAGGTTATTGTGATAACCCATATCAGCAAGGAATGCTTGCTTACTATAAAATGGGGTCTGGACCATACTATCTTTTTTATCGTCCTTATCATCTTTGCCATATCGAAGCTATGGATACTGTCCTAAAAGCAGTAAAAGAAGGACAGGCTCTCCTCCAACCGAAATACGGTTTTAAAACCAATGTTTATGCATATGCCAAAAAAGACCTTAACCCTGGTGAACGACTCGATGGGATAGGTGGGTATACCTGCTACGGGCAAATTGAAAATTGTGATGAAAATATTTCACAACAAGGTTTACCTATTTGTCTTGCTGATGGCGTTGCTCTGAAACGGGGTATCGCTATACATGAAAAAATCAATTTGGACGATATCAGCTTTGACGCTGGGCGTATTGATTTCGAACTTTTTCTACAGGCTTTAGAATGTTCAAATAAGCGGCAAGCTTTGAGTCGGCACGATTGAGTAAATATTTTTTATGGAGTATGAACTGATGTTTTCTATCATATGTATCTATAATGACCAAAATATTCTAAATGATTATTTGTTACATAGTCTAATGAAACAGACTGTGCCATATGAACTGATTGCGATAGATAATTCGCAACAACAATATAAATCAGCTCCCCGGATTATGAATGAGGTTGGGATGATGGCTAAGCATGACTATATCATGTTTGTACATCAGGATGTCGCATTAGAAACTGAAACCTGGCTTGAGGATGTCGAAAGGGAATTAAAGGAACTGGAATTTTTAGGTGCTGCCGGAGTGGCAGGTTGTGACCACGAAGGAACGGTTGCCAATGTAATGCATGGAACTCCTCCCAGCTTTGTGACCATAAAACAGATCACTAAACCCGTTACTAAACAAACTTTGGACGGTTGCTTGATTATTATTCCTAAAAAGGTATTTGAAGAGATCCACTTTGACGAGAAAACCTGTGACGGCTGGTATTTGTATGCATCAGACTATTGTTTGGATTTACTGCGTAATGATTTAAAGATATATGTACTTCCCGATAAAATATATCATTTATCCTTAGGGCCTTCGTATTCACAAATGTATATCGATGCCGTAAATAAAATTATTAAAAAACATCGGGGGCACTTTAAAATTATCTATACTACAACCGGCATCTGGGATACTAGAAAGTATCTTTTTCAAATAGGTATCATCCAGATCAAAAAAGCGCTACAAAGGTTATTTTGCTGAAAAACAGGATTGTTTTGCTGTCATCTGAATTATTCCATAAATGAACAATTTGCGAAATTAATTAGAAAAAAGGCATTCCCATAATAAAGGGGATGCCTTTTACATTTAAAGGAAAACGATAGAGTGTTGTTGAAATGATAACTAAATTTAACACGAGGACACTTTTAGAATTATATCATGTGGAATCTCGGATATATATTATAGAAACGGGGGACAACGATGTGAGCACTGAAAAGGTATTGAAAATACTAGCTTTGTCGGTTATCGGAATGCTGTTACTGCTGTTTGGTGCTGCCTGTGCCAGTACGGTCGACAACTTTCGTTTTCAAACAATGCTGCATTCCGCTGACGGAAAAGAATATTATATAACAGCTTTTTCGGATGATGAAACCTCCACAGTTAATAAAGCTGCTGGATCTGAAGGGGCAGAAGGTGATGTCATATATTCAGGTCATTATAAGTTCGTGGTGGGCACGACTGCCGGGAAGCAAAGCTGCCAAGAACAGCATATCTCGTTGTTGTCGGAAGATAAACTAAGTTTTAATATTAAAAAAACAATGTTTTATGTCGGTGATAATCTATTTCCAAACCAACCAGACATATTATTTGTCTTGCAGTCAGAAAACTCAAATAATATGTCTGTCAGGGGGTACTACATCAAAAATGGAAAGATGCAATCGATTCTATGGCGTGTATCTCCTACACAAAGTTCAAAATCTTGGAATGTTAAGATGGGCTACCAGATAGCTTCTTCGAAACCGTTATATTATACTACCTCGGGTTACGACAATACCAAGGGTGGCTTCATACACCGGGATTGGCAGTTAGATACGGCTACTGATGCTTTTATCTTGTGCAATACGTACTTTGTGGCATACGATGAAGAACTGCGTGGCATGAGTGCTAAAACCGGCTTTGTATTTCCGGCGGCTGGGCAATACGAGAGCGTCGAAAGGGCGCGTACCACTGATACCGGCGAAACGACCGATTTTCCCTTGTGGAAATTGGGTATTAACAAATCAAATACTTATTATGGTAAGGTATCTTGGGCCTCAAAAGGCGTTTGGTATGGTAACTGGACAGCCCCGTTATCAATAACTGCTAATAGTGACGGGCATTATTCAATAGATATTAGTGATGGACATAACATGTCGGGGAAAATGGAACTGCAAGAAACTTCAGACGGATCGCTTGTCATGAATATTAAATTTACCAATAGTAATAAAGTGTATAGCGCAAACATGAAAAAAATCGAGTAGCGAACAAGTATATGATGTTTATACATTGGAGGATTTATGATGCAGAATAATGACCGATGCATATTTTTAGTATGTTCAGCAAAACAACAGATCATTTTTGCGGATCCATTATTGCCACTTGAAATCTTTAAAACCGGTACTAAAATCAAGGATCTTTTCAACATAGAACTTAGTGATACCGATAAGTCGATTGTACATTGTGATTATGGAACGGTGATCTTTTTACCAGTTCAAATAGACCAATTCAAAGGGTTTTTAGGTATCATTTTCAGATCTGATTTGCTGGACAGTGCGATGAAACTGATCATCGAGAAAAACATACAAATAAGCCATGCCAACAAGGAAATGGAGTTCTTGTTAACACGTTTTGCACTGATCAGCCGCGTTTTGACAGAAGGCCCTTGGGATATGAAAGTAATTGCTGGCGATCCCATAAATTCTCAAAATGAATTTTGGTGGTCGCCGCAATTTAGGAATATTTTAGGCTATCATGATGAACATGATTTTCCCAACGTATTAAGTAGTTGGAGTGACAGACTGCATCCTGAGGACAAAGAGCGGACACTTAAAGCTTTGTTTGAACATCTGGAGGACTATTCAGGGAAGACACCTTATTCCATTGATTATCGTCTTCGCCATAAAAAAGGCGAGTATCGCTGGTTTCGTGCGCATGGCACTACTGCGCGGGATGAACAAGGTGTGCCCTTACGTATAGCTGGAACAATAAGGGATATTGAATATGAAAAACAAAAATCAAAAGAAGCTCAAGAAAAGTTGAACAGGTATTGTGAGATAGTCAATAGTCTCACCAAAAAGCAGGGGCTGGAAACAAACCTGACTTTTATAAGCCCACAGATGCAGAGTCTGGTGAAAAGTGTTGAAAAGTATGCCAAAGTTGACGCACATGTGCTCATCACTGGTGAATCGGGAGTAGGGAAAGAAGTAGTTGCGGATCTAATTCATAATTTCGGTGACCGCAAAGATGCTCCTTTTTTCAAAATTAATTGTGGGGCCATTCCGGAAGCATTACTGGAGTCGGAGTTGTTCGGTTATGAAGAAGGTGCTTTTAGTGGTGCGAAGAGAGGAGGTAAAATCGGATTTTTTGAATTAGCGAATAATGGCACTGTGCTGCTTGACGAGATTGGGGACCTTCCTCTCACGTTGCAGGTAAAAATACTTCGCTTTGTTCAGAGTAGGGATTTTTTTAGAATAGGCGGAAAGCGTTTAATTGAAGTTAATACCAGAATTATTGCTGCAACAAACCGGAATCTGGAAGCTATGGTGCTGAATAAAGAATTTCGCTCCGACCTATTTTACCGCCTGCAAGTTTTAACAATAAATATTCCCGCGCTGCGGGAACGTCCGAGTGATATTATACCTCTTACGCAACATTTCCTTAAAAAGTACAACGAAAAATACCACACAAATAAATCGCTTTCACCTGAGGTTTATCGAATTTTTACTAAATATTCATGGGAAGGAAATATTCGCGAATTGGAGAATCTCATGGAACGGTTAATTGTGACTAGCGAAATGGATATGATTACGGCGGACTGTATACCGGAAGTAATGGAAAAAACTTTGGCGATTACTCGGACGAACTGTTTTAATGACCCCAATTTAACCTATAAAGAAGCAAAAGAACAGTTTGAACGTCAATATTTTCAGCAAGCAATTGAAACGTATGGTTCAGCACGAAAAGCGGCTGAAAAAATCATGCTTGATCATTCGACGATTGTAAGAAAAGCGGCTAAATATGGTATTAATTTGTTGCATTGGCAAAGAAACTAATTATTTTGGCGGGATAACGGTGATTTTTTACACCGATGGTGATTTTGAATACGTGAGTAAATGGTTAATTTTTACTTGAAGTGGTGAATTATTTCACCACTTCTTTTTTGTATGGTTTGTCGCAATAAATATGATTAATTATAAGTGTTTTGATTTCCTAGTAAGCATCATACTTGAGGGGATGTTTTATGCTTAACAATATTTTAAAGAGTGGATTTTTTCACTTTGGCATGAAACTTGCTTTATTATACTGATGGCTGTGAAAAAAGTATTTTTAAATTAATGAGGATAGTGGTGTAATTGCAAAACTATCCTTAATTAATAATATTAAACGAGGAGGGTCTTAATAATGAAAGGTTTTGCAATGTTACGTATCAATGAACTGGGGTGGATTGAGAAGGAAAAACCGTCATACGGTCCGTATGATGCCCTTGTCCGTCCGACAGCTGCTTCTCCATGTACATCGGATATTCATACGGTTTTTGAAGGAGCAATTGGCGACCGACACAATCTGATTTTAGGGCATGAAGCTGTAGGTGTAGTTGTCGAAGTTGGCAGTGAAGTAAAAGACTTTAAACCTGGCGATAAAGTAGTAGTGCCTGCCATAACTCCTAATTGGCGCTCGATGGGGGCTCAAGCCGGATTTCATCAACATGACGATGCTTGCCTTGCAGGGTGGAAATTTTCCAATTTTAAGGATGGCACATTTGGCGAGTATTTTCATGTGAATGATGCAGATATGAACTTGGCCCTTATGCCGGCTGATATGTCTTTAGAAGTTGCCGTGATGATTACTGATATGATGACTACCGGATTTCATGGCGCGGAAATGGCGGACATCCAGTTTGGATCAAGTGTAGCGGTCATTGGTATTGGCGCGGTTGGACTAATGGGCATAGCAGGCGCTAAACTACGTGGTGCCGGTAGAATTTTTGGTGTAGGCAGCAGACCTGTTTGTGTTGAGGCAGCTAAATTCTATGGTGCAACGGATATTGTCAACTATAGAAATGGAGATATTGTTCAGCAGATTCTGGATTTAACCAGCGGGAAAGGTGTCGATCGTGTTATTATAGCAGGAGGCGGTACTGAAGTTATGGGACAAGCCGTAACTTTGGTTAAGCCCGGCGGAATTGTTTCAAATATTAATTACCATGGAAAAGGGGATTATCTTCCAATACCCCGTTTAGCATGGGGCTGCGGAATGGCGCATAAGCAGATAAGAGGGGGACTTTGCCCGGGTGGACGTCTCAGAATGGAGAATTTAATCGATATGGTAAAATACAATCGTGTTGACTTAAGTAAATTAGTGACACATGTATTTAAGGGATTTGATCATATTGAAGAAGCTCTTTTGCTCATGAAAGATAAACCAAAAGATTTGATTAAACCAGTAGTATTAATTTAACGGTCCGGCCGAAGTTTATCAAAGGATCTACGAGGTATAAGGGGCAGGGGATTTATTGACTCATGGGTTCTCAGGTCCATGTAGTGCTGCCAAGGGATCAATTGGGAAACAATTGATCCCTTATCCTTTAGAGCTTGCTTTTTTTGCGAATTCCAAATATATTAGATTTATTCAGGCAAAAAACCAGGCTCCTGTCCGGCGTTTACAGCTATTCGGAGAAAAGTGTTAATAAAAAAAGCCATATTAACAGGTCTGCACCAATAAGTGTCAAATACAAGATACAAGATACTAAGCATTACAAGGAGGTAGGGTTATGTGTACTTCGTGCGAACAACAGCTCGAAACGAAATTTGCCGATGACAATGTGGACGTGGCATTGCTTGAACCCATTTTTACTGAATATGCGGGCAAGGCAGGCAGTCTTATTAGCATACTGCAAAAAACACAGGAAATTTACGGTTATTTGCCCTTGACCGCTCTGAAGGCTATTGCGGACAAAACCGGCCATAAACGTGCGAAAATATATGGAATAGCGACATTCTATTCTCAATTTCGTTTAAATCCGGTTGGTAAATATGTTATTTTGCAGTGTCATGGGACTGCTTGCCATGTACTTGGTGCCGAGAAGATAGGCAGTGCCATTTGTGACGAACTGGGGATTGCCCCTGGTGAGACCACTGAGGATGGACTATTTACGCTGGAGGATGTCGCCTGTCTGGGATGCTGCAGTTTAGCGCCGGTCATCATGATTAACGGCGAGACCTATGGAAAGCTTACGCCGGATAACGTTAGAAAAATCTTACAAAACATCGGGGAAGCCGAGAAAGGCGGTGTTGTCAGTGAAGCTTAGAGTGGGGTTTGGCAGTTGCGGTATTGCCGCCGGCGGACGTAAAGTCTTGGAAAAACTGGAAGCGGAGATCAACAATCATGGCAAGGATATCGAACTGATACTTACCGGTTGTATTGGCATGTGTTTTTATGAACCCATTGTGGACGTCATTGACAACGATAATGTCTATACTTATGCTAACGTTACTCCGGCCATAGCCGAAGAAATATTTAACAGCCATATTGTTGGCGGCAAGCCGGTTGAACAATACATTGTATCGACTTCCGACAAGCCCTATCCGATATTGGCCAAACAGGTGCGGATCGCCTTGAAAAACTGCGGTATCATTAACCCGGAGAATCTTGATGATTATCTTGTTAAAGACGGTTATAAGGCTTTGACGAAAGTCATTAAAGAGATGACGCCAGAAGAGGTTATTGAGGATATTAAGGTATCGGGCTTGCGCGGACGGGGCGGCGCCGGTTTTCCTACCTGGTTCAAATGGAATGCAGCCAATAAGTCCAAAGGCGACATTAAATATGTGGTGTGCAACGCCGACGAAGGAGATCCTGGCGCATTTATGGACCGGAGTGTGCTGGAGGGCGACCCGCATGCGCTGCTGGAGGGCATGATCATTTGCGGTTATGCGATTGGTGCGAGTGAAGGTCATATCTATTGCCGCGCTGAGTATCCACTGGCTATTAAACGTTTGGAAATCGCGATCGCCGATGCTAAAAAAAGAAATCTGCTTGGCAGTAACATTATGGGGACAGGTTTTTCCTTTGATATGCACATCAAGAAAGGCGCGGGTGCTTTTGTCTGCGGCGAGGAGACAGCCCTGATCGAGTCTTTAGAAGGCGAGCGGGGCATGCCACGTCTCAAACCGCCGTTTCCTGCGCAATCGGGTTTTTGGGGTAAACCGACGAACATCAATAATGTAGAGACATTTGCCAATGTACCATGGATTCTGTATAACGGCGGCAGCGCCTATGCAGCTTACGGCACCGAAAAAAGCAAAGGTACCAAGGTGTTTGCGCTGGCCGGGAAAATTAAAAACGGCGGTCTGGTTGAAGTGCCAATGGGCATGACCTTACGTGAAGTTATTTACGATATCGGTGGGGGAATCCTGAATGATAAGGATTTTAAAGCCGTGCAAATGGGTGGACCTTCCGGGGGATGTATCCCTAAGCAGTTGCTGGATACGCCGGTTGACTATGATTCCATCACTAAGACCGGTGCTATTATGGGTTCCGGCGGCATGATTGTGATGGATGAGGACACCTGTATGGTTGATATGGCCAGGTTCTTCCTTGATTTTACTTGTAAAGAATCCTGTGGGAAATGCATCTATTGCCGCATCGGGACCAAGCGGATGCTGGAAATATTGGAAAGAATAACAGCCGGCGAGGGCCGTGAAGGCGATATTGAGAAATTGCAAGAGTTGGCCGTTAGTGTAAAAGACGGGTCTCTCTGCGGCCTGGGGCAAACGGCGCCCAATCCGGTGTTGACCACGATAAAGTACTTCCGACACGAATATGAAGCCCATATCAAGGATAAGAAATGTCCGGCTAAAATATGCAAACCTTTATTGACATATAGCATCAACGGGGATAAATGTATAGGTTGCACTTTATGTGCCAAGAAATGTCCGGTACAGGCCATAACCGGTGAGAAAAAGCAACCTCATGGCATTGATCAGGCGTTGTGCACCAAGTGCGGAAACTGTGCAGGTGTTTGCCGGTTCGGCGCAGTTGGTATCGAATAGAAGGGAGTGGTAATCATGAGCAAAATAAGTATAAATATAAACGGTCGGGAAATAGTCGCACTGGAAGGCCAAACCATTTTACAGGCTGCTTCCGGAAACGGTATCGATATACCACATCTCTGTTATGACGAAAGGATCAAACCCTATGGTGCTTGCGGGCTTTGTGTGGTGGAAGTGGAAGGAATTCCTAAATTACTCAGAGCCTGCGCGACTTTTGTGCAAAACGGTCAGGTAATCAAGACCAACACGCCACGGACCATCACCGCCCGGAAAACAGCCTTGAAACTCTTGGCATCTGACCATCGTGGAGACTGCAGACCCCCGTGTCTGTTGGCATGCCCTGCTAACACTGATTGTCAGGGCTATGTCGGGCTGATTGCCAATGGTCAGTACGCAGAAGCGCTGAAGCTTATTAAAGAAAAATTGCCCATTCCGGCCAGTATCGGAAAAATTTGCCCGCATCCTTGCGAAGAGGCCTGCCGGCGCGAACTGGTGGAAGAACCGATATCAATTGCCGCGCTGAAAAGTTTTGTCGCCGAGCTTGATCTTAACGGGGAGAAATATCTGCCGCCCATGAAAAAATCCTCAGGCAAGAAAGTAGCCATTATCGGCGCCGGCCCTGCTGGCCTGACGGCCGCCTATTTCCTGGCTCGGAACGGTCATAAAGCGGTTGTCTATGAAGCTATGCCTCATCCAGGCGGGATGTTGCGTTTTGGTATACCCCAGTACAGGCTGGATAAAGCCATGCTGGACGCGGAAGTTGCGTTGATTGAGAAAATGGGCGTAGATTTTATCTATAACACCAAGATTGGCGAAGATATTAGCCTAACACATCTTCGGGAGAGCTATGACGCCGTATTCTTGGGCATTGGTTCCTGGCAGAGTCAGGGTCTCCGCTGCAAAGGGGAAGACATGGAAGGCGTGTTAGGCGGGATAGATTTCTTAAGAGAAGTGACCCTGAACAGTAATGTCTCCTTAGGTGGTAAAGTGCTGGTGGTTGGCGGCGGCAACACGGCGATGGATGTTGCGCGTTCGTCCGTAAGGTTGGGTGCTGATGAAGTAACGGTCATCTACAGAAGGACCTTGGCTGAAATGCCGGCCGAAAAACTGGAAATTGACGAAGCCATGGAAGAAGGCGTAAAATTCCAGTTCCTGGTCGCACCGGTCGAAGTACTGGGTGAAAACGGCCACGCCAACGCGTTGAAATGTGAAATCATGAAATTGGGTGAGCCGGATGCTTCCGGGCGGAGAAAACCGGAGCCAACCGGTGAGTTCGTGGTGTATGAAGCAGACAAAATTATTGCCGCGATTGGCCAAAAAACAGTTATCGGCAACATCAAAGATATCGCGACCAATAAAGCAGGGAATATCATTGTGGAAGAGAGCACATTTACGACCAGCATCGACAAGGTATTTGCCGGCGGCGATGCGGTTACCGGTCCTAAAATCGCTATTCAGGCTGTTGCGCAGGGCAGAAGTGCAGCCGAAGTGATTGACAGCTATCTGAACGGTTGTATGGTTCCTTATACAGAGCCGAAAGTTATCACCCAGAAGGATCTAACTGCTGTGGACTTTGCCGACAGAGATAAGGCGTTTCGCGTTGCATTAAAGGTGGCAGACGAGGCGGTGAGGAACAAGAGTTTCATGCAAGTCGCTAGCACCTTTACCGAAGAAGATGCTCTGCGGGAAAGCAAGCGTTGTCTGGAATGCGGTTGCCGTGATTACTTTGAGTGCCAGCTCATTAAATATATTCAGGAATACGACATTGAGACCGAAAAAGCTGACGGGGAAGAATGTCAGAAACGGAGAGAAATTGACAATCATCCATTCATTGAGCGTAATGCGGATAAATGCGTGCTGTGCGGATTGTGTGTTCGCGTATGCGACGAAGTTGTGGGGGAAACTGCGATCGGACTCGTGGGTCGTGGTTTTGATTCAATCGTTAAGCCGGAATTTGAATTGCCGCTCAGTGAGACCGCCTGCATATCCTGCGGTCAGTGCGCTGATATTTGCCCGACCGGCGCATGCATGGAAAAGCAAGCTTCCTTTAAGCAGATCCCGGCAGACCTGGATTGCGTATCATCGATTTGCGGCTACTGCGGTGTAGGCTGCAATGTTAAGGTCGAGTATAAAGGGGATATGATCTTCAGAGTTACGCCGGACAAGACTAAAGAAGATGGATGGCTTTGCCAGAAGGGCAAATTTGGCCTCGGTTATGTCAATGACCGCTCGCGCATAAGCCAGCCAGTGATTAAACGAAACGGACAGTTTGTCCAGGCTGACTGGAATGAAGCAAATCTGGAAGTTGTCAAAAGGCTGCAGGCCATCACAGCAATGTATGGCAAGGACAGCATCGGTGTGGTGGTCTCGCCGCGGCTGACCAATGAGGAACTGTTCCTGTCCGGAAAGTTGGCTGACGCTGTCCAGACCACGGTTAAGACTTCCTTCAGTGTAAACGGGGGCTGCGGCCTTGACGCCGTATTTGGTTATGACGCCTCTACCAATAGTTATGCCGAACTTGATAACAGTAACTTTGTTTTGACGGTCGGCGAGATTAAAGCAAATCATCCCGTTTTGGATTTCAAAATCAGGCTGTCCGGAGTTGCTAGTGAGCAGTGGCCACAATCCTTGTCCAACACTGCTGACGTGAAGGCGTTTGTCAAAGCGTTGCTGTGTGTGGCTGATGAGCAAAAGGTGGCAGCAGCGGCTGATGGCTATGCCGAACTGAAAGCCTCTCTGGCTGATGTTCAGGTTAGTGAGGCTGTAAAAGGTCTGGCGGAAAGATATAATAAAGCAAAAAAACCGCTCATTCTGATCGACGAAGATACTGTCGGCAAAGAGGCCGTAAAACTATTTGCTTCTGCAGCAGTGCTTGCCGGTAAAGTGGGCGCCGCATACAGGGGTGTGATCATCGTCAGGAGCAAAAACAACAGCCAAGGTGCAGTTGATATGGGCTTTGTGCTACCTGCTGATGCTGTTGCTCAAGGTATTGATAGCGGCAAGATTAAGGCGTTGGTGGTTATTGGTGAAAACCCGGCCGCTTATTCGGAAAATATGGCGTTATTGCAACGTCTATCTTTCCTCGCCGTATATGATATCTTCATGACTGAGACTGCGGCTGCCGCTGACGTGGTAGTGCCGCTGGTCAGCAGTGCGGAGACTGAGGGCACCTACACCCGGAGCGACCGCCGTATTCAGGCTGTCCACGCAGCGCTTAAACCAAAAACGGGGAAAGATACGCTGCAAGTGCTATTGGATACTTTGGCGTACTTTGGTCTTAAATATGGTAATATTGCCGATGTCAGAAATGCAATTGCCAAAGAAGTACCGATATATGCGGGAATGGCCACCGCTGATTTTGATACCGATACGATATACTGGCCGCATAGCAAGCAGAATCTTAACGGCACAAATGTATTGTATACCGAAGGCTTTGCGACCACGGGGCGAAAAGCGGTATTAGAAGTTGTTGATGATAGACCAATATTTGTAACCAAGCAAAAGTATGATACGGTGGAATTGTATTTTGAGAATGTGGAGCAGAATTCTTAGCACTGCTAGTGAGATAAAGTAGTATAAGGGTTGGTGTTCTGGCCTACTAAGAATTAAATACCGATAAATAGCAAAAAACACCCTTTCCTTGGTTATGGTATATTGCAGAAACAATTTTACCAAAGGAATAGGGTGTTTTTTGATCTTAGGTGGGAGTTTTGTTTAGTTTAAGATCAGTTAAGCTAAACAAGCTCACTTAAAAAGGATATAGTTGATTGAGTATGGAATTATGGTATAACCTTGGTATGAGATCCAATCAATCAGTTTAAAAACAGTAGGGGAGTGACGCTATATTGATGGTCAGTGTGAAACAACGCATTGATTTTAAAGCCATGCGCTTAGCCCTAAAAACCAGTACACCTGTGTTCTTTGGGTATTTGGCTATTGGGATTGCTTTTGGACTTTTGCTGAAGGATGCCGGTTATCCGTGGTATCTAGCTTTAATAATGAGTGTATTTATCTATGCCGGAGCGGGGCAATATCTTGCTGTTGGTTTTTTTACTAATAATGCGAATTTTATCGAGGTAGCTACAGTTACTTTTCTCGTAAATTTTAGACATATGGTATATGGACTGTCCCTTTTTGATAAGTTTAATATGACTGGGCGGTTAAAGCCGTACATGATTTTCTCTTTAACGGATGAGACCTATGCACTACTAACCAGTGTAAAAGACCCGGTAGATATAAATAAGGGTCAATTCTACTTTTTTATCGCTCTTCTTAACCAATTTTACTGGGTACTCGGGGGCCTGATTGGAGCTATCGCCGGTAGTTTCATGACGATAAATACTAAAGGGCTGGACTTTGCGCTAACGGCATTATTCATCGTTTTACTAATCGAACAGCTTAAAAGCTATCATACCCGCATACCATTTTTCATTGGTGGTTTTTGTGCAGTTGTGGCGATTGCCGTTATTGGCAAAGAAAACATGCTGCTGTTTGCGGTAATATCATCGATCATCATGCTCTTAGTGTGCAGAGAAAGGATAATCGAAGATGACCTTAACTAATGTTTATATATCTATATTAATTATGGTAGCAGTTACTTTTTTTACGAGAGTATTCCCCTTTCTATTTTATGGGCATAATAAACCACCCAAAATTATTTTCTTTGTGGGTAAGTATATTCCTCCCGTTGTGATTACGATATTGGTTATCTACTGCCTCAAGGATGTAACTTGGGGCAGGGTTCCCTATGGTTTTAACGAAATGATTGCGGTCTTGCTGGTAGTTATGCTTCATGTATGGTGGCGAAATCCGCTGTTAAGTATCTTTGGTGCAACGTTATTCTATATGTATTTGGTCCAATCCGCTGTTTTAAATGGGTTATTGTAGCGCCTGCAATCTGCATAAAAAAGAAAAGGGTCGGAAGTTGTGATTGTAATCTGTCCTTGACCGTCCTGTTCATCCTTTGTTACAATACATGTGTACCCTTTTTACATCTGAAGATAAAATGTATAGCAGGGTCCAACACCGGAAATAACCCGGCGAAGATTTCCCGTCGGGGATGTTCGTCGGGTTTAGTCATATAATAATCATAATGCAGAATGGGAGGCTGGAGTCGTGTACTGGAATGAGACAATGGAGACAATGGAACCGGCACGCATGGCGGAATTACAGAAAAATCGCCTACAAGAATTATTAGGAAGGGTGTACCGACAGGTACCCTTTTATCGTAACAGCCTGCAGAAGGCTGGAATACTGCCCGAAGATATTCGTACTTTAGAAGACATTAGCAAACTACCGTTTATTTATAAGCAGGATATGCGGGAAAACTACCCCTACGGTTTATTTGCAGTACCGGTAAGTGAGATTGTGCGAATTCACGCCTCTAGTGGGACAACCGGTAAGCCAACCGTGGTTGGATATACTAAACGCGACATTGGCATTTGGTCGGAAGTAATGGCCAGATCTTTGACTGGAGCTGGGGTAACCAAACAATCAGTTATTCAGATTGCTTACGGATATGGATTATTTACGGGTGGTTTAGGGGTCCATTATGGGGCAGAGATGGTCGGTGCTTCCGTAATACCGGTGTCCAGCGGGAACACATCCAGACAAATCATGCTTATGAAGGATTTTGGCACTACGGCAATTGCTTGTACTCCATCCTATGCACTGTATATTGCAGAAACGATGCGCGATATGGGGATAGTACCCCAGGACGACACCGCGATCAAAGTGGGCATATTTGGAGCGGAACCATGGTCAGAGAATATGCGGCAGCAAATTGAACAGCAGTTGGGCATTGTTGCCTTAGATATATATGGGTTGAGCGAAATTATTGGCCCTGGCGTAGCCTGTGAATGTTTAGCTAAGGATGGATTACATATTTTTGAAGATCATTTCTACCCAGAAATCATCAACCCGGTCACAGGAGAAGTATTGCCTGATGGTGAGAAAGGCGAGCTGGTGTTAACAACGCTTACCAAAGAAGGTATGCCCATGCTGCGTTATCGCACGCGTGACTTAACAACCTTAAACCATAAACAATGTTCCTGTGGTCGTACGATGGTAAGAATGAGTAAAATATTAGGTCGCAGTGATGATATGTTGATTATACGGGGTGTTAACGTATTCCCATCTCAGGTAGAGAGTGTCTTACTGAACCTTGGTGAAGTATCGCCCCATTATCAATTGATTGTGGATCGGGAGGACAATCTCGATTGTCTGACGGTGCTGGTGGAAATCACAGACAATTTGTTCTCTGACGAAGTACGGGGACTGGAGACCTTAGAGCATAAGATCAAAGGACAATTGCACAGCGTGCTGGGTATCACAGCAACAGTTCGCTTAGTAGGCGCTCGGACTATCGAACGTAGCGAAGGTAAAGCAAAACGGGTAATTGATAAACGTACAATATAATCGGGGAGGTTAGGACGATGATCATTCAGCAAATTTCTGTTTTTGTGGAAAATAAACCAGGCACACTGGCTGAGGTGTTGGGTGTGCTTAAAGAGAACGAGATTAATTTACGGGCTTTGTCCGTAGCTGATACGGCTGATTTCGGTATTTTGCGGATGATTGTACAAGAACCGGAAAAGGCAGAACGTATCTTGCGGGATGCTGATTTTACTATCAAAATTACTCCCGTTTTGGCCATTGATTTAGAAGATCGTCCGGGAAACTTGTATGAATATGTCCAAAAGTTGGGTACTGCTGGCATTAATATTGAATATATGTATGCCTTCGCCAGTATTAAGGACGCCAAAGTGGTCTTAAAGGTAGATGATTTGGTGAGGGCTAAAGGTATTGTAAATGGAGATGACCCAGCATAAAGCGGCAAAAATCAGTTCGTGGTAGTATTTATACAGAAATAAGCAAAGCCCGCTGCTAGCGGGCTTTGCTTTGTGCACAAAAAATTCGAGAAGGGGAGCGGTATTGTCCCAATTGTGGCGCAGATACACAGAACCCGAGATAACAATACTATCAGATAGGATAATAAGCATCAAAATTATATTTTGGGGCATATTATTGCTGCTGCATTAGAGATTAACGTGAAAGATTTCTTTGTCCTTGCGGTTTTGAAACTGGGCTAGGGTACCACCGCATTTCAAGCTTACTACCATCATATACCCAGACTAGGTGAGCTTTAGATGGATGAAAATAGACCGTTAAATGGTTATACCAGTCCAAATTTGAAGTTTGCTTTTGCATTAAGTGGGCCCATAATCTTTGTAATAGCATACATCTTCACTCCTGTCCTACAAGCAGTATTTTAATTTGTATGCATTTATGGCCTGGATATGTTGAAAATACAAAATAAGCGATAACTTGGAGGACCATATGAATACAACTGAAATCATGAATATGGCCTTGGATTTAGCGGGGATTACGGAGATCCCTCCTGATTCGGGAGTTCTGGTGCCTGGAGAAAACATTAAAAAAGTTTTATTTGGATTGGATATTGACACAGCCGATATCTTACTGGCTAAACAGTTAGGCGTTGATGCCGTAATTGGACATCATCCTGCTGCTGGAAAGTCCTTTGTGAACTTTCCCCAAGTTATGCAGCGTCAGATCGACTGTATGGTAAGTCAGGGGGTACCTATCAATAAAGCACAGCGCGCATTGGCCAAAAGGAAAGAAGCGGTCGATATTGCCCAGCATGTCGGGAATTATGATAAAATAATTCAGGCGGCGAGACTTTTAGAGATACCATATATGAACATTCATTTGCCTGCTGACATCGTGACGAACAACATCGTAGCAGGGTATCTATTTGATCGGCTTGGCGATAAACCAAAAACCATACTTAAAGACGTGCTTGATATATTGCTGGAGATACCTGAATACAAGCATGCTTTAACCGTACCTGTCATTCGTGTCGGCAGTCCTGATTTTTATGCTGGTAAAATTTATGTTGCTATGGCTGGGGGAACCAGTGGAGGAGCAGCGGTTGCGCGGGCATATTTTGAGGCTGGTATAGGAACTTTAATCACAATGCACATGCCCGAGAACGACATCAAAGAACTGCGTGAACTAAATCTTGGCAATCTGATTGTCGCCGGACATGTTGCCAGTGACTCCATTGGTCTTAATAAACTAATCGCGTCCTTGGAGGACAGCGGATTGAATGTTATTCGTATAAATGGCATTGTTAACGTTGCTAATGAAGTTAGTGCTACGATAACCAAACCATAAAACCGCAAATTTACGCTAAACTAGCATTTACTCTAAAAAGATGTTGACACTATGGGTGGAAAGCACTTATAATTTTAACAACAACTTCATATTGCGTAGGGAAGTGCATCTAGGGTTCCGCTATTTTAGTAGGCTGTGACCAAGCGATGCAAGATACAATTTCGTATTACACCGTGAGGATAAAATACTCTGCGGAAAGTTTCTTACAAATTTTATTTGTAAGTACTTTTTTGGAGTTTTTATTTTATTAATGCGAAGTTAAAAATGATGATGGGGATTAGAATACATGCAATGATAACAGAGAGCCGATGACTGGTGGAAATCGGTACAACATGTGTAGCTTGCTCACCCCGGAATTGTGCAATTGAAAGTATATATCTATATATAAGTAGGTTGCAACGGCGTTGTCCCGTTATAGACAAAGGTCAATAAGGCCATTGAGACTGTTACGGCGATGTAACGGTAAAATAGGGTGGTACCGCGTGGATAAATCCTCGCCCCTAGATTACGCTTAAAGAGCGTGATTTAGGCGGCGTTTTTCTATTTTCAGAATAGTTTAAACAACGAGCTAAAATGGAGGAGACCAGCATGAAAATCACTGGGGCACAAGCTGTAGTCCGAATTTTAGAGGATCATGGTGTCAATTTAGTTTTCGGCTATCCTGGGGGAGCAATATTACCCCTATATGATGCGCTGCGTGAATCTAACATAAAGCACATCTTGGTTAGACATGAGCAAAATGCCGCTCATTCTGCCAGTGGATATGCCAGAGTTACTGGTAAAACAGGTGTCTGTATCGCAACCTCCGGCCCGGGTGCTACAAATCTGATTACCGGTATCGCAACCGCTTATATGGACTCAATACCGATGGTGATCATTACTGGCCAAGTACCGCTCTCCGCTGTCGGTCGAGATGTTTTTCAAGAGGTGGACATTGTGGGAGCAACCTTTGCATTAACAAAGCACAACTATTTGGTTAAAAAGGCTGCTGACTTACCACGCATATTAAATGAAGCTTTCCATATTGCATCAACAGGGCGTCAGGGTCCGGTGCTCATTGATTTACCCAAAGATATTGCAGAGGAGCTCTTCGAATATAAGGAAATGGCAAATGTCGTAATTGATAGTTATCAACCTACATTCCAAGGCCATCCGAAACAGGTGCAGCGTATCGTACGGGCGATTGGTGAGTGTAGCAGGCCTGTTATCTGTGCAGGAGGTGGCATCATCTCTGCTGATGCGGCCGATGAATTACTTAATATTGCCGAAATGTGTCATATTCCAGTTGCTACAACATTAATGGGGATCGGTGCTTTCCCGAAGGACCATCCTCTATCCATGGGCATGCTTGGCTTTCATGGCACCCAATATTCTAATTTGGCCATCGATCATGCGGACTTAATCTTTATTCTTGGTGCCCGGGCCGGTGATCGCGCTGTACGTAAAATGGAGGAGTTTGGTCGTAAGGCTATTGTTGTGCATGTCGATATCGATCCTGCGGAAATCGGTAAAAATGTCAATGTTACAATTCCTATTGTAGGGAATTTAAAAGCGGTTTTACAGGCTGTGATAAAAGATATCAAGCCACGCAAAGATAGAGTCAGATGGCTGGAAACTATTGAAGGCTGGAAAACCGAAAATAAATTAACCTATCTACAGGAAGGTAAATTGAAACCGCAGTATATTATTGAGCAATTGAACCATGTTACAAATGCGGACACGATCGTCACAACCGACGTTGGGCAGCATCAAATGTTTGCCGGTGCATATTACCGTACTAAAAAACCGCGCACCTTTCTCACCTCAGGTGGTATGGGCACGATGGGGTATGGTCTGCCTGCTGCTGTTGGAGCTCAACTAGGCAAACCAGAAAATCCTGTTATTCTAATCACCGGCGATGGCAGTTTTCAGATGAACTTGCCTGAATTAGCGACTGTTGTGCAGGAACAGCTTCCGATAAAAATTATTGTGTTCAATAATAATGCACTAGGCATGGTGCGGGAGCTCCAAATGCATTTTCAGGATCGTCGGTATTACCAAGTATACCTGACTGGTAATCCTGATTTTGTGAAACTAGCAGATGCCTATGGTATTCCTGCCCAGCGTATTACAGAGAAACAAGATGTACTACAGGCACTGCAATTTATGTTTAATGCTTCCGGTCCAATGCTCACCGAATTTATAGTTGATGTGGACGAAAATGTGGTACCGCCCGTTGAGCGGTGTCCAGGTTCTGAAAAGAGGGAGAACGCATGAAATATGTAGTATCCATTTTGGTGCATAATCAACCTGGCGTATTGGCACGCATCGCTGGTTTGTTTAGTAGGCGCGGCTTCAACATTGATAGCTTAGCGGTAGGAACTACTGATAAGCCTGAGAGCTCCCGCATGACCGTTGTGCTTGAAGGTGATGACTATATTATCGAACAAGTAACCAAGCAACTAAATAAGTTGGTTGATGTTATAAAAGTTTCAGTACTGAAGTCCCAGGAAAGCGTGCAACGGGAACTAGTATTGTTCAAGGTGCATATTACTGCAAATACACGTTCCGAGGTCATGCAAATCGTCGACATTTTTAGAGCGAAAATTGTGGATGTAGCACGCAATTCCATGGTTATCGAAACTACCGGAGACGGTAGTAAAATCCAGGCAATGGAAGATCTCCTTCGTCAATTTGGCATTAAAGAAATGGTCCGAACAGGTCTCATTGCCGTTGAACGAGGTAGTAAAATAATAAAGAGTAACAAGGAGGACTAGCAAATGGTAAAAATGTATTATTGTGAAGATGCTAATTTTGAGGTATTAAAAGGAAAAACAATCGCCGTAATCGGTTATGGCAGCCAAGGACACGCCCATGCGCTGAACTTGAAAGAAAGCGGTGCTAACGTTATTGTAGGTTTATATCAAGGCAGCAAATCCTGGGCAAAAGCCAGTGCTGACGGACTTGTAGTAAAGACCGTAGAGGAAGCCGTTAAAGCGGCCGATATTGTAATGATACTTATTCCTGATGAAAAACAGGCTGCTTTATATAAGAACAGTGTATTGCCAAATCTGAAACCCGGTGCAGCCCTTGCCTTTGCCCATGGTTTTAATATTCATTTTAATCAAATTGTGCCCCCTGCTGAAATTGATGTATTCATGGTTGCGCCAAAAGGTCCTGGACATTTGGTGCGTCGTGTATATCAAGAAGGTAAAGGCGTGCCTTGTCTATTCTCAGTTTATCAGGATGCTACCGGCAATGCCCGTGAAATCGCGCTGGCTTATGCCAAAGGTGTTGGCGGAACCCGTGCTGGAGTAATAGAAACTACTTTCCGTGAAGAAACCGAAACCGATCTGTTTGGCGAACAAGCCGTATTGTGCGGCGGTGCATCTGAGCTAGTTAAAGCAGGTTTTGACACCCTGGTTGAAGCCGGTTATCCGGAAGAACTTGCCTATTTTGAGTGTCTCCATGAACTGAAATTAATTGTAGACTTAATCTATGAAGGCGGTTTAGCTCGGATGCGCTATTCTGTCAGTGATACAGCGGAATATGGCGATTATGTGGTTGGAAAACGGATTATCACAGATCAAACCCGTTTGGAAATGAAAAAAGTGCTTAGTGAAATCCAAGATGGTACTTTTGCCCGTAACTGGATCTTAGAAAACCAATCCAACCGTGCTGGCTTTAGCGCAGTACGCAGACAAGAAGCCGAGCATCCCATCGAAGCTGTCGGTAAAGAATTAAGAAGCATGATGTCCTGGGTGAAGAAGGATATCTAAACAATCTAGGCTTTAATTACTTATGTTCATAGAAAGGAGTGCGAGCCTGTGAGCAATAAACGGATATATATTTTTGATACCACCTTACGGGATGGTGAACAATCACCGGGCGTAAGTCTTAATATTCAGGATAAGTTGGAGATCGCAAGAGAACTAGCTAAAATGCGTGTAGATGTGATTGAAGCTGGTTTTCCAATCGCCTCAGTAGGTGATTTCGAAGCCGTCAAAGCTGTGGCCCAGAATATCAAGGGAACCGTAATTGCGGGCTTGGCTCGCGCGAGTGAACGGGATATTGATCGGGCATGGGAGGCTGTACAGTATGCCGATGCCCCCCGCATTCATACGTTTATCGCCACCTCTGACATTCATCTGCAGTACAAACTGAAGATGAATCGTGAGCAGGTCTTGGCACGGGCGATTGAGGCCGTAACATATGCCAGAAAATATACTTCCGATATAGAATTTTCGGCCGAAGACGCCTCCCGCTCGGATTCCGCCTTTTTGTACCAAGTTTACGAAGCAGCCATCGCGGCCGGTGCCACCACGATCAATGTTCCAGACACTGTAGGATACACTACTCCTAAGGAGTTCGGAGATTTGATCCGGGGTATTAAGCACAATGTGCCAAATATTGATAAAGCCATTATTAGTGTACATTGTCATAATGATTTGGGAATGGCGGTCGCTAATTCACTGGCAGCTCTGGAAAATGGGGCACAGCAGCTTGAATGCACGATAAATGGATTAGGCGAGCGAGCCGGTAATGCGGCTTTGGAAGAATTAGTGATGGCTCTTCTTACTCGTCAGGATTATTATAAGGCGCAATTAAATATCAATACACAGCAGATTTATCGTACCAGCCGCATTGTAAGCTCTTTGACCGGCGTAAATGTACAACCTAATAAAGCTATTGTTGGCGCTAACGCCTTCGCTCACGAATCGGGCATTCATCAGCATGGTGTATTGAATAATAGCAGCACTTACGAAATAATGAAACCAGAAACGATTGGCTTACAGGCAAATAAGCTGGTATTAGGTAAACACTCCGGCCGACATGCTTTTGAGGATCATCTCAAGGAGTTAGGCCACCATCTCTCACCTGATGAAATTAATGTGTTATTCACGAAATTTAAGGCCTTGGCAGACAAGAAAAAAGTAGTGTTTGATCGGGATATTGAAGCCTTACTGGACGAAAAGGTTGCGGTCACACCCGAAACATACGAACTCATCTATTATCATATTTCAAGCGGTAACCACACTATAGCTACCGGAACAGTTCGACTGAAATATGGTGAAAGTGTTATTGAAGCAGCTTGTACCGGGGATGGTCCAGTTGATGCGTGTTTTAAAGCAATCGAACAGGCTTTGGGGTTAAAAGTGGAACTAGAGGATTATTTCCTTAAAGCAGTAACCAGTGGAGAAGATGCTTTAGGTGAAGTAACAGTCAAGATAAACAAAAACGGAAAAACTTTTACCGGCCGCGGTCTCAGCACAGACATTATTGAAGCCAGCGCCAAGGCATTTGTAAATGCAATTAATAAAGTTGTATCAGAAGTGGGAGCGGATACTTCTCAACCAAAAGAAGTAACCTCAACACCTTAAAGGAGGTAATCAAAAGTATGGGCATGACAATGACAGAAAAGATATTAGCTGCACATGCCGGGCTCCCCTCAGTAAAGCCCGGACAATTGATTAAAGCTAAGGTAGATATTGTATTAGGAAATGATATTACTGCACCGGTTGCAATCAAGGAGTTTAATAAAATTGGGGTTGCTACTGTATTTCATAAAGATAAGATTGCGCTAGTTCCTGATCATTTCACACCTAATAAGGATATCAAGTCCGCAGAGCAGGCACTGACCATGAGGCAATTTGCCAAAACCCATCAGATTAGCCATTATTATGAAATTGGCCGTATGGGTGTTGAACATGTAATTTTGCCGGAACAAGGTGTTGTCGGACCTGGTGATGTAATTATCGGTGCTGATTCCCATACTTGTACCTATGGCGCGCTGGGAGCATTTTCCACAGGCGTTGGCAGTACAGATATGGCTGCGGCCATGGCAATCGGGGAAACCTGGTTTAAAGTTCCCGAAACCATCCGTTTTGAGCTGACAGGGGAATTGCAACCCTTGGTTAGTGGAAAAGATGTTATTTTGTATATTATCGGCATGATCGGTGTAGATGGTGCATTATATCAATCTATGGAATACGGCGGGCCGGGGCTAGCCAATCTTACGATCGATGACCGTCTAGTAATGTCAAACATGGCGATCGAAGCCGGCGCTAAAAACGGCATTTTTGAAGTTGATGACGTAACTATCCAATATGTAGAAGGACGTACCGAAAGACCTTACACCGTAGTTGGCCCTGATAAAGATGCAAACTACTGTAAAACAATCCATATCGATTTAAGCACCATCACATTACAGGTGGCATTCCCGCACTTGCCGGAAAATACCCGAAGTATTGAAGATGTAGGTATAGTCCCTATCGATCAAGTCGTGATTGGCTCCTGCACAAATGGTAGGATTTCCGATTTTGCCGCTAGTGCTGAAATTCTCAAGGGTCGTAAGGTAAATCCCAATGTGCGCGTGATCATGATGCCCGGCAGCCAGGCAGTATACCTAGAAGCGATGCAAAAAGGATACCTGGAAATCTTCATTAATGCCGGCGCCATTGTAAGTACGCCTACTTGCGGACCTTGCCTCGGAGGGCATATGGGCATTTTAGCCAAAGGCGAGCGGGCACTGGCTACAACCAATCGTAACTTTGTTGGCCGCATGGGTCACCCGGAGAGTGAAGTGTACCTCTGTTCACCGGTAGTTGCTGCGGCATCTGCGATTTTAGGCCGCATTGCTGGTCCAAAGGAGGTAATATAGATGGAACTACATGCTAAAGTGTGGAAATATGGTGATGATGTCGATACGGATGTAATCATACCGGCTCGTCATTTGAACACATCAGATCCCGTGGAGTTGGGAAAACATTGTATGGAAGATCTTGATGCCAATTTTATTCAGAAGATCAGTGCAGGCGATATTATCGTGGCCGGGAAGAATTTTGGCTGCGGGTCCTCCCGTGAGCATGCGCCTATCGCGATTAAAGCGGCGGGAATTTCCTGTGTAGTTGCTAAATCTTTTGCACGTATTTTTTATCGCAATTCGATTAATATTGGACTGCCCATTATTGAATTAGGTGATGCTGCGGCAGAGATAAACGAAGGTGATGTGTTATCCATCAATTTGGAAAAGGGTCTCTTGAAAAACGAAACACAACAAAAACAGTATCAGTTGGAGCCCTTCCCGCCATTTATTCAAGAAATCATGTCTGCAGGTGGATTAATTGCATACGTGAAAGAAAGGGTTGCTAGCAATGCCTAAAATCGCATTAATACCTGGAGACGGAATTGGTCGCGAAATAGTTAGCGAGACTGTCAAGGTCCTGCATGCAGTTGGTACGCGTTTCGGGCACAATTTCGTAACTGAGACAGCCTTAGCTGGGGGTGCGGCAATTGACGATTGTGGTCAACCCCTTCCGCAGCAGACCATTGATCTTTGTCGTCAAAGTGATGCCGTTCTATTAGGAGCGGTGGGCGGGCCGAAGTGGGATAACTTACCTGGTGATCGCCGTCCGGAAAAGGCTATATTGGGTCTGCGCAAGGAACTAGGCCTGTTCGCCAACTTGCGTCCGGTTAAGCTATATCCAGTGCTTAGTGCCGCGTCTCCGTTACGACCTGACCTACTGGCAAATGGTATTGACCTATTAATCGTGCGTGAATTAACTGGTGGTATCTATTTTGGACCGCGCACACGGGTACAGCAAGATGGTCAAACGATCGCTTCAGACACAGAGATTTATTCAACCAATGAGATCAAACGGATCATAAATGTAGCCTTTCGGCTGGCCCAAAAAAGAAAACATAAAGTTACTTCGGTTGATAAAGCGAATGTATTGGAAAGTTCCCGCCTTTGGCGTGAAACAGCGGTGTCAGTTGGCCAAAACTTTACCGACGTAGAACTGGATCATCTGTATGTTGATAATGCAGCAATGCAATTAATCCTCAACCCTAACCAGTTTGATGTAATGGTTACCTCCAATATATTTGGCGATATTTTAAGTGATGAGGCCTCTGTATTGACCGGATCTATCGGCATGCTGCCTTCAGCCAGCTTGAGGGAAGACTCCTTTGGCCTATATGAACCAAGCCATGGATCGGCCCCGGACATCGCTGGTCAAAACCTTGCTAATCCCTTAGCTACTATTCTATCTTTAGCACTATTACTACGCTTCTCGCTAAATCTTACCCAGGAAGCTGACGCAATTGAAAATGCAGTGGAGGCAGTTCTAAACGAAGGGTACCGCACAGCGGATCTAACTAAAGAGCAGTCCACCCGGGTCAGTACTACTAAAATGGGTGATTTGGTTGTGGCAAAGCTCTTAGGTCTAAAATAAGAATAGCGCAAAGGAGGCTATAATATGCCTATCGTGCACATTGAAATGTTGGACGGAAAAACCATTGAACAAAAACGCCAACTCGTCAAAAAGGTGACAGCTGCGATTGTAGAAGCCGTAAACTGCCAACCTGAAGCTGTACGTATTATTCTTCGTGACATGCCTAAAGAGCATTATGCTATCGCCGGTAAACTAAAAATCGACGAATAACTACTTAACACAAAATTAAGCAGGCACTTCATACTATGAGGTGCCTGCTTAATTTTGTAATCATTAAAAAACACCCCAAACTAATAAGCCAGCAACTGACAGCTAGAATGAGAGATGGCAATATCACCCTAGAGGGCTGGGCATGGGACGGGGAGGTTACTGTTTCGTGAAGGCAAGCAAACCTACTGTAACTGTGGAAGCTGCAGATAGGATCCGAATATAGCATCATACTCCTCGGGAACAAACTTTTTTATTCCACCTGCCGGATAAAAGGTCATTTCGCCGAAGTATATTTTTTGATTTACGTAGTAAAAATCCACTCTTACAAAAGGAAAGCCTTCAGATAACCTTCGCGCATAATCAATCATTTTGTCTAAGTCCTTTGGTTTTTCGAGCTTTATATCCTGATGCAAATGCTTTCTAGAACTGATATAATTCCATTCCACATCGAAAAAAGACACATTTTGCTGTGTCCCATATCTATCGGTATGCACTGAAATAAACCGGGGAACTCCACCAAAACAAGAGATTTTATAATCTTTCAGCGGCTTTCCGCCTTCGTTTAGATATCTTTCGCATATGATCTTAGGTGTAATGTTTTTATAGGCCCATTCCCTGGAATGGAAGTAGTTGTTTACTTTTAACCAGTGTTTTAGCATCCTCATCGCATAGTACCAATCTAATTGTTGTTTGTTCGTACAGATGATATTTTGTTTACACCCGTGATTAACTTTTAAAACAAAAGCGTCAGGCAGTGTATCCAAATTAATATCTTCGGGGTGGTTGTAAACTCCGTATAGTTCATTAAGTATTTCAGTACCAACCCGGTTATTGACAAACTTACGCACCTCGTATTTATCTGCGCACTGAGTAAGAACAGCAGGCCTGAAATGTAGCTTTAACCATTGTATTTTCTCGTTAAAAGTTTCAGGATTTTGTAAATTCGGATGCTGTCCAAATCTTTTTCGATACTGCCATGCAATGTAGTTTTCATCAGGAATAAAACGCGCAAATAGACGATAAATCCACCAACGCAGTGAAAACGCAAGGGGATGTAGGGTTCCTTTAATCAGGGAAGATATAAACATCTGGATCAATCCTCCACAACTACACTTCTAGCTTTTGTAAATCTGTCCACGAAAATATAGAGTACTTAATCATCGCTGGATTGCTTATCTGCTCTGATTACTAAAAAATCCGCAACACGGAGCATATCCGTGTAACGACCTTGTTTAAGCATGTCTGCAGAAGGTTCGGGTTCATCAACTGCCTTTATTGTTAATCCGGCAGTGATAACAGAGTTTAGATAATCGCCTAGAGTTCGGTGAAAGTATAGACCCATTGCATTACAATATAAATCAGTGCCACATTCCCGATGAAAGTATCTGTCCACTCTCCAGTACTTGGGTTTATCGGTGTCTCTTATCCACCCAGCTCCAGGAGTGCAGAAACAAGGATGCAATAATGATGCAACGAAAATTCCTTTCGGCCGTAATACCCGGGCCGCCTCATGCAAGATCGTACGATAATCCAGAATATCCATAAGTCCCATATTACAGGTAACGATATCATACTGCATGGTTTCAATGTTCTTCAATTCGGCGGAGTGACATAGACGATACTTAATCCCTTGCCGTAGTTGGCATTCCGTCGCAATGGCTTGTTCCAACATAACAGATGAAATATCAACTCCAGTTACGACTGCTCCCCGTCTTGCAAGATACCGACTAAAAATACCGCTACCACAAGCGATATCTAATATTGTGCGTCCATTAACCTCACCTAATAACTTAAGCACGGAGGGGATGATAAACTGCTTTTGGTATAAATCTCCCTCTTCTCCAGTCCTATTTAACCACTCTTTGCAATATTTATCCCAGAACTGTATTACATCATGGTCGTTAATTGCCAAGCCAAGTCCTCCGTTCATATTTTATCAATTCAAGTTATATACGGATAATAACACACATTTTGATGATTTCCCATAATATTACATATTCGTTTCAGGTGGTTCAATATCCTTCTTTTAACACTAGAATTTAGGCGGATTAGCAATTAGCACAAAACAAGCTGGCACCTCATATTATGAGGTGCCAGCTTGTTAGCCACTGCGTAGGTAAAAGAAGGTTATGCATCAGGTATCGGCGAAATTGTAAAATGGAGAGTGCTTTTTTATAGCTACATAGTTTCCCATAAATATATTTGCAAGGAATTGTTAAGGAGGTTGGAACTTTATTGATACTACTTCGTGATGATGAAAAAGCTTGAGCCTAGGGGAAACGCTGGGTTTAGGCTTTTTTTATCCGTGACTTCGGGATATTTTCATTGGCTAAATCAACTGCCGATGACTGTCCACAGTATTCTCAGCACGGGGTTGCAAAATTTGTCGGATAATTACGATATTTGCATAGACCTTTTTGGAAGGGTTTTACATTTAATTAACAAATATATAGTACAAGACTTACATATATCGAGAAAAAATTACATCATTTACTTAAATTGTAAATAATATTTGTAAATTAAATGTAAAAAACTGCAAAAACGGTGCAAAAAGTACTGTTACCAAAGAGTTGCTTTTCAGTTTTGCATTGCACAATCTGCGTTTTCAGGTATCGTGAATTTGTAAAATACGAAAGTGGTGGGACACATTTTTAAGCGAGATCCGAACGTTGAGCAGTTTAATTTCTGCCTTGAAAAACTTTATACAGAACCTAGACGACCAGGAGCATTGCTGGCGCTAGAAACTTTCTATGTAGGTACATTCCCAGGTATTAATCGGGTATACCTTTATGCTGTTGTCGACATATTTAGCTCTTTTGCCTTTGGATTCTTGCATACCAGCAAAGTGCCTGAAGGTGCCGTGGCCATTTTGCATAATGAAGTATTCCCATTCTACAGGGAGAAAAATATTTCATTAGGTGCGGTTCAAACAAGTAACGGGCGAGAGTTTTGTGGGCAAGAGATGCATCTTTTTGAGTTATATCTAGCGCTTAACGACGTGGAACATCGTTATACCCGGGACGAGTTACCGCAGAGCAAGATACCAATGGAAAGATTCAAACGACTGGTGCTAAACGAGCTATTCAGGACGAGCTTCCGCGAAGAAAATTATGAGAGTGTTGATGTGATACAAGGAGAGCTGAATATGTGGCTCCACCACTACAATTTGCAAAGACCGTGTTTGGGTTACCCAAACCTAGGCAAAACAGCGTTTGATCTTATCGATGATTATATTCAATGTAGGATCTAATTTAGGATTGTTCAGTCTTGATAGATTCAGAGGGAACTAAAGTGCAACTGAATAAAATATTGTTAATATGGAGAAGGCGTAAGCTTACAACTGGCAGGCTTTCGTTTGATCTGACGGCTAAACATTTTGTAAACCCAGCTATCGGGAGGGTTTTATTTTTTTGCTCTTTTTTAGTATTGGCAAACAGCGTGTTCGGGTGGTAGCGTTTATGTTGTAATTAGCGCTTGTTTATGATAGCTATTAATGATAAATAAATTGTATTTTGCTATTTTGCCTGCGCATCTTATGATATTATAATTGTTATAAAGAAGATTTACTGGATAAAAATCGTCTGTGAGGTTAGTATGCATAGGGATCTTCATCTCTTAAAGTATTTACAAAAAAAGCGACTACCATATTTAAATAATAACCCACTACATTTGCTGGCAGAGAAGTATGCACTTGAATTTTTTGAGGATATAGATCGCAATATTCTCAAAAAATGCTATTTCGAGGATATTATTCTTTGCCGCAAGGTGCTTCATCAACTAGCCTTTTACGGAGCTATTTTTCAGGGTGGGTTACATAATTACTCAATTTTATTGCATGAAAACGATTCTCTCTACTTATGGAAAGAAACATTTGGAGAACACCTTTTTAATCCGCCTATACCGTTTCTGGTCTTACGGAAAGTAAAAGAGTATGGCATTCTTTATGAGCAGGATGCCATAGGTCTACCTTTGCTATCTTTTGTTAGAGATAATAAAGAGTTCCCTTTTGAGAAAGTATTGGGTGATAGCGGTTTCGAATTTATTACCTATTGCGAATTTATGGACAAACTAGAATATTATAACCAGAGCCGAGATAATATGCGACAACAAGGTGACGCTTCTAGAATTATTGAAACGCCTCTAAAGATTTCAGGCACCCTGAGTCCCTCAAAAACCACTTTGGGAGTATTAGCTGCTGGTTTTCCTGCATCGAATATACATAAAATCGAACGAACTGAAGACGCCTGGGCTCAGGTACTTAATGATTTGGAAGGATTGATGAGCGAACCTGGTGGAAGCGGAAAGAAGAGCACAAGACAAGTTTGTGATGAGCTTAAAATACTGCGCGAAAAAATAGAACTATCAAAAAGAAATAAAGCTCTTGAGATGCTTGTGGACACACCGGGCGAACAACTAATGGGTACTCAAGATAATGATGGCTTTTTAAAACGGATATCTTTGGGGAGACTACAAATTGCTATTCCCAAAGAAAGCATGAAGGACGCTTTAAAGCTGTTGTTCCAGGATCAATTATTAATAACACCTATTTTAGATACACTGAGTACGCAAGGCATTAGTACTATGCAGGAGCTACCTGACAGTTTAGAAAGCTTAGAACAAAGCCTGTCAAAGGGTCAAGTATTTGCATTGTTTGATAGCCTATGCCATGTCTTTTGTGTAGAATTGACCTTTAAATCAAGAATTCAATCGATAATATCCTCCATACGAAATATTGCAAGCGTAAAAAGCGGCAAAGGAATTCAAAGGGTCTTGCTTATATTGGAAACAAAGTTTAACATGCTTAATGAGAAAAAAAATCCCACGCTGAAAGATGTAGGCTATGTGCTTGGTATTACACGGGAGCGGGTGCGCCAAATTCTCTCGCGGTTTTGGCAAAATGAATTACCAAAATATAACTGCTTTATGGAATATATTGTTGACAACATCAACCGTGTAGGCGGTTTAATTCCCATGAAAGACTTTGTGCCTGAGTTAGAATCGTTAACGCAATTTGAACAGTTTGTGATCAATGAAGTTTTTAATGTGTCTGGTATGACGCTCATGGGGGTGGAGGGGTTTTTGACGACCCTCTCCAAAAGGGAATTTGCAACAATTATTAACGAACTGGAGGCTGATCTACAGGACACTGGTGAGCTGCCGACTTACCCATCTACGATAGAGCATACCGTTCAAGCGTTCGTTATTAAACGAAGGCTTCATTTTACATGTCAAAAAGCACTGTTGCAGATAGTTTTCACGAATATGCTTGTACCTTGGGGTGATGGGTTTATCTTAAAGAACCTTTTTAGAAATGAGAAAGTAGTATGTGTACTCAAGGAATTTCCGCAGGGGATCGCTATCCATAAGGACTTTGATCATTTCTTTGCAAGGTTGGATGAACGCTTTCCGGGTGAGTTCGATAAACATGATCGTTATATCTATGCATCCATTGTAAACTCCGATAAGGCATTCTTGTGGGGATGGGGCATTTATATCCACCGTGATAATACCCAAATAAAGCGAACCGATTTGGAAATTATTGTTACTTGGATACATGAACAGTTTGGTGAACGTGTTGAGAAGCTATCCATGTATGCTGCTTATAATGAGTTTCGGGATATCATGGATCTAAAAGGAATTCCCAATGAGCACGCTCTGTATAGCTGTTTAAGGTATTTCTTTAATCAAGAATTTTTTATGCCTAAAAGTCCATATGTATATCCCAACTATATAGGTGAAAGCAAACATAATACAGAAATTCTAGCCGAGTATATTAGAAGTAAGAAGATGAACACTACTTTTACGGAACTACAGGAGGAATTTGTTAATCGGCGGGGATGGAAGGAATATACATTAAATCAAGCCATAACTCTAAGTCAGCAAATTATTCGGACGGCCAGAGGAGAGTATGGATTAGTAGAATTTTATCCTTATGCCGCACCGGAAAAGCTTAAATCTTTAGCACAATGTCTGGCTGTTTGTTTGTCAGATGAGATGAAACAGATCAATGTCAGAATGTTATTTATACAAAAACAAGTAACGTGCAATAAAATGAAGGTATACAACGATATTGCATTATATTCTTTAATGGAAAAGTTTTTTAGTGATCGTTTTTCCTTTCCGCAGTATCCGCATATCCAATTGAAACTTACAGTATCTTGCTTAGAAATAAGCAATGTAAAACTACTAGATGATTATATGAAAAACCTCCACAATTCTATTTTCAGAGATGAGTTAAAAAGGGAGTTTGTTGTGGGCAGATGTTGGACAGATAAGGCTTTGGAGAACGCGCTCAGAGCCAATCCCCAAATTTTTGTACTGCAATATGGGAATACGGCTGAATATGTTCATGCCGAAGTAATTGGGTGGGATAAGAGAAAGCAGGCGCAGCTGGAAAGCTGGACTCAGGCTAACTTAGAAAGGTTTAGCAATGGGCCCATGCCTTATGGCAACCTGCAGAGGGATTTATTTAGGCCGCAACAGTTTCCACAGCTTGATGCAGATGTTTGCTGGACACTTGATCTGTTAAAGGATTGCTTAAAGGACTGTTCTTTCATTGGCTTCATTGGGACGACAAGGGCTTTATTTGTACCAATTCCAAATTGCGCAGAGATATATGATGATGTGGGATTCTTGGAGTATATTCTTAGAACGGATTTTCAAGGATCTGCAGATTTAGCAAAATTTCAGAAACGCTTGGCGGAGCTTAACTTCTCGCGCGAGGGGGAAATTCCAAAACCTTATAAGCTAGATAGTGAATTATTGCCGTATGTTTTTATTGCAGACAGAATAATGCTAAGAAATTAGGTTTGATATAGATAAACTGAAGATCATCTGATTAGACTTGATAGACTGCCAGGATATGGGTTGTGCCCAAATTTGAAAGGGGGTAATTTGATTGATTCATGAAGAAATAATCAGTTTGCTTAATACGGAAGATCAAAGAGTGAAAAAGCTTGCCCTTAAAGCGATATATTTAGCACAAACCCGACGACTATCAGCGGAGGTACTGGCCGGCAAATTGTATCAACAGCTCCATCAAATTATAAAAGTGCCAGAAACAAACTATGAAGATTAAAACAATTGAAATGTATAACTTTAGGCAGTTTTACGGAAAGCAAGAACTGCGGTTTGGTGGCCATGATGCGCAACCTGTTACAGTAATATATGGTAAGAACGGACTTCCCACAATTGATATATATAGGGCGGTGCTATTTTGCCTGTTTGGAGAAAACCTATTAGATCAAGACTTAGATTTTGATGAACATGACCGCATGGAGGATGCCCAAGACGGTAGTTATTTTAATACGCATGCCTTACGGGAAGATACCCTTGGCGAGCATAAGGGAATTGAAACATTTGTTAAAATCATTTTTGCACACCAGGGCAAAGAATATGAAATGCTGCGGGCGATGAGCGGAATCCGGCGAGATGACGGCAATATAATCGAGCAAAGGGAAGCTTTGAGGCTGACTGTTACTGATAGCAATGGTCATATGCAAAATTGGAGATCTGAGGAACAGATTGAACAGGAAATTAACGGTTTGTGTACCAAGGATGTAATGCGCTATTGCTTATTCGATAGGGAGAGAATGCTGAGATTAACGGGAACGATGCAGAAAAAATACGTTCAAGCACATATAAAAAACGTACTCAGGATCGAAGAACTGTATGTAGCAGAGGAGGCAATACAGATACTGGAAAGCAGGCTTGCCAATGAGTCATCCCAACTGTCAGAAGTTAACGCTCAACCGAAAATACGGGAAAGGCAAGAGATTAGGTCTCATATCGAAGGGCTGATTGGGAAACAGGCTCATCTAGAAGGGATATTAGGACATGAATATGTATCTTTGGAGCAACTAGATAAAGAGCTGAAACAACACAAAGATAAAATGCACTTATTAAGGGAGCGCAAGGCCAAGGAAGAGGAGCAGCAGCAACTCCTTAAATATAAAGAACAAGCATCATTAAATCTGCGCAAGTTTTTGCCCACTGCTGGTCAATTGCTCGCAAGGGACTTGCTGGCTGAGATTTACCAGGAGATTGACGAGCAACGCGACAAGGGACATGTCCCGTCGGAGATTAAAACAGCGTTGATGGAAAAAATATTATCCGAAATGACTTGTATTTGCGGACGTACAGTGACTCTTCACTCCGCGGAACACCAGCATTTGCAGCAATGGCTTGCAACATCCGGCGAGGCTCTAAGTCAGGATGTATTGGAGGTCTTTGGCTCCATCAGTAATACAATCAGCTTTTTGAATGGCAAATTGGAGGAATTATTCCGGCTTTTGCATGAATTGGGAGAAATAGATAAAGATTATCATACCGTGACAAACCAATTGGAGCAGCTAAATCAGGCATTAGCGGCATTACCTGACCCGGAGGGCTTGGACATGCTTTGTGAACAACACAAGCAGACCAGAGAGAAGATCGCTGAATATGAACTGGAATTAAAACGGGTAAATGCAGATCTCTTAGCAGCAGAATTTAGGAAAGCAGAGCTTGATGTTGAGCTTGAACAATTATGCACGCAAAATATGATCTACAGAGAACGGCGGGATAATTACCGCGTTGTAGCAAAGACCAATGACGTGATGAAAAGAATTGTGGAGAGTTATATTCAGGAGATAAGAGAAAAGTTAGAACAAGCAACCAACCGTATTTTTAGCAATCTGATCGACGCAGAAGGTCAGAGAATGCTGGCGAAGATAGTTGTTCCATCCGATTACGCACTAGAAGTGCTTGATGCAGGAGGAAGACCGGTCTTTGCGCATCTATCGACTGCGCGTAGACGAGTAGTAGCGTTATCCTTTGTGATCGCCCTTGCACAAGTGGCAAGCGGATCACGGGTACTAGAAATGCCGCTATGGCTTGACTTCCTGTCCGGATCTTTAACTGATGAGCATAGAGAGAATCTGCTGCAATACCTTCCTCAAATTACTTCCCAGTGTATTTTGCTCGTAAATGAGACGGAATTTAACTCTTGCGCGGGGCACCAACTTATTAACTCAGGTAAATGGGGCAATTTATTTCAAATGTCGACCGACAAAGAAGGTATGACCAACATACAGCAATGGCCTGTTGACACGTACCAACGGGTATTGGCAAGTGGAATTGAGGAGTTTGGGGTATGAACAGATACAATAATTGGATTACGGTTAGTAAAAAATATATAGGTATTTATCGTAAACTGCAAGAAGGTTCCTTGCCCGAAGGCCAAAAATATGACGGATATGCCAGTCTTTTTCTCCTTTGTGCTTGTCTTGGCTCCAGAGATTATCAGTCTTCCGGCATCTTGGCAGCTGATTTTGCTGGAATAGAGCTTATGATGTTCCATCAGTTGGACGAGCACCAACAAACAATTTTAAAAGCAATTGCTATAAAAACAAAGGGTAATTATCAAATACTGCAAGAACCCAAAGAACTTATTTTAATTGCAGAGAAGTTTGCCGAACGGGGCATGGATATTTTGGTAGATACAGTTTTGAAAGAATATGTCCGTGAATTTCGAGCGGGCGAATATATGCTGGATGATCCTGCCGACCATCAGTTAGAGAAAAAGATGGCGATGCTAATCCAGCAAGAAATAATGCGTAACTCACCGCTTTGAAAAACGGAGAGTTACGCATTATTTTTGAGGCTCATCAAGTGAGCCTTTTTTTATACCCCTAAAAGCCTGCGGAAAGACCGGAGTGTATAGCTAAATAATAAGAAATAATTGAAAAATTTTTCTAAGATGTGGTTCATATGGAGGAATATGTAAAAATATATAGTATATTATACCTATACCATTATAATTATATAATAATATTGTAAAAGCACTATTAGTTATTAGCAATTGCAGGCTCTTTGAAAGTCGATACGTAGAAATAGCATAATTAAATTTTATTGGCACGATTTGCGAATACTGTTTACCTTGAACCATAAAGGTCTCGGGTTTCCGAGAGAATACAAATTACTTAGGGAGGGACGGTGTACTATGTTGCGCCTATTTAAGAAAAAAATGCAAAATAACCAGGGGCAGAGCCTTGTTGAGTTTTCCCTAGTGGTTCCTATTTTATTCACCCTGATCTTTGGTATTATGGATTTTTGGCAATTACTATACCATTTGCAAGTTGTTAATACAGCGGCGCGAGAAGGTGCGCGGAGGGCCATTACTCAAGGTGATCTTGCTCAGGTAACCTCGGTTGTTAAAAGATTTGATCCTTCATTAAATGTTACCATGATCTACGACCCCGTGTTGCCATCCCCTACAGCTATACCTGCGACTGGTACTCTGGTTACGGTACAAGTGACAAAGTCTGTCGAATTTTTGACACCACTTAATGTTTTATTCCCTAGTAATCCTTACCCTGTTGCGGGACGATGCATTATGACATTTTAATACTGACGTCCGTTAATAACGGTAATTGGAGAAGATCTATCTTTTGGTCATCAAACGAAGGGAGAGGGACGATTTGTTGAAATGTTACTGGCGAAATAAAAGAGGCTCAACTCTTGTTCTTACAGCAATTGCTCTGCCTGTTTTGCTCGGGTTCGGAGCCTTGGCAATTGATATGGGTATGTTGTATGTAACTCGAACACAACTATCGAGCGCGGCTGATGCGGCGGCTTATGGCGGAGGTGGACAATTGCCAAAGGATGCAAATC